>Ga0210390_10000247_pt1 | contig 59722 bp, 44 predicted proteins | sample IncBWH11OmetaG_FD_161050 | JGI IMG/M metagenome (GOLD analysis project Ga0210390, IMG submission 161050) | Forest soil microbial communities from Barre Woods Harvard Forest LTER site, Petersham, Massachusetts, United States - Inc-BW-H-11-O ... | reverse complement strand
GCGCCCCGGGCGGTGATCCCCATCGTTTTGTGGTCATAGCCTTCCGAGCCGCCGGAAGCGAAGGCGTCGCCGAGCCAGAATCCGTATTCCTCGGAGATCGCGTTAGCGTAATCGGAAAAGGTCGCGGTGCCCTTGTCGGCGGCGACGACGAGATAGGGGTCGTCGGGGTCGTGGCGCACGACATCGGGCGGCGGCGCGACCCGGTGCCCACCAGCGGCGTCGGCGACGATGTTGTCGGTCAGGTCGAGCAGGCCGCGGATCAGGATTTTGTAGCACTCGACGGCCTCGGCGGCGAGCCGGTCGCGGCTTGCGGGCGGCTGCTTGACGACAAACCCGCCTTTCGCCCCGACCGGGACGATGACCGCGTTCTTGACCGTCTGCGCCTTCATCAGCCCAAGGATCTCGGTGCGGAAATCCTCCTTTCGGTCGGACCAGCGGATGCCGCCGCGCGCGACCTTGCCGGCGCGCATATGCACGCCTTCCATGCGCGGGCTGTAGACGTAGACCTCGAACAGCGGGCGCGGCAGCGGCAACAGGTTGAGCTCGCTGCTGGCGAGCTTGACGGCGAGATAGGGTTTCGGCTCGCCCGACGGCGCCGGCTGAAAATAATTGGTCCGCACCGTCTTGAGGACGAGCGTCAGATAGCTGCGCAGGATGCGATCCTGGTCGAGGCTCGCAACGGCGTCGAGGGCATGGTCGATCGCCTGGACTTCGCCCATGACGGCGAGCCCGCGGTCGGCCGGCCCGGCGGTGTCGAAGCGCGTCTCGAAAAGTTTTACGAGCCGGGCGGCGATCTCAGGCTGCGCGGCAAGCGTGTCCTCCATGTAGGACTGGCTGAAGGCGCTCCCCGCTTGGCGGAGCACCTTGGCGTAGAGGCGCAGGACGCTGACCTGCCGCGCCGAGAGGCCGGCGCCGAGGACGAGCCGGTTGAAGCCGTCGTTCTCGACGCGCCCGGTCCACACGGCGAGCAAGGCGTCCTCGAACCGGGTTTTGACCAAGCCGGAATCCGCCGCCGCGGCGGTTTCGCCGTCGAGCTGGAATTCGTGAACCCAGACCGCGTCGCCGTCGACCGCGTCGATACGGAACGGCTCCTCGGCGACGACGCGCAGCCCGAGGTTTTCGAGCATCGGCAGCACGTCGGACAACACGACCGGGTCCGCGGCTCGATAGAGGCGCAGCCCGGTGCGCCCGCTTTCGGCGACGGGATGGAGCGACACTTCGAGCGGCGAGCCCGTGCGCGCCCTTTCGATGCGCGGCAGGTCGGCGATCGCCTGCGCCGGCGTGGTCAACGCCTGGTAGGCGACCGGGAGCGGCTTCAGCCGGCGCAACCGGACGCGCGCCTCGGCCTCGCCGAAAGCGGCTGCCGCTTCCGCCTCGAGGCGATCCGACCAGGTGCGGCCGGCTTCGGCGAGCTTGCGTTCGAGAGCGGCGACATCGACCGGCGGCACCTGGCCGCGGGTGGTGCGGATGATGAAGTGGATGCGCGCCAGGACCGAGACGTCGAGGTGCGTGTAGAACGCCGACAGCTGGCCGGCAAAAGCCTCTTCGAGGATCGCGGCAAAACGCCGGCGAAGATCGCTGTCGTAGCGTTCGCGCGGGGCGAAGACGAGGCACGATACAAAGCGCTCGAGCGGGTCGCGGCGGACAAACAACGCGATGCGCTGGCGTTCCTGGAGATTGAGGATGCCGACGACGGTATCGAGGAGCTCGTCCTCGCTGCCCTGGAACAGCTCGTCGCGCGGCAGGGTGTCGATAATATGCGCGAGCGCCTTGCCGTCGTGGCTCGCGGGCGACAGCCCCGAGCGCTCGACGACATGGCGGACCTTGAGCCGCAGCAGCGGGATCGCGCGCGGGTTGCGGCTGTAGGCGAGCGAGGTGAACAGCCCGAGGAACAGCCGCAGCCCGATCACCCGGCCGCCGGCGTCGAAACGGCGCACGCCGATTGCGTCCATATGCGCCCGGCGGTGGATTGTGGACCGCCGGTTCGATTTGCTGACGACCAGCAGCTCGCGCCGGCGGATGAAGTCCTGCACGTCGGGCGGCAACGACGACAGGTCGCGCAAGCCGTCGAAAATCCGATGCTCGGGGTCGGCGAGGATGCCGAGCGCCGGCCGGGCGGGATCGCCGGAACCGTCGAACAGGTATTCGCGGTAGCCGAGAAAGGTGAAATTGTCGTCGTCGAGCCAGCGCAGGAAATGCTGCGCTTCGGCGAGCTCGTGCGCCGGCACCGGCGGCGCCGGCGGTCCCGGCAGCTCGCTCAGCACCGCGTGCAAGGTCCGGCGCATCGGCTGCCAGTCGTGCACCGCGGCGCGCACATCGGCGAGAACCTTGGACAGCGGCTCGGTCAACGCCGCCAGCCCGGCCGGGTCGGGTTCGCGGGTGATCTCGATCTGCATCCACGATTCGCGCAGGCCGGTCTCGCCGCTTGCGCGGATCCCGTGCAGCCGGCCGGCCGCGTCGCGGTCGACCGAAAGGATCGGGTGGATCACGAGATTGACGACGCGGTCGCCGGCATTGATCGCCGCCGTCGCCGAATCGACCAGAAACGGCATGTCGTCGTTGACGATCTCGACCACCGTATGCGGCGACGCCCAGCCGTCCGCAGCCGCTTCGGGGTTGTAGACCCTGATCTTGGCCTGGCCTGGGCGCCGGCGCCCGGCAAAGCGCCACAACGACAGCGCCGCGCCGCCAAGATCGCGCAGACTGCGCCCGGCGACATCGGCGGGCGGCACGTGCTCGTATAATTTCTCGATCACCGCCGCGGCGAGGTCGTGCTCGGCCAAATCGAGGTTCTCCAAGACGAGCGCGGTCGCCTTGCGAACGAGCTTGGCCTTTTTTGCCTCGCCCGGCGGGCCAGCCTTGTCAGGATGCTTGCCGGCTGGGGTGGGCCTAACTCCGGCCGGAAGTGCGAAATCGATCGTGTCGGTCATCAGCCCTTAAACACTGGTTGCGCGACCGCGTTCGGACAAGTCGCCTGCCATGCGGGGATTGTGGAAAAACGGGTCGAACTCGGCAATGATGGTGCAGCGGTCTTTGCCGTCCCGCGATTGAGTTCGACACTGGCGCTCGGCTGGCACCGGCGCTCGGCTAACATTGGCGCTCGGCACCGATGCGTATTCTGGCTCAGTTCCGCCGAGGCGTCATCTACCTGCTGCCGCTTGGCGTGCTGCTGGTGGCGATCGGCGCGCGGATGGCCGCCCCCGACTTGCTCGACCGCCTGTCGCTGATCGCCTTCGACCTCTACCAGCGGGCGTCGCCGCGCGAGCCGGGGAATTCGCCGATCCGCATCGTCGACATCGACGACAGCAGCCTCATCAGGATCGGCCAGTGGCCGTGGCCGCGCACGGTCGTCGCAAAGCTGGTCGATCGGCTCGCCGCCGCCGGCGCTGCTGTCGTCGCCTTCGACATCGACTTCGCCGAGCCCGACCGCACCTCGCCAAAATTGCTGCTGCCGCTGATCGCACAGAATGGGGTCGGCGCGTCCGACGCCGAAAAGCTGTTGTCGAGCCTGCCGGATCCCGACCAGGCGCTGGCCGCCTCGATGCGAAAAGTCCCGGTGGCGACCGGGTTCATTCTGACCGACCGCGGCGCCGCCCGGCCACCGGCGGAGAAGGCGGGCTTTGCCATGGCCGGGACCGACCCGCTCGGCCATGTCGACGGCTTTACCAGCGTCGTGCCGAACTTGGCGGGGTTGGAGGCCGCCGCCGCGGGCGACGGGTTTTTGAACCAGTATCTCGACTGGGACCACGTCGTGCGCCGCGTGCCGCTGGTCATGACGTTGAACGGCAAGCCCTATCCCTCGCTGGCCGCCGAGGCGTTGCGGCTGGCGCTCGGCGCCTCGACCTACATTCTGCGTGCGGCCGGCGCCAACGGCGAGAGCAACTTTGGCGAGGCCAGCGGCTTGACCGCGATCCGCATCGGCCCGGTGACCGTGCCGACCGATGCCGCGGGCCGGGTGTGGCTGCACTTTGCCCGGCGCGAGCCGGGTGGCACCCTTTCCGCCGCCGACGTGCTCGCCGGCAAGTTCGACCCGGCGCTGGTCGCCGGCCATATCGTGCTGGTCGGAACCTCGGCCGCGGGGGTGATCAACGACCTGCAGGCGACCCCGCTGTCGCGCGCCATGCCCGGCGTCGAGATTCACGCCCAGCTGATCGACGAAATCCTGCAGGGCGATTTTCTGACCCGCCCCGACTGGGCGGTCGGCGCCGAAATCCTGTTCGCGCTGATGGTCGGGGCGGCGCTCATTTTTGTGCTGCCGCGGATCGGCGCGCTGCCCAGCGCCATCCTCGGCGGCGTCTCGGTCGCGGTGGCGCTCGGCGGGTCATGGGCGGCGTTCAAGTACGCGCACCTGCTGCTCGACCCGGTCTACCCGTGGGCAGTGATGACCCTCGTCTACCTGGTCGCGAGCCTGCTCGGCTATCTGCGCACCGAGGCGCGCCAGCGCGAGATCCGCAGCGCGTTTTCGCGATACATGTCGCCGCATTACGTCGAAGAGCTCGCGGCGCACCCCGAAAAGCTTCAGCTCGGCGGGGAGATGCGGGTCATGACGATCATGTTCTGCGACATTCGCGGGTTCACCAGCCTCGCCGAAGGGATGGACGCCCAGACCTTGACGCATTTCATGAACACGTTCTTGTCGCCGATGACCGAGATCATCACCGACGAGAAGGGCACGATCGACAAGTACATCGGCGACTGCATCATGGCGTTCTGGAACGCGCCGCTCGACGATCCGCACCATGCCAAGAACGCGGTACGCGCCGCCCAGCTGATGCGCCGCGAGCTCGTCGAGCTGAACCACATGTGGGCGCAGGAAGCCGCCGCCGCGGGCAAGCCGTTTCGCCCAGTGCAGATCGGCATCGGCCTCAACACAGGCGAATGCTGCGTCGGCAATTTCGGCTCGCAGCAGCATTTCGACTATTCGCTGCTCGGCGACCCGGTCAATCTTGCTTCGCGGCTCGAGGGGCTCGGCAAGGTCTACGGCATTGACCTTGTGATCGGTGAAGAAACCGCCGCGCGCCTCGACGAGGCGGCGCTGGTCGAGGTCGACCTTGTCGCGGTCAAAGGTAAATCACAGGCCGGGCGCGTCTACACGCTGCCGCCGGAACATATCGCCGAGGACGAATTTGCCGACCGCCACTCGGCGCTGTTGCGCGCCTACCGCCGGCAGGATTGGGCGGCGGCGCTGCGGCTGCTCGACGACCGGCTGCTCGCCGCGGCGCGCCACCTGAGGCCGGTTTACGACCTCTACCGGCGGCGCATCGCCCACTTCCAGACCGAAGCGCCGCCGAGCGACTGGGACGGCGTGTTCACCGCCGAGGAAAAGTAAGCGCGCAGCTTCTGCCGCGGGCGCGAAAGAGCGCGGTTCTTAACCACGAAAATCTCAGTTTGTATCATTGCGTAACAAAAATCTGCTTTATTCGGTGCGGTCGTTCGGCGATAATCCACAACACGGGAGAACGCACCGGCATCGGGGATCAAACCCGCCAGGGCGGCCGCCGCCGTCCAAGGAGTTCGCATGGACGTGATGGAGTTTCAGGTGTGCCGGCGCGGCCGCGAGGCGAGATGGGTGGTGACCCTCGGCAACACCGTCTACGGCGCCTATCTCGACAAGGAGCAGGCGTTGCTCGATGCCGTCGACGCCGCCCGCGACGCGCTTCAGGCGGGCCACCAGGCCCAGGTCTGGGTAAGGGAGCGCGCAGCATCGGCGCGCGTGTTCTGACCGGCTTATTCCGACCTCGTTGTCCCATCGCCCTGGAGGCACAGCCGCCGCTATTCCAGCCGCCGCGCCACAGGTCGCCGGTTACGGCATCGGGCGGTTACGGCATTTGGCGCAGCCGTGCCGCGACCGACGGCAGCCCGGCGATGTCGATGCCGTGGCGCGCCGCCTCGGCGATCAGCGCCAACGGGTCGGCGCCCTCGCGCAGGCGGGTCAACGCCCACAGCAAGGTTGAGCGGGTGCCGCTGCGGCAATGCGCCACGACCGGCTTGTCGGCGTCGCGCAACGCCTCGGCAAAGGCGTCGACATCGCCGCGGGTCAGGCTCGCCGCGGTGATCGGGATGTGGCGATAGGCGATGCCGTGGGCCTCGGCAAGCTGGCGCGCCTCGGCCGCCGGCAATTGCCCCGGGTCTTCGCCGTCGGGCCGGTTGTTGACGATCGTGCGCACCCCCGCCTGCGCCAGCGCGTCGATGTCCGCCCGGTCAAGCCGCCCGGCAACACTGAGCCCCGGCGCCAAGGGAAGGAGTTCGGCCGTCATGCTGTCCTCCGCATCTGCGATATCGCAGAATCGCAGCCCCGGCGGTATCGGTCACCCGAAAAATCAGGCGGCGAACTGCGGCTGGCGTTGCATCATGTCGCCGGCGCGGATCCAGAACCGCTCGAGGCGGCGCAACGTGATCGCGGTCGCCTGCAGATCCTCGGCGCCGACGAGCGCCTGGCCCAGCATGTCGGAGTGGCGGCGGTGCATCGCCGTCAACGCCTCGCGCAGCTTGATGCCTTTCTCGGTCAGGCGGACATGCACCGAGCGGCGGTCGTGCGGCGAGCGCTGCTGCACCAGGTAGCCGTTCTCGACCATCTTTTTGACGTTGTAGGAAACGTTCGAGCCGAGATAGCAGCCGCGCAACGTCAGCTCGCCGACCGTCATCTCCATTTCGCCGATGTTGAACAGCATCATGCCTTGCACATTGTTGATGTCGTGAATGCCGAGCCCTTCGAGCTCGAGCTTCACCACCTCGAGAAAATGACGGTGCAGCCGTTCGATCAGCGCGATCGTTTCGAGATAATTGTTGTTCATCGGGGCCTCGCTGTTGGGCGGTCCCCGGCAGATTAGCGCGGGCTTAGTTAAGCCTTCGTTTCAAATTTTAGTTTCCGTCCGAGCGATCCCGCTTGTCGATAAAGCGGTAGACCGCCGAAAAATCGAGCCCGCCGACACCTTCGTCGACAAGCAGCTGGTAGAGCGCCGCCGCCGTGGCGCCGAGCGGGGTCGGCGCCGCCGCGGCACCCGCCGCCTGCTGCGCCAGCCGCAAATCCTTCAGCATCATCGCCGCGGTAAAGCCCGGCTGATAGTCGCGGTTGGCGGGCGAGGACGGCACCGGCCCCGGCACCGGGCAGTAGCCGGTCAATGCCCAGCACTGGCCGGTGGACTTGCTGACGACGTCGAACAAGGTCTGCGGCGCGAGGCCGAGCCGTTGCGCCAAGGTCAGCGCCTCGCACACCCCGATCATCGAGACCGCGAGCAGCATGTTGTTGCAGATCTTGACGACCTGGCCGTTGCCGGCGGGTCCGGTGTGGACGATCGTGCGGCCCATCGCCGCCAGCACCGGCTCGGCGCGGGCGAACGCCGCCGCCTCGCCGCCGACCATGAACGTCAAGGTGGCCGCCGCCGCCCCGGCGGTGCCGCCCGAGACCGGCGCGTCAAGCATGTCGAACCCGGCCTCGCGCGCCGCCGCGGCGACCGCGCGCGCGGCGTCGACATCGATCGTCGAGCAGTCGACGAGCAGGGCGCCCTGGCGCGCCCGCCCCAAGACCCCGCCATTGCCGAGGTAGACCTCGCGCACCTGCGGCCCCGCCGGCAGCATCGTGATCACGACCTCGCCGGCGGCGACGGCTTCGGCGGCACTCGCCGCCGCCCGCCCGCCGGCCGCCGCGAACGCCGCTAGCGCCGACGGCACGATGTCGTAGCCCGTCACCTGATGCCCGGCCTTGACCAGGTTCGCCGCCATCGGCGCGCCCATGTTGCCGAGCCCGATAAAACCGACCGCCGTCATGCCCCGGTTCCCTCCTGCGATGAGACAGCCCGTAGATCCGAGCCGGGCGCGCTCCGATCCCAAAGGACCAGGATACGGGGTCTTCGGCTCAGCCGAAAGGGCGGGAAATCCGAGGGCGGCGGGGCTCACGCCGACAGGCGGGCGGCGACCGATATCAGCGCGTCGAGGCGTTCGGGGGCGTCAAGCAACTCGCGGCTCGAACCGGAAAAGACGACGGCGCCTCGGTCAAGCACGACCGCCCGCCGCGACAGCTCCAACGCCAGCCGCGCGTGCTGCTCGACCAGCAGCAAGGCGAGCTCGTCCTCGCGCCGCAAGCGGTCGAGGCCGGCCAGCAGCGCCTCGACGATCACCGGCGCCAGCCCTTCGAGCGGCTCGTCCATCAACAACAGCGACGGATTGCCGAGCAATGCCCGGCCGATCGCCAGCATCTGCTGCTCGCCGCCCGAAAGCTCCTTGCCGCGGTGACGGCGGCGCTCGGCGAGTGCCGGAAAAAAATCGTACATCCGGGCCTGCGACCACCGCCCCGGGCGCTCTGCCACGGCGAGATTTTCGGCGACGGTCAGCGACCCGAAGATCTCGCGCTCCTGCGGCACAAAGCCGATGCCGAGCCGCGCCCGCCGAAACGGCGCCAAACCCGCGATCTCATGCCCGGCAAAACGGATCGAGCCGGCGCGCAGTCGAGTGTGCCCCATGATCGTCGCGAGCAAGGTGGTCTTGCCGACCCCGTTGCGCCCGAGCAGCGCCAAGGTGTCGCCGGGCGGCAGCTCGAGCGAAATCCGCTCCAGCACGACGGTTTCGCCATAGCCGGCCGAAACGCCGTCGAGCGCCAAGCCATCCGCGGGGTTCACCGCGGCGTCCGCTCGCCGAGATAGACTTGGCGCACCCGCGGGTCGGCGGCGATGTCGGTGGGCGAGCCCTCGACCAGCACCCGCCCTTGCACCAGCACGGTGATCCGCCGCGCCAGGCGAAACACCAGATCCATGTCGTGCTCGATGATCAGCAGCGCGATGTCGGCGGACAAGCCCTGGACCGCCTCGACGACGCGACCGGTGTCACCCGACGGCACCCCGGCCGCCGGCTCGTCGAGCAGCAGCACCTTGGGCCCGAGGGCGAGCGCGACCGCGATCTCGGTCAGCCGCTGACCCCCATAGGCAAGCGTCGCCACCGGCCGCGACGCTTCCGTCGCCAGCCCGAGGCGCTCGAGCAGCGCATATGCCTCCTCGACCGCGGCGCGGTGCCGTCCGGCGGGCCGCCACATATCGCCGCCGACGCCGCGGCGCTCGCAGACCGCCAGGGTCACGTTTTCAAGCACGCTCAGGCCGCGGAACAGCTGGGTGATCTGAAAGGTGCGCACGAGGCCGCGCTTGACGCGGGCCGCCTGCGAGAGTGCCGTCACGTCGGCGCCGTCGAGCAGGATTTGCCCGGCGCTCGGCGACAACGCCCCGGTCACGAGGTTGACAAAGCTGGTCTTGCCGGCGCCGTTCGGCCCGATCAGCGCGTGGCGGGCACCGCGTTCGAGGCGGAAATCGATCGCGTTCGCGACCGCGAGCGCGCCAAAGCTCTTGCTGAGCTGCCGGGTTTCGAGCGCCGCCGCGGGCTCTCCCGGCGACGACACTATTGATAATACCCGTAGGGGGCATAGCCGGGCGGCGGGCCCTGCGGGCCCTGCGGGCCCTGCGGGCCGGGGTAGCCGTTGTAGGCGGGATATCCGGGAGCGCCGTAGTAGCCGGGAGCCCCGTAGCCATAGCCGTATCCGTAGCCGGAGGGCGGCGGCGGTGTGCTGGCGACGCCGCCAACCGCGCCGACGGCACCGCCGATTGCCGCGCCGACTGCGGCCCCCGGCCCGCCGCCGGCGGCGGCCCCGATCGCCGCCCCGGTCCCGGCGCCCAACAGCCCGCCGCCGACAAAACGTTGCGCGGGGTCATAGGGATTGGTGCAGGCCGACAGGGCCAGCACCAATCCTGAAAACATCGCGCCGGTCGCAATTGCTCGCTTCAAAACTTCATCCTCCACGACGGTTTGGCATCCAGCAAAACGGATTAAAGGCAGCCGCATTCCGCTCCGTCGCAAGGAATAAAGCAGATTGACCCGAAAGCCGGTGCGGCGGCTCCTCCCGATTAAATTTACGGGGTCTCAAAAGCCGCGATCAGCCGTGGCTGTGACTTGCTTTCGGCCAAGTGCTGCTGCGCATCGTACAAATCGATCGCATTCTGCAAATTCAGCCAGAACTGCGCTGTCGTGCCGAGCACGACGGCCATTCGTGTCGCGGTCTCCGCGGTGATACCCGCACGCCCATTTACAATGGCGCTCATGTGCTTGCGCGAGATTCCCACCGCCTCGGCGAATTTGGCGATCGATACGTCATGCGGCGCCAGATACAGCTCGACCAGGATCTCGCCCGGCAAGCTCGGCCGCCTCTTCCTGCGGTCGGTCATTATCCTGCCCTCGTGACGCTGCGGCCGCGTCTCAGTGATAGTCCTCGAAATCGACATCAAGAACGTCGCCCTTGTCACCTTGTTCAAAACGGAATGTGAGGCGCCAGTTGCCGCTCACCGACATCGCAAAGGTGCCGCTACGATTTCCGGTAAGTGCGTGAAAGCCGCGTGCAGTACGCAAATCCTCGACGCAAGTGGCAGCATCTAAAGTATCAAGCATCAGGATCAGCCGTTTGCGATATTCGGCTCCGATGCGATGTGACCGTCCAGTGGAGAAAAGGTCTGCAAGACCTTTGTCGATGAAAGTCTTGATAGACATAGAAGATTTCCATGATTGGGCTGGTGAGGCATTAGAGCTCCTGTGGCAGGGGGTAGGTTTAGAGCGCGACCAAATAGGTTACGCAACCGCATAGGTGACGACGCCGCGGCCGCGTGTCAAGCTGCGCTCGCGCTCGATCCTTGTTTATCGGCGCCGCAACCGATCAAGCAGGCCCAGCACGCCGCCGCGGGCGAAGGTGACGAGCAGAACCATCAGCAGGCCGATCCAGAAATACCAGTAGACCGGCTCGATCGACGAAAAGCGGTCCTGCGCCACCATGTAGAGCGGGACGCCGATAAAGGCGCCGTAGAGCCGCCCGACGCCGCCGATGATCAGCATGATCAGCACCGTGCCCGAGCGCTCGAGGCTCAGCGAGTCGAGCGCGACAAACCCGGTCGTCTGCGCGATCAGCCCGCCCGAAATCCCGGCGAGCGCCGCCGAGATCGTGTAGGCGGTCAACCGCCGCCACACCACCGGCGCGCCGATCGCGTGCATCCGTGCGACATTTTCGCGGATGCCGGTCAGCGAGCGGCCAAACGCCGAATGCACGATCCGCCGCACTGCGAGCCAGCAGAGGAACAGCACCGCGAGACAATAGAAAAACGCGGTGCGGCCATAGAGGCCAAACTCGAAATGGCCAAGGAGCGGCCACATCTGCATGCCCTGCAGCCCGTCGTCGCCGCCGGTGACGCCGCTCGCCTTGTTGGCCGCCTCGCCGAGCAGGGCGGCGACGACCAGCGTCTGCATCAACAGGCTGAGCCCGGTGCTGCGTAGGATCACCAGGCCGCTCAGAAAGCCGACTGCGGCGGCGGCCGCGCCGGCCGCGGCAAGCCCGGTCAGCGGCTCGCCCCAGCCGTGCGCCGCGAGAAGCCCGGCGGTGTAGGCGCCGGTGCCGAAAAACGCCGCCTGGCCCAACGTGACGATGCCGGCGTAGCCGAGCACCAGGTCGGCCGACAAGGCAAAGAGGATCGTCGCCAGGATTTGGGCGGCGAGCGGGAGGTAGCCGGGAAACAGAAAATAGGCTGAGAGTGCCGCTACCCAAGGCAGCGCTTCGTAGGGGCGAAAGCGGTGGCGCCGGGCGAACCCCTCGACCGTCGCGGTAGAGGCGACCGGCGCGGCGACGGCGTCGGCGCCGCGGCCTAGCATCCTGCTAGGCGCGCCCGAACAGACCGCGCGGCCGCCACAGCAAGATCGCCAGCGTCATCGCATAAATCAGAAACGCGCCGAATTGCGGCACCAGATACTTGCAGGCGCTGTCGGCGACGCCGACCAGCAGGGCCGCCAGAAACGGCCCGCGGATGTTGCCGAGCCCGCCGATCGCGACGACGACCAGAAAATAGACGAGGTTGTCGAGCGCGTAGCCGGGGGTGATCGTGATCAGCGCGGCACCAAGCCCGCCGCCGAGTGCCGCGAGCCCGCTGCCGAGCGCAAAGGTCAGGCTGAACAGCCGCGAGGTGTCGATGCCGAGCGACTGCGCCATGCGCAGATTGTCGACCGCGGCGCGGATCTTGGCGCCAAAGCGGCTGCGCTCGATCCCCAGCCACAACGCCGTGACCAGGAGGGCGCCGCAAATGATCAGCAATCCGTCGTAGGCCGGGACCTCGCCAAACCCGAGGCGCACGCCGCCGTTCAAGCCGGGCGGCAGACGCAGCGGCTGCTGCAACGCGCCGCACAGGTACTGCGCCGCCGCCCCCGACATAAAGACGAGCCCCATCGTCAGCAGCACCTGGTCAAGCTCGTCGCCGCCATAGAGCCGGCGGTAGAGGAGCCGCTCGACCGGCAGACTCGCCGCGGCGACCGCCACGGTCGCCAGTGCAAGCGCCGCCGGCAACGGCAGGCCGTGCCGGTTCATCAAGCTCGTCATCACATAGCCGCCCGCCATCGCGAAGACGCCGTGCGCCAGGTTGACAAACCCCATCATCCCCATCGTCACCGACAGGCCGACCGAGATCAGGTACAGCACCATCGCGAACGCGACGCCGTGAAAGCCGATCGAGAAGACCGTGGCGAGCGAGTTCACCCGAGCGGCCTCGCCGCCGGCAACGCGCGGCCCGTGGCGCCGCGCCTCATGCCGGGCGCAGCCACACCGACGTGTCGTGGAAAACCGCACCGCCGCGCGGCACGCCCGGATCGGCGCTGGTCAACAGGTTGATCCCGACGCCTTCCTCGAACGCGTGGTCGGGCCAAACCCCTTCGACCACGACGACGCGGGGCTGCATGCCGTCAAACGCGCGGGCATGGACGACGACGCTGCCCTTGGCGTTGCCGAGGCGCACCCGGTCGCCGTCGGCGAGGCCGAGGCGCGAGAGCGCGGCGCTGTGGAGGAGCGCGGTCGGGCGGCCTTCGCGCGCGACGCCGGACGGCGTGTTGTTAAAGCTCGTGTTCAAGAACGAGCGCGACGGTGCGGCGACGAGGCGGAACGGCCGCTCGGGGTCGCCGTCGTCGGTGACCGCGACATGGTCGGGAAACGCCGGCAGCAGCGCGTGGTCACGGCCGAGCCCGGCCCAGTCGGGGCGAAAGTGGAACTTCTTGTCGGCGTGGCCAAAGCCGTCGAGAAAATGGTCGGTTTCGAATGGCGGGCAGCAGTCGAGCCAGCCGTCGGCGGGGAACTCGGCGACCTCGGGCAGCCGGCTCGCGCGCAAGGTGTGGTCGATCAGTTCGAGCGGGGTCATCGCAAAGCCGGGGTGGTCGGCGCCAAGCCGGCGGGCGAGCGCGCGCACCACATCGTGGTTCGAGCGGCATTCGGCATAGGGCGGCAGGACCGCGCGGCTCATCTGCAGATAGGTGTGAGCGCCGGCGGTGTAGAAATCGTCATGCTCGAGAAAGGTCGTCGCCGGCAATACGATGTCGGCCATCGCCGCGGTCTCGGTCATGAACTGCTCGTGGACGCAGACAAACAGGTCGTCGCGGGCAAAGCCCCGGCGCACAAGGCCGGACTCGGGGGCGACCACCATCGGGTTGGTGTTCTGGACAAAGAGCGCGGCGACCGGCGGCCCGTCGCCAAGGTCGCGGCAGTCGCCGGTCAGCACCGGGCCGATCCGCGACTGGTCGAGGATGCGGGTCGACGGGTCGAGCACGTCGAGCCCTTCGAGCAGGGTGCGGTCGAGCGCCACGAGGCCATGGTTAGACTGCAACGCACCGCCGCCCTCGTATTGCCAGGCCCCGGTCACGGTCGGCAGGCAGGTCACCGCGAAGAGTTGCGCCGAGCCGTTGCGCGAGCGCGAAAAGCCATAGCCGACGCGGATGTAGCTGCGCCTGGTGCAGCCGTAGAGCCGCGCGAAATCGACGATCGCGTCTTCCGGCAAGCCGGTGATCGCCGCCGCCCAGGCCGGGTCGCGCGTCGCGAGGTGCGCTTCGAGGCCCACGGGGTCGTCGGCGTAGCGCGCCATGTAGGCGCGGTCGGCATAGCCCTCCTTGAACAAGACGTGCATGACCGCGCAGGCGAGCGCCCCATCGGTGCCGGGCAGCGGCGCCAGGTGCAGGTCGGCGGCCTCGGCGCTCGCGGTGCGGTAGGGGTCGACCACGACGAGCTTCGCCCCGCGCTCGCGCCGCGCGATCGTGACATGGGTCATCACGTTGACCTGGGTCGAGACCGGGTTGCCGCCCCACACCACGATCAAATCGGATTTGGCGATCTCGCGCCCGTCGACGCCGCGCAGCACTCCGATGCCGGCGCGCCAGCCGGTGCCGGTCAGCATGCTGCAGATCGTCAAATCCTCGCGCGAATAGCGCATCGCGTGACGCAGCCGGTTGATGCCGTCGCGCTGCACCAGCCCCATCGTGCCGGAGTAGTAATAGGGCCACACGCTCTCGGAGCCGTGGCGCTGCGCCGCCCGGGTCAGCCGGTCGGCAACCTCGTCGAGCGCGTCGCCCCAGGAAACCGGCGCGAAGGCGGCATGGCCGACCCCCTTGTCCCCGGTCCGGCGCAACGGCTGCGTCAGGCGCTCGGGATGATGCTGGCGTTCGGCGTAGCGCGCGACCTTGGCGCAGACGACACCGTGCGTGTAGGTCTGGCTGCGCGCGCCGCGGATATGCCCGATGCGGTTTCCGTCAATGCGCTCGACCTCGAGCGCGCACGCGCTCGGGCAATCGTGCGGGCAGACGCTGGGCAGGATGTCGAGAGGCACGCGGCGGCTCCGTGTCGGCTTCGCTGCTGAGCGCGCAGCCGCCGCCCCGCAACTTTCCAGCCGGCGCCGACGCTACGCCCGCAACCTAGCGAATGCCTTCCGCCTTGCCCACCCTCTAACACATGTGCGGCCGCCGCCGACGGGCGGCCCGGCCGCCCCTGCCAGCCTCGCGATTGGCGGCCAACGAGCCCGCGCCTCCTCGCAATGACCATGACTGACGCGTTGCCCAGGTGTCATGCGAGCGTAGCGAAGCAATCTCGATCGGCCGCACGCGCATCGAGGCCGACGCTTTGGCCCTGGCAACCCAACGCGCGATCGGCCCCGACCGGCGGCGCCACGCGTGCGGAACCCAACCGTCACGTTAACGTCACGCCCAGCGGGTAGCATCCCAATGCAGTTGGCAATGACGGAGCGGATTATGCCGGTGTCATGGCGAAGCGCGGTTCTGGGCGCAGGTTTGTTGGCCGCCTCGACGGCTCTGTCGGCGTATGCCGACGGCGACTTTGGCGGGCGGGACATCAAGCGGGTGCTGCTGATCAGCATCGACGGCATGCACGCGGTCGATTTCGCGAATTGCACGAGCGGCCTTGCCGGCGTCAACGGCGGCAGCCCCTATTGCCCCAACCTGGCGGCGCTCGGCGAGACCGGGACGACCTACATCGAGGCTGCGACTTCCAAGCCGTCCGACTCGTTCCCCGGGCTGATGGCGCTGGTGACCGGCGGCTCGCCGCGCACCGTGGGCGCGTTCTATGACGTGGCCTACGACCGCTCGCTCGACCCGCCCGCGACGACGACGGGCAACGGCGTCGCCGGGGCGCCGGGCCTTTGCCAAGCCGGGGCGCCCCCGACCGGCACGACCACCGAATTCGACGAGGGCATCGACATCAACAAGCTTCTCCTCAACGGGGGGGCGCCCGCCGGGGTCGACGGGGGCATCGCGTCGATCGACCCGAACAAGCTCGAGCGCGATCCGGCGCACGGCTGCGCCCCGGTCCTTCCGTGGAATTTTGTCCGCACCAACACGATTTTCGGCGTTGTGCACGCCGCCGGCGGCTACACCGCGTGGTCTGACAAGCATCCTTCCTACTCGGCGGTTTCGGGCCCCGGCGACGGGACCAACGTCGACGACTACTATGCGCCCGAAATCAACTCGATCCCGGTCAGCCTGCCGCAGGCCAAGCTGTTGAACTGCAATCCGCTGCCCGACCAGACGGCGGTGTCCGCCAGCAATGCGTGGACCGACAGCTTTGCCAACATCCAGTGCTACGACAGCCTGAAGGTGCAGGCGATCCTCAACGAGATCGACGGCAAGAACCACGGCGGCACGGCGCGGCGGCCGGTCCCCAACGTCTTCGGGATGAATTTCCAGGCGGTCAGCGTCGGCCAAAAGCTGATCGAAAAATCGGTCGGGATGACCGGCGGCTATCTCGACAATACCGGCACGCCAACCGCGGCGCTGCTCGGCGAAATCCAGTTCGCCGACAATTCGATCGGGAAAATGGTCGCCGAGCTCAAAAAGCGTGGGCTCTACCAGTCGACCTTGATCATCATTTCAGCAAAGCACGGCCAGAGCCCGATCGACTCGGCCCGCTATCTGGGCATTTCGACGACGCCGAATGACCCGGTGACGACGTCGCCGGCGACGATCCTCGCAAATCTGCTGCCGTTCTCCGAGTCTCCGGCAAACCCCAACGGGATCGGGCCGACCGAAGACGACGTCTCGCTGATCTGGCTGTCGGATTCGACGCAAACCGCAACCGCGGTCGGAATGTTGGAAAGCCAGTCGCCGGCGACCAGCAACGTCGCCGGGATCGGCGAGATTTTCTCCGGACCGGCGATCGACCAGCTGTTCAACCCGCCCGGGCTGCCGCCGAGCGGCGACCCGCGCACGCCCGACATTCTCGTCACGCCGAACATCGGCGTCACCTATTCGGGAAGCGGCAAGAAGCTCGCCGAGCACGGCGGCTTTGCACACGACGACACGAACGTGATGATGCTGGTCGCCAATCCGTCGATGCCGCCCTGGACGGTGACCAGCGCGGTCGAAACGGATCAAATTGCGCCGACCATCCTTGCCGCGCTGGGGCTCGATCCGGACAAGCTGACCGCGGTGCAAAAAGAGGGCACCCAGGTTCTTCCTGGTCTCGGTCTGGACGCCGGCAAATCGCGTTGATTTGCGTCAGCGCGGCACCCCCCACTTTCGTGGAGCTGCTTGACCCAGTTTGCGGTGCGGTCGAGCGGAGGCAAGCGGCCAAGGGCCTCCGCCCGATCGGTAGTGCTTTAGAGTTTTACGTCGCTGATCTGGAGCGTCGGCTCGATGTCGGTGTAGTTCGGGATGTCCGCCATGAAGGCCTGCGCGTGCGGGCCGAACGCGGCTTGGAACGCCTCGAGCGTGTCGAAATAAAGATGGCCCATTGCGATAAAGGCCGGCCGCGACCCGGGGGCCGCACCCGACAGCCCGTGCTCGACGGCAGCGCCCTTGCACGCCGCCCCCAGCTTCTGCCGAACCATCGGGATGTGGCTGTTGCAGTAGTAGTCCATGTCGAACTTGCTGCTCTCCCGGTTGGGATAAAGGACGCTCACCTTGATCATGTCGGGTCTCCAGTGCGAGCAGGTCGATGTCTAGGCGTCAAGCCAAGGTCAGCAGCCGGCCGTAGCCGGGGATCGGCTCGCGCACGCCGGCGAGGCGCAACGCGTGCCACATCATCGCCGAGGCGCTCGAGATGACGGGTTTGCCGAGGTCGGTTTCGAGCGCCTCCAGCACCGGCAGGGTCGGCATCCCGGTGCCGGTCAGAAACACCGCCTCGGCGGCGGCGCTGTCGACCGCGCGAGCGAGCCGGTAGGCGCGTTCGGCGGTCTCCTCGTAGATGTTGGTCACACCCTTCAGATTGTCGAAATTGACGACCGCGAGCCCGTGCGCCTCGAGATGCGCCTTCCCCTGCAACGTCGTCTCGCGCGAATAGGGCGCGCCGAGCGCCAGCTTGCGCACGCCGAGCCGCTCCAGCGCGCGCAACACCGAGCCGAAGGCGGTGACGACCCGCATGCCCGCCGCCGCTTCGAGGCGGGCGACCAGTGCGGCTTCGCCGTCGCGCCCGAGATGATAGCTCGTCGCGGTGTGCGCCAAGACGACGACATCCGGTTCCACCAGCGCCAGCATCTCGAGGCTTGCGTCGATGTTGTCGATCATCATGCGGTTGCGCTCGGCCTGGCCGTCGAGCGAGCCCGGCGCGCCGCGGGCGATCAGCCGGTTGAAATGCAGCGAAACCCCGGCCGGCGCCAACGCCGTCATCTCCGGCTCGACCGTCGGGTTGCCGGGCGGCACCAGAAACCCGAGCCGCGCGCGCCAGCCGATCATGCCGCGTCCTTCCGTGAACCGGGTCAGCCCATGCCGGAAACCGACACCGGCTCGATCTCGTACATGACGCGCACTTCGCCCGGCTGGCGGAACGGGTAGGTGTCCTTGCCGAGGTACTTCTTGGCGAGCGAGTCGATGTGCGCGTCGGCGCCGTCTTCGCGAGCGGCGGCGACGCGGCCGCGGATCTGGACATAGCGGTAAGGATTTTCCGGGTCCAGGATCGCGAGCGCGACCGGCGCCCCGGGTTTCAGGTTGCGCGCCTTGACCCGACCCTTGGCGGTGTTCACCCGGAGCTTCCCGCCGGTATAGTCGAACCAAACCGGCGTCACCTGCGGCGTGCCGTCCGGCATCACCGTGGCGAGCTCGGCGAACGCCTTTTTCTGCTGCACGAGATCGAGGTATTTGTCGGGTATCGATGCCATTGGTGGATCTCCCGTTCACAGGGTGCGGTGCGCCCGCGAGCCGCGTTTTTGATGGCCAGTGGCGCGGCCTGTCCAAAACGGCCGGCGGGCGCCACGGTTCCGGCGCCGTCGGAAGCGAGCTAGGCCGGGTAGACGATCGTGCGCAGCATGACACGGCGCTCGGCCGGATCGGAGTCGCCCGCACCCCGGTGCATCGTCGCCCGTTCGTCCCAGATCAAAAGGTCGCCGGGCCGCCAGGAATGGTAATAGGTAAAACGGTCCTGGGTCGCGTGCGCCGCCAATTCCTCGATCAGTTGCCAAGCCTCCTCGCGCTCCATGCCGTCAAAGCCGTGGGTGTGCATCGGGTTGACAAACAGGATCGGCCGCCCGTCGACCGGATGCTCGACAACCGCCGGCCGGCGCTGCTCGGCATATTTCTTGTCGGTGCGGCGCATCTCCTCTTCGGGGTCGTAAAGCCGGGCGCCGGCAGGCCCGTCGGTGCGGCCATGCAGGCCGACAAGGCCAGCGAGCCGGTCCTTCATGTCCGGCGGCAATGCCTGATAGGCGGCGGCCATGTCGGCAAACAGCGTGCCGCCCTTGCTCGACGGCACCTCGAGCGCGTGCAGCATCGCGAGCAACGGCAGCACCTCCTCATAGGTCGAGTCGGTGTGCCAGTCGGTCGCCCGCTTGACGCCGTACCAGTCGATGTTGCCGGCGTCGTCGACATTGCGCACCCAAGACACCTCGGGATGGTCGGGATGACGGTAGCCGACCAGCGAATGCTTGCGCGGCGCCCCAAAGCGGCGGCCGAACGCGGCGATGTCGGCGGCGCCGAGCTGCTGGTCGCGGAACACCAGCACCGGGTGCCGCGCGAAGGCGCCGGCGATCCAGGCAAAGGTGTCGTCGTCGAGCTTCGCCAAGTCGATGCCGAGCGCCTCGCTGCCGAGATGCTCGCCGAGCGGGCGCAGTTGGGGCGTCGCCGTCATGTCAATCCTCCGGGCCAAGCTGGCCACCAGTCCATGCCGGCATCAGTCTGAAGAGCCGCGCCGGCCTTGTACAGATGCGCCGGCCGCAACCGAGGCACGCGCCACGGCGGCGCCGGCATCCGGAATCGTGATCCGGGGCGGGGCGCGGCGCGAACGCTGCCTGGCGGGCGGCAGCAGCGCCTGGCGTGCCGCACCGGCCGCGGTGACCGCGAGCCCGATCGCGAGCACGACCGCCGCCGGGCGCAGGCCGGTCGCCAATGACACGTTGGTTTCGAGGACGCGCAGCAGCGGGGCATGGAAGGCAAGCCGGAAATAGGCGGCCTCGCCGAATGCCGTGGCGATCCCCGCCGCGAGGCTCAGCCCGCCGACCCAGCCGAGCGCCAGATGCCCGCGGCTGGCAAAACGCCACGACAGCAGCCGGTAGCCGAGCAGCCAGCCGAGCAGGCCCGCCATCACGGTCGGCTCCCACAAGACCAGCTTCGACTGAAAGCAGTAGTGGATGACGGCCAGCACCGCGATCGCGTAGACGAGCCGGTGCAGCACTTGCCAGCGCTTGGCGCCGAGACGGCGGATCATGCCGTCGGTCGAGGTTGCGGCCAGCGCCGCGAGGCCGACGAGGGCGGCAAAGCCGATTGTCAAATAGACCCGCAAGGCGATTTCGCTCGCGACCTTTTCGAGGTCGAACGCCTGACTCGCTGTGTAGAGCGTGAAATGGGTCAGCGCGTAAGCGAACGCGCCGACCCCGATCATGCGCCGCACCAGGATCAGCCGCGGCCATTGCAGGACCTGGCGCAACGGCGTCACCGCCAATGCGAGAAAGATCAGCCGGATCGTCCACAACCCGATCTCGTGGATCGCCTCGTTCAGCGGGCGCGCGCCGAGCAGCCCAAAACCATATGCAAATGCCACCCATCCCGCCGGGACGAACAGTGCCATAAAGACGGCGAGCTTCAGCGGCGACAGCCGGCCGCTGTAATCGTTCCACGGAAAGACCATCGGCACGGCCCCGGCGCGGCAAAGCCGCCCCTACATCAGCGGCTTGACGCCGTTTTTCTCGGCGTAGAGCCGGCTCGTCGTCAGGCTGCCGTCGGGATGCTTCAGCGCGATGACGAAAACCGCGACGCCCGGCTTCAAGAGGCTCACGTCGCCGGGGCCGGCGGACAGCACGGGGACGCTGGGGCCGATGCTGTACTCCGACTCTCCGCCCTTGAAGGTGACGTGCAGCACCTCGCCCTCCGGGGCCTTGGTGACCGTGCCGACGGTGGCGTTGGTCATCACGCTGTCGGACGACAGGTCCCAGGCGAATTGCCGGCCGCCGTCCGGGGTCGCCTTGGGGAAGATGCGCACCTCGATCGCGTGGATCTTTCCGTCCTTGTCCTTGATCCCGGTCGAAGCGACAAAATCGCCGGGCTTGATGTCGGCAAGGCTGCGCTTCACCAGCGTCTGGACCGCGACGCCTGGCATGAGCGTCACGGCCGCGACCTGACCGTCGCGCTGTTTGACCGACAAGACCTTGCCGTCGAGGTTTTCCACCGTGCCGCGAATGCGCATCGGCGTTGGCGCGGGCGGGGCTTGGGCGAAAGCGGGGCCCGCCAGCGTCGCGAAGAGGACAAAGGCGAAAATCGAATGCGAACGCATGGTTGCTGCCTCCCCGGCGATTGTTTCGCGGCACGACGGGCCACAGGTGGCGCGAATGCCGCCGGTGCGCACCTCACATTTCGGTGACCGGGCTGTGGCGCGCGCCCGAAGCCGGCGCTAAGGTCGGCTCGCAGCCGATCGCCGACCAGCCCCATCGCCGAAAGTACGCCGCCCCGTGTACGCCGCTCCGCCCGTCAGCAAAAGCGAAGTCCTTGCCCGCGTGCCCGACCGGCTGTGCGCCAGGCAGAATGCGCGGATGCAAAGCGGTGTCGCGCGCGACTGCTTTCTCGAGGGCCCGTCGTTCGAGTCGCGCCGGCAACCTCACCAAGAGCGCGAGACCGGGACACCCCTGTCGGCGCGGCTCGAAACCGCCGGCAAGACGATGTATTCGCATAGGTGGAGCGAACTTGCCCGCACCATAGCCTTCTCCCCGCCGGCGGGGCGAGGGAGCAGAGCGGGCGGGTGGCAGTGAGAGCGAGGAGCAGGGATCGATGGCGGCAGATGCGCAGAACTACTCGCTCGAGGAGATGGACCGGCAGAGCCTGTTCCATCCGGCGACCTCGATCGCCGACCATCTGAAAAACGGGCCGACCATCATCGCCGGCGGCTCCGGGGTCAGGCTCAAGGACCGCCGCGGACACGACCTGATCGACTGCGGCGCCGGGTTGTGGTGCGTCAACGTCGGCTACGGCCGCGTCGAGTTGGGGGCGGCGGCGGCCGAGGCGATGGCCGGTCTCGGCTACTATCACACCTTTTCCTCGTACTCGAACGAGCCGATCATCCGCCTCGCCGACCGCGTGCTGACCCTGTTCCGCGAAAAAGCCAGAGCCGGTCACCTGTCGAAGGCGTTTTTCGGCACGTCCGGCTCGGACGCCAACGACACCAACTTCAAGCTCGTCCGCTACTACAACAACCTGCGCGGGCGGCCGCAGAAAAAGAAGTTCATCTCGCGGCACGGCGCCTATCACGGCCTGACCTACGCCGCCGGCAGCCTGACCGGGATCGAGGCGTTTCACACCGCGTTCGACCTGCCGGTCGCGGGCGTCCTTCATACGTCCTGCCCGCATTTTTATCGCTATGCCGAGGCGGGCGAGGGCGAGGATGCGTTCACCGACCGCATGGTCGCCGACCTCGAAGCGCTGATCGCGCGCGAGGGCGCTGACACGATCGCCGCCTTTATCGCCGAGCCGGTCATGGGGACGGGCGGGGTCCTGGTGCCGCCCAAGGGTTATTTCCCGCGCGTCCAGGAGGTTCTCGCCAGAAACGACATCCTCTTCGTCGTCGACGAGGTCATCACCGGCTTTGGCCGCACCGGCGCGTGGTTCGCGACCGGGCTTTACGGTCTGAAGCCCGACATGGTCACGTTGGCCAAGGGCATCACCAGTGCCTATTTCCCGCTCTCCGCCTCGCTCGTCTCGGAAGAGATGTGGTCGGTGCTGCGCGAGGCCTCGCCAAAATACGGGCCGGTCATGCACGGCTTCACCTATTCGGGCCACCCGGTCGGCGGTGCGGTGGCGATGGCCAACCTCGACATCATCGAGGGCGAGAGGCTGGTCGAAAATTCGGCTGCCATGGGCGGTCATCTCCGCGACCGGTTGCGCCAGAGGATCGGCGGCAATCCCTATATCGGGGACATCCGCGGCGAGGGGCTGATGATCGGGGTCGAGTTCGTCGCCGACAAGAGCGCCCGGCGATTCTTCGACCACGCGGCCCAGCCGCACCGCATCGTCGCCCGCAACGCGTTCGACGAAGGCGTGCTCGTCCGCGCGCTGGGGTTCACCGACACGTGCTCGTTCTCACCGCCGCTGTGCATTTCCGAGCGCGACGTCGACCAGGCAGTCGACCGCTTCGCCCGCGCGCTCGACCGCGCGATGCCCGAACTGCGCCAACTCGCCGGATAGCCGCCGACCAAAAAGGCGGGCGAGCCGTCGGTCGCGGGTTGCGCCGCCGCCGGTCTCGCGAAACAATACGGAAAAATCAGGAGGAAGCCCCTTGGTCGACGATGTTGCTTTGCTTGGCGCCGGCCGGCCGCCGATTACGATTGCCGCGCGCATGGACCGCCTGCCGCAGACCGGCTTCATGCTGCGGTTTATCATCCTGCTGGCGCTCGGCGCGTTTTTCGAAGTCTACGACAACGGCTTGACCACCTATATCGCGCCCGGCCTGTTTAAGGCCGGCATCATGGTCGCGACGACCAAGGGGTTCTTCGACGTCCACGGCTTCGCCAGCCTGATCGCCGCCACCTTCGCGGGCATGTTCATCGGCACTCTGCTGTTGAGCCCGCTCTCCGATTATTTCGGGCGGCGGACAATCTTCACGTTCGCGCTGGTCTGGTACTCGCTCGCGACGTTGGTGATGTCGATGCAGTCGACCGATGTCGGACTTGTCGTCTGGCGATTCATCGCCGGGATCGGCATCGGCGTCGAGTTTGTCACGATCGACACGTATCTGTCCGAGATCGTGCCGCGGGAGCGCCGCGGGGCGGCTTTCGCGACGGTCGCGACGGTCAGCCTGTGCGCCTATCCGCTCGCGGCGTTTTTCGCCTTCCTGCTGGTGCCGCGGGTTCCGCTTGGGATCGAGGGTTGGCGCTGGGTGGCGCTGATCGGCGCCGGCGGCGCGGTCATCGCCTGGTGGCTTCGGCTGGGCCTACCCGAATCGCCGCGCTGGCTCGCCCAGCACGGCCGCCACGCCGAAGCCGATCAGGTGGCGCGGATGATCGAGACCCGGATCGAAGCGGAAACGGGGCGGGTGTTGCCGGCGCCGCAGACCCTCGTGGGCGAGGTCGAGGAGGCCGCGGGATCCTACGCGGAGATATTCCGGCCGCCCTACCTGAAGCGCACGGTGATGCTGGTGATCTTCCAGCTGCTGCAGACGATCGGCTATTACGGGTTTACCAGCTGGGTTCCGACCTTGCTGCTGTCGCAAGGGATCAACATCACCAGGTCGCTCGCCTACACGTTCGTGATCGCGCTGGCGTCTCCGGGAGCCGCACTCGTCGCCACCCAGTTCGCCGACCGCTTCGAGCGCAAATGGCAGATCTGCGCGTCGGCGCTCGCGATCGCTGTCTTCGGCCTTTGCTTCTCGCAGCAGAGGGGCGCCGTCGGGATCGTCGTCTTCGGGCTGCTGATCGCGTTCTCCAACACGATCTTCGCGTATTCGCTGCACGCCTACCAGTCGGAGCTGTACCCGACCCGCATTCGCGCGCGGGCGGTCGGCTTCACCTATTCCTGGAGCCGGTTCAGCACGATCTTCGTCGGCTTTTTCGTCGCCTTTTTCTTGAGGAACTACGGGACGATCGGCGTTTTCCTGTTCATCGCCAGCGCCATGGTCGCGGTCATCGTGGTGATCGCGTCGATGGGCCCGCGCACCACAAACCTGCGCCTCGAGGCGATCTCGCGCTGAGCCGAGAAGCCCCGGCGGCGCTCAAGTGACGCCGGCGGAGAGCGGGGTCGCGGTCGGCTGGGCGGGGAGCGGGTTGGTGTCGGTGCGCGGCACGATCGCCCATTTGGGGTCGGCCGGGATCGCCCCCGGGGTGACCGCCCGGTAGACGTTGGGCACAAACCAGCGCCAGGCCCGCTCCGCCCCGGCGTCGCCGTGGTCGACCGCCATCGCCAGCCCCGACATCGCCCACAGCGGATAGCCGTCGGCTTGCCCGGTCTGGGTCAGCTGGCGCCGGAAATATTGCGGCAGCGCGCCGTAGCCGCTGTTTCCCGAGGCCGGGTACCCGGCGCCGGTCAGAAAGCCCGGATAGAGGGCGGCGCCGATCGCGGCCCAGCTCGGCAGAAAGCCGCCGGGCGGCGCGGTGCAGCCGGGCTTCGAGGCGCTGTAGGGCGGGGCGGTGTTCGTGCAGTTGCTCTCGACCGGCAATTCGTAGGCCGCCAACAGGTCGGGATAGCCCGAATCGTTGATCATCGTGATGACGTACTGGTCGGTCATCTTGCGGATCGGGTCGACGGCAAAGCCCAACTCCTCGGCGCGGCCAAGCGCGTAGTGCAGATACCAGTGGTTCCACGGCGCGGTGAAGGTGCCCACCGCCCCCGGCCGAAAGACCTGCGATTTTTCGTTGTTGACGATGGTGGCGTCCTTGCCGTTCGGGTTGCCGGCGCTTTCCCAGTTGCCGAGCGGCGGCAGCTTGCCCGACAGCGGGCCGCCGTTTGTGCTGTTGAGGACGCCGGTCTTCGCCCCCCAGAGCTTGACAGCCTGGCCGTCATAGGCGGTTCCCGAGATGCCAAAGCTGCCTTCCCAGCGGGCCAGCGCGTCGTTTGTCAGATAGGTGAAGTAGGCCTTTTCGGGGTCGGCGTCGGGGGCGGCGAACGCGGTCTCGGCGCGGTTGCGCAACACCCAGGCAGCACCGCGCAACGCGTCATTGATGCCGCCCTCGGCCCCGGTCGGGCCGCGGCCGGAAGCGCTGTCGGTGTCGGCGCCGTTGTAGAGCGCCGCCGAGAACCCGGCCCACAGGTACATCTCGTTCAGATACCACGGGTCGCCGGTCAGGATGTATTGCGGGTAGAACGGGCTCGGCTGGTGCGACCCGTCAAACGACCACGGCTGGTTTTTGTACGGGCCGACAATGGCGACCGCGTCGTCGCCCTTACAATGTTGAAACGGGGCTCCAACCCCGGTGCAGGTCGAGCTGTAGCGCAACAGCGAGCTCACCAGCGAGGCGCGGTCGGTCAATGACATGGTGTGGCCGAGCCCGGTGCTGGAACCCACGGCATCGGCGCGCGACAGCCGCTTGCCCGCGACGCCCTCGCGGAGGTTGCCCGGAAACGCGCCGGCAAGGTCGGCCAGCCCCAGCGCGACTTGGCGCATCCGCCAGTCGCCGGTGTAGAGCCACAGAACCGACCACTCCGGGTAGGGGGCGAGCTCGGCGCGCGCGCCCGACACCGGCATGCCGCTTTGCCACAGGCCGCGATTCCAGGCGCCGTCGTAAATGTCGTGCGGCAGTCCGGTCCAACGAGCGTATTGGGCGGCGACAGCACTCGCCGGCACGCTAATCGATGGATCGTAATTCGGGATGAAGCGGGTGCTTTCGAGATAGGCGAGGTTGTTGTCGATGTTGACTTGCGGGTTGGGCGTGCCGCCTAGCCAAAAGCTCCTTGACCACGCCGTCAACGCCCAGTGCTGCTTTGGGGCGCCGGACAGGTCGCCGCTGTAGACGACGCTCGGGCTCGTCTGCCCGGCCGAGATCGACAGCTTGTAGGAAAGATCCTCGAGTTCCGCGGTGTTGTCGTTCTCGCCGACCGCGCGCACGAACACCTGGTGCGTCGCGGGCCAGAAGGTCGCGTAAAAGCGCGGCCGCAGCGGATGGTAGCCGTCGCCAAAGCCGATGTCGTACTTGCGGGTGGCGGTGTCGTCGGCGAGGATCACGGTCTGCGCCACCGGCCCCGCGGTCCACAGTTTGTAGTCGCCGTTCGCCAGCATCGTGCGCGCCGAGACGGTCTGCGCTATAGCCCCCGCGCCAACCCCGGTGACGCTCAGCACCGTGTTGAAGTTGAAGCTCGATCCCAGCATCTGGGCCTTGCTCAGCGGCGCGTTGCCGCACGGGCCCGGCCGGAAGGTCAGCGTCACCGCGCGGCCGTCCGGAAGGGTCGGGACGACCGTAGCCATGACCGCGAATTCGACCGAGCCGTCGGGATAGCGGTTTTTGACGTCCGCCTGGCTTGGCGCCGGCTCCGCCCGGCCCACGGCATTGCCGGTGACGAGGATTTGCGGGCATTGCCCGGCCGGGATCGCGTCTCTGACAAACGGCCGGCCAAATTGAAACGGGTAGTCGCGGATCGTGGAGCCGGATTTGTTGGTCATCACAATCGAGTTGGCGGCCTGCCGGGGCCGGGCGGTTGCTGCGAGCTCCGCCGCGAAGAGCCTGCCGCCGCCGGTCGTCGCCGCCGGGATCGCCCAGGCGACGCCAAACAGCCACAGCAACATCAATCCGGCGTGTCGTCTCGCCATCGGATCACTCGCCTAACGGGACCACGCCAAAAAACCGGCAACTCGAACCGTCCGCCGAAGCTCGCGACTTATGACCGATCATGACCGAGGACGCAAACCCTCCCGAGCCCCTGGCAAATCCGGCAAACGGCCCGGCGTGTGGCGCGATAGATGAAATTAGCCAGGCTGCGATGTTACTTAATCCTTTTGAAGCACTATCGGGTTTATCTTGATATTTTTTCAGGGAATTGGCTAAACCTATGTCCGCGAACGCCGGTGGTGATGGGGTGTGGATGCTTCGGCCATTTGCATTGAGCTGAATGCCGGCCATGACACCTGCGCTGGTTGTCGGCGCGGACATCAACGGGCTCGGCGTCGTGCGCAGCCTTGTGGGCAAGCGCGTGCCGACTTGGCTTGTCGACACCGACGAGGCGGCGCCGACCATGCGCACCCGATGCTCGGGGCGGCTGGCCGTCCCGTCGCTCGCCGGGCCGCCGGTGGTCGAAGCGCTCCTCGCCTTGCGCGCCGGCTTTGACGCCGACCCGGTGCTTTTCCTGACCCGCGAGGAAACCGTCGAGGCGGTGGCGCGCGACCGCGATCGGATCGCGTCCTGCTACCGTATATCGATGCCGCAGGCGGCGCTGATGGAACGGCTGACCGACAAGGCCGGGTTCCAGGCGCTCGCACAGCAGCTTGGTTTTCCGATACCGCGCGCGGTGGTGCTGCGGGACTCCCGGGACCTCGCCGCGGTGGATGCGCCGAGCTATCCGTGCGTCCTGAAACCGGTCGTGAAAACCGCGCGCTACGCGGCAGCGTTCAGAAAGGCCTACAAAGTCCAGAACCGCGCGCAGCTCGAAGCGCTGGTCGGCGAGATCGACGGCGCCGCCGAGATGATCGCGCAAGAGTGGATCGAAGGCGGCGACGACCGGATCTACTTCTGCCTGCAATACCGCGCTCGGCAATCGGGCGCGGCCGTCAGCTTTACCGGGCGAAAGCTCCGCTCGTGGCCGCCCGCCACCGGCGGGACCGCGAGTTGCGTCCCGGCGCCCGATCGCGCCGCCGAGCTCGGTGCGTTGACCGACGCTTTCTTTAGCGCGGTCGGCTATTTTGGCATCGGCAGCATGGAGTTCAAACAGGATGCCAGAACCGGGCGCCATCTGATGATCGAGCCGACAGTCGGGCGGACCGACTTCCAGGAGGAGATCGCCACCCTGAACGGGGTGAACATCCCCTACGCCGCCTATTGCGGTGAGCTTGGCCGCAGCCCCGGGGACGCGGTCGGCGCCGCCGCGGGGGCGGCGTGGGCGGTCGGCCCGATCGACCGCCGGTCGTGCGCGCGCCAGGCAACGCCGCGGACATTCCCGCGCGGACTGCACCGGTACGACGCGCTCTGGCGCCTCAATGACCCGATGCCGTGGGTGCGCGCCACCGCCCGGCAGGTAAAGGCGCGCCTTTCGGCTTTGCGGCGCCCGCGACCGTGAGCGCGGCCTCGGATTTGCTCGCCCGTCTGCGCGGCCGGCCCGCCCCGCCGCAAGTGGCGCGGGCGATCGCCGCAGCCGACCGCCATGGCCTGTCGACGCGTCCCGATCCCGGTCCCGAGCGGGTGGCCGGGGAATGCGTCGCCTGGCTCGGGCGGGCGCAAGATTGCTCGGCATCAAACGACGGCGGGGTCGCGCGGCACTACAGCCCGGTCTCCGGCTGGGCGCCGTCCTATCCCGAGACCACCGGCTACATCATCCCGACATTGCTTGCCTACGCCGAGCGTGCCGGCCGCCGCGACCTCCTCGACCGGGCCCGGCATATGCTCGATTGGCTGGTGGCGATCCAGTTTCCCGAGGGTGGGTTTCAGGGCGGCGTCGCGGGTGCCGAGCCGCGCGTCCCGGTCGTCTTCAACACCGGGCAGATCCTGCTCGGGCTGGCCGCCGGGGAGCGCGGCATCGGCGGCTTCGGCGGCCCGTTGCGACGCGCCGCCGACTGGCTCGCCTCGGTGCAGGACACCGACGGATGCTGGCGCCGGCACGCCTCGCCGTTCGCCCCGCCTGGCGAGAAAACCTACGACGTTCACGCCGCCTGGGGGCTCGTCGAAGCAGCGCGGTTGTTGCCGCAGGCGGATTACGGGAAAGCGGCTCTCGCGAACATCCGGTGGGCCCTGACGCGCCAGCAGGCAAACGGCTGGTTTGCCGATTGCTGCCTCAGCGACCCGCGCCGTCCGCTCACACACACCCTCGGCTATGCCTTGCGAGGCGTCATCGAAGGCTATCGCTTCAGCGGCGAGGCGAGCCTCTTGGCGGCGGCGCGGCGAGCCGCGGACGGGCTGATGGCGGCGCTGCGGCCCGACGGATGGCTGCCGGGCCGGCTCGACGCGCGCTGGCATGGTGCGGCAAATTGGGTGTGCCTGACCGGGTCGAGCCAGATTGCGTGTTGCTGGCTGCTGCTCTACGAGATCACCGGAGAAGAGAGCTATCGCGACGCCGCCCGGCGCGCGAATGCCTGGGTGCGGCGCACCATATCGCTCGACGGGCCCGGCGAGCAGCGCGGCGGGGTCAAGGGGTCGTTCCCGTTTGACGGCGGCTATGGAACCTTCGAATTCCTCAATTGGGCCGCCAAATTCACGATCGACGCCAACCTGCTCGAGCAGCGGCTTGAAATCGGCGCGGGTCCGGCGGCGGGTGCCGGCGCCACACCGGCGACAGTGGGCAGGCAATGACCGTGAGGCTGCGCCCCGGGCGGGATGCGCGCCCGACCTCGCCTGCCGCTGCTCCACCCGGCACAAGCTCGGATAAGACCGCGGCATTTGACCACGTCGGAATACTGGTGCGAGCCCGACTGATGCGGTTTTTTGTTCCTCGCTGCATTCGCGCGCGCGATGTAAAACGTGGGGGCCAATTAAACGTCGAAAACGCGGGCCGGCAATACCGGCTCGGGAGTAGTTAACAAATGCGCGGATTAGTCCTCGGCCTGATCTTTTTCGCGATGTTGCCCTTTATTTTTGTGAAGGGGCCATTTTTCGGAATCTTGATGTGGTATTGGGTCTCGCTGATGGCGCCGCAGCAGGCGGTGTGGAGCAGCGTGTTCTCGGCGGTCCCTTATGCGCTGCTCGTCGCCATCGTCACGCTGGTGAGCCTCGCGGTCGCCAAAGGCGAGCCGAAGATGCCGCCACTGAACAAGACGACCGCTTTGATCTTTCTGTTGATGCTGTGGATCTGCGTGACCTCGTGGCTCGGCATCGGGCCGCCGGCGGAGATTTACGACAAGTGGCAGCTGGCCGAAAAGATGCTGCTGATGACGCTCGTGGCCTATGCGTTGACGAATTCGCGCGGCCGCGTCGAGCAATTGATCGTCGTATGCGTGCTTTCGATCGGCTTCTGGGGTTTTCGCGGCGGGCTGATCGCGATCGTGACCGGGGGCGGCTCGCGCGTGCATGGCCCGGACGGCTCGATGATCGGCGACAACAACGACCTCGGCGTCGCCCTGACCATGATATTGCCGCTGATTTTCTACCTGCGCGAGCGCTACGCACAACGCGTGATCAAGTGGCCGATACAGATACTGATCGGCCTCACGATCCTCGGCGACGTTTTTACTTATTCGCGCGGCGCGCTGGTGGCCATGGTCGCGATGGCGAGCATGTTGTGGTTCCGCTCGCGGAAAAAAGTGTCGATCCTGATCTTGATTGTCGTGGCCGGGGCGGTCGTGTGGAACTTTGCGCCGACCGAGTGGGTCGACCGCATGTTCACGATCGAGACCTACAAGACCGACATGTCGGCCGAGGCCCGGATTTTCATGTGGGAGCGCGCCTGGGCGTTGGCGCAGCGGCGGCCGATTTTTGGGGGCGGCTTTCATTGGTCTTATGACCCGGACACCGTGAACAAGGTGCTCGCCGGCTCCAACGCGCCGAAATTGGACATTCCCCGCGCCGCGCACAGCATCTGGTTCGAGATGCTCGGCGACCATGGCTTTGTCGGCCTCGGGTTGTTCGTCGCCATCCTGGCGAGCACGTTCATCGACGCCTACTGGCTGATGCGGCACACCCGTCGCGACCCGGACCTCGCCTGGGCGAACAATCTCGGGCGCATGCTGCAGGTCGCCTTGGTCGGCTATTGCACCGGGGGCAGCTTCGCCACGCAAGGGATGTACGACGGGTTCTACGCCGTCGTGATCATCGCAGCGGCCGCACGGCGGGTCGTCGCCGCCGAGTTGGCGCGGCGCAAAATTGTGACACGCGTCGGCGGAGATTTCGTCGTAGCGGGTCAGCCGGGCGGTGCTCTCACTCCGCAGCCGAGCGGGTGACCCGCCGGCCATGCAACCCGCCGTGCAAAAAGCATCGGGGCGAACGACCGCCAGTCCTTTTAATGTTTAGCTTATTGGAATCTGCGGCGGTTCACCCGCTAGCGCGGTTTTCGAACCGGGTCGACGCGCTCGGCGCGCCACCCCCACCCCGACCCGCCCCCATCGAGGGGGCGGGGGTACAAATCGAGTGCTGATCGAGGCCCTCCCGCTGTTAGAGGCCCTCCCATGATGGGGAGGGTTTGGGACGGGGTGAGCGCGGCGAGTTTGATCGGAAACCGTTGCTAGCGCACCGGCGAGAAGCTCGCTGGGATCAGCAGCTTGTTTTCTTGGCGGACCGGCCGCACCCCGGCCTGTGGCGGCCAGGCGCCGCCGGGCCGCCGGGATTCCTCTCGGACCCGGGCGCGCTCGTTCAGATCCTTGTACACCCAGATGTGGGTGAATTTGTTGAGCGCGCCAAGCTCGCTCGTCCAGCACGCCGCCAGCGGGGAGAACCGCTCGCGCGCCTCGATCGCCTTGCCCCACGCGTCGAGCACCTTCGGGATGTCGCCCGGCGCGTAGGTGTAGGTGCGCATCTCGTAGACGTTGCCGGTGCCGAAATCGCGGGTGCCGAGCGGGCGCATAAACGGTGCCGGGTTCGTGATGTCGGCTTCCTGCGCCACGATCAGCTCGCCGCCGCCGGGGAGCGCGTTGCGTGCCGCGTCATTCGCCATTGCCGCGCGCACCTCGGTGCGCTGGCGCAAATCGTCGTAAGGGTAGACGTGGACGACTTGGTTCAGCGGGCCGAACTCGGTGTGCCAGAAGGCCCCGAGCTTCGAGTGCTTCTCCCGCAACGGCAGGCGCTTTTCATAGCGTTCTTCAAACTCGGCCACGCTGCCTGGCCGCAGTGTGTAGGTACGTACTTCGTAGATCATTAGCGCATCCTCCAAAAGGCAGGGCTGGCGAGACGACAGGCGCAGCCAACCGATCGCGCGTTGTCCCTATACCACCGGAGCGCCTTCGCCCGCCATGGTAACGAGGCCGGCCGCTCAATGCCCGACGATCCGCACCACCGCCAGCATCGCGCCGGCCACCGCCATGACGTTGATCAGGACGGCGCCGCCGGGCATGCCGAACATCCATTTCAGGATGTCGGCTTTGGCTTCCGCGATCTGTTGCCGAAGATCGGCCCTGACCTCGGCGATCAGCTGCCGGAGCTCGCTCCTTTGCTCGGCGAGGTCGGTCTTTGTCGCGAGCACCGCCAAGCCCGCACCGCGGGCAGTCTTGAAGAGCTCGGTGATCGCCTCGGCCTGCGCTTCGGGCATGCCGGCGGCGGCCAAATTCTTGACCGAGGAATGGGTGTCGAAGGCGACGATCATACCCGCACCATCCGTCGGCAACCGGGCTCCGTCAACCGAGGCCCAGGTAACGCGGGATGCGGGTGCGCCCGTGTTGCGAAGCACCTGACCCGCCGATCTGCCTGGGCGAAGAACAATCGGGCCGGGCCCGCGGTGCCACGAAACCTTCTAGTTGGTATCGGCGGTTGGCTCGGCGGGGCCGGCCTCGTCGGCGGGAGGAGTAGCGGCGGGGGTGGTGCTCGCCGCGTCGTTGCTGGCGGGGTCCGTCCGCGGACCGGCGGCGGGCGGCTCGCTCGACAGCTGCGCGCTGGCGAGGCGGGCGAGTTTCTGTTTTAGCAATTCCAGCGGATCCTGGCCGAGCGGGTCGGTGTCTGCCGCTGCGGGGCCGACCGCGTCCGGGTCGGCCTTGCGCAGCAGCTCGAACAACAGCTTGGTCGCGGCGAGGTCGGCCCCGGCCGACTTTTCGACCAGCCTGCGCACCACGGCCTCGCGCTTGGTCTGCCGGCGGCGCTTGCCGTCCTCGTCCTGGGCCGGTTCGTCGAGCGCGCTTCTGAGCACCGCCGCCAGTGCTTTCGGGGCGCGCGGCCGGCCCCGCGGGTTGGCGTTGTTGCCCTTTTTGAACCGGCTGGCGAGCGGCGGCTTCTTATAGCCGATTTGATAATCGGGCGGCTCCTCGGACGGCATGTTCCCTCTTGCCAAACGCGTAGCGTCCTCTCATATCCGCCGATCATATTCGAAAGCGCATGACTTGTCAAATACATAATCACTTCTTTCGCAAGAGCGTCATCCGCCCGAGTCGCCGATTCCCGGTTCGGCCTTAACAAATCCCGTTTGCCGACCGCGCATTCCCGGTTGCGCGGCCAACGGGAATTGCGAGCCAAGCCATTGATTTCACGTTCAAAAACTGGCAAAAAATCGCAACCGGTGAGCCCGTTTCCCGGATAGATCCCGGCGAACCGGGAAATTCGGGGTGGGAGGCGCGACGTCAGGCAATGCGGCGCGGGCGCAATAGAAAGAGCGGCGGGTGGTCGGGCTGGGTCGTCACGACGGCGCGCGGGGTCACGGGCATGTCGTCGGCGCGTTCGACATGAAAGGCTTGGATCAAGGTCGCCAGCACCAGGACCGCTTCGGTCATCGCGAACTGCGCGCCGATGCAGACGCGCGGCCCGGCCCCGAACGGCAGGTACGCAAAGCGTGCGGGAGCCGGCGCATCGGGCAGAAACCGGCCGGGGTCGAAGAGCTCGGGCTGATCCCACAGGCGGTGGTGGCGGTGCAGGACCCAGGGCGCGATCAGCACCACCGCTTTTGCCGGCACCGGCACGCCGCCTGCGTGGTCGTCACGGATCGCCTGGCGCGCCAAGGTGAAGGCCGGCGGATAGAGCCGCATCGCCTCCTGCGCGACGGCGCGGGTGTAGGGAAGGCCGCCGAGCGCGCTCCACGCCTCGTCGGGGCCAAGGTCGACCCTGGCGGCCTCGGCGGCGAGCCGCTCCTGGATTTCGGGGGCGCCCGCCAAGAGGTAGAGCGACCAGAACAAGGCGACGGCGGTCGTCTCGTGACCGGCGACGATCATCGTCGCCACCTGGTCGGCCAGGCGGCGGCGCGGAAACACGGCGCCGCTCTCCGGGTCCTTGGCGCTCGCCATCAGGTCGAAGAGGTCGCGCGGCGCACCGGCCGAGCCCTGGGCGCGCCGCGCTGCGATGATACGGCCGATCAGCCGCAGCCAGCGCCGGCGGAAGCGCCAACGCAACAGGTCGCGCGGGCTCGGCAGCGCCGGCGGCAGCAGGAAGTCGAGCAGGCTCGGCCGGCCGAGGCGCTGGGCGTAGCCTTTGACCAGGCCGCGGAGTTCGCCGCCGTAGCGCTCGACCTCGAGCGAGAACATCGAGGCGCCGGCGATCTCCAGAGCCAGGAACTGCATCGCCGCGAGCAGGTTGACCGGCGCCGCGGCGGCGGTTCTGAGGTCGGCGACCGCGGCCGCGGCGGCGTTGGCGACGTGGCGCGCCAGGATCGGCAGGGTGCGCGGGGCAAAGGCCGGCGCCAGGGTGCGGCGCTGCTGACGCCAGTCCTCACCCCGGCTCAACAGCAGCCCGCGGCCGAGCAACGGGCGCAGGATGCGAATTCCGGCGGCGGTCCGGCGGTAATTCCCCGGATTGTCGACGAGTATCTGTTGGATCGCGGCGGGGCGGCTGACGATGATCTGCTGGCGGCCAAAGACGCGGCGGCAAACCACGTCCTCCTCAAAGGCTTCGGGCGGGAATATGCCGATCGCGTTGTCGCGCAGCGAGCGGGCGAAGCCGCGGGGCGGCGGCCCGGCCCGGCTGCCATCCGCCGGCGGAAGAGACTGCGCTTCGGTCATCGCCCGGACCCCGTGCGAACCTTGCCCGACGCCGTGGAGATCGTGATCGGCCGGGCCGCCGCCAACCCCAGCGATGTCGCGCGCAGCAGCGGCACCAGCAGGAGCGGCAGCAGGATCGCGGCGCCGAGCCACAGCCAGGCGTCGTTGAAGGCGGCGACGAGGCCGGCGCGTTCGACAAGCGGCGCCACGAGGTCGCGCGTCGCCTGGTCGACCGGGCCGATCGCGACGCCGGTGAAGCGCCCGGTCGGCAGCCCGACAAGGCGCGCCGCCGCGGCGTCGCCGGCCTGCAGCCGCGCCACCAGGCTCGCGACATGAGCCGGCGCTCGCGCTTCAAGCACGGTGTCGATCAGCGCCAGCCCGATCGCGCCGCCGAGATTGCGCATCAGATTGAAGAGGCCGCTCGCATTCGCCACCCGATCCGGCTCGAAACCGCCGAGCGCCAAGGCGGTGCTAGGCAGCAGGCACAACATGACCGCCGCACCGCGCGCCAATTGCTGCCAGAAGAGCCCCCAGAAATCCGTCGCGAAGGTCATAAAGCCGTTGCCGAGCCAGCCGAGCGCCAGCAATGCGTAGCCGACAGCGATCAGCTTCCGCGCGTCGAGACGGCGTTCGAGCCTGGTCGCGACCGGCGCCATCGCCAGCTGCGCAGCACCCGTCACCATCATGATCTTGCCGATCGGCAGCGCGTCGTAGTCACGCACCAGCCCGAGGAACACCGGCAGCAGGTAGGTGGCGCCGTAGAGCCCGATCCCGAGCGCAAAGCTGAAGCAGCAGCCGATCGCGAAGTTGCGGTCGCGGAACGCGTAAAGGTCGATCAGCGGCCTCGGATGGCTGAGCGACCGCCTCACGAGACCGCCGCCGCAGACCACGCTCAGAGCGGCGAGCAGCAGCATCGGCACACTCGACCAGCCGCGCTGCGGCGCCTCCTTCAGCAGCAGTTCGAGGCCGGCCAGAAACCCCGCGAGCAGTGGGAGCGCCTTGAGGTCGACCAAAGCGAACCGGCCCCGGTCAATCCGGTCGACGTCGACCGCCCACGCGACCAGCACCGCGACGACGATCCCTGGCGGCACATTGATCAGAAAGAGCCAGTGCCATGACAGCCGGTCGGTGACAAAGCCGCCGACGACGGGGCCCAGGGTCGGGGCGAGCATCGCGAAGAGACCGGCGACCAACGTCGCGCGCGGCCGCGCCGGCCGGTCGAACATCAAAAAGATCGTCGAAAAGACGAGCGGGATCAGCGCGCCGCCGCAGAACCCTTGCACCAAGCGCGCGGGGATCAATGAAGAAAAGCCGGTCGATATGGCGCAGGCGAGGCTCGCCGCGGTGAAGCCGGCGACGCAGATGACAAACGCGCCGCGCGTCGACAGCATCAGGGTCAGCCAGCCGGTCAGCGGGATCGCGACGATCTCCGCCATCAGATAGGCCGTCTGCACCCAGCTCAACCGGTCGAGCGGGATGCCGAGCCCGGCCTGGATCTCGGGCAACGAACTCGCGACGATCTGGATGTCGAGGATCGCCATGAACATGCCGACCGCCATCGCGGTAAAGCCGATCCAGGTCTTTACCCGAACTGGGAAAGTGGTCGTCACAGCCCTCGTCGCGGCGCCAACGCCCGGTCCTCGATCGCGACGCGCCGGGCGATCAGCACCAGATTGAGGAGGGAGAATGCCACGGCGATCCCGACGGCGCCAAAGGCAAGCGGCAAAATCGCGATCTCTGCGGCGACGATCAGGTAATTCGGGTGGCGGACCCAGCGATACGGGCCGGCGCGCACCAGCGGCATGCCCGATGGCGACATGACCCGCGTCGTCCAATACCGGCCGAGGCTGACGATGACCCAAAGGCGGGCCGGCTGGAGCAGCGCGAAGAGGCCGAGCAACGGCCAGGACGGCGCTGTCGCGGCGGGCACCACGATCGCGAGGCTCGCGAGCCAAAGGGCATGCAGGGCCACGAGATAAGGGTAGCCGCCGGCGTCGGCCTCGACCGCTCCGAGCCGGCGCAGCCGCGCGGTGTTATGGCTCGACCAGGCGAGCTCGGCCAGCCGCTGCAGCGCGACGAGAGCGAGCACCCCGTAAAGCGGCGTCACCGGTTGTCGAGCACCAGAAACCCGGCGGTGAAGCCCGGGCCGAGCGCGTTCATCAACGCGCGGTTCCAGTGCTGCGCTGTGGCGAGCATCTGCTCGAGCGCGAACATCACCGTCGCCGCCGACATGTTGCCGTAGTCGCGCAGCACGTCGCGCGCGCCCGCAAGAGCGCCCGGCCCGAGCCCGAACGCCTCTTCGAGCGCGTCCACGACCTTGGCTCCGCCCGGGTGGCAGACAAAACGGTCGACATCCTCGATGGCGAGCCCGTGGCGGGCGAGGAACGCATCGGTCGCGCCGCGCAACTGCGTTGCGACAAGCTGCGGGATGTCGCGCGAGAAGACCGCGCGCAGCCCGTCGTCGGCGACCTCCCAGCCCATGATGTCGAGGCTGCCGGGCCAGGTGTGCTCGCCGCTCGCCGCGATCGTCGGTCCGCGCCCCCCGGTCGACAGCAGCGCGCCGGCGGCGCCGTCGCCAAACAGCGCCGTCGCGACGATGTTGCTCTTCGACCAGTCGTCGCGGCGAAACGACAGCGCGCACAGCTCGACGACCAGAAACAGCACGGTCTCGCCGGGTGCGGCGAGCGCCTGGGCCGCCGCCCGCGCCAGCCCGATCACCCCGCCGGCGCAGCCGAGCCCGAAGATCGGCAGCCGCCGCACGTCGGGGCGCAGCCGCATGCGCTCGATCAACAGCGCGTCGAGGCTCGGCGTCGCGATCCCGGTGGTCGAGACGGTGACGACCGCATCCACCTGCTCTCTGCCGATGCCGGCGCGGTCGAGCAGGCTGAGGGTTGTCCGCTCGAGCAGGTCGAGCGCCCCCGCCACATAGGTTTCGTTGCGCTCCGGCCAGCCGTGCGGGCGGTCGTACCATTCGATCGGCACGCACGAATAGCGCGCGCGGATTCCGGCGTTTGCAAACACCGGCAAAAGCCGCGCCAAGCTCGGCGCGCCCTCGAACAACGCCTCAACCCGCCGGATCACGTCGCGCTGATCGAGGCGATACGGCGGGACCGCGGTCGCGAGGCTCAAGAGGCGCGGGGCTGCCGGCATTCGATGTTGCCTTTCTGCGCTGGACTGTCCGGGCTGCGAATAAGACAGCCTACCGCGCGCAGAATTCCCGCGCACACCAAGACGTGAAGCGGCACCCATATTCCTATATTTCTTGACGAGCGGAGGTGAGCAAATATGGTCTTGATGCTGTCCAGAACCTATGAGGCGCTCCTCGCCGCGGGTGCGCCCGAAGAAAAGGCGCGTGGTGCTGCCGAGGAAATTGGCGCCTATGAGAGCCGCTTCGCCAAATCGACACCGATTTCGCCATCTTGAAATGGACGATTGCCGGGTTTTATGCCCTTGGCGCACCGAGCATTTGGGTCCTCTTGCGCGTCGCCTCGAAGGTCGGCGCGCTCGGGTGATAGCCCGACCACAACAGATGCGGCGCCCTCGCCGGCTGATGCTAAGATAACTTGCGAAACGCGGGCGCCAACGCCCGTGCCATCAGGCGGCACGCGAGGGGAGAGGGCGATGAACGGGGCGGAAAGTCTGGTGCGCACATTGGTGGGCGGTGGGGTCGATGTATGCTTTGCCAATCCCGGCACCTCCGAGATGCATTTTGTCGCGGCCCTCGACCGGGTCGAGGGGATGCGCTGCGTCTTGGGCCTGTTCGAGGGGGTCGTGACCGGGGCGGCCGACGGCTACGCGCGGATGAGCGACAACCCGGCCGCGACGCTGCTGCACCTCGGCCCCGGCCTCGCCAACGGGCTTGCCAACATCCACAACGCCAACAAGGCGGCCTCGCCGATGGTCAACATCGTCGGCGACCACGCCACCTATCACCGCAAATACGATGCACCTCTGACCTCCGACATCGAGGGGCTGGCGCGGCCGTCCTCGCACTGGGTGAAGACCTCGCCCGACGCCAAGGCGATCGCCGCCGACGGTGCTGCCGCCATCGCCGCCGCGCGCCAATTGCCGGGCCAGATCGCGACGCTGATCCTGCCGGCCGACACCGCCTGGAACGAGGGCTCGGGCCCGGCAGCCGTGCCGCCCCCCGCCGCTGCGAACCCGGTGGCGCGGGAAGCGGTGGCCGAGGCGGCGAAGGCGCTGCGCTCGGGCGAGCCGTGCCTGATTTTGGTCACCGGGCGCGCGTTGCGCCAGGACGGGCTCGAGCTCGCCGGCAAGATCGCCGCCAAGACGGGCGCGCGGCTGATGGCCCAGGGCTCGAACGCGCGCACCCAACGCGGCCGCGGGCGGGTGTTCGTCGAGCGGGTGCCATATGTCGTCGACCAGGCGACCCGCGTGCTCGCCGGGCTCAAGCACATCATCCTCGTCGGCGCCAAGATGCCGGTCGCGTTCTTCGCCTATCCCGACAAGCCGAGCCTGTTGGCGCCGTCCGACGCGCAAGGCCATGTGCTCGCCCGTCTCGACGAGGACATGGTCGCCGCCCTTGAAGCCCTGGCCGAGGAGGTCGGCGCGCTGCGCACGCCGGCGCCCGCGGTCAACGACCCGCCGCCGGCAAAGGCGACCGGCCCGATTACCCCCGAGGCTCTCGGCGCCTCGCTCGGCGCGCTGTTGCCGGAAAACGCGATCGTCGTCGACGAGGCGGTGACGACGGGGCGCGGCTTTTTCGCGCCGACCCGGTCGGCCGCACCCCATGACTGGCTCTCAAACATGGGAGGGTCGATCGGGCTGGGGATGCCGCTTGCCACGGGTGCGGCGGTCGCCTGCCCCGACCGCAAGGTCGTGACCCTCGAAGGCGACGGCAGTGCGATGTACACGGTGCAGGCATTGTGGACGCAGGCGCGCGAGAGCCTCGACGTGACGACGTTGCTGTTCTCGAACCGCAGCTATCAGATCCTGAAGGGCGAGCTCGCCAATGTCGGTGCGGGTAATCCCGGCCGCAAGGCGCTCGACATGCTCGACCTCAATCATCCCGATCTCGATTTCGTCGCGCTGGCCAAGGGGTTGGGCGTTCCCGGCGCGCGCGTCACCGACATGGACGAATTCAATCGTCGGCTGGCGGAGGGGATCGCCACCCCCGGGCCGTATCTCGTCGAGATCGTGTTCTGAGCGCCCCTGGCCGGAACCTTCGCGCGCCCGGTTCGGTTGGCTTGGCAACGCCGCCAACGGGTTGGCGGCGTCGATGACGGGCCGTGGGTGACCGCGGCTTTGGCTGGCGAGTTGGGGGCGGCTGCCATGCGCGACGGGCTGCGCATCTATAATCTTTTTCCGACTTTGGCGGGAACGGTGCGGCAATGGGCCGAGCATCTGCCGCGCATCGCGGCGATGGGGTTCAACGCCGTTTACGTCAACCCGTTTCATTACCCGGGCTTTTCCGGGAGCCTCTACGCGGTCAAGGATTACTACCGGCTGAACCCGCGGTTTCGTGGCGACGAACGCGGCGAAGACGACCGGCTGCTGCACGATTTCACGAGCGCGGCGGGGGATTGCCGGCTGCGCGTGATCATGGACCTTGTCGTCAACCACACGTCCAAGGACAGCGAGCTTGTCGCCCGTCACCCCGAGTGGTTTGCGCATGACGAAAAGGGCGAAATCCAGTCCCCTTTCGCGCTCGATCCCGCCGATACGCGGCGCAAGACCGTGTGGGGCGACCTTGCCGAGCTTGACTACGGCGGCCCGCAGCAGCATGAGATCGTCGCCTATTTCCAAAAGGTCGTGCGCCATTACCTGGGGCTCGGCTTTGCCGGGTTTCGCTGCGACGCGGCGTACAAGGTCCCGGCCGAGGCGTGGCGAGCCCTGACGGACGACGCGCGGGCGGCCGGACCCGACGCCCTGTTTTGCGCCGAGACGGTGGGCGCCCCAAAGGAAGCGGTGCTGGAGCTCGCCGATGCCGGCTTCGACTATCTCTACAACAGCGTCAAATGGTGGGACTTCAAAAGCCCGTGGCTGCTCGAGCAGTACGAGGCGTTTCGCCATATCGCGCCGTCGATCGGCTTTCCCGAAAGCCACGACACGCCCCGGCTCGTGACCGAATTGCGCGCGGCGGGCATCCCCGACCACGAAATCGAGCCACGTTATCGCCAAGCTTATGCCTTTGCCGCGGCGTATTCGACCGGCGTATTGATGCCGATGGGGTTCGAGTTCGGATGGGGGCGGCGGTTGGCGGTCGTGATGGGCCGCGACGAAGAGGCCGAGCCGAAGCGCTTTGACCTGAGCCTGTTTGTCGCCGAAACGAATGCCGGAAAGCTCCAGATCCCGGCATTGAACGAGGAAGGGCCGCAGCGCCTTTTGCCGAGCGGGGACGACGACCTTGTCGTGCTGGAGCGGCGGACCGAAAGTGCCGACGATCGCGTGCGGATCGTGGTCAACCGCGACCCCAGCGCCCCACGCCAGCTGCGCACGGATCCGGCGGACGGCGTGCTGACCGTCGAGCCGCTTGGCCTGTGCGTCGTGCGCATTGACAAGGCGGCGCGCCGGGCAGCGATGCCGCGGGGATGGCGGCCGGACGCGCGCATCCAGATCGAAGACGTCTACCCGCAGCTCGACGGTGGCCGCTACCCGGTCAAGCGCATCGCCGGCGAAACCTTCGAGGTGTGGGCCGACCTGTTTCGCGACGGTCACGACAAGTTGCGCGGCGTCGTCAAGCACCGGCACGAGAACGGGCCGTGGCATGAGGCGCCGCTCGTGTTCTTCGACAACGACCGCTGGGTCGGGCGCTTTCGGCTCGACCGGGTCGGGGTGTGGCGTTACACGATCGAGGCGTGGACCGATCGGTTTGAAAGCTGGCGCGAGGAAGTCGAAAAAAAGCTCGACGCCGGTCAGGATGTGTCTCTCGAACTGCTGGAAGGCCGGGCGGTCGTCGAGGACGCGCTGCCCGAGGCGGACGCCGCCGACGCCGCCGCGATTCGCGCGTTGCTGCACAACCTCGATCGCCCCGAGGATGCGTCCGGCCGGCAACAGCCGCTGCTGTCGGAGGCGACGCGCGCGCTGATGGCGCGGGCATCGCCGCGCCGCGACCCGACGCGCTATCCCCACGAGTTCGAAGTCGTCGTCGACCGCGCGGCAGCGCGCTTTTCGGCGTGGTACGAAATGTTCCCGCGCAGCCAGGGCCGCGTCCCCGGAAAAGGCGCCAGCTTTGACGACTGCATCGCGCGATTGCCGGAGATCGCGGATCTCGGTTTCGATGTCGTCTACCTGCCGCCAGTCCACCCGATCGGCCATGTTAACCGCAAGGGCAAGAACAACGACCCCCGCGCCTTGCCCGGCGACCCCGGCAGCCCCTATGCGATCGGCTCGGAAGAGGGTGGCCACTGCGCCGTCGAGCCCGGTCTCGGCACGCTCGCCGATTTCCGCCGGTTGGTGTCCGCGGCGGCTGTTCAGGGAATGGAGGTGGCGCTCGATTTTGCCGTGCAGTGCGCCCCCGACCACCCTTGGGTGCGCGAGCATCCGCAATGGTTCCACTTTCGCCCCGACGGCTCTATCAAGTACGCCGAGAACCCGCCCAAGAAATACGAAGACATCGTCAACGTCGACTTTGACACCGAGGACCGCGACGCCTTGTGGACGGCGTTGCGCGACGTAGTGCTGTTCTGGGTCGGCGAGGGCGTCCGCATCTTCCGTGTCGACAACCCGCACACCAAGCCGGTGCCGTTCTGGGAGTGGCTGATCCGTGAGGTCAAGCAGCAGTCCCCCGACACCATCTTTCTGTCCGAGGCCTTCACCCGGCCAAAGATGATGCAGGCCTTGGCCAAGGCCGGGTTCAGCCAGTCTTACACGTACTTTACCTGGCGCAATACCAAGGCCGAATTGACCGAATACCTGACCGAGCTGATGCAGTTCCCGGCCCGCGAGTTTTTCCGCCCGAACTTTTTCACCAACACCCCGGACATCCTGCCGGTCTTTTTGCAGGAAGGCGGTCGCCCGGCGTTTCGCATCAGGCTGGCGCTGGCGGCAACCTTGTCGCCGGCCTACGGGATCTACAACGGCTTTGAATTGTGTGAGAACACGCCGATCCCGGATCGCGAGGAATACCTCGATTCCGAGAAATACGAATTCAAGGTCTGGGATTGGGACCGGCCGGGCAACATCAAGGACGCCATCCGCGCCGTCAACCGCGTGCGCCGCGACAACCCGGCGATGCACGCGTTTTTGAACCTGCGGTTTCTGCCGTGCGAAGAGCCCGATATACTGGCCTATGCGAAAATATCAGCGGACCCGCCGAATGCCGTCATCGTCGTCGTCAACCTCGACCCATATGCGGCGCATGAGGCCGAGGTCGAGCTGCCGCTGCCGGCGCTCGGATTGGCTGCCGAAGACGAGTTCCGCATGGAGGAAGCGTTCACCCGGGCGGTATCTGAGTTCCGTGGCGCGCGGCAGCGCTTCCGACTCGACCCCGAAATCAACCCGGCCTTGATCTTCCGGCTGCTGCGGTCCAAGCGCATATGAGCCCACCCGACGACGCGACCGCACCGCTGAGCCTGGCGCGTGCGGCGCCGCGCACCGCGCCCACGGACCCGTTGTGGTACAAGGACGCCATCATTTACCAGCTGCACGTCAAAGCCTTTTTCGACGGCGACGACGACGGCATCGGCGATTTCCAGGGGCTGTGCCGCAAGCTCGACTATCTCCAGGATCTGGGGGTGACGGCGTTGTGGCTATTGCCGTTTTACCCCTCGCCGCTGCGTGACGACGGCTACGACATCGCGGACTACAAAAACATCAACCCGTCCTACGGGCGGATGCACGATTTCCGGATTTTCGTCCGCGAGGCGCACCGCCGTAATCTGCGGGTCGTGACCGAGCTCGTCATCAACCACACCTCGGACCAGCATCCCTGGTTCCAGCGCGCCCGGCAGGCGAAACGCGGCTCTCCGTGGCGTGATTTTTATGTGTGGAGCGACACCGACCAGAAATTCCCCGAGACCCGCGTCATTTTCGTCGATTCGGAGAAATCGAACTGGGCGTGGGACCCGGTGGCGCAGGCCTATTACTGGCACCGGTTCTACGCTCACCAGCCCGACCTCAATTTCGACAATCCGCGGGTGTTCCGGGCGGTTGCCGACGTGATGAAGTTCTGGCTCGACCTCGGGGTCGACGGGATGCGGCTCGACGCGGTGCCGTACCTGATCGAGCGCGAAGGCACGATCAACGAGAACCTGCCCGAAACCCACGAGGTGCTGCGCCGGCTGCGCCAGGAGCTCGATCATCGCTACGGCGACCGCATGCTGCTCGCTGAGGCCAACCAGTGGCCGGAGGACGTGCTGCAGTATTTCGGGGCCGGCGACGAATGCCACATGGCGTTTCATTTCCCGCTGATGCCGCGGATCTACATGGCGGTGTCGACCGAGGACCGCCATCCGATCACCGACATTATGCGGCAGACGCCCGACATCCCGGATTCATGCCAATGGGCGGTGTTTTTGCGCAATCACGACGAGCTGACCCTCGAAATGGTCACCGACCGCGAGCGCGACTATCTGTGGAACCACTACGCCGCCGACCGGCGCGCCCGCATCAATCTCGGGATCAGGCGGCGGCTTGCGCCGTTGATGGAGAATGACCGCCGCCGGATCGAATTGTTGAACGCGCTCCTGATCTCGATGCCGGGCACCCCGGTGATCTATTACGGCGACGAGATCGGCATGGGCGACAACGTCTTTTTGCGCGACCGCGACGGTGTGCGCACGCCGATGCAATGGACGTTCGACCGCAATGGCGGGTTCTCGCGCACCGATCCCGAGCGCCTCTATTTGCCGCCGATCATGGATTCGGTCTACGGCTTCGAGGCGGTCAACGTCGAGGCGCAGAGCCGGTCGCCGTCGTCGCTGTTGAACTGGATGAAGCGGCTGATCGCCGCCCGCCGCGCGCGGCGCGCCTTTGGCCGCGGCATATTGCGTTTTCTTTACCCGTCGAACCGCAAGGTCATCGCCTATCTGCGGTGCTACGAGGACGAGGTCATCCTGTGCGTCGCCAACCTGTCGCGCTCGCCGCAGGCCGTCGAGCTCGACCTCGGCGAGTACCGCGGCCGCCAGCCGGTTGAGCTCCTGGGGCGCAGCGTCTTTCCGTCGATCGGCGAGCTGCCCTATCTGTTGACCCTTCAGGGGCACAGCTTTTTCTGGTTCGACCTGCTGATGACATCGCAGGAGTCCGCGAGCTTGCAGGCGCCACCCCCCGAATTCGTGACCCTCGTCATGCCGCAAGGCTGGCCCGATATGTTCCGCCCGCACAACCTCCAGCAGCTGGAACGCGACATCGTGCCGGCGTTTCTGCCCCGGCAGCGGTGGTTCGCGGCCAAGGACCAGCGCATTGCGCGCGCCATGGTGCGCGCCCAGGGTGAGGTTGTCCGCCCGCCGCAAGGCGACGCCCCCGGCGAGACCTATCTTGCGAGCGTGGTCGAGATCGGGCTCCGCGACGGCGGCCGGCAATTTTATTTTCTGCCGTGCGCGGCGGTCTGGTCGCCGGCCGAGAGCGACCTGCGGCAGAGCCTCGCCCCGGTGACGTTCGCCGAATTGCGCCAGTTTCGCCGCGAGGGTGCGCTTGTCGACGCGCTCTCACAAGACGGATTTTCGCTGGCGCTGATGGAGGCGATCGGCCGCGAGGCGACCGTGCCGCTCGACCGCGGCGAAATTCGCTTTGTCCAAACGCCGAGCTACGAGCAGACGCCCCCGCCCGAGCGGCTGACGGTCCGCCGCGGCGGAGTCGAGCAGTCCAACAGTTCGGTGTTTTTCGACGAATACGGGATGCTGAAGCTGTACCGGCGGCTCGAGGCCGGCCCGCACCCCGAAGTCGAGATGTCGCGGTTTCTGGTCGAGCGCGCCGGGTTCGCCAATACCCCGCCGCCATTGGCTACCGTCGAGCTGACGCTTCAAGGCGACGACGGCCCGCAGACAATGGCGCTCGGCGTGCTGTTCGGCTTTGTGCGCAACCAGGGCGACGGCTGGACCCAGGCGCTGAATTACCTGACGCGCTACCTCGACGATGTCCTGGTCGCGACTGGCGAGCGCTCGTCCGAACTGCCGGACCCGGATTTGTTCTTTCTGGCCTTGGCGCGTCAGATCGGCATTCGCACCGGCGAGATGCACCGCGCGCTCGCCGAGCAGGCGGGCGACGACCCCGATTTCGCACCCGAGCCGATCACCCGCGAAGACATCGCCCAATGGCGCCAGGCGCTCGAGGGCGCAACGACCGAGATGCTGATGCGGCTCGAGCGCGAGCGGGCGCGACTGCCCGAAAAAGCCGGCGGGCTGGCCGGCGAGCTGCTGGCGTCGCGCGAGCGGCTGTTGCAGCAAATCCGAACCCTGCTGCCGCACGAGATCGCGGCGCAAAAAACCCGCTTTCACGGCGACTACCACCTGGGCCAGACCATTGTCGTGCAGAATGACTTTTACATCGTCGACTTCGAGGGCGAGCCGACGCGGCCGTTGTCCAGCCGGCGCGCCAAAAGCTCGCCATTGCGCGACGTAGCCGGCATGATCCGCTCCTTTGACTATGCCGCGGTCGCCGCGGTGCGCCAGCTCGCCGAGACCCGCACCGCCGCCGAGCCGCGTATGACCGAGCTTGCCGAGACCTGGCGCCAGCGGGCAGTCGACGGCTTTCGCGCCGCCTACCGCAAGACGATGCGCGGCTGCACCGCCTTTCCGGCGAGCAAACGGCAGGCCCGCGACCTGACCGCGTTCTTCATCCTGGAAAAGGCGGTATACGAGGTGTTCTACGAGCTCGCGAACCGGCCGTCCTGGGTGGACATCCCGCTGCAAGGCATCCTCGGCATCCTGAACAGGCAAAGGGCAGGGGCTGGTGCCGAAGCGTCCTGATCCGCCGCAGGCCGACCCGGCCAAAGGCGAAAGCCTCCCTGGACCCGCGGGCCGGAGCGCCGACGCGATCTCGGTCGCGCCGCGGCGCGGCGCGGCGCCACGCCCCGAACCGGCGGCGCCAGCGGCGCCACCAGCGGCTCGCTCGCTGCCCGAGCCGGAAATCCTGGCGCTGGTCGAGGCGCGTCACGGCGACCCGTTCGCGGTACTCGGCATGCACAAGACTGGCGCCGGCGTTGCGGTGCGCGCGATGCTGCCCGATGCCCAGCAGATGGCCGTCGTCGAAAGCCTGACCGGAGAGGTCGTGGCCGAGGGCGTGCGAATTCGACCGGAAGGCCTGTTCATTGCCGACGTCCCCGGTCGCCGCGAGCCGTTTCGCTATCGGCTGCGCGTGACGAGCGGCGGGATCGTGCGCGAATTCGACGACGTATACGGCTTTTCGCCGGTCTTGGGCGAGCTCGACCTGTACCTGCTCGCCGAGGGCAACCACTTCGCGAGCTATTCGAAGCTCGGCGCCCATCCGGTCACGCATGAGGGGATCGAGGGGGTCGCCTTTGCGGTATGGGCCCCCAATGCCCGCTCGGTCAGCGTGGTCGGCGAGTTCAACGCCTGGGACGGCAGGCGGATGCCGATGCGGCTGCGCGGCGCCACCGGCTTTTGGGAGCTCTTCGTGCCGGGGCTGCGACCCGGGCACTTGTACAAATACCAGCTGCACGGGCCGGACGAGCAGCTGTTGCCGTTAAAGGCCGATCCCCACGCCGAGCGTGCGGAACACCCGCCAAGCACAGCGTCGCTCGTCGCCGCCCCGTCGCGCCACGTCTGGCACGACGGCGTGTGGATGGCGGACCGCTGGCGCAACAACGAGCGCGAGGCGCCGATCGCGATCTACGAGGTGCATCTCGGCTCGTGGCGCCGCCGGCTGGCCGAAAACGGCCGATACCTGAGCTATCGCGAGCTCGCCGCCGAGCTTGTGCCGTACGTCGCCGGGCTGGGATTTACCCATGTCGAGCTGATGCCGATCATGGAGTACCCGTTCGACGGCTCATGGGGCTATCAGCCGATTTCGCTGTTCGCGCCGACCTCACGGTACGGCGCGCCCGACGATTTCCGCGCGTTGGTCGACGCTTGCCACCAGGCGGGGATCGGTGTCTTGCTCGACTGGGTCCCCGGGCATTTTCCGACCGACCCGCATGGGCTTGGCCGCTTTGACGGCACGGCACTCTACGAGCACGCCGACCCGCGCGAGGGCTTTCACCGCGACTGGAACACGCTGATTTACAATTACGGCCGCCGCGAGGTTTCGAATTTTCTGCTGTCGAACGCGCTTTACTGGCTGCGCGAGTTCCACATCGACGGCGTCCGCGTCGACGCCGTCGCCTCGATGCTGTACCGCGACTACAGCCGGCCCGACGGCGAGTGGGTCCCGAACGCCTTTGGCGGCCGTGAGAACCTCGAGGCGATCGTCTTTCTGCGCCGGGTCAACGAGTTGATCTACGGGGAATCCGGCGGGGCTATTTCGGTCGCCGAGGAGTCGACAGCCTGGCCGATGGTGTCGCGCCCGACCTATGTCGGCGGCCTCGGTTTCGGCTACAAATGGAACCTCGGCTGGATGCACGACACGCTCAGCTACATGTCCACCGATCCGATCTACCGGAAATACCGCCACAACGATTTGAGCTTTGGGCTGCTCTACGCATTTCACGAGAACTTCATTCTGGCGCTGAGCCATGACGAAGTCGTGCACGGCAAAGGCTCGCTGATCGCCAAGATGCCGGGCGACCGTTGGCAGCGTTTTGCCAACCTGCGCGCCTATTTCGGCTTCATGTGGACCCATCCCGGCAAAAAGCTGTTGTTCATGGGCAGCGAGTTCGCGCAGGAGCGCGAATGGAACCATGACATCGGGCTTGACTGGCAGCTGCTCGACGACCCGCTGCATGGCGGGGTGCAGCGGCTGGTCCACGATCTCAACGCGCTTTATCGCAGCACGCCGGCATTGCATCGGCTTGACTGCGACCCGGACGGCTTCCAGTGGGTTGACGTCGCCAACGCCGCCGAGAGCGTGATCTCGTTTCTGCGGCGCGGCCGCGATCCGCACGACCTTGCGGTCGTCGTCTGCAACTTCACGCCCATACCGCGCGAGGATTACTGGATCGGCGTGCCGCGGCCGGGCCGTTATCGCGAGCGGCTGAACTCGGACGCGGTCGACTATGGCGGCAGCGGGGTCGGCAATGCCGGCGAGGTGCACTCCGAGCCGCGGCCGATGCACGGCCACCAGCACGCGATCCGACTGCGGCTGCCGCCGCTCGGCACGCTGATTTTTACTGCCGACTGACGACAAGGACGTTTATGGCGGTGATTGTGGGCGTCCGCCTTATCTACCTGGCCGCTTTTTTCCTCTCGCTCGCACACTGAGCGCGCGATGGCGAGGTCGTCGCACGTCTGGCCCGGCAGGCCCTATCCACTGGGCGCCACATGGGATGGCAAGGGCGTCAATTTCGCGCTGTTCTCGGCGCATGCCGAACGGGTCGAGCTTTGCCTCTTCGACCGCAGCGGGCTGCGCGAGGAAGCCCGCATCGTCCTGCCCGAATACACCGACGAGGTGTGGCACGCCTATCTGCCGGACGCACGGCCCGACCTCCTCTATGGCTATCGCGTCCACGGGCCCTACGAGCCAGCGAACGGCCATCGCTTCAACCCCAACAAGCTGATGATCGACCCCTACGCCAAGTCGCTGCACGGCCGGGTGCGCTGGTCGGACGCGGTGTTCGGCTATCGCGTCGGCGGTCCGCGCGAGGATCTGGCGATGGACCGCCGCGACAACGCACGGTTCGTCCCGAAATGCCGCGTTGTCGAGGCCGCGTTCACCTGGGGCGAGGAGCGCCGCCCGCAGACCCCATGGGAGGAGACGATAATCCTCGAGCTCCACGTGCGCGGGATCACCAAACGTCATCCCGGCGTCGAGCCCGAGCACCGCGGCACCTTTGCCGGACTGGCCTCGCCGGCGATGATCGACTACCTGGTCGGGCTCGGCATCACCGCGGTCGAGCTGTTGCCGGTCCACGCTTGCATCGACGACCGTCACCTTGTCGAGCGCGGCCTCACCAACTACTGGGGCTACAACACGCTCGGCTTTTTTGCCCCCGACCCGCGCCTGCTCTCGGTCGAGTCGATTTCCGGCTTCAAGACGATGGTCAAGCGCCTGCACGACACCGGCATCGAGGTGATCCTCGATGTCGTCTACAACCACAGCGGCGAGGGCAACCACCTCGGTCCGACCCTGAGCTTTCGCGGCATCGACAACGCCGCCTATTACCGGCTGGACACCGACCAGCGATTCTATCAGGACTTTACGGGCACCGGAAACACGCTGAACCTCGACCACCCGCGGGTATTGGCGCTGGTCATGGACTCGCTGCGCTATTGGGTGACGGAAATGCACGTCGACGGTTTCCGCTTCGACCTGTGCCCGGCGCTTGCCCGCGAAAATGGCGAGTACACGCAAGCAAGCGCGTTTTTTGACGCGATGCGGCAGGACCCGATCATGGCCGGGGTGAAGCTGATCGCCGAGCCCTGGGATCTCGGCCCGTACGGCTACCAGCTCGGCAATATCCCGCCGGGCTGGGCGGAGTGGAACGGGCAGTATCGCGATGGCTTGCGCCGCTTCTGGAAAGGCGACAAGGGTCTCGTCGCCGATGTCGCCTCGCGGGTCGCCGGCTCGTCCGACATTTTCGGTTATCGCGGGCGGCGGCCGTGGGCGAGCGTCAACTTCATCACCGCCCACGACGGCTTCACCTTGCAGGACCTGGTCAGCTACAACGACAAGCACAACGCGGCGAACGGCGAGGGCAATCGCGACGGCGCCGACGCCAACTTCAGCTGGAATTGCGGCGTCGAGGGCTGCACCGACGACGGTGGCATCATCGAGCTGCGCGACCGGCAAAAGCGTAACATGATGGCGAGCCTGCTGTTGTCGCTGGGCGTGCCGATGCTGCTCGCGGGCGACGAGATCGGCCGCAGCCAAAAGGGCAACAACAACGCCTATTGCCAGGACAACGAGACTTCGTGGACCGCATGGGAGAACATCCGGCCGCAGGACGAGGAGCTGCGGCGCTTCGTCGGCTATCTTGTCCACCTGCGGCGCGCCCATCGCGTCTTCTCGCGCCCGCGGTTTTTCCGCGGCGAAGTTCTGTCGGAGGCGGGCGTCAAGGACATCACCTGGTTCACCCCTTCCGGGGAAGAGGCCAAAGACAAGGATTGGAGCAACCCGGTCGCCTTGTCGCTCGGCTATGTGTTGAGCGGTGCCGCAGGTGAGTTTCTTACGCCGGGGGGACAGCGCGACATCGACGAGAGCTTTCTCGTCATGATGAACGCGTATTACGGCGACCTCGAGTTTCGGATTCCGGAACTGGCGGCGCCGATGTCGTGGGAGGCGCTCGTCGACACCGCGCTGCCGAGCGGCCGGGCCGCCGACGGCCGCCTCTACGCGCCGGGCGAGGTTTACCCGATGCAGGCGCAGTCCTTTGCCTTGTTCATCAACCGCGCGCCGCGCCCCGAACCGGTAGCCTCACCCGATGGCGAGGGCCAGTCGCAGCCTGCCGCGCAACGAGGGCAAAGCGGCGATGGCCGCAGCTTCTATTTCTCATCCGGCCCAGCCGAAGCAGGAGAGAGTGACGAGTCGCCGCCATAAGCCTCGTCGGCCGCCGCAGGAAGGCCGGATGCGCATCCGTGCTCGACGGCACCGGACATGGCGCGCCCGCCTGCATGGGTGCGTGGCACCTCCGCGTGCGCCGATGTGCCCGACTGGCGTTTGTCGCCGCGCGGCATGACTGACCGCGCCGCCCTGGTCCATGTCGCCGGACTGGTCGGCATCGAGGCGCACTACACCGATGCGCTCGGGCAGAGCCGCTCCGCCTCCGATCGCGCCCTCTTGGGGCTGATCTCGGCCTTTGGGCTGCCGTCCGACCCGGTGAAGGCGGCGGCACTGCTCGACGAGCGCGAGCGGTCGGCGCCGCTCGGCCTCGGGCCGCTGCATCTCGTCCGCGCCGAGGACCCGCACCCGACCCTCGCCCTGCGGCTGTCCGACGGGACGCGCGAGGTTGCCTGGGTCTGCCAGCTGGAGAATGGCGACGAGCGCCGCGGCCGGGTCACCGCCGCCGGCGGGTCGGTCGCGCTGCCGCTGCCGGCCGGGTTGCCGCTCGGCTATCACCGCCTCGCCGTCGAGGCGGGTGGCGTGCGTGCCGAACTCGACCTGATCGTCGCCCCGGCGCGCTGCCATTTGCCGCCGGCGCTCGCCGCGGGGGCGCGCAACTGGGGGCTGACCTGCCAGCTCTACAGTCTGCGCAGCGCCCATGACTGGGGCATCGGCGACTTCACCGACCTCGCGGAAATCGCCGCGGCCGCCGGGTCATTCGGCGCCGCGGTCCTCGGCATCAGCCCGCTGCACGCGCGGTTTGCGGCCGAGCCCCTGCATTACAGCCCATATTCGCCGTCGAGCCGAACCTGGCTCGACTACCTGCACATCGACGCCACCGCGGCACCCGGTTTTGCCGAGGACGCGGCCGTCCGCGAACTCGTCAGCGGGCAATGGTTCGGCGCGACCCGCTGGGCCGCGTGCTCGGCTTCGCTGATCGACTACGGCGCCGTCGCGGCCTGCAAGCGCGCCGTGCTGGAGGCGCTCTTTCGCCGCTTTCGCGCTCACGACCTCGGTGACGGAAATGCGGCGCGCACCGGCCTCGGGCAATCCTTCCGCCAGTTTCAGCATGACGGCGGGCAGGCGCTCGCCGACCTTGCCCGGTTCGAGGCGCTGCACGAGCTTTATTGCCGCGAAAAGCGCGGCTTTTCGTGGCGTAATTGGCCGTTGCCGATGCGCGACCCGCGCTCGCCCGAAGTCGCCGAGTTTGCCGCGGCCCAGCGCGACCGGGTCGAGTTTTTCCAGTTTCTTCAATGGGAGGCCGACCGTCAGCTCGGCATGGCAGCGGCCGCCGGGCGCGCCGGCGGGCTGGCGCTCGGGCTCTATCGCGACCTCGCGGTCGGGGCCGACCCGAACGGCGCAGACGCGTGGGCGGACCAGGGGCTGGTGGCGCCCGACGCCGCGATCGGCGCGCCGCCCGACCCGCTGAGCCGCGCCGGCCAGAACTGGGGGCTCGCGCCGATCAACCCGCTGGTCCTGCGCCAGCAGAGCTTTGCGCCGTTTGTCGCCTGTCTGCGCGCCAACATGCGCCACACCGGGGTGCTGCGCATCGACCACGTCATGTCGCTGAGCCGGCTTTATTGGATCCCGCGCGGCATGGCGGCGACCGACGGCGGCTATGTGCGTTATCCGCTCGACGCGCTGCTGCGGCTGGTGGCGCTCGAGAGCTGCCGGCACGGTTGCGCCGTGATCGGGGAGGATTTGGGAACGGTGCCGGCCGGATTTCGCGAGACGATGCGGGGCGCGAATGTGTTGTCCTATCGCATCATGGTGTTCGAACGCGACATCGGCGGCGGCTTCATCCCGCCGGGCGACTATCCGCCGCTTGCCGCCGCCTCGGCCGCGACGCACGATCTGGCCACCCTTAAAGGGTTCTGGCTCGGCTCCGACATGGCCTGGCGGCGGGAGCTCGGCCTTTACCCGGACGCGAATGCCGAGGCGGCGGAGGCAGCCGAGCGCGCGCGCGACCGCGGCCTGCTGCTCGCGGCGCTCGTCAGCGACGGGTTGCTGACGGCGGACGACTGCGCGCAATTCCTGACCGCGGCCGGCGAGCCGGTGTTTGATCGAGCGCTCGGCGACGCGATCCAACGCTATCTTGCCCGCTCTCGGGCCCGGCTTATGCTGGTCCAGGTCGAGGATTTGCTCGGCGAGAGCGAGCAAGCCAACCTGCCCGGCACGAACGACGAGCATCCAAACTGGCGGCGACGGCTCGGCCAAACTTTTGAAGAGATCATCGATGGCGGCGAGCTGCGCCGGCTTGCAGCACTGATCCGACAAGAGCGCCGGTTGGCGGCGTCATGAGCGGGCGGTCCGCCAACGCGCCGCCGATCCGCGCGACCTATCGGCTGCAATTTCATCGCGACTTCACCTTTCGCGACGCGACCCGTCTCGTGCCCTATCTGGCGGCGCTCGGCGTCAGCCACCTTTACGCCTCGCCGATCACCGAGGCGCGTCCCGGCTCGACCCACGGCTACGACATCGTCAACCACAACCGGTTGAACCCGGAGGTCGGCAGCGACGACGATTTCCGCGAATTGTCGGCCGCCTTGCGCGCCAACGGAATGGGGCTGATCGTCGATTTCGTGCCGAACCACATGGGGATCGGCTCCGAGAACGCGTGGTGGCTCGATGTCCTCGAATGGGGGCAGGAGTCGCCGTTCGCGCATTATTTCGACATCAACTGGCACCCGCCGCGCGCCGATCTCGAGGGTCGCGTGCTGCTGCCGGTGCTCGGCGACCAATACGGCGTGATCCTCGAAAAGGGCGAGATCGAGCTGCGTTTCGATCCCGCAGAGGGCAGCTTCAGCGCGTGGTATTTCGATCACCGCTTTCCGATTTCACCGCGCTCCTACGCAGCGATCCTGGCCGCCGGCGGCAACCCGCTCGCCGCCGGCGCCCGCGATTTCGCCGCCCTCGCCAAGCTCCCCGCGGCAGCGGCGCGCGAGCGCGCGGCCGAGCTCAAACGCACGCTCTCCGAGCGCGCCGCAACAGCCGCGGTCGAGGCCGCGCTGCGGGAGTTCACCGGCGTGCCCGGCGAGCCGGAAAGCTTTGCGCCATTGCACCGGCTGCTCGAAGCTCAGTCCTATCGCATCGCCGACTGGCGGGTCGCTGGTGAGGAGATCAACTACCGGCGCTTTTTTAACATCAACGACCTCGCCGGCTTGCGCATGGAACTGCCCGAGCTGTTCGAAACCACCCATCGGCTGATGTTCGAGCTGATCGAGCGCGGCGACCTGCACGGGCTGCGGATCGACCATATCGACGGCTTGTTCGACCCGCGCGGCTATTGCGAGGCATTGCAGCAACGATCGGGCGAGCCGCTTTATGTGCTCGTCGAAAAGATCCTGGCGCGTTACGAGAGCTTGCCCGACTGGCCGGTCGCCGGCACCACCGGCTATGATTTTGTGAACCAGGTCCTGGCGATCTTTGTCGACCCGGCGGGCGAAACACCGATGACCCGGCTCTACCGCCGCATGGCGCCGCGCGAGGAGAATCTCGACGAGGTCCTCTACCTCTGCAAAAAGCGCATCATGCAGGTCAACCTGGCGAGCGAGATGAACGTGCTGGCGCACGAGTTCCACCAGCTCGCGATGCGCGAATGGCGGACCCGCGACTTCACGTTCAACCGTATGCGGGCGGCGCTGGAGGAGGTCGTCGCCGCGTTCCCGGTGTACCGCACCTATGTCTCGCCGCGCGGCGCCAGCGCCGACGACCGGCGCTATGTCGACTGGGCGCTCGGGCTGGCGCGCAAGCGCTGGCGCGGCGCCGACGTCACCATTTTCGATTTTTTGCGCGGCGTCCTGACTGGCGAGGCGGCGCCGCCGCAGGACGATGCGAGCCCCGGCGGCCCGCTTTACGCGGCGATGCACTTCCAGCAGGTCACCGGTCCGGTGATGGCCAAGGCCGCCGAGGACACCGCATTCTACCGCTACGTCCGGATGCTGGCGCTGAACGAGGTCGGTGGCGACCCGGCGCGCTTCGGCATGTCGGTCGCGGCGTTTCACCATCTTGGTCAGCAGCGCGCGCGCCAATGGCCGCAGGCGATGGTCACGACCGCGACCCACGACACCAAGCGCGGCGAGGATGCCCGCGCCCGGCTCGCGCTGTTGTCGGAGATGCCGCGCGAATGGAGCCGCCGCGTCTTCCAGTGGCTGCGGCTCAACCGCTCGCGCCGGGTCGAGGCGGCGGGCGAGATCGTGCCCGACCGCAACGTCGAATATCTGTTCTACCAGTCGTTGCTCGGCGCCTGGCCGCCGGGCCTCGTCCCCGACGACCAGGCCGGGGTCGAAGCCTTGGCCGAGCGTCTCGAAGCCTACATGATCAAGGCGGTCCGCGAACGAAAGCTCGAGACGAGCTGGAGCAACCCTAGCCCCGAATACGAGGCGGCACTGACGCGCTATGTCCGCGGGGTGCTCGACACATCGCGGCCGAACCCGTTTGTCGCCGACTTCCACGGCTTTCTCAGCGAGCTCGCGCGGGCGGGTGCCGTCACTTCGCTCGCGCAGCTGGTGCTCAAGCTGACCGTGCCCGGCGTCCCCGACATCTATCAAGGCGGTGAATTGTGGGATTTCAGCCTGGTCGACCCGGACAACCGCCGGCCGGTCGACTGGGATGCCCGGCGGGCCCTGCTCGACCAGGTGGACGCGATGCCCGCGGCCGACCTCGGCGCGAACTGGCAGGATGGCCGTGAGAAGCTGTTCGTGACGGCTTGCCTGCTGCGGTTGCGCAGCGCCCGCCCGGAGCTGTTCGCCGCCGGCGACTACCAGCCGCTCGACGTGTCGGGCGAGCAGAGCGCGCAGCTCTGCGCCTTTGCGCGCAGCCACGGCGGCGTGTCGCTGGTGGTCGCGGTTCCGCGCCTCGTTTACCGGCTTCGCCGCGGCGGCGAAGGCTTCGACTGGGGCGACGCCGCGGTGATGCTGCCGCCCGGCGAGGGGTGGCAGGACGTATTCACCCGGCACCGGCTCGACTGCCGCGACAAGGCGTCGGCCGCCACGTTGTTCGCACAGTTTCCGGTCGCGGTGCTGATCGGCGCGACCCGCGACAAAGAAGCCGGCGACAAAGACGATTGAGTCGGTTTGGCGCTACATGCTGCGCGAAAAAGGGGTATATCTTCCCGATCGCGAGCTTGGGTATTGAGCCGCGGGATCCCGGGTTACCCTGGCGGCTGGCCCAGGGGGTCGGCAGGGGAGGCGGGGCCCATGCCTCCCCGCCCGCTCCCGGTTGTTCGAGACGCTGCAAGGCCGGGCCGGGCATCTAGCCGGCGCGGTATTCACAACACCAGCCTTCCACCGACGAGCAGCAGCACCGCGGCAAGCGTCAGGCGCAACGCGCGCTCCGGGACGTGCGCCGCGGCATAGCTGCCGAGGCCGATTCCGGGCAGTGAGCCGACGAGCAGCGAGGCGAGGATGGCCCCGTTGACCGATCCGGCGAGCCAATGCCCGATGCCGCCGACCAGGGTCAGCGGCACTGCATGGACGATGTCGGAGCCGACGATCCGCGCCATCGGCAACGCCGGATAGAGCAGGATCAGGGCCGTGACGCCAAGCGCGCCGGCGCCGACCGAAGTCAGCGAGACCAGAGCGCCGAGCGCCACTCCCGTCAGCACGGTCAGGAGCGCGGTGCGGCGCCCGTTCGCGCGTTCGGCGCGGACCCCGAGGCTCGCGATCAGCCGCGCACGAAAGACGAGCGCCAGCGCCGTCGCCAGCAGCGCCAAGCCGAGGACAAAGGTCATGACGCGCTCGACTACGCTACCGCTCACGCCGAAATGCGAAATAAGTATGACGGTCAGCACCGCCATCGGCAGGCTCCCCGCGGCGAGCAGGCCGACGACGCGCCAATCGATCGTGCCGACAAGACCGTGCACCAGGGTGCCGGCGGTCTTGGTCGCGGCTGCGTAAAGAAGATCCGTCCCGACGGCGCTCGCCGGATGGATTCCGAACAGCAGGATCAGCACCGGCGTCATCAGCGAACCGCCGCCGACCCCGGTTAATCCGACCAGCGCCCCGACGCAAAAGCCCGACAGCGCGTACAGCGGGTCGATCCACCGAACCCAATTCATGGCGTTGCGACGATCCCCCATGCGCGCCGATTGCGGTCGCCGACCGCGCCGCATCCAGGGGGTGATGTGTCATAGCCCCGACTGGTCAGCAACAAAGAATGTTATTGAAACCTTATTCACGGCTATTACGAGTAAATATCCGAATGGCCCGGGCCTTCGCCATGCACAAAAATAACTCAGCATCACGACAGTCATATTTACTTCATCATGGACACAAGTTTTGCGCACCTTCCCTCTGCTGTCAGCAGAAAGCCACGCTAGGCAAATATCATTCCGAATATCCCCGTGTATGCTGCATCGCAGCATAGAGCGATCGATGCTACCAATCCGCCCATTTGGTGGAAAAGTATGACGCCTGGCGACGCCCTGCGCGGCGCTACTGTGGCAATAGTGGAGTAGTCTATGACAATGTTGAAGAGTTCCGTGCTGGGCCTCGGATTGCTGCTGACGGCTTCTCTTTCGGCGCAACCGGCTGGCTCGGCGCAAGCGGCCGGGTTTGCTCCCGCTACGGCGAACCACCCGATGCAGCTGGCCCAGGCAACTCCCGAGCCGGCTTACCCCGACCAGCGGGCGCCTGGGCCAAAGGCAAGCTCCGACGATTGGATACCGCCGCGCCCGGTCACCACCACGCCGCCGTCACCCGAACGTTATCCCGGGCCGAAAATTGGGCCGAGCGGCTGGATCCCGGCTTCCGCTCCGACCCCGCCCGCGCCGGCCGGCGCCGACGATCGCGGGGCGCATCCCTATTCGCAGCACGGCACCGGGCCGATGCCGAACTGACGCGCAATCGGCTTCCACCCAATTGACGGCCGCGAAGTCGGCGACCACCGACCGGTCGCGGCCGTCGGCTGTCGGCACGGCAATCGCCACCGGGCGCCCGGAGCCATCAGCCGCCCGCCCGGTCGAGATTGCAAAACCAAGCTGCCGGCCGTCATAATCCGCGCTCGAACGCGAGCCAGCGCGGAGGAAGCAGCCGATGCAATACACCGTCACCCCTCTCACCCCGCATACCGGCGCCGAGGTGCGCGGGCTCGACCTCAACGAGGGCGTCGACGACGAGACCCGCGCCGCGCTGAACCGCGCCTTTGCCGACCATCACGTGCTGGTGGTCCGCGGCCAAGAGTTCACCCCGCCGCAATTCATGGCCGCCGCGCAGGTCTTTGGCGAGCTGTTCCAGCACGACAAGCGCGAGATGCACGTGCCGGGCTACCCGCAGATCTACTATGTCTCGAACGAGCAGACCGTGCCGGGCAAGCGCTACATTTCAGGCGAGACGTTTCACACCGACCATTCGAACCACCCGGCCCCGCCCAAGGCGACGATGCTCTACCCGGTGTCGTTGCCGAGCCATGGCGGCGACACGCAATACGTCAACATGCACGCGGCCTATGACGATCTGCCGGCCGCGACCAAGGAGCGGATCGACGGCTTGAAGGCGGTGCATGTCTATCTGAGCAAATACAGCCCGCGCGAGTTGCGCCCGCTGAGCGCCGACAGCGCCCGCCAGGTGCCGCCGCCGGGCGTGCATCCGCTCGTCCGCACCCATCCCGAAAACGGCCGCAAGGCGCTTTACCTGAACCCGGTGCGCATCGAGTCGATCCTCGGCATCGAGGACGACGAAGCGCTCGACCTCGTCGCCGGCCTGATGGCGCACGCGGTCCAACCGAAATACGAATACCGCCACCAATGGCATCACGGCGACTTCGTGATCTGGGACAATCGCAGCGTGATCCACAAGGCCAACCCTGATTACGACATGAACGAGCGGCGCTATCTCTATCGCCTGATGCTGAAAGGCGAGACGCCGGTCTGATGCTCGAGGCTTTGAGTTGCTTCAGACTCCGCCCCGGGCGTGTCGTAAATCCGGCGGGCGCCGCGTCGGAAGCCCTGGCCGATCCATGCCCACACCGGCGAAGGCCGGTGCCCATGGCAGAAATGGGTCCCGGCTTTCGCCGGGATGGAAAGTGTGGGGGTATGGAGCGGTCCCGACGCGGGGGCTCCCCTCTGGTCAGATGATTGACGAGGCAGACCAATCGTTTTGCCGGCCCACGGTCCGCGTTAAGCGGGAGGCCTTGGACCGGCTCTGGTGCCGGGCATCGACGGAAACCGGCAAGGCGTGTGCCGTGGTTCGTGGATAGTCGGGTCAAGTCCGGCCACGACGATTGCGTGAGCCGTCCGCCTGGGTCTGGCAGTAG
>Ga0210390_10000246_pt1 | contig 59755 bp, 50 predicted proteins | sample IncBWH11OmetaG_FD_161050 | JGI IMG/M metagenome (GOLD analysis project Ga0210390, IMG submission 161050) | Forest soil microbial communities from Barre Woods Harvard Forest LTER site, Petersham, Massachusetts, United States - Inc-BW-H-11-O ... | reverse complement strand
GGGTCCGCGGGGGCCGGGTCCGCGGGGTCCGGGTCCGCGGGGGCGGAGGGCGCCGCCGCGGGGTCCGCGGGGGCGGGGTCGGGGGCTGGGCGGATTGTTAGTTCTACCGGTTTGCCGGCGGTGCCGGCCAGCAGGGGCCACGGGCCGTGGACTGGGTCGACGGGGCGGCCGTCTACCTCGAGGATCTCGTCGCCGGGGCGGACGGCTACGCCCGGCGCCGCGAGCGGGGAGCGGGCCCGGGGGTCGGAGGACTCGCCTGGCAGCACCCGCTCCACCAGCCACTGACCGTCAGGGGAACGGGCCACGTCGGCGCCCAGCAGGGCCGCGGCGCCGTCGCGCGCCGCGGACGACCGGGTCGCGAAGGCCCCGGATGGGTAGACGTACGCGTGCGAGGTGCCTAGTTCCGCGAACACCTCCCAGAGCAGGTCGGCGAACTCGGCCGACGTGCCGATCCGGGACAGCAGGAACCGGTAGCTGTCGAGGATCCCGTCCCAGTCCACGTCCGACATCCCCGGGGTCCAGAAGTCCCGGCGCACCAAGCGGCCGGCGTCGGCGTAGGCGTGCGCCCACAGCGCGGCCGGGTCGGCGAGGAACCGCGCTCGCGACAGGTCGACCGGTATGACGTCGTCCGATGAGCCGTTGTCGGCCTTGCGGTCCGCGGGAACGACCCGCAGCTCAGAACCGTCCCGCAGCACCAGCCGCGAGCCGTCGCCGCTGACCGCGTACCAGTTGACCTCGCCGGCCAGCGTGGTCACCTCGCGCTTGCGCAGGTCGAAGCGCTCGAGCGCGGGCCGCGGGCGGTCCTCGTCCAGGTCGGCCGTGCCCTCGCCGAGAATCCCTGACAGCCGGGAGCGCAGCCAGATCAGGCCGCCCTTGACAGCGGCCAGGCCGTAGTACCGCGCCTCGTCCACCGGGACGCTGACCACACGGGAGGCGATGCCGTCGGTGTCGACGGTAACCGCGGTTCGTTCTGAAGATGAATCTTTGGAATTATCTCCGCCGTTCGCCGGCCGTCCGCCTGGCCGCGGACCGAACGGGGACAGCGTGTCCGCCGCGAGCGGGACCAGGTACGGCCGGCTGCCGAACGGGAACGACAGGTCGAACGAATGCGCGTCGTAGATCGGGTCGAACGTGCGCCGGGACAGGAACGCCAGGTACAGGCCGTCAGCGGTGAACGCCGGGTCGCTGTCGGCGAACCGCCCGTCGGTGACGTCGACCGTGAAGTGGTCGGCGACCCGGGCCATCTTGATCCGGCTCAGCGGCCGCGGCCCCGGCTGCGACCAGGCCAGCCACGCCGAGTCCGGCGACCAGGACATGTCGAAGAGGTCGCCGTCGTCGCCCGCCGCCAGTTCGGTGACCTGCCCGGACTCGACGTCGACGAGCAGCAGCCTGCCGTCGTGCGATCCGGCCGCCACCGTAGCCCCGTCAGGGGAAGGTGCCAGCCTGGCGACGTCGCCCAGTTCACCCCCGGCGATCCGAACGGGTCCCCGCTGCTCCCCTGACACGACCGCTATCTCCAGCGCGTCGGCGCCGTCGGCGTCGGTCACCCAGACGACCTTCCCCGTCGTGCCGAGGATGCAGGGCAACCGGGCATGGGCGGCGGCGTCCACGGACAGGGCGCGCGCCGGCCCGTCGGCGTGCGTCAGCCAGTGCACGGTGCCGCGGACCGTGACGACGCTCGCCTGGCCGGTCTCGTCGCAGTCCAGGTCGCTCAGGTTGTCGGCCGCGGTGATCAGCTTCGGGGCGCGGACCGCCGACGGCGAGCTGAGCTCGACGTCCAGCTTGCGCGGCGCCTCGCTGTCGAGGCTGTCCAGGATCCAGATGTCACCGGCCACGTGGTAGACGATCCGCGTGCCGTCCGTGGCCGGGTTGCGGGCGTAGAAGCCGTCATGGTCGGTGTAGCGGCGCAGGCCAGTGCCGTCAATCGCGCACGAGTAGATGTTGCCGGTGCCCTCGTGGTCGGCGAAGAAGACAAGCCGGTCACCGAGCAGCATCGGGGCGGCGAACTGCCCGTCCAGGTGGCTGAGGACCCGCGTGAAGAGCGGGTCTTCCCCGCTGGCGACCCACAGCCGGCCCGCCGTCCCGCCCCGGTAGCGCTTCCAGAAGGCGGGCTCACCCGCCATCCGCCCGGTCAGCAGCGCCGTGGCTGTCTCGCCGATGGCGAGGTCGTTGACCTGGCCGAACGGCAGCCGGCGCGGGGGCGCGTCGAGCGGCACCGCGTAGGCCCAGCTGTGCTGGTTGCCCGGCTGACCCGCGGCGGAGACCGCGAGGACCTCCCCGTCCCTGGTCCAGCCGACCGACCGCGTGCGCGGGTCGCCCCAGTACGTGCGACGCGTCGCGGCGCCGCCATCGGTGGCGGCGGTGTAGACCTCGGGTCCGCCGTCCCGCGAGCCTGTCCAGGCGATCGCCGTGCCATCCGGCGAGAACCGCGGATGGCTCGCCTGGCCGCCGTTGGACGTCAGCCGCCACGCACGGCCGCCGGCGGCGGGGGCGAGCCAGACATCGTCTTCGGCGACGAACGCGAGGAGATCACCGTGAATATGCGGGAAACGGAGGTAACCGGGTGATGTCACGCGGATCATCCTATGGGGACTGGCTGAAGGCCCAGCGCCAGCTCACAGCCAGCCTCGTTCCTCCGCCAAGCGCAACGCCTCGGTGCGGTTGCGGGCGCCGGTCTTCTGGATGCAGGCGGACAGGTAGTTACGAACCGTGCCTTCTGACAGGTAGAGCGCGGCGGCGATCTCGGCGATCGCGGCGCCATCGCGGCTGGCCGCCAGCACGTCCCGCTCGCGGGGGGTGAGCGGGCTGGCGCCCTCGCTCAGCGCGGCGGCCGCGAGGTCCGGGTCGATGACCTTCTGACCGTCCCTGACCTGGCGGATCGTCTGCGCGAGCTTGTCCGCGGGCGAGTCCTTCACGATGAACGCGGACACCCCGGACTCCATCGCGCGCCGGAGGTAACCGGGACGACCGAACGTGGTGAGGATGACGATCTTGGTGTCCGGGCTGGTCTGCCGCAGCGCCGCGGCGGCGGCCAGGCCGTCCATGCCGGGCATCTCGATGTCAAGCAGCGCGACATCGGGGCTGGCGGCCAGCGCGGCCTTGACCACCTCGTCGCCGCGGCCCACCTGCGCCACCACCTCAATGTCGTCCTCGAACGACAGCAGCGCGGCGAGGGCCTCGCGGATCATCGCTTGGTCCTCGGCGAGCAGTACCCTGATCACCTCGCCACGGTAGCGCTGCTTGTCACGGGTACGGTCGCCTTGAGGCAGAACCCGCCGCCGGTTGTTCCTGGCCCGATCTCCAGGTCGCCGCCGACCGCGGTCAGCCGCTCGGTCATGCCGCGCAGCCCGGTCCCACTGGGGCTGGGACAGGCGCAGCCGTGGCCGTCGTCCCGGACGACCAGTGACTGTGCGCCCGGTTTGCGGGCGAGGCTGATGTAACAGTTCCTCGAGCCAGAGTGGCGGACCACGTTGGTGACCGCCTCGCGCAGGCACCAGGCAAGCGCCGCCTCCGCGACCGCGTCGAAGGTGCCGGACAGCAGCGTGAGCTCAGCGTCGTCGTGCGGCGTGATCCCCGCCGCCTCGAGCGCGGTGCGCCCTGTGATGATCTCGACCGCCAGCGTCGGGCGCCGGTAGCCGCTGATGGCCTCTCTGATGTCGTGCAAGGTCTGCCTGCTGACGGCGGCGACCTGCTCGACCTCGTCGCGCACCCGGTCTTTTTCCTGACTTGGCGGCAGCCGTGTCAGCAGCCGGGCGGCGAGCTCGGACTTGAGGGTGATCATCGACAGCGACTGCCCGGTCAGGTCGTGCATGTCGCGGGCCAGCCGCAGCCGCTCCTCGTTCGCCGCGAGCCCGGCGACCTCTTCACGCGCCTGGCGCAGTTCGTTCATCAGCGAGACCTGCCTGCGCAGGCCGACCATGGCTAGGCCGACCACGACGGTCGGCAGCAGGTTGAGCAAGAAGTCGGTCCGGTCGACGTGCCCGGTCAGGGAGAAGATCAGGTAGCACACGCCGCACCCGATGACGGCCCGAACCGCCCAGCGGCGGTCAGGAACGAGCAGGCCGGCCGCGGAGGACACGAAGATCCACAGCGTGCTGGCCCCGCTGCCGCCGTAGATCACGCAGCCCGCCACGGCCAGCGCGGCCATCACACCGAGCCCGGCCAGCGCGCGTTCCGGGGGATGCGGCCAGCTCGGCACGTAGATCAGGTAAACGGCGCAGAACACCACGACGATCCCGAGCCCGCCGCCGATATACAGCGCGCTGTGGTGGTGCTCGAACAGGCCGGCGACCGGCTGGATCAGGTAAAGGAGCCAAACCGCGGTGAACAGCGTGCCAAGGACACGCGCGGCCCTGCTGCTGTCAGCAGGGCCGAAGCGCTTGTTGGTCAGGGGATCGGGCATGACCGTGCTTCTTTCAGACCGTCTCCGCCGTGGCCCGCACGGACAGCCAGGCCAGGCCGCTGAAGATCGCCAGCCACGCGATCATGCCGACGACCAGCCAGGCCGATACCGAGACGCCCGCCACGACGTCGGTGGCTATCTTGATCGCCTCGCCAGTGGGCGTCCACGCGGCGATGCTCTTCAGCACCCCGCCCAGTGGGAAGAAGATCCCCCCGAGGATGAGGAACAGGAAGTAGACAAGCATCGCGATCGGCTGCGCCTGGTCGGGCTGGTAGCGGTAGCCGATGGCCACGGCGAGCGCCGTGAAAAGTATCGCGCCGAGCCAGACGACGGCCGCGATCGCGATCCACTCCCCGGCCGGCAGGTGCACGCCGCCGTAGAACCGGCCGAGCAGCAGCACGATGATGACCGACGGCACCGTGATCGCCATCGCTGCGGCGAGCTTGCCGATCACGTAGGAGTTCGGCGGCAGCGGGGTGAGCCGGAGCTGGCGGATCCAGCCATCCTTGCGCTCCTGCGAGATGCGGATCGCGTTGCCCATCAGCGCGCCGCTGAACGAGCCGAACGTCGCCATGGCGATCATGTAGTAGGCGGCGAAGTCGACACCGTAGACGGTGGTCTTGGTGCTCTTGCCGATCGCCAGGTAGAGCACGATCGGGATCGCCAGCGTGGTCATCATGTAGCGCCGGTTGCGGCGCAGCCGGATGATCTCGGTCCGCGCCAGCAGCATTGTGCCGTTCATGTCTGTCACGCCTCCTGTGGCTGGACGCTCGTGGGGACGGGGTCGCTGGCGCGGTCGTCTTCGGCGGTGATGGCGAGGAACGCCTGCTCCAGACCCAGGCTGCCGACCTCGAGCTCGCGCGGCCGATACCCGGCGTCGATCAGCGCGTACAGCGTGGCGTCCGAGTCGGACGACTGGATCTGCACCACGTCGCCGCGCATGTCCACGCTGACGATGCCGGGCAGCGCGAGCAGGAACGGCTCGTTCACGTTGTCGAGCCGGAAGCTCATGTGCTTGGCCCCGGCGCGCGCCTTGATCTCCGCCGGGGTGCCGTCCGCCAGCAGCCGGCCCCGGTTGATCACCAGGATCCGGTCCGCCGCCTGGTCGGCCTCTTCCAGGTAGTGGGTGGCGAACAGCAGCGTCTTGCCCTCCGCCACCTCTTCCTTCATGCTCGCCCAGAACCGCCGCCTGGTCTCCACGTCCATCGCCGTGGTCGGCTCGTCCAGCACGACCAGGTCGCATTCGCCGGCGATCGCCAGGGCGAACCTGACCCGCTGCGTCTGACCGCCGGACAGCCGGTCGACCCGCTGGTCGGCGATCGACTCGATGCCCGCGCGGCGCATCGTGGTGGCGATCGGCACGGGCCGCGGCTGCAGCCCGGCCACGAGCGTCACCAGCTCGAGCACGGTTACCTCGGGCATCAGCCCGCCCGATTGCAGCATCGCGCCTACCCGCCCGGATTTCACCGCGTGGTAGGGGTCGCTGCCGAACATCCGGATCTTCCCCGATGTGGGCTTGCGGAGCGCGAGCAGCATGTCGAGTGAGGTGGATTTGCCGGCCCCGTTCGGGCCGAGCAGGGCGACGGTCTCCCCCGCACGCAGGTCGAGGCTGAGTCCGTCGACCGCCCTCAGGCTCCCGTAGTGCTTGCTTACGTTTTCGAACGAGACGACCGGCCCCGTTCCGGTGTGGCTCATCAATGATCCTTTATGTAGGTGTGTGTGGCTGCGACATGCGTCCCCCATATACCACCAGCCACCGGGCGCGGCCGGTAGTGCGATCCAGCAGAATTCGCCCATGACAGTTGTCATGGGCCACGGCTCGCGGTCGGGTCGTTACCGGCCGACCGCGTAGCCCTGCATGCCGCGCGGGTTGGCGGCGGCGTACAGCATCCCGCCGCGAAGCGCCACCGCGCTGATCCGGCCCAGCGACCATGGGGGCTGGGCGACGACCTCGTGCCCGCGGTCGCGCAGTTCCCGCATGGTCGGCTCGCCCACCCGGTCTTCCACGTCCAGCACCTTCGGGTACGACTCGCGCGGGTAGAACGAGGACGGCATGTGCCGGGAGTGGAATGCCGGGAAGTCGATCGCCTGCTGCAGGTTCATCCCGAAGTGCACGTGGCTGAGGAAGAAGCCGAGCGTCCACTGGTCCTGCTGGTCCCCGCCCGGCGTGCCGAACGCCAGGTACGGCTCCCCGTCACGCAACGCCAGCGTCGGCGTCAGCGTGGTGCGCGGTCGTTTGCCCGGCGCCAGCGTGGCGGGCAGACCCGGGGTGAGCGTGAACATCTGCGCCCGGGTGCCGAGGCAGAAGCCCAGGTCCGGGATGACCGGCGAGGACTGCAGCCAGCCGCCGCTTGGCGTGGCGGTGACAACGTTGCCCCACCGGTCGGCCACGTCGAGGTGGCACGTGTCACCGCGGCGTGTTCGCGCTTGGGTGGCGCGCCCCAAAGGCTCGCCGGTGGCCGGGTCAAGGCCGGGGTCGCCGCTCCCCCGCACGCCGTTGCCACTACTGTTTTTTTCCGCTCCGAACGCTGCGGTGGCGAATGCCGGCAGCTTCGGTTCTCTGTCGCCTGGCCGGCCTGGCCGCAGGTCCGCTGACGCGGTGTGGTTGACGAGCTTGCGGCGCTCGTCGTTGTAGTTCTGTGAGAGCAGTTCGTCTAGCGGTACGTCGGTGAAGGCGGGGTCGCCGTACCAGGCCTCGCGGTCGGCGAACGCGAGCTTGGCGCATTCGGTCACGGTGTGGATGTACTCGGCGCCGCCGGGTTCAAGCTCGCCCAGGTCGAAGCCGCTGAGCAGGGCAAGCTGCTGGAGGAAGACCGGCCCCTGGCCCCATGGCCGCGTCTTGCAGACGGTCAGCCCCTGGTAGTCGTAAGTGGCGGGTTCCTCGAGGCGCGCGTGCCAGCCGCTCATGTCCTGCCCGGTCAGCAGGCCGCGGTGCCGCTCCCCCGTGACGTCCATCACCTCGGTCTGCGCGAACCTGCTGATCGCGTCCGCGACGAACCCCTCGTACCAGGCCTGCCGGGCGGCCTCGAGCTGCGCCTCGCGGCCGCCGCCGGCCGCCTCGGCCTCGGTGAGGATCCTGCGATAGGTGGCGGCCAGCGCGGGGTTGGCGAACTTGCTGCCCGGCGCCGGGATGCCGCCGCCGGGCAGGTAGACCTCGGCCGAACTCGTCCAGTGCTCGCGGAACAGGCCGGCCACGCTGGCGATGCCCCAGCTGATCGCGGGCACGAGCGGGTACCCGTCCTGTGCGTAGCCGATCGCGTACCCCAGCACGTCGCGCAGCGGCAGCCGCCCGTACTCGCGCAGCAGCAAGAGCCACGCCCCGAACGCCCCTGGCACGCACGCGGCGAGCAGCCCGCTGCCCGGCACGAGGTCGAGCCCGAGGTCCCGGTAGGCCTGTGGGGTGGCCTTCGCCGGGGCGGTGCCCTGCCCGCAGACCACGAACGTCTCGCCGCGCCTCGCGTCGTAGCCGATCACCGGCACCTCGCCGCCCGGGCCGCACAGGTGCGGCTCGACCACCTGAAGCACGAAACCGGCGGCCGCCGCGGCGTCGAACGCGTTGCCGCCCTTCTCCAGGACCGCCATGCCCGCGGCCGAGGCGAGCCAGTGCGTGGACGCCACCATGCCGAACGTGCCAGCGAGCTCCGGCCTGGTAGTGAACTGCGGGATGTCCGCCATGCGCTGCTCCGTCCGTGCCGAAGGTCCTTGCACACTGTAGCGTTCTGTCGCATGGACGAGCTTGCTGCCCGGGTGCGGGCGATATGTGACCTGAACGTCGCGGAGGTGCGCGAATACGCAGGCCGGCACGAGTACGACGGCATTCCGCAGGACCTTTCCGCGGCCGGCGTGGCGGCCGGGCTGGCCGGGCTGGCGCAGGCCCGGCAGGACGGCGACGCGCAGGCCGATCCGCACGACGAGGCGCACCTGCGCGCGTTCGAGGCCCTGCAGTGGGTGGTCTACCGGGACCTCGAACTGCACCGGCGCAACCCGCTGATCCACCTCAGCGAGCTTGACCTGGCCTGTTACGACAAGGAGTACGCGCCGCTCGAGGCGCGCGAGGCGGCCCGCGCGGAGCACCTGGCGGCGTGGCCGCGGGTGATCGACGCGGCGGTTTCCGTGCTCGACCAGGTGCCGGCGCCGGTGGCGGAGTCGCTGCTCGGCGGGATCCGCGGGCTGGCGGGCGGCGTCCCCGCGGACGCTTCGCCGCAAGCCAGGGACGCGGCCCTGGCCGCGCACGCGAGGCTGGTCGCCCACGTCGAGGGGGCGGCCGCGTCCGGCTCGCCGGACGCGGCTCTGGGACCGGCCGCGCTGGCCGCGCTGCTCGGCACCGCCGAGGCGCTGGAGGTCGACCTGGGGGCGCTGGCGCTCCGGGCGGACGCGGAGCGGGACCGGCTGACCGAGCGGCTCGCGGAATCCGCCGCCAAGGTGGATCCGGGCACGCCCGCGCTCGACGTGGCGCGCGAACTGGTGCGCGACCATCCGGACGGGGCCGGCGTCATCGAGGCGGCCACGTACTGGACGCAGCGCGCGATCGACTTCACCCGCGAGCGAGACCTGATGCCGTACCACGACGGGGTATGCCTGGTCGGCGAGGCGCCCGAGTCACGGCGCTGGTCGATGGCGATGATCTCCACCAACGCGCCGGGCGAGCCCGACGCGCCGTCGTGGTACTACATCACGCCGCCGGACCCGACCTGGCCGCAGGCCGAGATCGAGGAGTGGCTCGAGGTGTTCAGCGCGACCACGCTGCCTGCCATCACCGTGCACGAGGTGGCGCCCGGGCACTTCTCCCATCATCAGGCGCTGCGCCGGGCGCCCGGCCAGGTGCGCAGGAACCTGGCCTCCAGCGCGTTCGTCGAGGGCTGGGCGCACTACGCCGAGGAACTATGCGTGGAGGAAGGGTTCCTCGCCGACGACCCCCGGTTCGCGATCGGCGTCTGGCTCGAGGCGCTGGTCCGGGTGACGCGGCTGGCCTGCGCCCTGGGCGTGCACACCGCGGGGATGACGGTCGCCGAGGCGGCACGGCGGTTCGAGGCCGACACTCACCTCACCGGGTCGGCGGCGCTTTCCGAGGCGCGCCGCGCGACGTTCGACCCGACGTACGGCCGGTACACCTGGGGCAAGCTGGAGATCATGGCGCTGCGCGATCAGGCGCGGGCCGCCTGGGGTACCGGGTTCACCCTGAAGCGGTTCCACTCGGCCCTGATGGAGCTCGGCTGCCCGCCGCTCGGCCTGATCGGTGCCGCGGTCGAGAAATGACGACTCAGCGCCCGGCCGCATCTGGCCTTCAGGGCAACTTCAGCCCCGCTGGTAACAGCGCTGCCCGCTTGTCTTGCGTCGGCGTGCTATCACTCCTGTGCTGAGATCAAGATAGAACGTACTGCTGAGGGTTTGACCGGCTGTAGCCGGTCAAACCCTCAGCAGTATCGAAAACTGCGCCTATCCTAGGCGGATGATCTTGGTAACTGGGACATGTGAGGCGTCCGGGGCGAGAGCCGACGTGTTAAGTGGCCGCCTCCTCTGCGAAGACTCCCGTTGGGACGCGCGGGCACCCGTACCGGGCGCTTTGGGCGCGGGCGGTACGGGTGCTCGCGGATCGGGCGGGCGGGGTCGGGCGCCCGTCGGAGGGCGGCGCCGTTAGGGGGTGGCGCCGGTGGGGGTGGGGATGGGGTGGGACGGGGTGGGCGGCGCTGGGCGGGGGCGGCGCAGGCGCCAGGCTCGGTCGCCTAGCAAGGACAAGGCGGCCGGGAGCAGGACGCCGCGGACGATCGTCGCGTCGATGAGGACCGCGACGGCGGTGCCGAGGCCTAGGACCTTCAGGTCCACGAGCGGCATGGTGACGAAGATCGAGAACAGCGCCACCATGATCAGCGCGGCGCTGGTGACCACCCCGGCGCTGGAGGAGATGCCCCCGACGACCGCCTCCTTCGGGGATGAACCACGCGTCCACAGCTCGCGGATCCGGCTCAGGATGAACACGTGGTAGTCCATGCTGATCCCGAACAGGAACACGAACATCATCAGCGGCACCCAGTAGATGATCCCGCCGAAGGAGGTGTACCCAAGCAGCCCCTGCAGCCGGCCGTCCTGGAAGATCAGCGTGATCAGGCCGTAGGCCGCTCCCACGGACAGCAGGTTCAGCAGGATCGACACAAGCGGGATGACAGCCGACCGGAACGCGATGAACAGCAGCACGAACGCCAGCGCCGCCACGAAGCCGAACACTGCGGGCAGACTCGCGTGCAGTTGGTGCACGTCGTCGTACATCCCGGCGCTATCCCCTGTGACCGCGTAGGTTACCCCGGGCACCTGGCCAAGCGTGCTTGGCAGGATGTGATCGCGCAGCGTTAGCAGCGCGTTATCCGAGGCCGAATTGGCTCCGGTACCGGCTAGCGGCACGTCGACCAGAAGCACGCGCCCGCCGCCGAGCTCGGTCGCGGTCACCGGCTCATGGATCGGTCCGCCGACGGCCGCTTGGGCGCGGATCGCGCCGACGGCGGCGAGGACCTGGGGACCGGTGGCGTCCTGCCCGCTCACCACGACCTCGGCCGGCGCCGGTGCCTGCGGGAACGCCCGCTGGATGGCGTCCATCGTGGTGATCACCGATGCGCCCTTCGGCGCGTCGACGGCGGGCTCGCCGAGCCGCAGGCCGAGCGCGGGCGCGGCCAGCGCGAGAAGCGCGATCGTCGCGACGGCGCCCCAGGCTAGCGGCCTGGCGACCACCCGGCGGGCCAGCGCCGCCCAGAGCCGGGACGGCCGGGCCGCGGCCCGCCTGCGGCCAAGGAACGGGATCCGGCCGGCGTCCGCCTTCGGCCCCAGCCAGGCCAGCAGCGCGGGCAGCACGGTCAGCGAACCGATGACCGCGATGCCGACCACCGCGACCGTGCCTAGCGCTATGCCAGTGAACGGACCGCCGCCAACGAAGAAGAGCCCTGACATGGCGGCCATCACGGTCAGGCCGGATACCAGGATCGTGCGGCCGGAGGTGCGCGCCGCGACGCTGAGCGCCTGAGCCGGCGACCGGCCCTTTGCCCGCTCCTCGCGCTCCCGGCGCAGGTAGAACAGCGAGTAGTCGACGCCCACCGCCATGCCGATGATGACCACGACCTCGAAGGTGGAACCGCTGACCGGCAGCCAGTGGCTAACGATCGTGAGGACGCCGATCGCCGCCGTCAGCGCGGTGACCGCGAGCAGAACGGGAATGCCCGCCGCGACCAGCGCGCCGAACACCACCAGCAGCAGGATCAGCGTGATCGGCACCGAGGTCGCCTCGGCCTTGCTGAAGTTCAGCGAGTTGTTGATCGCCTGGGACACGCTGGCGTCGCCGGTCTCGGCGACCCGCAAGTCAGGGTGGCTGGCCTGGACCCTGGCGACAGCGCCCTGCAGGGCCGATACCGCCTTGTCGAGGTTCTGGACGTTGCCGGGCACGTCGAACGTGACGAGGGCGCTGCGGCCGTCTTTCGACACTAGCGCCTGGCCGCCCGAGGACAGCGGCGTCTTGATGCCTGTCGCGTACTGCGGCAGGCGAGCGAGCGACGCCGCGACTTGACTGGCTGCCTGGCGCATCGCCGGATCGGTCGCGAAGGTGGCGCTGGACGTCTTCGGCTGGATGAGCACCCTTTCCGAGTACGCGTTGTACTGGGCTGTGGCGACGCTGTTCAGGACGCGTTCGGCCTGACCTGACTGGCCGGCGTCGTACTGCGGCAGGTTCCTCGAGCCGAGCGCCTGGCCGCCTATGAAGACCGCGGCCACCATGAGCAGCCAGCCGAAGACGACTGTCTTGCGGTGCCTGGCGCTCCAGCCCGCCGCGCGTTCGGTCACGTTGGGCCGCAAGCGCCGCGTCCGCGGGTCGGGCGGCGGGTCGGGTGGGCGTTCGGAGCCTTCAATAGGGAATACTGAACTCTGCGGTTGGCGCATCGGAGTGCCTCTCTGTGGCGGAGTGGGTCTTACTGGTGTGAGTTAGCCGTTCCTGGTCCCCGCCCATGAGCTGGACCCTCGTGGGCGGGGACAGTCAGTACCCTTCGTTCCGGATAGATGTCTGCAGAGGGCCGGGGCGGCGCAGTATCTCCTTCGCCTCCAGCAGCGGGTCTTCCGCGGGGCTGAGTAGCGCCCGGGCGATGGCCGCGTGCAGCCGGGCGGCCGCGACGAGGACGTAGTTGAAGAGCGGGAACAGGATCAGGCATACGCCGGCTACCGCTAGCGCCTTGGGCAGCGTGTCGACGTAGAGTCCCCACCCGCCGGGGCCGTGCGGACCGTGCGGGAAGTAGCCGAGCTGGATGCCGTGCGATGACGCGGTCGAGCGGCCGTTGACCCCGATCGTGAAGGTCTGGTGCGGGTACCGGTACCAGATCGGCAGCGTGATCCCGGCCAGGATCGTGAGCCACACCACGAGAGCGACCCAGTTCAGGGCCATCAGCGGTGCGTACAGGCCGAGCAGGTACGCGAGGTCACGCCACAGCGCCGGGTCCGACCATTGAGTGGTGAGCCGGGCCAGCAGGCCGGGGCGGGTGACCGGCCGGTACCCGCCGGTGGGCTGGTCCTGGCCCACGCCGCGCAGCCTGGCGCGTTCCGCGGTGGCGCAGCCCTTGATCACCGCCGCGGCGGCGATCAGCAGCGGAATGCCGACGATGGTGACGCAGAGCCCGACGGCCGCCGTGGTCGCGGTGAGCACCACCGCGAACAGCACCGTGCCGGTGAACAAGTAGGCGAACAGGTACCAGAAGGCTGCCCACGGAGCCGGCGACAGCAGCAGGCCGACCGGATTCCGGCTCAGCCTGAGCCTGTTCATCCGACGTCTCGCATGAGCTGCTCAACGGCTTCCACGTGCTCGGCGAGCTTGGTCATCTCCGAGCGCATCGCGGTAATGTTCGCCACGGCTTCCTCGGCCAGCTTCCGGTAGGACGCCATCGCGACCGCGTCGGCCCGGTGCCGCTGAAGCCGGAAGTAGCTCCAGACGATCACGGCGGCCGCGGCGCAGATCGGGACGAAGATGGACAGAACTATCCCGATCGGGGTGAGGTTGGTGCCGCTAGACGAAGCCAGCGTCGTTGTCAGGGTCATTGCATGCATTAGTCGCTCTCCTCCGTGTCGAGAGCTTGTGGTTGGCTACCGTCGTCGCCGGCCAGCGCCTCGACGACCGTGTCCGCCGTGACGTGCAGCTCGAAGGGGACTAGTTCGAAGTACTTCATCGCCTTGCCGTCCTCGGACAGTTCCAGGCTGCCCCGTACCAGGCCGGCCTTCTCTAGCCGGTCCAGGTGCATGTACAGCAGCGGCCTGGACATTCCAAGCCTGCGGGCCAGTTCACTGACGTGTACCCGGCCGTGGGCAAGCTCCGCGATGACGCGCAGCCGCAGCGGGTGCGCTATGGCTGTCAGCATGGCGAGCAGTTCCTCGCTAGTCAGTGTCTCATTCATTCTCTTTCACCTGTCAGCTACAACTTACATATGGCGCATGCGGCTGTCAACGGAATTGGCCCGGGCCGCCGGCGTAGGGGGGCGGGGCCGGTCTGGACGCGGGACAGGCCGCGCTACCCTATGGGCGTGCGAAGGCTTACCAGGGCAGCGGGAATCGCGGCCGCCGCCACGGCCGCGGCGGGTGCGCTGGGCGGCTGTTCGGTGGCGCGGGGCGCGACTTATGGGGGTATCGCCGCGACCGCGGCGTACATTCAGCAGCCGACCGGCAAGACCACGGTCGGGTACCTGGACATCCGTAACAACGGCGCCCCCGACCAGCTGGTGTCGGTGCGCACCAGCGTCGGTGGCACGGTCGAATTCCGCGCGCCGGTCCGGGCGGGGGTCGCACCGGTGGTCATGCACACCGTGCCGGACATCCCAATCCCCTCCGACGCGCTGACGCAGCTCGTCCCCGACAGCTATCACCTGCTGATCAGCGGGGCCGGCCCGATGCAGGCCGGCAAGGACATCACGCTGCGGCTGACGTTCGAGCACGCCGGAACGATCACCATTTACGCGCTGGTCACCAACCCCGAAAGCGGCGGCAGCAGCTACTTCCTCAACTGATTCCTGCCCCCAACGTCACGGCCGGGCTGTTCGTTGTATAAGACGAGGGGTCCTGATCGCTGCTGAGGTGGTGCCGTGGAGGGCTGGGAGCAGACGCTGACCGAGCTGGTCAGCGCGCGGGGCGCCGCGCTCAAGCGGCACGCCTTCCTGCTGTGCGGCGATGACTCGCAGGCCGACGACCTGGTCCAGGAGGCTCTCGTCCGGGCGTTCACCCGGCCGCTGCGGGTGCCCCGACCCGGCGGGGCCGAGGCGTACGTGCGGGTGATCATGACGAACCTGTTCATCGACGGCGCCCGCCGGCGCTCCCGGTGGACCCGGGTGGCGCCGCTGCTGCGAACCGCTTCCGAGGCGCCCGATCCGGCCGACCAGGTATCGGACCGTGATGCCATGCTCACCGCGCTCCGGGGCCTTTCGCCCCGGCAGCGTGCCTGCGTGGTGCTCCGCTACTACGAGGACCTGCCGGTGGCCGAGGTCGCCTTCGCTCTCGGCGTGAGCGATGGCACGGTCAAGCGATACCTCAGCGAGGCGATGGATCAGGTGGCCATCCGGCTGGCTAGCACGGAACGGGGGTAACCAATGTCGATCGACGAACGTTCGCTGCGCTCGCGGCTCGCCGAGACGGCGGGGCAGGCGGGCCCGCCTGGCTTTACTCCCGGGGACGTGGCTTCGCGGGTGCGGCGCGTGCGCCTCCGGCGGCGCAGGCGGGCGTGGGTCAGCGCGGCGGTGGTGGTGGCGGCGGCTGGCACCGCGATTACGATCCCGCTCGTCGGTGGCGGCGGCGGTGGCGGTGCCGGCGGGGGCGGCGGCGGGCCTGGCGCGATTAGCTCGCCGCCACCCGCGCCGCCGGGGTTGTCATACACGGTGACGGTGAACGGGCACTCGCAGGCGCTTCCGGCGCAAGGACGGCCTGAGCCGGCCGAGTACTACGTCACGCCCGAGGAGAAGGTCACGATCACCGTTTCCGTGACCGTGCCCGCCCACCCCGCGATCACGTCCCTGAAGTTGGGCATCACCGACGGAGTGCTGAGCCCAGGAGAACTGAACGCGGTCCTGGCGGCGAGTGCCCGCGGGCCACTGCGTCCCGGCGTTCACAGGTTCGCGATGCACTGGACCGCGCCGGGCGGACTCGGGCCGGGGGCGACCCGGCTGCTCGCGGTTGACTGGGCATGGCCGGGAGGCAAAGTCGAGGGAGCTCTCGCCGAATTCGTGGCGCCGCCGGGTGCCCCGTTCTCCGCCGCGGCGGTAGCCCGGCTCCGCGCGACGATGCTGGCCGCCGCGAGCGGCTGCAGCGACCCCAGGCCCGAGTGGATCGTCGCGGTGCGGACGACTCGCGCCAAGGCGGCGGCCGCGATCGGCGACCGCGGCGACATCTCGGGTGACACCGACCAGGCTGTGTACCTGCTGGTTATGAAGGGAAGCTTCAGCGGGAATCACGCGACGGCGCCGCCGTGCGCCCACGCGGCACCCGGCGACTACTACGCGATGATCGTCGACGCCGCTACGTTCGCCACCATTGAGACGGACCTGCGCGCGGCACCGCCCGCGGTGCGGCTGCAGACCCTGGGACCGGTGGCGACCCTGACGTAACCGGGCGCGGCGGGTGAGCGGCAGCCCGGCCCGGGTCTGGTCGTCCGCCGGCGTGTACACGATCAGGCGGGCGTCGGCCATGGCCGCGATCTGAAGCTCGGTGGCGGTGAAGGTGAGCGGACCCGCGCAGGGGTGGATGAAGGTCCGAATCCGTGGCTCGGCGTCGGCCACCTCGTGCCGCGCCCAGAGGTCGGCGAACTCGCGGCTGAGGCCACACAGCCGCCGGATGTCCTCCTCCCATTCCTCGTCCCCGACGTGCTTGGCGTACGCGGCCCGCATCCGGGCCACCAGGTACCGCATCTCCTCCTCGTACTGCGGGAACTTCTCGCGGGCCGCCGGCTCCGTGACACAGCACCACAGCGTGTTCCTGTGCACGCAGGGCATGGAATGCCAGTCCCAGAACAGGTCCTCGGACGCGTCGTTCGTGACGAGGACGTCAAACCGTCCGTTGGTGAGGCTGGCCGGGAGCGGGTCAAGCTGCCTGACGATCTCCCTGACCTCCTCGGCCACCGGGCGACAGGCGGCCCCTACCCGCGTGGGCGTGGCCTCGGCCAGCTGGTACAGGTGCTCGCGCTCGGCCCGGTCAAGCCGCAACGTCCTGGCCACCGCGTCGAGCACCTGCATGCTCGCGTTGATCTCGCGGCCCTGCTCGAGCCACGTGTACCAGGTGACACCGACCCCCGCGAGCAGCGCCACCTCCTCGCGTCGAAGTCCGGGCGTACGCCGCCGCGCCCCGCGCGGCATGCCGACATCTTCTGGTGTCAACCGTGCCCGGCGTACCTTGAGGAAACTGCCGAGCTCCTCCCTCCGCCGCTCGAGCACCGCAGGGCCCTGCCTGGACTGGTAGGTGACCACTAACCTTCGCCTCGTCCTCTTCGTACGTTCCCGGTCATCCGTCAACCGTCATCCGTCATCCGTCTGCCAGGAGGCCAGGCTAACGCGCGCCACTGACATTCCGGCTGGCCTGCTCGCACGTCGTCCCATCCCGACTCGGCCCACCAGCCGCCCCGGCCATCAAGCGAGATAGAAAATCACCGATATTTGGGGTCTTCTATCCCGCGTAACTGAAGTAAGGCATCGACCGGCAACTCTGGCCACCAACGTGTCGCGATTGCGGCTTTCACGATAAAGTCTGCGTGGTTGCACGATAACCCACGTATCGTGACAGGGGATCTTGATGCCTGACCATCTACGGGCGGATCTAAGCAGGATCAAGCGGATGTCCCAATCGCTGCAGAGCCTGGGCAACGAGTTTGCCAACCTCACACAAATGGCCGACGTGGGAGGGGCGGCCGGCGATCAGGAACTAGCGTCGGCGCTCACGGATTTCGCCACTAATTGGAGTGACAAGCGGAACCAGATGATCGGTCAGTTGCGGGAGCTGTCCGAACTGGCCGACAAGGCGGTGCAGGAATACACCCAGACTGATGACACCCTGGCGCAGTCGCTGGCCGGCGCCGCGAAAGGCAAGGGCGCGCGGTGAGCAGGCCGACGGACTGGTGGCCGCTGAGCGACGCCGACCCGGTCCCCGGCGACCCGGAAACGCTGGCGGCGCTCGGCGGGCGGCTTGGCCACGCCGCGGCGGAAATCGAGTCGATGGCCAGGACGCTGCCGACGCTCTGCACGAGCGAGATGTGGGACAGCGACGCCGGGGAGCAGTTCAGGGACAAAGCGGCGTCGACCGCGACGACCATCGGCAAGGCCCACCGGCGGTTCTTCACCGTCTCCAAGGCGCTGGGAAACACCAGCTATGGCGGCAGCGGGTACGCCACACGGCTCCAGGAGTGCCAAGAGCAGGCCGACGCGGCCATCACCGCCGTCAACGGGACCTCAGGAAGCGGCGGATCGGAGGCCGACCGGCGGTCCTCGTGGTTCCTCCTGCTCGATGCGACCGACGGCGCCGACCCGACGCAGCCGCCGGCCAAGCATGGCGCGAAGGGGCCCGCCGCGGGTCCGATGCCGCAGGCCAGTCCGGGGGTGGTTCCGCCGCGGCTGCCGCTGTTCGGCGATGACACCGCCGAGGTCGCCGCGCTGAAGCGCAGCTACAACGGGACAATCGACCAGCTCAGCTCCTCCGCGCAGGCGATCACCAGCGCCATCGCCGAGCATACGGCCGCCGCGCACGCGGCGGCACAGATGATCATGACGGCGATCGACAATGACGGCCTGAAGAACCCGTCCGGCTTCCTGCACTGGCTCGAATCCGCGGTCGACGACGTCGGCGGCTTCATCGCCTCGCACTGGGTCGGGTTCCTCAGAACGCTGGCCACGGTCGCCGGGATAATCGCCACCGTGTGCGGGATCATCGCGATGGTCCTCGCCTTCATACCCGGCATGCAGGCCTTCGCCGCGGCCTTCGAGACGATCGCGCTGCTGGCGCAAGCCGTGGCGTTCGTCTGTCATCTCGTGCTCTTCGCCACCGGGCACGGGTCGCTGCTTGACGTCATCATCGACGCGGTCGGGCTCCTCACATTCGGCATCGGCAAGGGACTGATCGGCAGCGCCGAGGGGGTCGCCGAGGTCGCCGGGGACGCGAGCACCCTGTACAAGGCGGTGGGGGGCGACGGCACCGTGGTGAGCGACATCATCGATGCCGGCGACGCCGCGGCGAAGACCGCGGCGAAGGCATCCGACGTGCGGATGATTCCCGAGATGCTCGAGGAGATGAAGCAGGTCGTCTCTGTCCGGCCGGTGTTCAGCGCGGCCCTGAAGGCGTGGAACGACGGGAAGTTCGGCGTGTCGCTGGGTGACGACGCGTTCGGCACGCTGGCCAAGGCCTTCAAGTCGGCCATGGGCATGGGCAGCCCGGAGATCGGCGAGGCGCTGAGCAAGACCGTGGAGGCCGGTGAGGCGATGCCATACGCCAGCGGGACGGCCTGGGCGCTGACATCGCGGGTCGAGGTGCTCGGGTCGGAGTTCCGCCTGATCCAGGGCACTGGCGTGAGCGCCGACCTGACGAGCAAGCTCGACTCGGTCCTCCATGCCTTCGGGCTGCCGCTACCCGGGTATGACAACCTGCAACACGCGCTACCGGGTGGGTACAGCTGACATGACAGAGCAGACGACCACAGCCGCGTATCGCCTTGTGGTGCCGGACGGATGGTTCGTGATCGACCTGGAGCCAGGGCGGCGGGAGCGGTCGATCGCCGCCCTCGTGGAGCGGCAGTTCGCGGGGATCGACAACGTGCCCCATCTGAAGGCGCAGGCCCGGCACGAGACGCTGGCGAAGGCCGAGTCCGCCTACTCGGCGGGCGGCGTGGAGATGTTCCTGTCCCTGCAGCAGATCGCCGGAATACCCGTCGCCGCGTCGCTCGTGATCTTCCTTGTGCCGCCGCCAGCGACCGGCGCCGTGACGGCGGAAGAATTGGCCGCGACGCTAGCCGGGGACGAGGGGCAGGTGAGCGTGGTAGACCTGCCTGCCGGGACGTCGGTCAGGTTGCTCCGGCGGGCTGGCTCTGACGGCCGTGACGGCACTGCCGCCTTTGACGGCTCTGCTGGCCGTGACGGCTCTGCCGCCTTTGACGGCGACGCGGCGTCGGCCACACTCGAAGTGTTCGCGCCAGTGCCCGATAGCGGATGGTGGCTGTTGCTGTCCTTCGCCGCGCCTATCGGCCCGCTCGCTCCGGCGCTGACCAAGCTGTTCGACGCTATCTCCATGACGCTGAGGTGGGACCGTTGACCGAACTGCAATGGAAGCCGGTTATTTACCTGCCGGTAAACCTCACCGTCCGGCTCGACGCGCTGGCTCTCAAAAGCGACAATCCCGCGCAGTGGTGCGAGCGGGAGGCCGCCAAAGTGCTCGGCCCGAATGCCCGCGGCAAGCAAGTGAGCGCGCTCGCCCGCTGCCTGGAGCAGTATGTGGAGTACTTCAGGAAAGGAAACCTTCCCGCGACGGCCGCGCTTTTCTTCTATCCGGATTTCACCCACCTACCGCCGCGCGCGGAGGCACAGATCTACCTCGTGGGCGAAGACCCCGTAGCGGGCCCGATGACCTTGACCCGGGCGAGGGAGATCTACGGACCCGACGAGCGCTCCTTCGGAGAGACGGAGATGACAGAAACCGAGGTACCGGCCGGCCCGGCACTGCGTGTACACCGGTTTCGCAAGCTCGAGACGTCCAAGCGACGCAGCCCCATCGCGGAGGAGCTGGCCTGGGTCATCTGCCCGCCTGATTCGACACAGGCGGTCATGATGATCACAACCTGGAGCGAAACAGCGTTCAGCAAGGTCGCCACCTCGATCGCCGACGACATGGCGCAGAACTTCCGGATCGAGCCGGACGGATCGGACGGGTGATGGCGGGGACCTTCTCCCAGCAGTTCTGCTCGCTCGCGCCGTGCGGGGCGGGCGGCCGGGTCACAACGGGCGCGCGGATGCACAACTGCCTGGTGGAGGTCCGCGACGGGGAACTGTCGCTGATCCAGGCGCCCGCGACGCTGGTGACAAAGGTGCCCGCCGCTGCTGTCGAGATCGTCACGCCTGCCACGCTGCGCAGGATCGGAACGGCGGTCGTAGTCAAACTCGACGGCAGGCTGCTCGCGGTCGAGTTCGACGGCGTATACCGCCGTCAACGGGCGCACGCGAACGGTCGCAAGCCCTCGCTGGGTACCGTTGTCGCGAGGGCCTTCAGCCTCAGCGAGATCACCTCGCTGCGGAAGTCCATCCGGCTCGGCAGGGAACTCAGCAGTGATTTCACTGCCGCTCTCGTGGCCGCGGGCGCTCGCGACCGGAACTAGCCTGGGCATGCTAAACGTTGATGGGCTAGGACGCCGAGGGCGAAGATACCGAAGGCGGCCTTGCCCTCCACGAGATACGCGATATATCGTGGATCGGGATCTCGTTTTGGGCACGGAGGCGGACGATGGCTTCGGGATATGAGATGCGGGTGGGCGACGCCGAGCGGGAAGCTACCGCGGCCGAACTGCGCGAGCACTACGCCAGCGGACGGCTGACGCTGGATGAGCTGAACGATCGGCTCGACCATGCCTTCGCCGCCAAGACGCGCGGCGACCTAGACGCGCTGATGCGCGACCTGCCGTCCGCGCGGCCGGGCGGCGCCGGTACCGCTGGTGGCTTCAGCGGTGCGCCCGGCGGATGGACCGGCCCCGGATCGGGGTGGACCGGACCCGGATCAGGGTGGTCTGGACCCGGATCCGGCTGGACCGGGCCGAGATCGGGGTGGACCGGCCCGGGGTCAGGGTGGACCGGCTCAGGTGCCGGATGGGGGGCCGGCGCGTACCGGCAGGCGGGCCGTACCGTCGGCTCGATCATCACAACGTCCCTGGTCATCTGCGCGTTGCTCACGGTCGGAATGCTGGGCGCCTTCGGGATCGGCGCCGGCCGGCCGTTCGGTATCGCGCTGATCCTGATGGCGTTCGGGCTGCTGCGGAGACTGATCTTCCGCCGTCGCCGCGGTCCCGTCCGCAGCCGGGGTCCGCGCCGACGCCGCTAGTAATCACGATCACTTTCCCGCGGGCCGGGTTCCCTTCGCCGCTGAAGGCGATTTATCGTGGAAGGGACCGACCTTTCCCAAGCAAGCACGGGAAGCGCGATGGCGATGCGTTACTATGCTCCCTTTCCCGGCCAGAACGGGGAACCGTTCCGCGCCGTGGCACCGCATGTGCTGCGCATAGGCCACGCGGAACGCGACGCTGCGGCGTCGGACCTCGGTGAGCACTACGTGGCAGGCAGGCTGACCCTGGACGAGCTGCACGAGCGCCTCGGCGCGGTGTTCACGGCCAAGACCTACGGCCAGCTCACTAGAGTCATGTCCGACCTGCCGCGGCTGCGGCGACCGACAGGGCCGATGCAGGCGGCGTGGGCGGGCGCGTACTGGCCGTCGGCAGGGTTCCCGCCATCACCCAGCGAGCGGCGGCACGCCACGCCCTCGGACCGGGCGGCTCGGTTCGCGGCCGTCTCGCTGCTGATCCTGGCCATGCTGATATGGCTGTTCACCGCGATGGTGTTCGCCAGGCACGGGTTCTATCCCCCGCACCCTGGCGGTCCCCCGTTTAACGGTCCCACCGGGCCATAGCCGTCGCGCCCTACGACTGGACGCGCTGCGGCACAACCAGGTAACGGAAGTCGCTTCCAGATCCGGCGTCTGAAGCCCCTTGGGTGATCACGGCCGGCTTGCTCGCGCTGCTGAACTGGAGCCTGATCGTCGTGTTGTCGGGCAACGGCGGGTCCGCGTGGGCGTGCCCGGTCGCGGCCGCGGCGACGACCCCATCCAGCAGGTAATGCGGGTTGAAAGCGATGTGCGGCTCATCCCCTGTGAAGTCCGCGGGAACCGCCTCCCTGGCCCGTGCCTGCCCCTGCGTCGCCGCGCCGATCGTCACCCGGCCGTGGGCGAATGACAGCTGCACCGGGGTGCCGCGCTCCGCGACCAGCGATACCCGGCGCACCGCCTCGGCGAAGGCCTGCGCGGGCAGGTCGGCGGTACAGCCGAACTCGGCCGGGAACCGGGACCGGTACTTGATGTACTCCCCAGCGAGCAGCCGGGTGGTCAGCCGCCGCTCGCCGGCCTCGAACCCGATCATGGCGTCGGCGCCACCGTCATCGGCGTCGGCGGTGCTGTCAGGGTCGCGGAGAAACACCCGAACCGGCACGCCCGGGCTCATCATCCTGGCCGCCTCGGCGAGGATGCGAGCCGGCACGAGGACCGAGGTCCCGCCACCCGCGCCAGCCTGTTCGCCGATCCAGGAAGCCGGGCTCCACTCCATGTCCCGGACGGCGAGCCGGTAGCGGTCCGTGGCCGCGAGCGTTATCGTTCTCGCGGTGAGCTCAAGGTTCACCGCGGTCAGCATTGGCAGCGTGTCGTCACGGCTGGCCGCCGGGGTGACCTGGCCGATGGCGGCGGCCAGCACTCCGCCGTCCGCTACCCCGGCGAGCAGCGGCAGTTCCGGCAGCTCCGGGTACTCCGTGGATGGCAGCGTGGCCACGGTAAACGCCGCCTCGCCGCAGATAATGCTCAGCCCATCCGGGTCATCGGCGATGTCCGCGGGCAGTCCCGGCAGGCTGCGCGTGATCTCCGCGAAGAGCCGACCCGGCACTAGGGCGGTACCGGGCTCGGAGACCTCGGCCGGGACGCGCATCCGCGCCGAGACCTCGTAGTCGAAGCAGGACAGCGTCAGCGCGCCGTCGCTCGCGTGCAGCAGCAGGCCGCCAAGCACGGAGATCACCGGCCGGCTGGGCAGCGCACGTGCCGCCCAGGTCACGGCCTCGGTCAGCGCATCCCGTTCCACCGTGAACTTCATGCCATGCACCTCGCGGTCTTCATCCGGCCCGGTTCCCACTCTGTCGTCCCGCGGCGCGCGTGCGCCCCGCCGAAAGGCCATAGTGGCACGTACCACTGACATTCGGGCGACCACCACCGTGGAGCGGGTGGGCGATGAAGCCGATTAGCGTAGATCGATTCCCGGGCCGGGGCATGGGTTTCGATCTACGCTAATCGCGGGCCTGCCCGGGTTAGGCGAGGTACTTGCCGTAGAACGCGAAGATCTTCTCCCAGCCGTCCGTGGCGGCCTCGGGACGGTAGGCGGGCCGGTTCACCGAGAAGAAGGCGTGTCCGGCGCCCTCGTAGATGTGGAACTCGTAGGTCTTGCCCGCCGCCTTGAGCGCCGCCTCGAGTTCGGCCACTTGTTCCGGCGACGGGTACTTGTCGTCCGCGCCGAACAGCCCGAGCAGCGGGCAGTTCAGCTCAGGGGTCCTGTCCACGAGCGGCCCGACCTTCAGCGGCATCCCCTCCGGGGGGGTGCCCACGACGAACGCGCCGTAGCAGTCGACGGCGGCATCGAGCGGCAGGCTCACCGCCGCGAGGAAGGACTGCCGCCCGCCCGAGCAGTAGCCGATCACGCCGACCTTGCCGTTCGCGGTCGGCAGTCCCTTCAGGTAGGTCATCCCGCCCGCCACGTCGCCGACCAGCCGGTCGTCGGGCACGCCGCCCGCGGCCCGCGCGACCGCCGCCGCGTCGTCCGGGCTGGCGTCGGGCGCCTCGCGGTGGTACAGGTTCGGCACGACGGCGTTGTAGCCGTGCACCGCGAACGTGCGGGCGATCTCTTTGGTGCCCTCGTCGTAGCCGGGCATGTGGTGGATGACCACCACTCCTCCGACCTGGCGCCCGGGCTCGACCGGCCGAGCCGAGTACGCTTCGATCGTGTGGCCGTCGTTCCCGCCGATCATGACGGTTTCGGCGATTATCGCGTCAGACATTGGTACGTCTCCTCAAGTCGAATGTCGAGTGTTGGTCGAGGCCGGTTGGGTTCACTCCAGGCCGGGCGGCGCGGAGTCGAGCACCGCCTCGATCGCCTTCATGAGGGCGCGCGCCGACTCGGCGCTCAGCTCGACCGCGACCCGCGCCGACGGCCCTTGGGCCGGGGCGAGGAAGTCGATGTTGAGCGTGTGCCCGTATGGCGCGTGCACCGGGTGGTCGAAGTAGACGCTGCCTTCAGTCACCCGGAACCAGCCGGACGCCCCCTTGGCGCTGCCACTGATCGCGACCTTCTCGGTCAGGTATGTGCACATGTCAGAAGTCCTTTCGCCAAAGAGACGAAACTCACGCCGCCAGGTAGCGGCCGAACCATCCCAGGATCTCCCCCCAGGCTTCCACGGCGCTCTGCACGTGGTACCGGGAGCTGTCGACCTGCATGAACCCGTGGTTAGCGCCCTCGTAGACGCGGAACCTGTACGTCTTGCCCGCCTCCTTGAGCGCCGCCTCGAGTTCGGCGACGTGCGCGGGACCTGGCTGGACGTCTTCGGAACCGAACAGCCCGAGCAGCGGGCAGGACAGGTCGGGCGTCCGGGTTACAAGCGGCTCCCAGCCCTGCAGCGGATGCCCGGCGGGTGGCTCGCCGACCACGAACCCGCCGTAGCAGTCCACGGCGGCCTCCAGCGGCAGGCTCACCGCAGCGAGAAAGGACTGCCGTCCGCCCGAACAGTGACCGATGACGCCGATCTTGCCGTTGGCGTTCGACAGCCCCTTCAGGTAATCCATCGCGCCGGCGACCTCACCGACGATCCGGTCGTCCGGAATCGGGATGGCGCCCTGTGCCCGGGCCGCCGCCATCGCGTCGTCAGGCTCGGCGCCGGGCGCCTCGCGAGCGTACAGGTTAGGCATGACGGCGTTGAACCCGCCTACGGCGAGCGATCTTGTGAACTCCTTGGTCTGCCGGTCGTAGCCCGGCAGGTGGTGCAGCACCACCACCCCGCCCACCGGGCCCGGCGTCAGCGGCCGAGCCGAGTACGCCTCGATGGCGTCGCCCTCATGGCCGGTGATGGTGATGGTCTCCGAGAGCACCGCGTCGTACATGGGGCCCTCCTTCCGTTGGCGGCTTCCTTACCCTTCACGGTCAGCCGAATCATCCCACCCCACTTGTTAGCCACGCGAACGACCCCGGCAGTCAGGGGGCGCCAACGCGGCAAGCGGCGCTGAATAAGTCGCGCGGCTGCGGGTAGCTGGCGGGAGTGGCTAGAGCGAGAACTGTAGCGGGATATGCGATCCCCGGCATCATCGTGTTCTTCTTCTGGTTGGTGGTCGTTATCTTGGCCATCATCTTGCTGGCGTTCATCGTGCACTGGGCCGGCGGCGGACAACTCAACCTAAGGCTCGGACACTTCGTCCTGGACGTCGGCTTCACCTGATAGGTATCGTCCCCAGACGCCTACTAACCTCGGCCCGCACCCTGCTGCTCGCACAAGCAGCAGGGTGTCGTGGCCCGCATGTGCGACATCGCCGATCCTGTGTACGCTTTGGTATGGCTATATCGATCAGGGGATACGATTCTTGGCTACCGGATGAGGAGCCAGGACAGGCTCTGCTCATCGACGGCTTTGATGATTTCTTCGCGAACCGCTTCCTGGCTGCTCATCTTCTTAGCCAGGGCGTGGACGAAGATCTTGTGTTCGGCGCCTTTGAGACTGATGAGCGGGACCTTGAGGACGCGTACCGGCAGATCTCGAAAGCTGATTTTTGGCCTGCCTACCGGGTGCCGCTTAGGGGCGGCGGGATTCTCAGTGCCATCCGCCGGAATTTCCCTGAGGACACAGGAGTGGATTACGTCCTCCAGGCCGCGGATGACAGCGAGGGCATCCGGATCGCGGCGGTGGAGGGGAGCTTCGTGGGCCCGGGCATATCCTGGCCCGAACTGCTGAGGGTGACGTGGCTGGGATGCGCCGCGGATCCCGACGCGCGCGCCCGTCAGCTGCTGTTCATGATCGCGATGCTCGGCGATGCTGACGCGGGGACGGGAGCGGTCGCGGTAGTCGCCGAGGCATTCTCCGTGATCGGTGCGACCGGGGAAGTGAATGCCCTCGCGCAAGCCCTCGTGAATGAGAATGCCATGTGGGAACTTCCACGCTGGACCATTGACGCCACTGGCTCTCTCGTCTGCGACGGCCACTACAGTCCGCGCAACAATAACGGCAAGGTAGCGCTGAGCGCACAAGCCCTGGCCGATATTACGTGGACCCTCGCGCGCTAAAGCAGGTGCCACGGCCACTCCCCGATCGGGTCGCCGGCGACACCGTCGCGCGCAGCTAATCGCTAGGTAGCTAACATGACTTGGCGACGAGGACGACAAACTCCGTATGCGTGCGCAGTTCGTACTGACTGCCGTTCTCCCGGTAGAGAACTTGCACCCCGGCTGCGATGCCTTCTTTACGGGCTGTCGGCCGTGTCTCGATCACCAGGTTGCGGGAGCCGTTTTTTGCCGAGCTGGGCGGGATCCTGGCGCCAACGGCCGGCACTCGCTTCTCCCATTGCACGCCAAGCTGGTTGATAGCGTCGGGGGCTGGCGGCCAGCCTTCCGAAGAGCCGATCGCGTCGTATTGCATAGGGACCACCACGGCATCGACTAGGTGGAGGTGCTGGTCGCCGTAGAAGCTGACCTGCTCGATGATCGCGGTGCCCGTGCTCTGATTGTCCAGGATCGTAAATCCGTTGGTCGTGGCTGCTCCGGACGGGTCAGGGACGCATTCCCGGAGCGAGTCGCCGCCTGCGCCGAGCGGTGATGAAGGGCTGCCTACCGTAACAGCGCCGCTGCCACCGCACCCTGCTGCCAGGACAAGCAGCAAGGCCACGGCGACGGCTGATTTCGTGATCAAGTGCGGACGACCAGTTGCTGGGGTGTCCCACCGGGGTCACCCTTCGAGCCGCAGAGGAGGCGCTTGGCGGTGAAATGGTATTTGACCTGGGCACTGGTGTCGTAGCCGGTCTCCACGGACGCATCGAAGCGGAGTCCGGTCCCGATGCCCAGGCCTCCCGACCAGGTGACCGCGTGGCTATTGTTTGACGTGGCCGAAGTGCCCGTCGCCTGCTGCACGCAGTACTTCGCCGGGGTGCTCGGGATGGAAGTCGGTTTCTTGATGGTGGCACCGCCAGCCCAGCCGTTCACGATATCCATGTAGAAGACTATGCCTATCTCATTGCACGTGTATTCACCGAAATTGAATTCAGTCTGGTATCAGACGGACCTGTTCGCTCCGTACGTCGGCCACGTCTCGGTTAGCGAGCTTGACCAGGACTGCGCACCGGAAGCATGGAACGAGCCGGCAGCACCGGAATGGGACACCCCGATTTCGATGGAGGAGGACTGGCCCTGGCTGTAAGTGAACTGCTGGGTTGCATGCGACGTGGGCACGTATGTCTCACCCACTGTGCCAACGTGCTTGCCCAGGTTCCTTATGTAGTTCCAGCCATCGCCTGCGCAGCCGGGGAATCCGGGCGCGGCGTCGGTGTCGAGGTTGGCCACGTGTGCGCTCGGCAGGTAGGCGTCGCCAGAGTTCCTCGTGACCGCCACCGGGAAGAAGGCAACCGCTGACGCGGTATTTGCTTGCAGGTTGACGACCCCGTAACTCTCCTCAGGCGCGAGCTTGGCCACCGGCAGGCCGATCGAGTACTGGCCGCTCGCGTTGGCCGTGCCCGTGCCGACCAGCACCCAGGGAACTTTCTGGCCGACCTTGAGCGTCTGCATGACGGCCTGGTCCGGCCATGCGTGGATCACCACCGCAATGCCTGGATCGGCCTTGCCGCTACCTCCAATGACCGTCCCGCTGACGACGATCGTAGCTGACTGGGTGGCAGCCTGCACCGGGCTATTGCCCGCCAAAGGGATTGCGGCCGCTACGGTTATGACTGCCGCGAGCTGAGCCAATATGGCCGGTTTGAAGCGTGACTTGGCATTACCGTCAATTAAACAGCGGTTCTCTTGTTTGTTCATGATCTTCCCCGTCCATTCTCGGATACTGCTCTATCCCCTGTGGTAACGCACGACGACTACGCCGAAACTCGAAAGCGATCTCTCCCCGTTCTCTGCAGCCTCATAACCCGTAACACCAAAATCCAGGCCCCGTGCGCCTGATAATGTTGCGTTACGGACAGGCCTGTGTCAAGGCCCCGATGGATTCGAATCCGGTGGGCCTGCTGTTTCGGAGATCGACTTTTATTCGTGGTCCGGGTGGAGTGGGGGTAATAGGCGTATCCGCCGGTGGCGCAGCGGCCAGGCCCTATAGGGGGCCGGCACGCCAAGCCGATCGCCGAGCTACCGGCGTGCGGTGAAACAATCATCACCATGACCTACGTAGCCGCTCTCGACCGGTACGACGACAAGATGCCCTACCGCCGCTGCGGGCGCAGTGGCATCAAGCTGCCCGAGGTATCGCTCGGGTTGTGGCAGAACTTCGGCGACGGGAGCCCGCTGTCGACACAGCGGGCGATCTTGCGCCGCGCGTTCGACCTCGGGGTCACGCACTTCGACCTCGCGAACAACTACGGGCCTCCTTATGGGTCCGCGGAGGTCAACTTCGGGCGGATCATGCGCGAGGACTTCCGCCCGTACCGAGACGAGCTGATCATCTCGACCAAGGCCGGCTACGACATGTGGCCCGGGCCCTACGGCGAATGGGGCTCCCGGAAGTACCTGCTCGCGAGCCTGGACCAGTCGCTGCACCGGATGGGCCTGGAGTACGTCGACATCTTCTACAGCCACCGGTTCGACCCGGACACGCCGCTCGAGGAGACGATGGGCGCGCTCGACACCGCGGTGAAGTCGGGCAAGGCGCTCTACGCGGGGATAAGTTCCTATTCTCCCGAACGGACCCTCGATGCTCTGTCGATCCTTCGCTCTCTCGGCACGCCGTTGCTGATCCACCAGCCGTCGTACTCCATGCTGAACCGCTGGATCGAGGGCGGGCTGCTTGACATCCTCGGCCGGGATGGCGTCGGCTGCATCGCGTTCTCGCCGCTGGCCCAGGGCGTGCTCACCGGCAAGTACCTGAACGGCGTACCGGAAGGCTCGCGGGCCAGCCTGGACGGGTCGCTGTCGATGAATCAGCTGTCCGAGAAGACGCTCGCGCACGTCCGGGCACTCGCCGACGTCGCCGCCGCCCGCGGTCAGACCCTGGCCCAGATGGCGATCTCGTGGGTGCTGCGGGACCAGCGCGTGACCTCCGCGCTGATCGGCGCGAGCAGCGTGCGGCAGCTCGAGGAGAACCTGGCCGCCGCCGGCAAGACGACGTTCAGCACCGAAGAGATCACCCGGATCGACCAGAACGCGGTCGAGGCCGGCATCAACATCTGGGCCGCCTCCAGCGCCCAGTAGGGCGGCCGTCCGCACCAGATGAATGTCCCCTTCAGCTTGCAATAGCCAGCTGGCTGGGACATTCATCTGGCTGAAGCTGGGGCCTGGGAGGCTTGGGGGGCCTGGAGGGCTTGGGCTGGGGGCTGGGGGCTGCGGGCTGGGGGCTGGGGGCTGGATGGGGGCTAGGCGGGCTGGATGGCTTGCGGGAAATTGAAGACGCGGGTTGGGTCGTAGGTTTTCTTCACCTGGCGCAGGCGGGCGTAGTTGGCGCCGTAGTAGGCCGACTGCCAGTTAGTGAGGTCCGGGTCTATGTAGTTCTGGTAGGCCTGGCCGCTGGCGTAGGGGCGCATCGAGCTCCAGAACGAGCGCAGCCACGCGTGCTGGTTGTTGACGAACTTGGCGTTGGCACCGTTGTTCCAGTCGGTCGTGTACTGGGCTTGGAACAGCCCGTCGCGGTGCACGAAGGCGGTCGCGGACGGCGAGACGCGGTTGATCGCGCCGCCCAGGGCGTCGAACGCTATGCCGCCGACGCCGCCCCCGGCGCCTTGCACGTGCTGGAGGTTCTCGATGCCGCGCAGCAGCGTGCCGATCCCCGCGCTGCTCAGCGGCTTGGTGAAGATGTCGGACTTGGCGAACTGCGGCTGGCGGTTCAGCCGGCCGCCGGGGAACGTCCACGGCAGGTGGCACTCGGTGTAGCCGGAGTTGCCGGTGTTGCAGCCCGCCTCGATGAGCATCGCGTTCAAGTAGGAGAACTGGTTCAGGAAGTAGTTGCTGCCGGTCGGGCGGGAGCCTGCCTTGGCGTACAGCTGGTCAAGCAGGTTGGCGACGCTACTGATGCTGCCTATGTAGGTGCCGCCGACCTCGACGGTCGGGGTCGTCCCGCCGGGCACCGCCGCCAGGTGCATGTTGGACCACAGCTGGTCCGGGGCATGCGGCGCCCAGGACTGCCAGGCGGAGATCACCCTGGCGGCCTGCGACCACGGCCAGCGCAGGAAGAACAGCCACGGCGACGGCGCGGGCACGGTGCTGAACGTGAACGAGGTGACCACGCCGAAGTTGCCGCCGCCACCGCCGCGGCACGCCCAGTACATGTCCGAGTGGTTCTTGGAGTCGCAGGTGAGGACGGCGCCGTTGGCCGTGACGACCTGGAGCGACTCCAGCCGGTCGCAGGTCAGCCCGTAGGCACGGCCGACCACGCCGACGCCGCCGCCGAGCGTCAGGCCGGAGATGCCGACCGTCGGGCATGAGCCGCCGGGCACGGCGCGGCCTTTGGCGGCCAGCGCGTGGTAAAAGTCGATTAGCCGGGTGCCGGCGCCGACCGTCACCGTCGATCCCGAGACCGTCACTCCCGACATCCGGGTGACGTCCATGACGAGACCGGTGCTTGAGGACCAGCCGGCGTAGCTGTGCCCGCCGCATCGCGCCGCCGTCGGGATCTTGAACTTGCGCACGAACGCCAGGCAGGTGGCGACGTCGTGCGGGCTGCGGCAGTAGGCGACCCCGGCCGGGTGGATCGAGTCGAACCGCGGGTCGAACAGTATCGAGGCGGTCGGGTAGCCGGACTCCCCCGGCCGGTACAGCGGGCCGGACAGGTCCTTGGCGAGGGCGGTCCAGTCAGCGGGCGTCGGCCCGGTGGACCTGGCGGAGGCGGCCTGAATGAACCCGGGAATCGCGAACGCCGCGGCACCGGCCCCGGCCGCGGTAAGGACGGCGCGACGCGTCGGCGCGGGTTCTGAGAGATTGCTCACGTTTCTAAGGACGCCGGTCCGCGGACAACGGTTGCCTGAAATTTGATGCGCACCGATGAGCCGGCGGCGTGCCCGGTGTCACAACTGGGGAGGGGACATCGTCGTGAGGACGACAGCTTGATACGGGAATCAGTTGAGTTACTCAATTGTTGAGTGTCTCAGGAGATTAACCGAGAGGGGCAAGACGTGGGCATGGGCGAGGGTGTACGGGGCGAGGCGCCGGCGGACGCGCTGCGCCTCTCCGCGGGGGACGACTCCCCCGAGCCCTCCCGGCAAGATCCACTTGACCGGGGCATCCTCGACGCGCTCACCGACCTGGTCAAGCAGGCGGGCGCCATCAGTCACTCGATCGCCGCGAGTTTGGGCGTCGCACCGAGCGATCTGCTGGCGCTGTTCAAGCTCAGCGACGGGGTCGTGTCGATGAAGGAGCTCGCGCAGCGGATGAGTTGCGACGCGTCCTTCGTCACGGTCATCGCGGACACGCTGGAGCGCGAGGGGCTCGCGAAGCGAGAGCCGAGCCAGCGGGACCGCCGGGTGAAGGAACTCGTCCTGACCCCGAAGGGCATCGCCGCGCAAGAGCGGCTAATGCATGAGCTTGCCACCAGGATGCCCTGGTGCAACGAGCTCGATGAGAGCGAACGGCAGTGCTTCCTGAGGCTGCTCAACAAGATGCTGGGGCGCCAGAGCGGCGACGCCGGCCACATGCGGGAGAGCGGATCGGCGCAGAGAGCAAGCACGGTCCGTTCCGAGTAAACGGTTTTTGAATTTCGGGAATCCGACAAAAGGGGTATTTCTGTGTCAGCAACCGGACGCCAGACTGGGGGCGCGCCCGCCGCAGCACTCGATGTCGGGCCGCGGGCGCCGGCGGCGTCGCGACGACTTGGGCTCGCCCTCGCCGTGATCGCGACGGCGCAGCTCATGGTCGTGCTCGACGCCACCATCGTCAACGTGGCGCTGCGTCACATCCAGGAAGCGCTGAACTTCTCCGGGACCAACCTGGAATGGATCGTTAACGCCTACGCGCTCAGCTTCGGCGGGCTGTTGCTGCTCGGCGGCCGGTCCGGTGACCTGCTCGGGCGGCGCCGTGTCTTCGTCGCCGGCGTCTTGCTGTTCTCTGTCGCCTCGCTGCTCGGCGGGTTCGCCACCGACCAGACCTGGCTGATCGCCGCCCGGGTCGTGCAGGGCGTGGGCGCCGCGTTCGCCGCGCCGACCTCGCTGTCGCTGATCGCCGTCACGTTCCCTGAGGGCCAGGAGCGGAACCGGGCGATGGGCGTGTACGCGGCGATGAGCATCGCCGGGGGCGCGGTCGGGCTGATCGCCGGCGGCCTGCTGACGTCGTACCTGGACTGGCGGTGGGTGTTCTTCGTGAACGTGCCGATCGGCCTGTTCATCGCGTTCCTGGCGCCGCGGGTGCTCGGCGAGTCGGAGCGGCGGCGCGGAAACTTCGACCTGCCCGGCGCGATCACCGGATCGATCGGGCTCGGCGCGCTTGTGTACGGCCTGACCAACGCCGCGACCGGCTCGGACGGAGTCTCCCATTGGGGCGACACCAAGGTCATCGTGTCGCTGGTGGTGGCGGTGGTGATGCTGATCGCGTTCGCGTTCATCGAGGTGCGGTCGCGGCACGCGCTGGTGCCCGTGCGGCTGCTGCGGTCGCGTGACCGCACCGGGTCCTACCTGATCAGCCTGTGCGTGGGCACGGCGCTGTTCGGCATGTTCTTCTTCCTGACCGTCTTCGTGCAGACCGTCTGGGGATGGAGCGCGCTGCGCAGCGGGATCGCGTACCTGCCGATGGTGTCGATGATCATGGTGGGAGCGGCGCTGTCGTCGCAACTGGTGGGGCGGATCGGTGCCCGGCCGCTGATCATCGGCGGGTCCGCGGTCGCGGCCGGCGGGATGTTCTGGCTGTCCCGGCTGACCGAGCACAGCTCGTACGTGGGCGGGCTGCTCGGCCCGATGATGCTCACCGCTATCGGGCTGGGCCTGCTGTTCGTGCCGATGTCGCTTGTGTCGCTGGCGAAGGTGCCCAACAGCGACGCGGGCGCGGCGTCTTCGCTGCTGAACGCCGGGCAGCAGGTCGGTGGGGCGATCGGGCTCGCGGTGCTTGGCACGGTGGCATGGAGCGCGGTGTACAGCAGCCTGCGATCGACGGCCGCCGCTGCTCACGGCGCGGCCGCCCACCTCACGCCGGCCGCCGCCAAGGCGGCGCAGACGGCCGCGTACGACCACGCGCTGTCCTACGGCTTCTCCCGCGGGTACCTGGTGTCGGCGGCGATCGCGCTGCTGGCGCTGGTCATCGCGGTGGCGGCGATCAGGATCAAGCGTGCGGACATGGCCGGGGTCAACCCGATGGCCGCGCCGGCGGACTGAGCACTGTTATCCCTCGGTGACCGGTTAGGGTGGCCGTTGCCGGTTTATCCGACTTGTGGCTCTCTGACCGGCCATTGCGTGGGAGGTTGCTTGGTATGGCACGGATAACGCGAGTGGCGCCGGCTGGCGCCGTGACCGACCGGATCCGGCAGCGACGCGGCGGGTCGCTGACGGCGCTGGACGGGGTGCTGCTGCACAGCCCGGAGTTCGCCGACGGCTGGAACAGCATGCTCGGTGCGGTGCGCGGCCAGTCGACGCTGCCGCCGGACGTGCGGGAGCTTGTCATCTTGCGGGTCGCCGCGCGGAACAACGTGGACTACGAGTGGCGGGCGCACGAGCCGGTGGCCCGGCAGGCGGGACTCGGCGACGACCAGATCGCGGCGATCGGGCTCGGCGGCGGCGCGGGTGGCGGGACCGGCGCGGGTGGCGGGACCGGCGCGGGCGGCGGGACCGGTGCGGGCGGCGGGACCGGTGCGGGCGGCGGGACCGGTGCGGGCGGCGGGGCCGGCGGGGGCGGCGGGACCGGGGTGGGGCTGAGCCCGGCGCAGTGGGCGGCGCTGTCGTATGCCGACGCGATGACCATGCACGTGACCGTGCCAGATGAAATCTTTCAAGCCGTGCGGGCGCATTTCGACGACCGTCAGGTCCTCGAGCTCACCGTCACTGTGGCCGCCTACAACATGGTATCGCGGGTGCTTGTGGCGCTGGAGGTACAGCCCGGCGACGATCCGTTCCCGGCCGGCTCACGAGGTGATGACGCCGCCGACCGCGACGCGCGCGGTTTACGATCAAGAATATGTCTGACGGTTTGCTGTTCGTCTACACCGAGCCGGGTTCCATCCCCCTGGCGGAATTCAACGACTGGTACGACAACGAGCACGGACCAGGGCGGCTGGCCGTGCCAGGCATCTCGGCCGGGTACCGGTTCCGGGCGCTCGACGACAAAGAGCCCGGCTGGCTGGCCTACTACGAGATCAAGGCAGGGGTGCTGGACAGCCCGGAGTACAAGGCGCTGGCCGCCTCCGCGAGCGCGCGGGAAAAGTCGATGATGTCACGGCTCGCGACGCTGGACCGCCGGGTATACGAGCCGATCAGCGACGACGGCGACCCTTGCGACGGGGCACCGCCCGTGGTGCTCGCCATGTCGATGTCGGTGCCGCTCGATCGTGAGGATGATGTGGCGGCCTGGTACACGGACGAGCACATCCCGATGCTGCTCGCGGTGCCCGGCTGGCGGCGCGTCCGGCGGTTCCGGCTGACCGCCGGCACGGGGCCGACGTACCTGTCGCTGCACGAGATGGCGACCACGTCGGTCTTCGATGAGGACGGCTACCGCGCGGCGGTGGGGACGCCGTGGATGAAGCGGGTGGTGGAGTCGGCGATCGGGCGTGAACGTCGGCTGTTCGGATTCCACCGGTCGTTTGGCGGCTGAGGCAGGCGACACACCACCCTCTAGACCCTCTAGCGCGAGGCCTTCCAGATCGTGGGGCCCTTGGGGAAGGCATCGGTCGGCTGGGTCAGGGTGAGCAGGCAGCTCGCTACCGACAGCTCGAACAACGTCAGCGTGTCGTAGTCGGGCCATAGCTCGCCGAAGTCGGCGATCACCTGGTCGCGGACGACGTCCCAGGTCGCTTTGTCGTTCTCCTCCCTGGCGAGGCCGGAAACCGCGAAGCCGTCGTCCTGGCGCGGCGGCGGGAACATCTCCGTGTGCAGCGAGTACCGTCCGTCGCGGCGCAGGTCGCCGCGCTTGGGGCCGGGGAGGATGAGCACATGCAGCCCCGCGGCGCTGATGACCGGGCACACCGGGTGCACGCGGGGGCCGCCGTCGCGGCGCACCGTGGCGAGGAAACCCAGGCCCAGGCCGTGCTGGTAGAACTGATCGCGGCCGACCGCGGCGAGCGCGGGCTGGCACCGGTTGAACTCCGTCCAGGTGATCATGGCGCAGAACACTAAAGACGTAACGCTGACATCTCGTGTCAGCGATTTTCTTTAGGCTTGCCATGTGCGCGCCGATCGTCTGGTCTCGCTGGCCCTGCTGCTCCAGGCACGGGGCCAGATGTCCGCCCGTGCCCTCGCCGCCGAACTCGAGGTGTCGGTGCGCACCATCTACCGTGACCTCGCCGCGCTGAGCGCGGCCGGGGTGCCGGTCGTGGCCGAGTCCGGGCCTGGCGGCGGGTGCCGGCTGCTCGACGGCTACCGGTTCCCGCTGCGCGGCCTGTCCGCGGACGAGGCGGAGGCGCTGCTCGTGCTCGGTGTGCCCACCGCGCTCGCCGAACTGGGGCTGGGCGACGCGCTGTCCGCCGCTCAGCGCAAGATCAGCGTGACCGCCGGGCCGGGCGCTGGCGGCCCCGCGCTCGTCCACCTCGACATGCCGCGCTGGTTCCACGGCAAGGAGGAGGTCCCCCACCTGCGGACGCTCGCGGAAGCGCTGCGGCAGCAGCGGCGGGTGCGGATCGGCTACCAGCGGGGCGGGAGCGGTGCCGAGACGACGCGGGTCGTGGACCCCTTCGGGCTGGTGAACAAGGCCGGGGTCTGGTATCTCGTGGCGACCCGGGCCAGCGACGACGCGACGGTTGGCGGGGCCGCCGTCTTCCGGGCCGCGCGGATCACCGGGGCGCGCGTGCTGACGCAAGCGTGCCGGCGGCCGGCGGACTTCGACCTCGCCGCGTTCTGGGATGACTGGTCGGCCTCGTTCATCACCAGCAGGCCCAAGGTCGAGGTCCTGGTCAGGGCGTCACCGGGGGCTCTCGCGGCCTTCTGTGAGGTGTTCGGCGACCCCGGGCAGGCCGCGCTGGACGCCGCGCCGCCCCCGGACGAGCACGGATGGCGGGAAGTCGCCCTGACCTTCGAGCACGAGGTCGCCGCCGCGCAGCGGCTGGCGGGGTTCGGGGGGCAACTGGAGGTGCTGTCTCCCCCGACGGTGCGGAGCCGGCTCGTGGAGATCGCGCGACGCATCCTGGCGCGCTACCAAATCGAGCGCTAGGCGAGTGAGCTCGCCGGCGTGCAGCCGCAGCTTTCCCTGACGACGAGCCTGGTCGGCAGCCGTTCGATCCTGCGGGGCAGCCCCGGCTCGGCGATCCGGTCAAGCAGCAGGGCGCAGGCGCGCTCGCCCAGCAGCCGCATCGGCTGGTGGACCGTGGTCAGCGCCGGGGTGACCACGGCGCCGAGGTGGATGTCGTCGAACCCGACCACGGCCACATCGGCGGGCACTCGTATCCCGGCCGCCTGCAGTTCCCGTATCACCCCGATCGCCATCTGGTCGTTGCCACAGACGACGGCGTCGGGCGCCTCGCCGCTCGGCGCGGCGAGGATATGGTGGGCCGCGAGCTGACCGCTGGCCGCGGCGAACCGGCCCTCGAACGTTCCGGCCATTCGCAGCCCGTTGCGGGCAAGCGTTTCCTGGAAGACGCTGAACCGCTCCCGCGCGTCCGGCGCCTCCCGCGGCCCCGAGACGTAGAACAGCCTGGTCCGCCCGTGCTGTTCGATCAGATGGCTGACCAGCGCCGCGGTGCCAGCGCGGTTGTCGGCGTCCACCACGTCGGCATACGGCTCGTCCGGAGAGCCGGACACCAGCACGACGGGGAGGCGCGAAGCCAGCCTGGCCAGGTGGTCGGGGTCAACGCCCTCGGCGATCAGCAGCCCGTCGACCTTAGCCGAAATCTTCTGCAGCCACTGATACGTGCCCGCCTTGTCGCCGGCCGGGCGCACCGAGATCAGGACCGGCCAGCCGATCGGGCTCAGCGCGGTCTCAACCCCGCGCAGCACCTCGTCGATGAACAGCAAGCCCTCATGCTCGATCTCGGTGTCCGGACTCCGGCTTTCGATGGCGACGAGCCCGACCACTTCCTTGCGCTTATGGACCATGCTCTGCGCCGCGCTATCCGGGATGTATCCCAGGGCATCAATGACTTCAAGCACCCGCTGCCTGGTCGACGGGCGGACCCGATCCTGGCCGTGCACCACCCGGGAGACGGTGGCCGTGGACACGCTGGCCTCGCGCGCGACGTCGTAGAGCGTGGCTGCCGTGGACCTGCCGGGCCTGGTCATGTGCTCACTGTCCCCCGTGGTTGCCGCGTTGGCATTACCGCCACTCTATTCGGACGCGGCGGGGAGAGTGCGGGGCAGGCCGAACCGGGCCAGCACGCTGTTGTCGACGAACCGGTCGATCGCGGTGATGCGGCCGCCGTCCAGGGTGAGCACCACGAGGCCGCAGGCGCGGTCGATGCCCGCCGCGGGATCGCGCAGATAGCAGCCGAACGCCGGCTGGCCGTTCGCCCGCGTGTCCACCAGCCGGTACTGGGCGGTGCCGCCGGGGAAGGCGACCGACGCCAGGAAGTGACCGGCCGCTCCCCTGCCCTGGTACTGCACGGGCAGCGGCCGCATCCGCAGCCATGCGTCGTCGGCGAGGAGCGCGGTAATGGCGGGGACGTCGCCGCGGTCGAACGCGCCGCTGAACCGGGCGAGGACCGCGGCCTCGTCCCCGGGCGGGGCGGGCCTGGGCAGGGCGAGCCCGAGCGGGACGGGCCCCGGCGGAGCGGGATTTGGCGGGGCGGGTCCGGGCTGGGCGGGCTTGGGCAGCACCCCCTGCAACGCCGCCCGGGCCCGGGCCAGCAGGCGGTCAAGCTCGGCGGGCTCGCAGCCGAGGATCTCCATGACCTCGTCCGGGGCGAAGTCCATCACGTCGCTGAGCACCAGGGCGGCACGCTCGTCCGGCGGCAGTCGCTGCAGCGCGGATACGAACTCCAGCGACATCGACGGGCTTGGCGAGCCATCGAACGGGCCGGGATAGGGCTCGACCCAGGCCCAGGTGTCATCGCTCGCGGGCCGCGGCACGCGACGCGACCCGGGCAGTCGCCAGTGCACGCGCGGCGGCCGTGGCACATGGAGCCATGGCCGACCGCGACGCGCCACCTTTCGCCCGAGCCGGTCGCGCACGCCGCCGTCACCTCGCCTTCCCCGCAGATGAAGACGCCGTCCGCGAAGGAAAATCAGCGGTGACTCAGAGGCTTTTCCCGAACGGCGGGCCACCGGCTCTCAACCGGCCGGCTAGACCCGGAAGATTGCGGTCCGCTGTCCGTTGCATACGGAATCGATATGGCCTCGCGTGGGTACCTCTCAGTAATCGCCGCGCGGGGGGGCGTCGTGAACCTGACTCAGGGACTGTTCGATCTGGTGGCCGTGGCACTGGTGGCCGCGCTCACGCCGATCGTGGTCGCCCTCCTGCCCGGCCCGCGTGTCCCGCAGGTCGTGGTGTTCCTGATCGGCGGCATCGTGATCGGCCCGCACGTGCTCGGCCTGGCCAATGTGGCCAGCATCCAGCTGCTGGCCAACATCGGGCTCGGCTTCCTGTTCCTGCTGGCCGGCTACGAGCTTGAGCCCCACCTGCTCAGGGAAGAACCCGGCCGCCTCGCGATGACCGGCTGGGTGATCTCCGCCGTCCTGGCCGTCGGGGTCGCCGGAGGGCTGACCGCCACCGGTTACGTCAAGGATTACGTGCCGGTCGGACTGGCGCTCACCACCACGGCGCTTGGCACGCTGCTGCCGATCCTGCGGGACAACGACATGCTCGGCGGACAGTTCGGCCGCTACGTGTTCGCGGCGGGCGCGGTCGGAGAGCTGTTCCCCATCTTGATCATCGCCGTGTTCCTGGGCAGGCGCGGGTCCTTCATCGCGCTCGCCTCTGTCGCCCTCGTGGGCCTGCTCGCCATCGTGCTGTCCGTCGTCCCGTGGCTAGCGCAGAGCAAGGCGGTACAGGGGATCATCAGGGAGGGCCAGGACGCGACCGGGCAGATCACGCTGCGCTGGGCGGTGGTGCTGCTGTTCCTGCTGCTCGCCGTGGCGAGCAAGTTCGGTCTGGACGTCGTGCTCGGCGCGATGCTGGCCGGGATCGTGCTGCGCATCTGGACCCGGCGGCTCAATGTGGACGTCGCTAACCTGGAACACAAGTTCGACACGGTCGGCTACGGGGTATTCATCCCGATCTTCTTCGTGTCGTCAGGAATGACCATCGACCTGAAGGCGATCGCAGAGGACCCGGGCCGGCTGTTGTTGTTCCTCGCCATGCTGCTTGTCGTCCGCGGCCTGCCGTCGCTGCTTGTGTACCGGCGCGTCCTGCCGACACGGCAGCGGGTGGAGATGACGTTCATCACGGCGACGTCGCTGCCGCTGCTCATCGCGCTGGCCGAAATCGGCCAGCAAGACGGCGTGATGCTCCCGGCCACGTCGGCCGCGCTGGTCGGCGCCGGGGTGCTGTCCGTGCTGATCTATCCCCTGGTCGCCGTCGGGCTGCACCGGGGCGCCGCGCTCACGCCCGCGGACGTCGCAATCCCCGCGCGGCAGGCGAGCGTGGAAGAGAGGCCCCCCTCCGTTCCGGATAACCAGCGACAGTGACCGGGGCGGTGGGAAAGCGGCGTGGCTACTCCCCCCCACCCTCCGTCCCTCAGCGGCGGTACGGGCGGGCCAGCGGCCATCGGTGCTCGTCGAGCAGGGCCGCGGCGTCGAACTGGCCAAGGCTCTGGATCAGCTTGGCCACCAGGCCGGTCCAGCCGGTCTGGTGCGAGGCGCCGAGCCCGGCGCCGTTGTCGCCGTGGAAGTACTCGTAGAACAGGATCAGGTCACGCCAGTGCGGGTCGTCCTGGAACAGCTTCGACCCGCCGTACACAGGCCGGAGTCCGTCGCCGTCGCGCAGGAAGGTGCTGGCGAGGCGGCGGGACAGTTCCTGGGCCACCTCGAACAGCGTCATCATCGTGCCCGAGCCGGTCGGGCACTCGACCTTGAGGTTGTCGCCGTAGTAGCGGTAATGCTGCAACAGGGCGCGGATGAGCAGCAGGTTGATCGGGAACCAGACGGGGCCGCGCCAGTTGGAATTGCCGCCGAACATTCCGCTCGTGGACTCCGCGGGCTCGTACTGCACCCGGTGCTCGGTGCCGTGCACGTCGAAGACGTACGGGTGCTCGAGGTGCCAGCGGGAGATCGAGCGGATCCCGTGCGGGCCGAGGAAACGGTCTTCGTCCAGCATCCGGGCCAGGATGCGGCGCAGCTTGTCCTCGTTCACCAGGGACAGCAGGCGCCGGCCGTGCGCGCCTGGCACCATGCAGTCGGCGATGTTGACCAGCAGGTCGCTGTTGCGGTGCAGGAACCCGGCCACCTGCTCGGCCACCCGCGGATAGCGCTCGATGATCGACGGCTCGATGACGGTCGTGGCGCAGATCGGCAGCAGGCCGACGAGGGAGCGCAGCTTGAGCCTGGTCCCGCTGCCGTCGGGGAGCCGCAGCACGTCGTAGAAGAAGCCGTCCTCCTCGTCCCACATCTCGTCGGGGTGCTCGCCGATCGGATCCATGGCGGCCGCGATCCAGAAGAAGCGCTCGACGAACTCGAGCACGAAGCCCTCGTAGGTCTCGTCGTGCTCAAGCAGCGCCAGCGAGAGCTCCAGCATGTTCTGGCTGAACATCGCCATCCAGGCGGTGCCGTCGGCCTGCTCGAGCCGGCCGCCGGTCGGCAGCGCGGCGCTGCGGTCGAACACGCCGATGTTGTCCAGGCCGAGGAACCCGCCCTCGAACGCGTTGCGTCCTGACAGGTCCTTGCGGTTCACCCACCAGGTGAAGTTCAGCAGCAGCCGGGAGAAGCTCTTCTGCAGGAACGGAAGGTCCACCTCACCGAGGTCGGCCTCCAGGTTCAGCAGGAACAGCGTGGCGAAGGCGTGCACCGGCGGGTTCACGTCGCCGAAGTTCCATTCGTAGGCGGGCATCTGGCCGCTCGGGTGCAAGTAGTCCTGGGTGAGCATCAGGTCGATCTGGGACTTCGCGAAGTCCGGGTCCACCATGGCCAGCGGAATGCAGTGGAACGCCAGGTCCCAGGCCGCGTACCACGGGTACTCCCACTTGTCCGGCATGGACACCACGTCTTGGTTGAACATGTGGAACCAGGACTCGTTGCGGGTGCCGCGCCTGAGCGGCATCCGTAGCGGGTGCGCGCCGCGCTCGCGCAGCCACCGGTCCACGTCGAAGTTGTAGCACTGCTTGGACCACAGCATCCCGGCCAGCGCCTGCCGCATGACCCTCTTGGCGTCATCGGTCACCGAGGGCGGGGTGATGGCCTCGTAGAACTCGTCCGCCTCTTGGCGGCGTTCTCCGAAGAGCTTGGTCGCGCCGTCGAACGGATCGCTAAGGCTCGCCGGCGCCTCGCGGGACAGCCGCACGGTGACCGTGGCGCGGCCGCCAGCGGGCACGTCGAGCCGGACGTGCGCCGCCGCCTTGGTTCCCGTGCCGTCGGGGTTCACCGTGTCCGCGCCGTGCAGGACGCGGTCGGCTATGCCGTCCTTGGGGAAGCGGGTTCGCGGCTCCTCGCCGAAGACGCGGGGCATGTTCGTCTCGTTTTCACAGAAGAGCAGGGTGGCCTGCTTTTCCGCGTACAGGTAGCAGGTGCCAAGCTGGTGATGTTCGGCGCGGACGACGGGATACGGGCCCGGCATGCGATTGAGCAGCGGCTTGGGTTCGTCGTCCGTCCAGGACCACGTGTTGCGGAACCAGAGCGTTGGCAGGACGTGGAGGGCCGCGTCTTTCCCCGATCTGTTGTGGACCGTGACGCGGCAGAAGATGTCTTCGGGCGCCGCCTTCGCGTGCTCGATTTCGACGTCGAAATAGTCCTGCTCGTCGAAGACGCCGGTGTCTAGCAGCTCGTACTCGAATTCGTACCTCGATCGCGAGCAGTTGACCGCGACGAGGTCATTGTAGGGGAATTCTTTGTGCGGGTATTTATAGAGGTAGCGCTGATAGCTATGCGTCGGGAGGTTGTCGACGTAGAAGTAGTATTCCTTGACGTCCTCGCCGTGATTGCCTTCGGCGTTGGTCAGGCCGAACAGCCGCTCTTTGATGATCGGGTCGCGCTCGTTCCAGAGCGCGACCGACAGGCACAGGCGCTGCCTGTCGTCGCTGATCCCGGCGATGCCGTCCTCACCCCACCGGTAGGCGCGCGAGCGGGCCTGGTCGTGCGTGAAGTAAGACCAGGCGTCTCCCCCGTCGCTGTAGTCCTCGCGAACCGTCCCCCACTGACGTTCGCTCAGGTACGGCCCCCAGGCGCGCCACGGCACGCCGTCCCGCGCCTCCCGCAGGCGCCGCTCCTCCGCCGTCGCGGACCCGTCATTCCCCGAGAAAAGGCTGCACATGTCCACCCCCGTGGTCCCTGCTGCTGTGATTCTGTCACTGTGGCGCGGCGGACTGTAGATGGGGGTTGGTCCGGAGTGTCAGCGGTCGGCGGCTGTGTGACGGGAGCGCCGACCGCGGCCTGGCCGGGCGCCGTTGCAGTACCAACGCGAAGACTTTGTCTTCTTAGGGCGCGGTAGCCATGTTTTTCGGTCCGTTTCGCGTTATTTGTCCATGCCGAACGCGCCCTAAGACGCCTGACCCGGTTCTGCGCTCGGGGAAAGGGCCGAAAATCGCACATAGACCGCAAAGGCGATCGGCTCGCGATGACGTCAGATGTGCCGGTCACGTCTGGAAGGTTATCCAGGTGTCCGGCGGGCGGTTCGGCGGCGGCGGGCCGTCGTGCGTTCGCCATCGGTCGCCCACGGCGTCGGTCGCGACCTGGGACCAGAACCGCTGGACGCCGGGGTTGTAGGCCTGGAACGCGATGCTCCACCGGCCCGGGAACATGGCGATCACCTGGCGAGCCGCCTCGCGGCCCACTCCGGCGCGGCGCAGCGCGCGGACCACGAAGAAGTCGTGAATGGACGTCCCGTCCTCGTAGGGCGCCGTCATGACGAAGCCGCCGAGCCCGCCCGCCGCCGTGATGAGCCAGGCCCTTACCCGCGGGTCCGCCTCGGCCAGGAACAGGTCGAGACGGCGGTTATTGAACGTGCCGTCGGCGTTGGGCAGGTGCCCGTACGGGCCGGACAGGTCGTGCCAGTACAGCTGGCCGAGGTTCTGCAGGACCGCGCGGTGGGTCCGGTCGACGGGGACGAGGCGGACAGGTTGCGCAGGCGGACGGGGCGGGTGGTCGACGGGAGCATGGGAGGGCGGGTGGGGATGGGCGGGCTGGGAGGGAGGAAGGCCGTCTGCGGGCATTACTGGAGTGTGCCACGCCGCGGCGGGCTATAACGGGCCAGCCGCGGCGGGTCAGCAGGTGACCCGCCGCGGCTGGCGATACTGGCGCGTCCCACGGACGCAGCCATGTGCTTAGTCGTTGCTGCAGACAGTCCCGTTGAGGTAGAAGGCCGCCGGGGCCGTGGTGGACCCGCTGTCATTGCTGAGGAAGCCGAAGTTGACCGTTCCTCCGCTCGCCCCGATCGTCGTGTCGTAGCTGGCGGCGGTGGCCGAGACGGACGTCCCCGACTGGGTGTCCGAGGCGCCCCACATCTGCGTGATCACTTCGCCGGTGGACGGCCACGTCCAGGTGAGCGTCCAGCCGTTGACCGCCGTCGTCGCGTTGTTGGTGATCGTGACGCCGCCCTGGAAGCCGCCGGGCCAGCTGCCCGCCAGCGAGTAGTGCACGGCGCAGGTCGCTCCGGCCGGCGGTGGCACGGTGAACGTCACCGGCTGCGACGGCAGCGAGGCGTTGCCTGCCGAATCGACCGCCTCCACGTTGTAGGTGTAGCTGTCGCCGATGGTGAGCCCGGTTAGCGTGGTGGTCAGGCCCGTGGTGGTGGCGACCAGCGTGGAGCCGCTCGAGGTCACCTGGTACACCTTGTAATCGGCGATCGCGTTAGTGCCGGGGGTAGAGGCGGGCCAGGTCAGCGTCGCGGTGCCGGTGTTGGCGCCGGACGTGGACGAGGACAGGTTCGACACGACCGGCTGGCCGGGCGCGCCGGGCGCGGTCACGCCGGTGCCGCCGCTGCCCGGGATGTGCACGACGGTCAGCGTGTACGGGGCCACGGTCACCGAACTCGAGCTACCGGACGCGGTAGTGATCGACGTCGCGTTGTTCCCCAGCGTGTACACGGTCGGGGTGCCGCTTGACGTGAAGCCGTTGAGGGTCAGGCTGACGGTGTAGCTGTTGGACGGGTCCTCGTTGTCGATGAGCAGGTTGAGGTTGCCGCTGGTGTCGCGGACGGCGTGCACCCGGAGCAGGGACTGCGTGGACGAGGACGTGACCATCGTGTCGCCGGGTGCGGCGAGCTTGCTCAGCATCTCGATGCCGTAGTACGGCGCGAACGGGGTGTCGACGGCGGGCTCGGTGGTGCCGCCGCTGTTCGAGTTGTTGGAGAAGATGCCCTGGTCGCCGTAGTCGGTGGCGCCGTCGACGGTGCTGACGGTGCCTTCGCCGTTGTGCTCGTTCCACCAGTCGATGTTGCTGGCGCCGCTCTCCAGCCAGGTCATGTACATGTCAGCGCCGAACAGCGCGGCGGGCTGGGTGTCCAGGTCGATCGAGGAGTTCGTCTCGGTGACGATGACCGGGATGCTCGCCGCGTTGGAGATGCCGGCGTAGGAGCTGATCTCGCTGTGCAGCGTGGACATGATGCCGCTGATGTCGGTCGGGTCGGTCAGCATGCCCGCGGTGGTCGACCCGCCTGGGTAGTAGTGCACGATGACGCACTGCGTGTTGCTGCCCAGCGCCGTGAGCACGGTCTGGTTCCAGGACTCCGGGTATTCGGAGTTGGTCACGTTGTCCGGCCAGAACCCTGGTGTCGTCAGCACCGCGCAAACCTTCGCGTTCGCGTTCACCGCGTGCATCGCGGACTGGAACGACAGGAAGTTGGCCGCGTACTGGGTGGGGCCGCAGTCATAGGTCTGCGAGGGCTCACTGCCGATCGTGACGGCAGGTCCGTTCAGCGACGTCTCACAGTGCGAGTCGGTCTCCCAGTTGGCGCCGTACGTGCCGTTGCCGTAGACCTCGTTGCCGACCTCCCAGTAGGCGACGTTGTCGCTGGCGGCGGCCGTGACCCAGGAGGCGGCCAGGCTCGACGTGCCCGAGCCGTAGTTGACCGTGATGATCGGCTGCGCGCCTGCCGCGTTCGCCGTGGTCATGAAGTCGCTGAAGCTGGTGTTCGGCGCGACGTAACCGCCGTCCACCGCCGTCTGCGTCGACCAGTTGTAGATGTCGGAGTAGGAACCCCCCGGATACCTCAATGCGTCGACGCCGGCCGCCTTGAGCAGCGGCGCGATCGCGGTGTCGTTCATGTCTGAGTCGTACACCGCCGTGCTCAGCCCGATGGCGTGGGCCGGGACGGTGCCAAGGCCCGCCGTCGCGTTCACCGTGACGCTGGCCGATGTTGCGGCGGCCGCGGGGTGAGCGCTGACGACCCCGAGCAGCGCGGCGGCGAGCAACGTGGCTGCCGCCAGTGACAATCTTTTCCCGGACATGGCTGGCTTCCCATCATTGTCGAAGCGCTTCCGTACGGGTCTCATTAGCCATGCCGGGTGGGTCCTTGTCCACCGGTGATCCTGACAGCACGAAAGCTTTCGACGGTCCAGCCAGGCCGTCGGCCATAGCCGAGCAGGTAAGCGCAGCTCAGGTGTGTTCCCGTTGCCGCGAGCAGGAGTAAGCAACGCGGGGCGTGAAATGTAAGCACCCCACGCCCCGCGTTGCCTGCCGGCCTTAGCCTGGCCCTAGCCGTCCGCCCGGCTGGCGTCCTCAGGGTCCAGCGCCTCGGAGATCATGGTCAGCTCGCCGGCTCCGTTCAGCGCCTGGGCGGCTTCCGGTCCGCTGGCGGCCGCCGTGTTGGCCGGCGTGTTGCTGGCCGTGTTGGCCGGCGGGGTCCACTGCTTGAGCTCCACCTGCGGGATCAGCCAGGTCGCCAGGAACGCGAGCGCGGCGATCGGCACCGCGACGAGGAAGACCGTCTGGATCGACTCGGCGTAGCCGGCCACGAAACCGTGGTACACCGCCGCGGGGAGATGGCTGAGCAGCGCCGGGGTGGCGTCCGCGCTGCTGAAGCCCTTCGGCAGGGTGACCCCGTGCAGATGACTGGCCAGGTTGCCGACGAGCACGTTGGAGAAGATCGCGCCGAAGATCGCCGTGCCGAACGCGCCACCGATCGAGCGGAAGAAGGTGGCGCCTGAGGTGGCGACGCCTAGTTCGCTGTGCGGCACCCCGTTCTGCACGATGATGACGAGAACCTGCATGACGCCGCCGATGCCCATGCCGAGCACCAGCATGTACACGGAGTCGGCGAATGTCGACGAGCCGACGCCCATGAGGTGCAGCAGGAACAGGCCGAGGGTCATCATCGCCGAGCCGGCGATCGGGAAGAACCGGTACTTGCCGGTACGCGAGATGATCTGACCGGACGCGATCGAGACGATGAGCAGGCCGGCCATCAGCGGCAGCAGGTACAGCCCGGAGATCGTCGGCGAGATGCCGCGGACGACCTGGAAGAACGCCGGCAGGTAGGTGATCGCGCCGAACATCGCGAAGCCGACGATGAAGCCGACCACGCTGGTCACCGAGAAGGTCCGCAGCTTGAACAGGTGCAGCGGCAGGATCGGCTCGGCCGCCTTGCGCTCGACGTACACGAACAGGCCGACCAGGATGGTGCCGACCACGCCGAGGATGTAGATGGGCGCGGAAGCCCAGGCGTAGGTGGTGCCGCCGAGGCTGGTCAGCAAGATCAGCGACGTGGCCGCGAGCGACAGCACGATGATGCCGAGGTAGTCGATGGTGTGGTGCACGCGGCGCAGCTTGCCTGGCACCTGGCTGGCCACCACGGCCAGCGCTATCAGGCCTATCGGAATGTTGATGTAGAAGATCCAGCGCCAGGTCAGGTTGTCCACGAAGACGCCGCCGAGCAGCGGACCGATCACGCTCGCCACGCCGAAGACGGCGCCGAACAGGCCGACGTACTTGCCACGTTCGCGCGGCGACACAACGTCGCCGACGATGGCTTGCGCGCCGACCATCAGGCCGCCACTGCCCAGGCCCTGCACCGCGCGGAACGCGATGAGCATGACCATCGAATTGCTGAGGCCGGACAGGATCGAGCCGACCAGGAAGATGACGATCGCGGCCTGGAAGAAGATCTTCCTGCCGTACTGGTCGCCGAGCTTGCCCCACAGCGGGGTGGACACCGTGGTGGCTAGCAGGTACGCGGTGATGACCCAGGCGATGTGCGAGCCGCCCTTGAGGTCACCGACGATCGTCGGCAGCGCCGTGGACACGATCGTCTGGTCGAGCGCGGCGAGCAGCATGCCCAGCATGAGCGCGCCGATGATGAGCAGGATCCGGCGGCGGCCGAGCCCCGGCAGTGCGCCGCTGGCGTCCGCCATGGGTAGGGAGTCGTTGGCGGAGGCCATCAGTGATCGTCCTTCCTGGCTGGCAGGCCATCAGCGAGGGCCTGGAATCCTTGGTCAATGAGCTGGGTGAGCTGCGCCGATCCGCCGGAGCCTGCCCAGAACCCCATGCTGGCACGGACGACGCCGACCGCCGCGGCGGCCAGCACCCACGGGTAGGGGTCGGTTTCTAGATCGGTGCCGAGACGGTCCGCGAGACCTTCGGTGATGGCCCGCTCGATCATTGCCATCTGCGCCGCGTGCGCCGCGCGCACGTGCGGATCGGTGCGCGCCACCTTCAGGCGCCGAATCCATTCCCCCGGGTCCCCGCCGAGCGACCGCAGTTCGTCGGCTATCTCCTCGGAGTCCTCCGCCATTACCTTGCGCAGCGCAGTGAGGGGCGGCTCGCCCGGTGCCTCGTTGGCGACGCGCTCGCGCAGCGTGGCCGCACGGTCCGGGTCGCCGCCGAACAAGGCGGCCTCCTTGGACGGGAAGTAGTTGAAGAAGGTGCGCGGCGATACGTCCGCCGCTTCGGCGATGTCTTCGATGGTCACGTTGACCAGGCCGCGCTCTGCTACCAGGTCAAGCGCCGCCCGGCGCAGCAGCCGGCGGGTGGCCAGCTTCTTGCGCTCGCGGAGGGAAACGGGTGGTTCGGCCACGGGAGAGGTGATACTCCCTGTCATGGTGCGCTCACTGAAACCTTGCAGTCCCTCTAAAGTTGCACTCTCGGCATTATTACTGGAGGTGCAACCAGCGACAGCTAGTCTTTGTTCCCCAGCCGGGCGCCGCTAAGCCTCGCGCGCGGGCGACCGCTCATTTCCGCCGTCCACCGTCGGCCCGATCGCGGGCGTTCGCCGACTTTGCACACTCTGTGACCACTTTTCGAGGCGATATGCCGGGAATGTCCAGCGCTAGAGTGTGCAAAGTTAAATCAGTGAGGCTGGTGTGACTCAGTGAGGCTGGTGCGACTCAGTGAGGCTGGTGCGACCAGCCGCACGCTAGCAGACCCCGAAGCGACGTGGCGCGTCAGAAGGCGGGCTTAACGGGTGAGACGTGCGTTGACGCGGGGGGGCATGGGGAGGTCGGGCGCGTCGGGGGGCGGGCGTTAGGCGGAATCGCGGAGGACTAGCTCGGTGTCAAGGACTATGTGGGACGGCTGGCGTCCCGGGTTGGCGATCTGGGCGAGCAGTTCGCCGACCATGCGGGCGGCCATCGCGTCTACCGGCTGGCGGACCGTGGTGAGCTTCGGCCTGGCCTGCTGAGCCGACGGGGAATCGTCGAATCCGATGACGGCCACATCGTCGGGGACGCGGCGGCCGAGGCGGCGAAGCGCGCGCAGCGCGCCCGCCGCCATCAGGTCGGAGGCGGCGAAGACGGCATCGATCGCCGGACGATGGTCGATGAGGCGGAACAGGGCGTGCTCGCCTGAGGCGGACTGGAAGTCCCCGTAAGCGATCATGCCCGGGTCTGCCGCATCGGCCGCGGTCATGGCCTTGCGGTAGCCGAGCAGGCGATCGATGCCTGGTGCCATGTCGGGCGGGCCGGCGATCGTGGCGACCGCCTTGCGCCCGTTGTCCAGCAGGTACTTGACCGCCTTCCACGCACCGGAGACGTTATCGGCGTCGACGTAGGAGAGCTTCTCGCCGCCGCTGAACGGGCGCCCGCACAGCACGATCGGCACGCCGAGGCTGGCGTAGTCGAAGTCGGGCCTGCCGTGCATCGAGACGAAAAGCGCACCGTCCACATGGCCGCTGCGCAGATACCTGGACACCGTCCGGTACTCCCGCGGCGAGTGCAGGGTGAGCAGGATCAGCTGGAGATCGGCAGCGACCAGCGAATTGCTGACCGACCGCAGCATGCGGGCGAAGAAGGGATCGGCGAAGACCTTCACGCTCTCCTCGCCCACCACCAGGGCGATCGAGCCGGCCCGGCGCGGCTGCGATGCCCGCGGCGCTCGGTTACGCACGTAACCGAGCCGGGCCATCGCCTCCTCGACCCGGTCTCTGGTCTGAGGGCTCACCTTGGCCGAGCCAGTGAGCACCCGGGACGCCGTAGCTGATGAGACGCCCGCGAGCTCGGCCACATCGGCGAGCGTCGGAGGCGTCGCGGCAATTCGTGTATCGGTGACCGTCACCGCGATCTCCTCGGCATGTTGCAGGGTGTTTGAGCGCCCCCCGCCGCAAAGCCCGCAGTTTGGGTTGTCGTCATCGTCTGAAGTATTTTGTAACGTAGGGGAAACTTTCTGCAACTGTTTCGAAGATTTCCCTGATGATTTCGATGTCAGGCCCTGGCAAAGTGACTCTGCTTTACCACAGTGCTCGTTAGTCACCATCGTCACGGCGAGCTCCTTTTGGGAAACCGGTATTCAGGCAGGTCATCCCGGTATTGGCGGACCAATGTAATTTTCTTTTTCACGCAGCGCGCGCCGGCGCCTGGCTGGCTACGCTCGGTAGGTCCGCCGGGCGAGCGCCTTGCGGTGGGATTGCATCTGCGCATTCCGGTGGGATTGCACCCGCGGATGTCAGACGCTGGCGCCGGCGAGCCGGCCGCCCGCCGCGAGGGCGAAGCGGGCGGGGCAGGCGAGTCGGGCGGGGCGGGTTACCGGCGAGCGAGGCCGGGATCGGGAGTTCGGTTTGAGCATCTGCATTCCTCCTCGCCACGTTGTGCGGAGGCTGAGAAAAGTGCGACGACGACTTAACCCAGGAAAGCGCTTTCCGGCTGGTGCTGCAGCTTAAGCTCGCGAACAGGAGCCGGGAATGCCCGGGACGGCGAGCACGATGCCGGGCGCGTACCCGCCCCGCGGCACCGCCGTTGCGCGCGCGCCACCACCATGGCCGCTAGCTGCGCAAAAGCTGCCAACGACGGCGATAGGCGCGGCTCGCCGCTGGGCCTGGAGGAGGATTGACCGGCCGCGGGCGGAGGTCCGAAATCTTGAAACTTCCATTTCGGAACCGGCTCCGAAGTCCGCTTTTGGCGCCACTCACGGCCAACTGGTTGACCGGTTTAGCTGTCAGATTTAGCGTGAAGTTCCTTTTCGAATCCCTCAGGAGGTGCACGGTCAATGAGGTTCCTGCACAAGAAATTCCGGAAAGCCCTTGCCGTGGCGGTCGCGGCGGGCGTGGCAGCCCTGGGGCTGGCCGCCGTCGCCGCCTCGCCGGCGTCGGCGAGCACGTCGTGTAGCGCGGCGTACTCGGTCCAGACGGACTGGGGCTCCGGGTTCACAGCGGCGCTCTCGGTAACCAACAACGGCACCACAGCGATCACCGGGTGGACGGTGACGTACTCTTACGCCGGCAACCAGACCCTGCAGTCGGGCTGGGACGGCACCTGGACCCAGTCCGGGGAGAACGTCACCGTCGCCAACGCCTCGTGGAACGGCAGCCTGGCCGCCGGGGCCAACACCACCGGGATCGGCGCCAACTTCAACTATTCAGGCACCAACACCGCCCCGACGAGCGTCACCTGCACCCCGGCCGGCGGGACCACCTCGCAGGGCACCATCACCGCCACGCCCACGAGCCTGAGCGTGGCCCAGGGCAAAACGGGCACGTTCACCCTCGCGCTGTCGCAGGCTCCGACCAGCAACACGACGGTGAGCATCGCGGCTAGCGGGAACAGCGGGCTGACCGCCTCGCCGACCAGCCTCACGTTCACCCCGTCCAACTTCTCCACGCCGCAGACGGTGACGGTGACCGCCAACTCCAGCGGCACGGGGACGACGACGTTCACGGCGTCCGCCACCGGCTACACGTCCACCACGGTCACAGCCACCGAGACCGCCGCGGTCACCCCATCCATAACAGCCACGCCGACAAGCCTGACCGTGGCCCAGAGCAAGACCGGCACGTTCACCCTCGCGCTGTCCAGCGCGCCGACAAGCAACGTGACCGTCTCCGTGGCGGCTAGCGGGAACACCGGGCTGACCGCCTCCCCCACCAGCCTCACGTTCACCCCATCCAACTTCTCCACGCCGCAGACGGTGACAGTGACCGCCAACTCCAGCGGCACGGGGACAACGACGTTCACGGCGTCCGCCACCGGCTACACCTCGGCCACCGTCACAGCCACCGAGACCGCCGCGGTCACCCCATCCATAACAGCCACGCCGACAAGCCTGACCGTGGCCCAGAGCAACACCGGCACGTTCACCCTCGCGCTGTCCAGCGCGCCGACAAGCAACGTGACCGTCTCCGTGGCGGCTAGCGGGAACACCGGGCTGACCGCCTCCCCGACCAGCCTCACGTTCACCTCATCCAACTTCTCCACCCCCCAGACGGTGACCGTCACCGCCAACTCCAGCGGCACCGGGAACACCACGTTCACGGCGTCCGCTACCGGCTACACCTCGGCCACCGTCACGGCCACCGAGGCCGCCGCCGCCTCAAGCACCGCGCCGCAACTGCAGGTGTCCGGCAACAAGCTGGTGAACTCCTCCGGCCAGCAGGTAGTGCTGCACGGCGTGGACCGGTCCGGGACCGAGTACGAGTGCGTGCAGGGCAACGGCATCTTCGACGGTCCGAGTGACCAGGCCTCCATCACCGCGATGAAGAGCTGGGGCCCGGTCAACGCGGTACGCGTGCCGCTGAACGAGGCCTGCTGGAACGCCGAGTCCTACGTGAACTCCGCGGACGCGGGAACCAACTACATCAACGCGATCAAGGCGTACGTCAGCCTGCTCAACTCCAACGGCATCGTGGCGATCCTCGACCTGCACTGGACTGACGGCACGTACACCGGACCATCGGCGGGCAGCTGCACCACGGCCGAGGAGGCCGAGGCCTTCTGCCAGAAGCCGATGCCGGACGCGGCGGAATCGGTCCCGTTCTGGACCTCGGTCGCGAACACCTTCAAGGGCAACGACGCGGTCATCTTCGACCTGTTCAACGAGCCTTTCCCGGAGCGCGCCGACAACTCTAACGAGACAGAGGGCTGGCAGTGCTGGCTCAACGGCGGCAGCGACTGCGTCGGGATCAGCTACACCGTGGCTGGCATGCAGACGCTCGTCAACGCGGTCCGCGGCACCGGCGCGAACAACGTCATCATGCTGGGCGGCCTGGAATACGCCAACGACCTGACCCAGTGGCTGACGTACGAGCCGACCGACCCCGACCACGACCTGACCGCGTCCTTCCACTCCTACAACTTCAACTCATGCAACTCGCAGTCCTGCTGGACCTCGCAGGTGGCCCCGGTCGCCGCGCAGGTGCCCGTGATCGCCGGCGAGATCGGCGAGAACGACTGCGCCGGAACCTACATCGACCCGCTGACGGCATGGATGGAGCCGGAGAACATCAGCTTCCTGGCCTGGGCCTGGAACGCCGACTTCGCCTGCTCGAGCGGCCCCGGCCTGATCACCGACTACACCGGCACCCCGACCGCGTACGGCACCGCGTACAAGGCGATCCTCGAGGCGCTGCCCGCATCGGCGAGCACGCTCTCCGTCCAGACGAGGAAAACTGCATGACTATCAGACGGTACGCGGTAGTCATCGCGGCCTGCGCACTGTCGATCGGCCTGACGGTCCCGGCCGCGGCCGCGGCAGCGGCGCAACCGCGCGAGGCGAGCCCGTCCACGTCGCTGCACCTGTCCGCCCTTGACCTGAAGGGACTGGACGCCGCGATCGGCGCGCAGGCGGTGGCCGACGCCCCCGCCATGCACGAGTCGGCCGCCGCGGCGGCCTCGTCCTCAGGCGTGGGGGCGGGCTACTGGCACACCAGCGGCAACCAGATCCTCGACTCCAACGGCAACCCCGTCCGGATCGCGGGCATCAACTGGTACGGGTTCGAGACACCCGACGAGATCGCGCACGGGCTCTGGGTGCAGGACTACCACACGGTCATCAACGACATCGCGGCTCTGGGTTACAACACCATCCGCATCCCGTTCTCCAACCAGATGGTGGAGACCCCGATCGTGCCGCAGAACCTCGCGTTCAGCAACAGCACCGGAGGCTCCATCAACGCTGACCTCAAGGGCCTGAACGCGCTGCAAGACCTGCAGAAGATCGTCGCGGCCGCCGGGGCGGCGGGACTGAAGGTCATCCTCGACAACCACCGGTCCGAGGCGGGCGAGTCCGCCGAACAGGACGGCCTCTGGTACACCAGCACGTACACCAGCCAGGACTGGGTGAACGACTGGGCGACACTGGGCACGATGTTCGCCAACGATCCGACGGTGATCGGGTTCGACCTGCGCAACGAGCCGCACACGCCGTCAGGCGACACGTACGCGGAGGGCGCCACCTGGGGAACCGGGAACACGGCGACCGACGTCAGGCTCGCCTACGAGCAGGCCGGAAACGCCATCCTGGCGGTCGACCCGGGCGCGCTGATCTTCTGCGAAGGGATCAGCGAGTATCCGGACTCCTCGGCGGCGAGCGGCTTCGACTCCACCTGGTGGGGCGGTGACCTGCAGGGAGTCGCTCAGTACCCGGTCGTGCTCAGCTCGCCAGGGCACGTCGTGTACTCAGCGCACGACTACGGGCCCGACCTGTTCCAGCAGACCTGGTTCAACTCCTCCACCACCCCCGCCAGCCTGGACTCGGTGTGGAACATGTTCTGGGGCTACATCTACACCCAGGACATCGCACCGATCTGGGTCGGCGAATTCGGCACCGACAACACCGCGTCCGACATCGAGTCCACCACCGCGGGCTCCCAGGGTCAGTGGTTCGAGAGCCTGGTGGCGTACCTGGCGGCCAACCCGTGGATGGGCTGGACGTACTGGGCGCTCAACGGCGAGGACTCCTACGACCTGCTGGACGGCAACTACGATCCGACGCCGGTCAGCTCGCTGAAGCAGTCGCTGCTCGCCACCATCGAGTTCCCGCTGCCGGGCGCGAGCTCCGGCGAACCGCCTCCCCCGCCGCCCCCGACACCGACGTGTTCGGCCGCGTACTCCGTGGTCAACTCCTGGTCCGGGGGCTTCCAGGGCCAGGTCACGCTGACCAACACGGGCACGGTCGCGCTCAGCTCCTGGGCGCTGTCCTGGACCTTCCCCGGCAGCCAGGAGATCTCCGGCGACTGGAGCGGCGTCTTCACCCAAACGGGCGCCAACGTCAGCGTCACCAACGAGTCGTACAACGGCGACGTGGCCGCCGGCGGCACCGTGACGGTGGGCTTCACCGCTAACGGCACCGCGGGATCGCCAACCTCGGTGACCTGCACCACCTAACCGGAGATAGCTGAGGTTAAATGAGCCGCCCCGGCTCCGTTCGGAAGAAAGATTGATACCGAACGGACCGGGGCGGCTCTTTACGTGAATCCTGTGCGCGGGGCCCGGGAAGCCCGTATCCCGCTCGAAAGCGCGCGTGCAAAGAGCCGCCCCGGCTCCGTTCGGAAGCCGGGGCGGCTCGTTATCGGGTTAGCCTCCCGGGATTAGGGGATGACGGGGAAGGCGTCCGTGACCAGCTGAGTGAACTGGACGGGGAACCAGTGTCCGGCCGGCGGTGAATCCGGTATGGCGTCGGTCGGGTACGAGTTTCCGCTGCCGTCGGTCTGGGTGCCGTTCGGGTCACAGTGCGGGTCGCCGGTGCCCGAGAAGGCCGGGTACGTACCGTCGGACTCACCCGGCGGCTTGACCCAGACGTAGGCGTACAGGTGGGTGAACGTGGAGTCGGGGTCCGCCTGCGGGAAGGCGCCGATGCCGGCGTTCTCCGGGTTGCACCAGTCACCGCGGAACGGGCGCTGGTCGACCTTGGAGGCGTTGACGAACGACGCGGTCGTGGTGCAGGTGGTCGTCGAGCACGCGGCCGTCGGCCGGTTCGGCCCGCCCCAGCCGTCGCGGGAGGTGTCGATGAGCATCCCGATGTTGGCCGAGAAGCCCGCGCTGACCAGGTTGGTGTACATCGCTTCGTCGTAGGTGAACTCGTCGATGTACGGGTCGAAGGAGTAGTACTGCACCGAGTCGACGGGGTTGCCGTCGACGCTTTCTGTGGCGGTCATGTACGGCTCGTGCACCGGGATGGTGTTGGCCGTGTCGCTGATGAAGCCGTCGACGCTGGCGACGCCGGCGGTCGTGGCCGCGGCCACCGTGTGGAACAGGCTCACCGCGGGCGTCATGTTGCTCGGCCAGCCGAGCCACCCCGAGTGCGCGATGTCGATGTAGTTGTACACGTTGGGGATCGCGTGCAGCTTGTTGAGCGCGTACTCGATGCCCGTGGCGTACGCGCCGCTGGACTGCGCCTGGGCGCAGTTGGCAACGGACGTGTTGGTCACCAGGTTGGGCAGCGAGTCCGGCTCGATGACCGCGACCACACGCAGGTTGGTGTGCTCGTAGGCGGTCAGCAGCGTCGCGATCGGGTTGATGTAGTCCTGCTCGTAGTACTGCAGGCCGTTGTTGCTGATGGTCAGCTCGCCGTTGGAGGCCAGCGCCGCGCAGTCACGGTTGGGCAGGTCGTACACCACGATCGGGAACAGTGTCGGCGAGCTTGCCTGCGCCGCCGCGTTGGCGAGTTGCTGCGCCAGGCTCAGCCGCGCGGCGCCGCCAGCGGCACTCATGTTGTCGGATCCGCCGTAGATGGCCCCGATGTGGTCGAGCCAGATGAACGTCCCCTGCTGGCCGACCATGGTCATCTGGGCCGCGACGGTGCCGCTGGCGCTGGCCACCGAGGTCGCGACCTCAGCGGTGTAGTCGGGGTTGACGTAATAGCTTGCCCCGCTGAACGGGTTAACCACGTGCGACTGGGTCGCGGTCGAGCCCGCGGCGGTCTGGGTGCCCGTCACGCTGCCCGAGGTACATCCGGACGAGGACGCGGTGAAGGTGGTCGTGCCCGAGCCGCTTGCGCTGGCCGTGACGGTCACCGGCTGCGGGAGGTTGTAGTTGGACGAGGTGAAGGTGAGGGTGGTCGGGCTGGCCGTCAGCCCGGTGTTGCCGGTGCTCGCCACGGTTACCGTGACGCTGGCCGACGGCGCTGCCGACAGCGACACGCCGAACACACCGCTGGCGCCCGACGCCACCGAGAACGTTGGCGGGTTGGCCAGGATGGTGCCAGAGCACGTGCCGGTGCCGCCGCCCGAAGTGGTTTCCGACGCGGTGACGGTAGCGGAGGTATAACCGCTGCCGCTGGCCGTGAACGTGGTCGTCCCTGTCCCGCTGGAGTTGGCGGTCACCGTCACTGTCTGCGGGGTGTTGAAGTTGGCCGAAGTGAACGTGAGCGTCGTCGGGGACGCCGTGAGCCCGGTGTTCCCGCTGGACGCGATGGTCACGGTCTCGCTGGATGTCGGGGCGGCCGACAGCGCCACGGTAAACGTGCCCGTGGTGCTCTGGGCGACCGACAACGTCCCGGGAGTGGCCACAATCGACGGGGTGTTCACCGCGGTTTCCGTCGCGGTGACGGCGGTGGACGTGTAGCCGGAGGCGGACGCCGTGAACGTTGTCATCCCGGTGCCGCTGGAGTTGGCCGTGACCGTCACCGTCTGCGGTGTGTTGAAGTTGGACGAGGTGAACGTGAGGCTGGCCGGGGACGCGGTCAGCCCGGTGTTCCCGCTAGCCGCGATGCTCACCGTCGTGTTGCTTGTCGGCGCCTGCGACAGCGCGAGCGTGAACGTGCCCGTTTTGCCCTGGGCCACGCTCAGGGTCGTGGGCGTCGCGGTGATCGACCCTTCGGTAGTGCCGCCGCCGCCGCCCGTCGGGGTACAGGTAACGCTCGTCGGGGCGGTGTTGGTGCCGGAGTAGTTGAAGTTGGCGCCGATCCCCGAGGTGTTGGCCCCGGCGGCCAGGCTGCCGTTCCACGAGGCGTTGGCGACGGTGACGTTCTCCCCGGACTGGGTCCAGGTGCCGTCCCAGCCCGACTGCAGGGTCTGGTTGCCGGCGTAGGAGTAGGTCACGGTCCACCCGGTGATCGCCGTGGTGCCGGTGTTCGTGACGGAAAGCGCTGCGGTGAACCCGCTGCCCCAGTCCGTCTGGACCGAGTACGCCGCGCTGCACGCGGTCGCGGCGGATGCGGGCAGCGCGGGTGTGACCAGGGCAAGGACTCCCCCGCCCAGCGCCAGCGCGGCGACCACTGTGACGCCGCGTCGCCACCGCCGCATGATCCGTCCGACCGTCGCTGGCCGCGGGTACAGCGCCCGCGGCAATGGCAGTTTCATACGGTTCTTCCTCTCTTTAGCCTGTTGGCAGAAACCAGCCGGCCAAGTTCGCCCCGATGAACCGTCAGCCGCTGTCCGGGCGCGATGGACCGTCAGCCGAGCGGCCGCGCCGCTCCGTGCCGCGCTGCCAGGGCTGCCGTGACCATAAGCAGCCCCACGGGCGGTGTACAGGCCGGCGGGCGTCGCCACGGGCGCGGCGACGTTCGCTCATCGACGACCGCCGTGCCGGGATTGGCGTCCTGAAAGGGGAAAACACACGAGAACCGGCTGGCCGCGGTGCCTTCCGCGGGTCGGCGGCGGAGGGTGGGTTTCTAGAAAGTTACACGTCTATAGCGGTTGTGTGAGCGACTCGCGGGCGGCGCGGCCATCCGAGTCCGCACTGGCATTTTGCGATATGCCGCGAGAATCGGGTAGTTGTCAGGCATGCGGCTGGCACGGGCGGAGAAGCCCTCGTGATGAACGGCGAGCCGGGCTCCGGCCCTCGTGGCGGGCTGGACACGGACCCGGAGCGTCCGCCGGGCCGTTGGCGCCAGTGGCGGCCCTGGCTGCGGCTGCTGGTCAAGCCGGTGCGGCGCGGCGTGCTCATCTTCGTCCTGCTGCTTGTCATCGAGTACCTGGTGGTGCCGGAACTGGTCGGTGCCAGCAAGGACCTGTACCTGCTCGGGCGGGTGAACGCGGGCTGGGTCACCGCGGGCGTGGTGCTCGAGGGGGTGTCGCTGTTCTGCTACGCGATCCTGACCAAGGTGCTGCTGCCACCGGGACCTAAACCGGGCCTATCCCGGCTGTTCCGGATCGACCTGTCGGCCGCCGCGGTCGCGCACGTGATTCCGGCCGGGACGCTGGGCACCGCGGCGCTCGGGTTCAAGCTGTTCACGAGCGAGGGCATCTCCGGCAACGACGCCGGGGTGATGATGGCGGCCAAGGGGATCGGCTCGACCGTGGTGCTGAACGTGCTGCTGTGGCTCTCCCTGGTCATCTCCATTCCGCTCGCGGGATTTCAGCCGATCTACGCGACGGTCGCCATCATCGGGACGATCGTGCTGGGCGGGGTGGGCGCCCTGGTGTTCGGCGTCACCCGCGGCGCCGGGTTCGCATCGCGGGTGACGCGTGCCGTCGGCGACAAGATCCCCGGGCTCAGCGGCGAGCGCGTCGAGCGCGCCGTGCTGGAGGCGAGCGCGTCCTTCGCCTTGCTGGCCCGCGACAAGCGCGTGATGGCCTGGGCGCTGCTGTGGGCCTCGCTCAACTGGCTGCTCGACGCCGCCTCGCTATGGTGCTTCGTGGCCGCGTTCGGCCACCTCGCCAACCCGATCGAGCTGTTCGCCGCCTACGGCATCGCCAACGTGGCCGGCGCGCTCCCGCTGACGCCGGGCGGCCTCGGGGTCGTCGACTCGATCACCCCGCTGCTGCTTGTCGGCTTCGGCGTCACCCGGAGCGTGGCCACGCTGGGGGTCCTCGGCTGGCGGATGGTCAACTTCTGGCTGCCTATCCCGACCGGCGCCGCCGCTTACGCGTCGCTGAAGGTAAAACCGCATTCGGGGATGAGCGCCATCCGGTCGGCCATCTCTGGCCTGCTGACGGGCAAGCACGATGGCGACGGACCGGAGGAAGACGGTTAGTGCGCCCGTTAGTCCTTCTTCGCGCGGATCTCTTCGAGGAGTTGGGGGACGACCTTGAACAGGTCGCCGACGATGCCGAGGTCGGCGATCTCGAAGATGGGCGCGTCGGGGTCCTTGTTGATGGCGATGATGGTCTTGGAGGTCTGCATGCCG
>Ga0210390_10000244_pt1 | contig 59857 bp, 41 predicted proteins | sample IncBWH11OmetaG_FD_161050 | JGI IMG/M metagenome (GOLD analysis project Ga0210390, IMG submission 161050) | Forest soil microbial communities from Barre Woods Harvard Forest LTER site, Petersham, Massachusetts, United States - Inc-BW-H-11-O ... | reverse complement strand
GTGGCCGTCACTTCGACCGCCTGCCGCGGCTTGAGCGAGTCGTCGAGGCTGATGTCGAACGTTTCGGTCCCGTCCAACCCCAAGTGCTTGGCGTCCTCCCCTGCCCGGAATTCCAGCGGCAGCACGCCCATGCCCACCAGGTTCGAGCGGTGAATGCGTTCGTAGCTCTTGGCGATGACCGCACGAATGCCGAGCAGATAAGTCCCCTTGGCCGCCCAGTCGCGGGAAGAGCCGGTGCCGTATTCCTCGCCGGCCAACGCGACGAGCGGGGTGCCGTCCTCTTTGTATTTCATCGCCGCATCGAAGATCGACATTTGCTTGTCGTTCGGCAGGTAACGCGTCACGCCCCCTTCGACGCCCGGACAGAGCAGGTTCTTGATTCGGATGTTGGCGAACGTGCCGCGGGTCATGATGCGGTCGTTGCCGCGGCGGCTGCCGTAGCTATTGAAGTCGAGCGGCTTGACGCCGTGCTGCTGCAGGTAAAGACCAGCCGGCGAATCGGCCTTGATCGAACCGGCCGGGCTGATGTGGTCGGTGGTCACCGAATCGCCCAGCAGGGCCAGCACCCGCGCTCCGGAGATCGCCTGGATCGGCTCGGGTGTGTCCGGCATGTCGACAAAGAACGGCGGCTCTTGCACGTACGTGCTCTTCGCGTCCCACTCATAAAGTTCGCCCGAGCCGGCCGAGATCTTTTGCCACTCGGGCGGCCCCAGCGTGGCATGCGCGTATTCGCTTTTGAAGGTCTCGGGAGACATCGAGGCGGCGACTGTGTCCGCGATCTCTTTCTGGCTCGGCCAGATGTCCTTCAAGTACACGTCCTGGCCGTCGCTCCCCTTCCCCAACGGCTCCTTCACCAGGTCGATGTCCGTGGTGCCGGCCAGCGCGTAGGCGACGACCAGCGGCGGGCTGGCGAGGTAAGCAGCCCGCACTTGTGGATTGATCCGCCCCTCGAAGTTGCGGTTGCCCGAAAGGACGGCCGCGGCCACGAGATCCCCCTTCGAGACGGCCTGCGACACGGATTCGGGCAGCGGACCGCTGTTGCCGATGCACGTTGTGCAGCCGAAGCCGACCAGGTTGAAACCGAGTTGATCCAGCGGCTTATCGAGCTTGGCCTTCTTCAAGTAATCGGTGACGACGCGGCTGCCCGGGGCGAGGCTCGTCTTCACCCACGGCTTCTGATGCAGTCCTTTCTGGACGGCATTCCGCGCCAGGAGTCCGGCACCGATCATCACGGAGGGATTACTCGTGTTGGTACAGCTCGTGATGGCGGCGATCACCACCGCGCCGTCGGTCAGCTCGGCCGAGTCGCCATTGAGCTTCACCGGGACGGGTGTGGCCGGGCTCGTTTTACCGAAGGCGCCCGACAGGTCCTTTTTCCACTGGCTCTTCATGTCTTTGAGGAGGACCCGATCCTGCGGCCGCTTCGGGCCGGCCATCGCCGCCTCGACCGTACCCAAATCGAGGGAGAGCGTGCTCGAGTAGTGTGGATCGGGCGAGCTCGATGTCCGAAAGAGCCCCTGCTCTTTGTAGTATCGGTCGACCAGGTCGATCTCCTCGGCCGTGCGGCCCGTCCGCTGCATGTAGGCCAGCGTTTCCTGGTCGACGGGGAAGAAGCCCATCGTTGCCCCGTATTCGGGCGCCATGTTGGCGATCGTCGCCCGGTCGGGCAGGCTCATCGTGTCGAGGCCCGGACCATAGAACTCAACGAACTTGCCGACGACCCCCTTCTTCCGCAGCATCTGCGTCACGGTGAGCACCAGGTCGGTCGCGGTCACGCCTTCGCGGAGACTGCCGGAGAGCTTAAAGCCGACGACTTCCGGCGTGAGCATGTAGAGCGGCTGGCCGAGCATCACGGCCTCGGCCTCGATCCCGCCGACGCCCCAGCCGACGACGCCCAAGCCGTTGATCATCGTCGTATGGCTGTCGGTCCCGACGAGGGTGTCGGGGAAGGCGACGCCGTCGCGAGTGAGGACGACCTTGGCCAGGAACTCGAGATTCACCTGGTGCACAATGCCCGTCGCCGGCGGCACCACGCGGAAGTTGTTGAAGGCCTGCTGCCCCCAGCGCAAAAACTGGTACCGCTCGATATTCCGCTCGAACTCCTTCTCCACGTTGAACTGCAGCGACTCTGCCGTGGCGAACTGGTCGACTTGCACCGAGTGATCGATCACCAAATCGCATGGGACGAGCGGATTGATCTTCTTGGGATCGCCCCCCATCCGCACCATGGCGCTTCGCAGCGCGGCCAGGTCGACGATTGCCGGCACGCCCGTGAAGTCCTGCAGCACGACGCGGCCCAGCTTGAAGGGGACTTCCATCGTCTTGGGGGAATCCGCACTCCAGTTGGCCAGCTCGACGACGTCCGATTCGTTGACGATGAAGTTGTCGACGTTCCGCAGGCACGATTCCAGCAGCACGCGGATCGAATAGGGCAGCTTGTCGACGTCCGCGATGCGGTCCTCGCTCAACTTCTGCAGGCGAAAAATCGTGTAGCTGCCGCCCTTCGTCGCGAGCTTGGCCTCCGCCTGAAAGGGATTCTCGTTTGCCATCGTCGTTCTCCTGGTCACTGTTCTCCCGGTCACTGCGGGCAGCCGCCGCGATCGGTAGCGAGCCTCTGCCGCACCGCTACAATCAGCGGCGAACAGCACGGCTGGCAGCGGCCAGCGGCACGGGCCCTCAAGACGTTCATCGTTGTTCTTCGGGCCGACATTGTATTGTATGGCCGGGAGGCGGCAAAGCCGCGCGACGCATCCTGCTGCAACAGAAAAACCACACCCATGAAGAATGAGCCGGAGGGGATTTCGATGCTGCACGCTTTGGCGACGATCGTGCTTCTGTCTGTGGTTCGCGCCGCCGGCGCGGAGGAAATCGACCCCATCAAGCCGCCCGCCATTGCGACGCAAAGCGTGCCCATCGTTCCCGAGACGATCGCCGACCGGCTTCGCCAATTCCAGAACGTCCGCACGGCCGTGTTTCACGGCTGGGCGCCCGACGGCAAGGGCCTGCTGATCGCCACGCGGTTCGGCAACACGATGCAGCTGCACCGCGTTTATGAGCCGGGCGGCCGCCGGGAGCAGGTGACGTTCTTCGACGAACCGGCCAACGGGCACACGCTCCGGGCTGCCACCGACGGCGCCCTGCTCGTGTCTATGAGCGAAGGCGGCAGCGAACGCGACCAGGTCTCTTGCCTCGAGCCCCGCACCGGACGCGTGACGCGGCTCACCGACGGCCGCTCGCGCAACCAGGTGCAGGCGGTCAGCCGCGATGGCACCAAGATCGTCATCGCCAGCAACGAGCGCAACGGCCGTGATACCGATCTGTTTACCGCCAATCCGCGGCTCGCCGGCTCGATGCGGCCCCTCTATCGGGCTCGCGGCGAGTTTTGGAACGCGCAGGACTGGTCGGCCGACACCTCGCACCTTCTGATGAGCCGCTACGTGTCGATCAACGAGTCGTACCCGGCCATCCTCGACACGGCGAACGGCCAGACGGTCGCGATTCCTTCCCCGGGCCCGTCGCCGACGGCCTTCGGCCCAATGAGGTATTCCGCCGACTCGAAGTCGATCTATCTATCGAGCGATGCCCGCAGCGAGTTTTTGCAACTCGCTCGGGTCGACGCCGAAACGCTCAAATACACCTGGCTCACCGACGGCATTCACTGGGACGTGGAAGAGATCGCCGTCGACCCGCGTTCCGGGCGCGTGGCCTTCACGGTGAACGAAGACGGCCTGAGCACCCTCTATTTGCTGGAAAACGATCAGCCCAAGCGATTGCCGGTCGAGCCGGGCATCATCACGGGGATCGAGTTCTCGCCCGACGGCGGCAAGCTGGGGTTCACCCTGGCTCGCCCCGAGGCGCCGTCCGACGTCTTCTCGCTAACCCTGGCCGACGGCCAACTGACGCGGTGGACGTTTAGCGAGGTGGGGGGGCTCGATCCGTCGACCTTCGTCGCGCCGCAGACGATCCACTACAAGTCGTTCGACTCCCGCCAGATACCGGCCTACGTCTACAAGCCGCGCGACGCGTCTCCGCAGCACCCGGTGGCCGTGCTGATCAACATTCACGGCGGTCCCGAAGGCCAGTTTCGCCCGACCTTTACCGGCATGGAACAGTTCTTTGTGAACGAGCTGGGGCTGGCGGTGATCGCGCCGAATGTCCGGGGTTCGTCGGGCTACGGGAAGACCTACCTCAAGCTGGATAACGCCGAACTCCGCGAAGACAGCGTCCGCGATATCGGCGCCCTGCTCGACTGGATCGCCACCCAGCCAGAGCTCGACGCCAAACGGGTTGCCGTCTACGGCGGCTCGTACGGCGGTTACATGGTGCTGGCCTCGCTCACCCATTACAGCGACCGCATCCGGGCGGGGGTCGACATCGTCGGCGTCGCCAGCTTCAACACCATGCTCAAGACGACGAGTGCCTACCGGCAGGACCTCCGCCGGGCCGAATATGGCGACGAACGCGACCCCAGGATGCGGGCCTTCTTCACCCGGATCGACCCGCTCAACAACGCCCAAAAAATCCACTCGGCGTTGCTCGTCGCCCACGGGCGGAACGACCCCCGCGTCCCCTTCACCGAGGCCCAGCAAATCGTCGCCAAGGTAAGGGCCAACGGAAAAACAGTCTGGACAATCTACGCGAATAACGAAGGTCACGGGTTCCAGAAAAAGGCCAATCGCGATTATCTCAACGCGGCGATCGCCCTGTTTCTCAAACAGAATCTGGGCCCCTGAGTGGCCAGCCGGGGCTGTGTAAAGCCGTGTGAATCCAGCGAGTTGCTGCCTCTGCTGCGGGGCCGCTACACCTCGCCCCCGTCGTCCCAAACCGTATGCTGGTCAGGATTTGTTCGCTGCCGGTCGAATTCTGATATGCACAAATGTCTGAATAAAGAATCTGTAACGAAGCGCCCGCAAAGTTGATTTTACTTGCCCAGCTTGTTGCCATTGGTCCGTTCTAAATCGACCTCTCTTCAACAACGGAGGAAGAACGCCAATGACTGCAGTTGCCTACATCGCACTTTCGTTCGCAACGTTGCTGCCGGCGCCGGGCCAGAAGGTTTACACGGAGTACTATCCAGCATTCGTCGCTGCCCGCAGTTCGGGCAAGATGCTGCTGGTCGACTTCGGGACCGACTTCGACTTCAAGACCGTCGATGCGAAAAGTCTCGAAGGCTACGTGATCTGCCATGTCCCGGTCGACTACAAGCTGAAGATCGACGGGAAGATGGCCCGCCTGATCGACGCCCCGGCCTTTTACTGTCTCCAACAACAGCCCGGCATTGTCGTCGTCGACCTGCATAACAAGGAGCACTTTCGCGAAACTGTGAGCGTCCTGCCGCAGCGTTACGTGGCGGCTTATTACGTCGGGGCTCTGCTCGACCTGCCGTCGGGGACGATTACTCAACGGACGTTGACCTGGGCCTTCCGGGTGCACCAGGAACACCCGCCCTGCACGAACGGCATGGCTGATCCCGGCATGATGCAGCACGCCGACGTCCACTCGCTGAATCAGGCCAATTCCAACTCGATGTACCACTCCGGCAATTTCCCGGGGAGCTTCGAAATCGTCGCTCAATCGATGGGAAGCGGGAACATGGCTGACATCGCCGTCGAACTCGTGAATCTCTGGCGAAGCTCGGCCCCGCACTGGGGTGCGGCCATCACGCCGTGGTCGGCCTACGGGGTCGACATGCAGACCAACGGCAGCGTCTGGTACGCCACGGGCGTCTTCCGCTAAGACTCTGCCGCAGCCCAAGACCGGGCGACCACACGGATCGATTTCGGGCGGCGGCCTCGCGAGCAACGCGCGGGGCCGCCGCACTTTAATTTTGGCAAGGTTGTTCCAACCTCACTCGGCGTGCGGACTTCCTGCTGACACACAGCGCCATTCTGCCGCCGGTCTAACGGTCGCTTGTGGTATGCTCAGGAAAGAGCCGCACACAAGCATCGTGTCGAAGCGCGTCGCCAAGTCCGGTGCTTTCCGCGGCGGCGTACAGTTCAGGAGCGGCCGGTGGTTCGCAGTTGTCCCAATTTCATCGCCGGCGAACGTCGGCCGTCGCGGGCGACCCAGCAGTTGCCGGTGACCAATCCGGCGACGGGCGAAGTCCTGACCGATCTGCCTCTCTCGGCGGGGGACGAAATCGACGACGCCGTCGCCAGCGCCCGCGAGGCCTTCCGCACCTGGAGCGAAACGCCCGTTATGGAGCGGGCCCGCGTGCTGTTCCGCTTCAAGCAGAAGCTCGAGGAGGCCCGCAACGAGCTGGTCGAGCTGGTCGTCCTCGATAACGGCAAGACGCTGGCCGAGGCCCAGGGCGAGGTCCAGCGGGGCATCGAAGTCGTCGAATTCGCCACCGGTATCCCGGCTCACATCCTGGGAACGGTGGCGGAAGACGTCGCCCGCGGCATCGACTGCGAAATGCTCCGCCAGCCGCTGGGAGTGGCCGCCGGTTTCACGCCGTTCAACTTTCCCGTGATGGTGCCGCTCTGGATGATTCCGGTGGCAGTGGCCTGCGGCAACACGTTCGTGCTGAAACCGTCCGAGCGGTCACCCCTGCCGGCCGTCCGCCTCGCCGAGCTGTTCGCGGAGTGCGGAGCCCCGCCGGGCACGCTTAACGTCGTTCACGGGGCCTCGGAGACGGCCGAGCGACTGCTGACGCACCCAAACGTGGCTGCAGCCTCAGTAGTCGGGTCGAGCCCGGTCGCCAAGCACGTTTATGCGACGGCGGCCGCCAGCGGCAAACGAGTGCAGGCGCTTGGTGGGGCGAAGAACGCCCTGGTCGTCATGCCCGACGCCGACCTCAATGCCACGGTCGAATCGATCGTGACGTCCGCCTTCGGCTGTGCGGGTCAACGGTGCCTGGCCGGCTCCAATCTGTTTGCGGTGGGCGACATTGCCGAGCGGCTGGCCGAGTCGCTGTGTGCGGCGGCGTCCCGGCTCAAGCTGGGACCGGGCATCGATCCGTCGACCAAGATGGGTCCGGTGATCACCGCGCAGGCCAAGGATCGTGTCCACAGCTACGTCGATGCCGGTGTGACAGCCGGAGCCCGCCTGCGACTCGACGGTCGACGCGCGCAGGTCGCGGCCTGCCCCGGCGGCTACTTCATCGGCCCCACAATCTTCGACGATGTCGTGCCGGAGATGGCCATCGCTCGCGACGAGATTTTTGGCCCCGTCGTGACGATCCTTCGGGTCAAAAACCTGGATGAAGCCATCGAGCGCGTGAACGCCAGCCCCTTCGGCAACTCGGCCAGTCTCTACACGACGAGCGGCGCCGCCGCGCGGGTCTTCCGCAAGCGGATCGAGGCGGGCATGCTGGGCATCAACCTGGGCGTGCCGGCTCCCATGGCCTTTTTTCCGTTCAGCGGTTGGAAGGGCTCGTTCTTCGGCGACCTGCACGCGCAGGGGAAGGACGCGATCGATTTCTACACCCGCCGCAAAGTCGTTACGTCGCGATGGGGCGACAGCGATACCTTGTGGAAGTCGAGCAGCGCGAATTGATCGCTGGCCGATAGACATGCGGCCCGGCGCCATCACTCGGGTAGAGGTTGGCCCCGGGTTTCCGGCGCGAGCCAGATGATGGCCATCCCGATCACATAGACGAGGCTCATCGTGGCACACGCGTGAGCGTGCGACAGAACTTTGGTCGAGCCGAACTGGCTCAAGCTCATCAAGTTGCCCGATTGCAGCGCCCCGATCGCCGCGAGAATGCGGCCAAAGTTGAAACTGAAGCCCTGCCCCGTCGCCCGCAGCCGCGTCGGAAAAAGTTCGGGCAAATAGAGCGGTAACCATCCGTAAAACGAGGCCGTCAATCCGCCGACGAAAAACATCCCGATCAGCAGCGGCCAGCCGAATTCGCTGTTCCCGAGATAGAACGCCAGTGAGGCCGCCAGCGACCCCAGGCACAGCAGCGTGTAGGTCGGCCGGCGACCGATCGCGTTACACAACAGGGCCCCCGCCAAGGTCCCAAAAATTGCGCCGAAGCCCGAGATGATCTGCGTGCGAGCGCTCGCCGCGGTGGGAGTGATGTCACTCGAGCCGGCAGCGGCGACCCCTCCAACCGCCGGCAACGCTTGTCGGGCCTCGACCAGTTTGGATGCCCAGCTCGGCGCCAACTGCACCGAGGCCCATGTTCCCACCAGGGCCACGCCGCTCAAGCACGCGCCGAGCACCATCCGACGCATCGTCGGGCTGATCGCGAGAGCCGGACCGCCCGACGCTGCGCCCGCCCGCACGAGGTAGCGAAACACGGGAAAAATGAAGCCGACCACGGCCAGCGCCACCCCGGCAATCGAACCACCGATCCGCACAGCCGGCGAAAAGGAGCGGTCCGGCAACCAGAGAAAGATCATGAACAGCGGTCCGGCCGTGCCGACAAGCACGGCCAGCAAATCGCGGCTAGCCCAGTGCGAGGTCGATCCCTGGAGCTTCTCATGCTGCCAGCGCTTCGATTCGGGAACGAGCAATTGAATGAAGAACGTCAACAGCGCCGGCAGCGCGCCGACCAACATCATCAGCCGCCAGCCGGAATGCGCGACGAGCCGTTCGACCGCGTGTGGCGCCAGGCCGACGGCGAGCAACGTGTGCTCGGTGAAGCCGAGAAACTGGTTGAGGACCAGTCCAATCGCCGCGATCGCCAGGAAGCCAACGTTGGACGCCGCTCCGATCAGGCCGGCCATCAAGCCCCGCGATTGGTCGGGCCAGATCTCCATCACCAGTGCGACCCCCAGCGACCAATCGCCCCCCATTCCCAGCGACGAGATGAAGCGAAACAAGAAGACCTGCTCGGGCGAGTTGGCGACACCACACAGCCCCATGAAGACTGCGTAGGTGACGACGGAAAGACTCATCGCCCGCACGCGGCCCAGACGGTCGCCAAGCCAGCCGAAGAGCACGCCCCCCGTCGCCGCACCGACCAGAAACCCTGCGATCATCAGGCCGAACCAGGCGTCGACGTGCTTTTGCCCGGACTCGCCCAAGAGGTCGATCAGCGCGGGCCGGCCGACGAGGGGAAAGAGGCCCATCTCGAAGCCGTCGAACATCCAGCCCAAGAAGGCAGCGGCCAGCGTGAGCCACTTGGCGCCCGACGAAGAAGCCGCGTTCGGTATTCCGCCTGGCGTCGATGCGAGCGTCACGCGCGGCTCTCTTGGCTTCGGCTGCAGGAGGGAGGCGTCCGCGCGATTCAGGACGCGGACCGACACGGCGGGAAAGAGCCGATTCTAACGCCGGACGCTCAACACGGCGAACGGCTCGAAGAGCGCAGCAGAAGATCGCACACTGCGGCCAGAGGGTCGGGCATCAACGATGCGCCGCTTGACGACCGCTTCGTCGTCAGGCCAGCTCGTGCACCGGTTCGCGAACGTCGACGAAATAGCGGGGCCGGCCCGTCGGGTCGGTCACTGTCGTCGTGTTCGGATCGATGCCCAGATTGGCGTAGATCGTGGAGACGATCTGCTGGATGTGGACCGGACGACTGACGGCGTATTCGCCCAGGCGATTCGTGGAGCCAATCGCCTGCCCGGTCCGCATGCCACCGCCGGCTAGCAAGGCACAGCTGACGCGCGACCAGTGATCGCGGCCGGCTGCCTTGTTGATTCGCGGCGAGCGGCCAAACTCGCCCCACACGACGACGGTCGTCGTTTCCAGCAGTCCCCGCTCGTCGAGATCCTGGACGAGTGCGGTCACCGCCTGATCGAGCTTGGGGCCGTGGTCACGAACCAGGCCGAAGTTATCGCCGTGACTGTCCCAACGTCCGTACGACAGCGTGACGCAGCGAACGCCGGCCTCAACGAGGCGGCGAGCGATGAGCAGATGGTGATTGACGGTCGGCGCGCCATCGTATTGGAAGTTGTACGGTTTGCCGTCGCCGTAGCGAGCGACAATCCGCGGGTCTTCCTTGCTGAGATCGAGGGCGTCGGCAAGTTTGTTCGAGGTGAGCACGCCGAACGCCGCGTTGGAGAACGCGTCCATTCCCGCGAGCATGCCGCTCGAGTCAGCCGAACGCTTCAGATGATCGAGTCCCTTGAGCAAGGCCTTGCGATCCTGCAAGCGATCGAGCGTCACGCCGTTCAGACGCAGGTCCGCCATCCCCTGGCCGTTCGGCCGGAAGGGCTGATAGGCCGAGCCGAGGAAGCCGGGCGAGCCCGGTTCCGACCACTCCATATGACTCGTATGATCGGCCAAGGCCACGAACGGCGGAATCGACGGTTCGACCGGCCCCTGAACTTTGGCGATGATCGAGCCGATGCTGGGCCGTCCGCCGATCGAGACGCTGTCGCGGCGGGGCCAGCCACTCATGCACTGGTAGCCGTCGTGATTGTCGACGCAGCCCTCCACCGAGCGGATGATGGCAAATTTGTCCATCATCGCGGCAATCCGCGGGAAGCACTCGCCAATCTGAATGCCGGGCACCTTGGTCGAAATCGGGTTGAATTCGCCGCGAATTTCTTTGGGCGCCTCGGTCTTGATTTCCCACAGATCCTGGTGCGGCGGGCCGCCGGCCAGGAACACGTTGATCACCGCCCTCTGCCGCGACTTTTTCGGAGACGTGCTGGCAGCCTCGGCTCGCAGGATGGTCGGCAGGCCGACTCCGCCGACTGCGCTCATCGACAGTCCGCCGATTTTCAAAAACGTGCGGCGGGAGAGACCGTCACAGTAGGGAGTGGTAGGCCCAAGTAGCGTCAGCATCGAAGGTCTGTTTCCTCGAAGGATGCCGGATCCGGTGGGTGGGCTCGTCGGAAGCGCTTGGCGAGGGTGTGCAGTTGACAGCGCGGGGCAAAAAAGTCAGTCAGGCGGCAATATCATCAGGCGGCAGTGAGGCGGGCGATCCCAGGCGGGACGTCAGACAGCGACGGATGTCGGAGTGCAAAGCACTGAAGTCGAGCGCAAAACACTTCAACGAACGTTGATGCCTGACCTCAGAATAAATCGACCGGCGGCAGCCGTCAAGAGCAGCGAAACCGTTGCCCCTTGCCAAATTCCGACGCGAATCGGAGTTGAATTCTCAAGATTATTTCACGTGAGCCGGCTAAGCCGCCGCGGGCGTTCTTGCAGCAACGGTTGGTTGTGCTGTCCGCGCCGCGTCTGGGCACCCTACGTTGACGATTGTTCGAGCCCCAGCGAGGGCATAGACTCTGAGAGACCAGACTTTTCCGCTCCGCCGTTCTCACGCGCTTGATTCGCCGCGGGCCCAGCGAAACCTCTCTTCATTCGGGGCTCGATTCCTCATGTGCCCAATCGCGACCGGCGAACCCGGCAGTCTCCACCCGCACTCACTCAGCCGAAAAAAAGCTGTCCAGATGGCCGGCGTGATTGCGTTGGTCGTGGCGGCCGGGGTCGGGGGCGCCTTCTACTACTATCGCTACGGCGACAAGACGACCACCGATTTCAACGTCGTCGGCTCCGAGATGAAGGAGACGCTCAAGATCGATGTGCCGCCGCGGCTGTCTCCCAAGTTCATGGTGACGCGGCCCGATGTGATGACAATGATCGTCTTCACGCCGTTCAAAGAGACGGCCGATCCGGCATGCCTGGCCGTCGTCCGTTGTCTGCCGGAATGGGCGCACGAAAAGGGAAACCGCCCGAACCAGGTGCTGCAGTCCGCCATGCAGCAGTATTTTCCGCAGTTCGAGACCGAGCGCTGGAAAGACACCGAGACCCGCGAGGTTTCGATTCGCGGCCAAGACGAACAAGTCAAAGTCGCCACGTCTTATCGTGTGGAAGATCACAAGGAAGTGCGGATCGTCAGCATCGAGAATCTGGTCACGGACAAGGGGCCGATCGCGCTGTACTATCAAACGCCGATCACCTCCACGGCCGACGACGACATCGAGATCATGCTCAAGTCGCTGAATTAAGGCGCCGCCATGCCGCAGACGCAGTTCCCGCCCGGGCCCTCGGGAAAGCTCACCGCTCCGCTCCGATTTCTCGATTACTGCCGCGACCCGCTCGGCTACTTGACGCGGATGGCCGCCAAGTATGGGGACGTCGTCGATTTTGCCGCCGGGCCGATGCCCTTTTACATGTTCAGCCATCCCGATGCGATTGAAGAGATCCTGCGACGCAAGCATCGGCTGTTCAAAAAAGACGCCTACATGGAGGCGCTGCGTCCCCTGCTCGGCAACGGCCTGCTGTGCAGCGAGGGCGAGGAGTGGAGACGGGCGCGGGCGATGGCCCAGCCGGCGTTTCAGGCCCGCCAGGTCCAGCAATACGCGGCGACGATGGTCGACTACACCGAGCGGATGATCGCCGGCTGGAAGCCGGGCGGAACCCGCAACGTGCACACCGACATGATGCGGCTCACTTCGCAAATCGTCACGAAGACGCTGTTTGACGTCGACGTGGAAGACGCCGAAGGCAGCATCGGCAAGAACCTCGAAGCGGCCATGCGGTTCTATGCCAACCCGTTGTCGATGTTCCCGAAGTGGCGACACGTCCCCACGCCCACCAACCTTCGCTTTCGCCGCACGCTAGGCCATCTCGACGGGCTGATCCTGCAAATGATTCGCGAACGCCGCGCGGAAGGCCCCGGGGACCGCACGGATCTGCTCTCGCGACTGCTCTCGGCCGAGGATGAACAAGGCCGCAAAATGTCGGACTCGGAGCTGCGTGACGAGCTCTTGACGCTGTTTCTGGCCGGCCACGAAACGACGGCACTCACCCTCACGTACGCCTTCTATCTATTGGGCACGCATCCCGACGTCGAAAGCGAACTCTCCGCGGAGGTCGATCGCCTGCTGCCGGACCACCTGCCGGGTGTCGCCGACATACCGGCGCTGCGCGTCGCCGAGAACGTGATCAAGGAATCGATGCGGCTCTATCCTCCCGCCTGGACGCTCGGCCGCGAGGCGCTTGAAGACTGCGAAATTGCCGGCTATCAGGTCAAGAAGGGAACGCAGGTGCTGATGGCGCAGTGGGTCGTGCATCGCGACGCGCGATTCTGGCCCGAGCCCGAGCGCTTCCGCCCGAGCCGCTGGGACGAACAACAAACGAAGCAGTTGCCGCGGTGCGCCTATTTTCCCTTCGGCGACGGGCCGCGAGTCTGCATCGGCAACAACTTCGCGATGATGGAAGCCGTGTTGCTCCTGGCGACGATTGCGCGGCGCATCCGGCTGGAGCTCGTTCCGGGGCAGAAGTTGCGGCTGGTCCCCTCCGTCACGATGCGCCCGCGCGACGGCATCATGGCCATCGTGCGAGAACGCTCGAGTTCCGCCGCCGTCGCTCGCAGCTGCAAAGGTGCGGCCGACGTCGAGTATGCGACTAACTGACACGTTGCCGCTTGCGTGCTCCTCAACCCGCGCTTCGACATCGATCCGGCCGAGTAGTCGGTGTCAGTCGGCCGGTTTTTGCTCATCTTTTGCGATCTTCCTCTCCTGCGACATTCTTCGCACTTTTTTGCGCTCCAATCGCTCGCCGCGGTCTTCGCGAACTCATTGCGGCCCGCCAGCAAACGACCAAAACCACAAAAACCTCAAGATTGGAACCGTCGGGCTGACACCCGACGCTCGCCCGGACTTCGTCGATTTTCCGCGTGATATTCGCCCGGCGTCTGCGACTTACTAAGCGGAAGGATTTCGCCAAACATGCACGAAAGTGAGTGCTTGACAGTGTTAAACCGCTTTGCGTAGGATGCCTGAGCCAGAGCACCTCTGGGTGCTCGTCCGCGCAGGCTGGGTAAGTCTGTGTCGTTGCGACACGCGGGCGTAATTCGTTTTTGGGATTTAATTTAGAGAATTCGGTTCAATGGCAGTCCCCAAAAGACGACATTCACACTCCCGCTCCCGCAAACGGCGCAGTCATAACGCGGTCAAGCCAATTCAGTTGGTTTACTGTCCCCAGTGTCAGACCCCGGCTCCGAGCCATATGGTCTGTCCCAATTGCGGTTACTACCAAGGTCGAACGATCGTCGCGACCGCGGAGTAAGCGCGAAAGAAGAGCCTGTTATGCGGATTGCGCTCGACGCCCTCGGGGGCGACTACGCTCCCGATCCGAATATTGACGGCGCCCTTGTTGCTCTCGAGGCGAATCCCGACCTCGAAATCGACCTCGTCGGCGACCCCTGCCTCCTTTCTCCGCGCCTGGCTGAACGCAGCTACAGCGGCGATCGGCTCAAAGTCGTCCCTGCGGAGGGATGCATCGGCATGGAGGAAAAGCCGACCGAGGCCCTCCGCCGCAAACCCAACTCGTCGATTGCCGTCTGCTGGCGGCTGATGGCCGAACGGGCTGTCGACGCGGTGGTGAGCGCGGGGAACACGGGGGCCGTGGTTGCCGCCGGAATGCGGACTCGGCTCTACCTCAAGGGAGTGAAGCGGCCGGGCATCGCAGTCGCGCTGCCGAATCTGCGCGGCCGCTCGGTCCTGATGGACGTGGGTGCCAATCCGGCGGCCCGTCCCGAGCATCTGTACCAGTACGCGGTGATGGGGGCGATCTACGCTCGCAACATCCTCGGCATCGAAGAGCCGCGGGTCGGCTTGATCAACATCGGCAGCGAGGACGGCAAAGGCACCGACCTTTGCCGCGAAACGCACGCTCTCCTGCAGCACAGCCGGCTCAAGGAGCATTACGTCGGCAACGTGGAAGGCCGTGGCCTGTACCAGGGCGAGGCGGACGTCCTTATCTGCGAGGGTTTTGTCGGCAACGTCGTGCTGAAGGTGAGCGAAGGCATCGCCGAGTACTTCCTCCGCACGTTCCACCAGGAAGTGATCGGCCGGCTCGACCAAGATCGGGAGATGGCCGGGCGGATGCTGAGCGATCTGGCCCGGCGCTACCAGTACCACGAGCACGGCGGAGCTCCGCTGCTGGGGATCGACGGCATCTGCATCATTTGTCACGGATCGAGCAACGCCCGGTCGATCACGAATGCCCTGCGGGCAGCCGCGACCTTCAATCATCGCCAGATCAACGCGCAGATCGTCGAAGAGCTTGCCGTGGGGGTGGAGGCCTAACGCGTGGGCAAAGTCGCGTTCCTCTTCCCAGGGCAAGGCGCACAGCACGTCGGCATGGGCCGGTCGATCGCCGAAAAGCTTCCGGCCGCGCGGCAACTCTACGAACAGGCGGACGAGATCCTGGGTTTCCCGCTGTCGCGGGTCTGCTTCAAAGGACCGGCCGTCGAGCTCGATACGACGGCCGTCAGCCAGCCAGCCATTTTCGTGACGAGCCTGGCCGCTCTCGAGCTGCTCAAGGCGGAGAATCCGCAAGCCGTTGAATCGTGCGCCGTCACGGCCGGCTTGAGCCTAGGGGAATACACGGCCCTGGTCTTCGCCGGAGCCATGTCGTTTGCCGAGGGCCTGCGGGTGGTGAAACGTCGCGGCGAGGCCATGCAGGAAGCCTCCGACGCCACACCCTCCGGAATGGTGAGCGTGCTGCTGCTGGACCTCGCCAAAGTCGAGTCGATCCGCGAACGGGCGTCCGCCGCCGGCTATCTGGAAATCGCCAATTACCTGTGCCCGGGCAATCTGGCGCTTTCGGGCGAGAAGGCGGCCTGTGAAAAAGCGGCCGAGATTGCCACAGACGAGAGCGGCAAGGCCGTGCCCCTGGCCGTCGCCGGAGCCTTCCATACGCGACTGATGAAGCCGGCCGACGAGCGGTTGGCAGAGGCCCTGGCGTCGGTTGCCATTCAGCGGCCGCGAATTCCGGTGATTTCCAACGTCGATGCCGAGTCGCACGACGATCCGGAGACGATCCGCCAAAACCTGGTGCGACAGGTGGTCAGTCCGGTGCGTTGGGAAGATTGCCTACGAAACATGCTCAGTCAGGAGGTCAACCAGTTCTTCGAGATTGGGCCCGGGCGAGTGTTGCGGGGGACATTGAAGCGGATTGATCGGAAGGCTGATTGCCAGACGGTCAACGATTCGCCCCCCTGACGGATCGCGGCCGCCACTCCGTACGGAGGCCCCGTCCGGGCCACCGGGAGCTGCCCGAGCGGCGTCAGGAATCCGGACCTCACCTGATGTTTACAGGAGCGTGCCAAGCAGCTATATCTTCGCACGTGCTTCGGACTTGCGAAGCTGCGCGAAAACCGGCCCCGGCCGGCACGACCGCAGGGCGAGACTGCTTCAGACCCCTGAAATGTGACCGCCGACTAACACGCAATCGGGATTGGTACTCCAGACCGCCCGACGACAGCGCCTGGAAAGAATAGCGAAAACGCGACGTTTAAATAGCAACGATCAATTTGCTGCGGGAGGGTGACAGCGTGTCGACAATCGTTGAAGAAAAAGTGATCGGCATCGTCAGTGAGCAATTGGGCGTGCCGAAAGAAGAGGTCAAACTCGACAGCTCGATCATCGAGGACCTCAAGGCCGACTCGCTCGACGTGGTCGAGCTGGTGATGGAGCTCGAAGACGAATTTGACATCACCATCCCCGACGACGACTACGAAAAGCTCAAGACCGTCGGCGACGCGATCAAGTACATCGACGAGAAGAAGTAAGTAATGAAGAGGCGCGTCGTGGTGACCGGCGCGGGGCTCGTCACCGCGCTCGGCTGCGAGTTGGCCGACTTCTGGGATCGGATCTGCGCCGGCAAGAGCGGCGTTGGACCTCTCAAGCGGTTCGACACCACCGACTTCAAGGTCACTTTCGGCGGCGAAATTCGCGACTTTGCGCCCGAAGATCACCTGGCCCTCGACGGCAAGGAGATCCGCCGGCTGGATCGCTTCGTCCAGTTCGCGATGGTGGCCTCGCATAAGGCCATCGAGCACTCGGGCATCGATCTGTCGCAGGGCGATTCGTACCGGCACGGCACGCTGATCGGCAGCGGCATCGGCGGCCTGCACGAAATCGAAGAACAGCACTCGAAGCTGTACGAACGCGGCCCCTCGCGCGTCTCCCCGTTCATGATTCCCAAGCTGATCGTCAACGCGGCCAGCGGCAACGTCTCGATCCGTTGGCAACTGCGCGGCCCCAATAGCGCGGTCGCCACCGCCTGTGCCACCGCCACCAACGCCATCGGCGACGCGTATCGGTTGATTCAAAACGACATTGCCGACGTGATGCTGGCCGGGGGCAGCGAAGCGGCCATCACGCCGATGTGCCTCTCGGGCTTTGCGCGGATGAATGCCCTGTCGACGCGCAACCAAGACCCCGAGAGGGCCAGTCGCCCGTTCGATTCCGAGCGCGACGGCTTTGTGCTCTCCGAAGGGGCCGGCGTGTTGGTTCTGGAAGAGTACGAGCACGCCAAGAGCCGCGGAGCCACGCTCCTTGCGGAGATCTGCGGTTACGGCATGACGGCCGACGCAACCCACATGACGGCCCCCGACCCCGAGGGGCGCGGCGCGGCCCGCGCCATGTCCTGCGCTCTCAAGGACGCCCACATCGATCCCGAATCGATCGACTACATTAACGCCCACGGCACCAGCACGCCTCTGGGCGACAAGGCCGAAACGATGGCCATCAAGGCGGTTTTCGGCAGCCACGCGCGAAAGCTCGCCGTTTCCAGCACCAAGAGCCAGATCGGGCACCTGCTCGGGGCCTCGGGCGGCGTCGAAGCGATCGTCTCGATCCTGGCAATGCAGCACCAGGTCGCCCCGCCAACCATCAACCTGGAACATCCCGATCCCGAGTGCGATCTGGAATACGTGCCGAACGAAGCCCGGCCGATGAAGATCAACCGGGTTCTGAAAAACAGTTTCGGCTTCGGCGGCCACAACGCCTGCCTGGTGCTGGCCAAGACGGCTTAAGACCTGGCCGCCGGATCATCGCTAGGCGGGCTCTTCTCGCCGATTCCACGTGACGCGTTGGTACTTCGGCGTGAGCGCGTGCACCCGCTCCTCGACCGCTGCCGGATACGCGCCGGTCGGTGCGACGCTGCCAAACAGTCTCCCGATCGACAGGCCCATCCCGTCGACGAATGACGGATCAAGCGAGTTTGCCCATCGGGTTTCGGACTGGGCCAGATCGAGCATCCCGGGAAACTGCGGAGCGTGCTCGCTCCGGCGGATCAGCAGGCTGCCGTGCTGCAGAACAGCCCCGCGACGACGCCGCTGAGCACTGCCCAGGATTTTTTGGCCGGCGATCACGATGTCCCGCGGATCGCCGCGACCGAAGCACAAAAACTCTCCTTCGCGTTCGGCAAGCGCCTCGCCGCGGAGGGTCGCGTGGATCCCCTGCTCCGCCAGCGCTCTGACGACCTGCTCGTGGACCCGTGCGTAGATCGACGTCGGAGATTCGGCCAAGGGATGACCCGGCGGCACGGTGCAGGAATAGGTCCACTCGTGGTGGTGCAGAATTGCACCGCCGCCCGTGAGGCGCCGCACGATCGGCAGGCCGGACAACTCGGCGATCGTGTGGGCAGCGTCGGCCGGTTGAAAGTAGCCCAGCGAAACGGTAGCCGCGCTCCAGCGATACCAACGAACCGTGCATTCGCCTCGCTCGAGGGCGCCTTCCAACAGCGCCTCGTCGAGCGCCATGTTGCGGACGCCGGTCTGAGGCTCCGACTCAATTACGACGCGGACGGTTCCCATTTGAGGATCGGCTTGCGGGCCGCTTGAACGTCGTCGGGCCGGCTGACGAGCGTCGAATGCGGCGCATCGTGGAGGAATTTGGGATCCTCGGCAACGATCTTGTGAATCGCGTCGGAAAACGCGTCGAGCGTTTCTTTCGATTCGGTCTCCGTCGGCTCCATCATCATCGCCTCGGCCACGACGAGCGGAAAATAGACGGTCGGCGCGTGAAAGCCGTAATCGAGCAGCCGCTTGGCCAGATCCATCGCGGAGATGCCCCGCTCCTTGTAGAGATTGCGGGCCGAGGCAACGAACTCGTGCATGCAGCGCTTGCCGTGCGGCGTGGGCAAGACGTCGGCGAGGCGTGCCATCAGATAGTTCGCATTGAGCACCGCATTTTCGGAAACCGCCTTCACTCCCTGCGCGCCCAGCGTTCTCAGGTATAAGTAGCCCCGCAGCAAAATGCCGACGTTGCCAAAAAACGATCGCATGCGGCCGATCGACTTTCCCGGCACGCTGAGGCGGTAGAGCGCCTTACCCGAAGGCCCGGCCTCGCGGATGACGACCGGCGCGGGCAGATAGTCGGCCAGGAAATCGCGTACGGCAATCGGACCGGCGCCAGGGCCGCCCGCACCGTGGGGTCCCGTAAATGTCTTGTGCACGTTGAAGTGCATCATGTCGCCGCCGAAATCGCCCGGCCGGGTGATTCCCAGGATGGCGTTCATGTTCGCGCCATCGACGTAAACGAGTCCCCCCGCCTGGTGCAGCAATCGGGAGATCCGCGCGATCTCTGGCTCGAAAAGTCCGAGTGTATTGGGATTCGTGATCATGAACACGGCCGTCGACTCGTCGAGGTTCGCCTTGAGTTCCTCGAGATCGACGAGCCCCTCGGCCGACACATCCAGCTGCACGCACTCGAATCCCGCCAGGGCGGCGCTAGCCGGGTTGGTGCCGTGAGCGCTCGCGGGAAAGAGCACCTTGGTTCGCCGCTCGCCCTTGTCGTGAAAATAGGCGGCCGCGACCAGGAGCGCCGTCAGCTCTCCCTGCGCACCGGCTGCCGGGTGCAGCGACACGGCGGGCAGTCCCGAGATCTCCGCCAGCATCTGCTGCAGCTCGTACAGAATCGCCAGCATGCCTTGGGCGGCCTCGTCGATCTGATAGGGATGCAGATCGACCAGCCCCGGCAGGCGGGAGAGCCGTTCGTGCCGCTTGGGGTTGTACTTCATCGTACAACTGCCGAGCGGATAGAAATGCGTGTCGACCGACATGTTGAGGGTCGACAGATTGACGAAGTGGCGGATGACGTCCGGCTCCGCAAGCTCCGGCAATTCGCACGCAGTCGCGGCCAGCTGCGACTTGGGAATCAGCGAATCGAGCGGCCGAGGGGGAACGTCGCTCTCCGGAAACGTGCAACCACGCCTGCCCGGATGCGCCAGCTCGACGAGCGGTTGGGTCGCCAAAAGATTACGCATGGCCCTCGTTCGTTCGCGACAAGTTGACTCGAATCAGTCCCGCTTGCTCGATTCCGTGACCCCAGCTCAATCGGTCACCCCAGCTGAGTCTCACGCAGCGCTGGGATGCCCACCGCTGTCGCTTCCAAACCGCCGAGCGCGGCGACCAGCTCATCAATCTCCCGCCTGGTGCGTTTTTCTGTCACAGCGACCAAGAGCGCGTCGCTCAGCGGTTCGTCGACGGCCTCGCCAAATCGCCGCATCGTGGGCCCCAGATCGAATCCCGCGTCCCGCGCCCGCGCGCAAAACGCTTCGACGCCTCCGTCGCACCGCAGCGTAAATTCCTTGAAGAAAGGACGGTCGAATGCCAACTGGACTCCGGGGATTCTCGTCAGCCGCTCGGCCGCGTAATGGGCTTTGCGGCAGCACAATTCGGACGCCTCTTTGAGTCCCTGCGGACCGACAAGCGAGAGGTAGGCGGTCGCGCGGAGCGCGAGCAGGCCCTGATTCGTGCAAATGTTGCTCGTGGCCTTTTCGCGGCGAATATGTTGCTCGCGGGCCTGCAGCGTCAGCACATAACAGGGACGGCCCTGGCGATCGGTCGTGCGGCCGACCAAACGTCCCGGCATCTTTCGCACGAATTCGTTTCGGCAGGTAAAGATCCCCAAGAACGGTCCGCCGTATTGCATGGGGATGCCGAGCGACTGCCCCTCGGCTACCGCGACGTCGGCCCCGTAGTCGCCGGGCCGCCGCAGGATACCCAGACTGATCGGATCGAAAGCCACGACCGACAGGGCACCGACCGAGCGCGCCTGCCGGCACAGCTCCTCCGGCTCTTCGAGGCAGCCGAAGAAATTGGGGTGCTGGAAGATCAGGCAGGCGGTCCGGTCGTCGACCAGCTTTTTCAAATCGGCCGGGTCGACCGTGCCGTTGTGCGTGCCGACAACCACCAGCTCGCACTTGAGATTCGACAGATACGTTTCCAGCACCTGGCGATACTCGGGATGCACCGAACCGAGCACGACGACTTTTTCGTGCCGGCCCGTGACCCGCATTGCCATGAAGGCGGCTTCGCTCACCGCGGTGCCGGCCTCATACAGGCTGGCGTTGGAGACATCCATCCCCGTCAGGCGGCACACGAGCGACTGATACTCGAAAAACGCCTGCAGACTCCCCTGGCTGGCCTCGGCCTGGTACGGCGTGTAAGCGGTATAGAACTCGCCCCGCGAGACGACCTCATCGACCGCGGCCGGAATGAAGTGGTCGTAGACGCCGCCACCCATCAGGCAGACGCGATCGCCTCCCGCCACGTTTTTGCCGGCGAGCGACCGCACGGTCCGCTCGAGTTCCATTTCGGTCAAGGCCGGCGGCAGGTCCAGCGGACGCGCGAGGCGACAGTCGGCAGGAACCTGTTGGAAGAGCTCGTCGATCGACTCGGCTCCGATCGTTCGCAGCATTTCGCGGCGCTGATCGGGCGTGTTGAAGAGGTAGCTCACGCGTGCTCGCTCTCGTCGGCACAGTGCGCTTCGTAGGCGGCACGGTCCATCAATCCCGACAGCGAGGACGGATCGCTCAGCTTGAGCTTCATCATCCATCCCTTGCCGAACGGGTCGTCGGACAGCACTCCGAGATCGTCGGCAAGCGCCTCGTTCACCTCGACGATTTCGCCGGTCGCGGGTGCGTAAAGGTCGCTCACGGCCTTCACGCTTTCGACCTCGCCGAAGGTTTCACCCTGGCGAATGGTGCGTCCCTTGCGGGGCAGCTCGATATGCACCAGGTCCGTCAGCTGCTTGACCGCGAAATCCGTGATGCCCACCGTCGCCGTTTGTCCCTGGACCGAAATCCACTCGTGGGACTTTGCATATTTCAAGGAGTTGAGGTCCATCCCCGGAAATTCCCTCTCCGAACGAACCGGCCCTGCCGGCAAATGGCGATCGGACGAACCGACAATGTTGTGTTTCAGGCTGCGGAGCGTGAAGGCGTCCGCGCGATGTGCCGATGCACACGATACATTCAGCCGCGCCGCCTGAAAAGCGAGCGAATGCAAAGTCCGTCGACGATCCGGCACGGCCCCGCGGCGCGCGGCGATGCTCATCAAAAGGACGCTAGGGATTCGCGTTGGGAGGGGTCTGCGCGGCCGTCCGACCCTCATATTGCGCGATCTTCCCGAGCCGGCGGGCGTGGCGGCCGCCTTCGAACTCGGTCTTGAGCCAGATCTCGACCATGCGGTTGACCAAGCGATCCCCCAACAGGTCGGCCGAAAGGCACAGCACGTTCGCATCGTTGTGCAGCCTGCTCATTTCGGCCGTTAGATCGTCGTGGCACGGGGCAGCGCGAATGCCGGGAAATTTGTTGGCGACGATGCACATCCCCATGCCCGTGCCGCAAATCAGGATGCCGCGATCGACCTGGCGCGAGCTAACCGCGGCGGCGACCTTGGCCGCATAGTCGGGATAGTCGACGCTTTGTGAGCTTTCGGGGCCGAAATCGAGACCTTCGTGGCCCAGCTCGGCGAGCCGAGCGAGGATTTTTCCTTTGACCGCGAAACCACGGTGATCGCTGGCGACGGCGATTTTCATGCGTGTTGACGATCTCTCCGTTGCTATCCCAAGTGTTTGTTAGTTTCTCGCTTCGAGTCCCGGTCTACAAGCAGCTGTATCAGCCGTGAACGGAATTTGAGTCGCGAACAGAACTTAGACCCCGAACCAAATCCAAGCCGGCCGCGGTCACGGTTTACCTCCGGGCAGCGGCAGCGTTTGCAGGATGACTTTCAGGTTGCGATCGATTTCGACGCGACATTGTTCGTATTCATCTTCGCCCAGCCCGATTGGATCGGAAATTTCGGCCCCGTCCCGCGCCAACAGCTCGACGCGGTCGCCCAGATGGGGGTAGGAAGCCAGGATTGCGTCGCGGTGACCGCGCGTCATGGCGAAAATCTGGTCAGCCTGTTCCAGCAGACGCTGCGTCACCGGCTGCGATTCGTGCGCTCGCAAGTCGACACCGTACCGCGCGGCGACGTGGATCGACTCGGGCGCAGCCGGCAAGCCGGATTCGGCCGCCATACCTGCCGAAAGGACCATGTATCCGTGGTCAGCCAGGTCGTCTTCGCGGCAGTGCAGGCGATCGGCCAGCATCTTGCGGAAGAGTCCCTCGGCCAGCGGACTGCGGCAGGTGTTTCCCGTGCAGATGAACAAAAAAACTTCGCTGGCGAGCCGCCCGATCATGGTTTCCGTCACGACTCCCGGACGGACGACCGACCAGGATCCGTTGGACACGCCGACAACCGTCGCCAATTGCCCGTAGCGGCATTCGCCGTCATCGATCACCAGCTCGACGACGCTGCCGAAGCCATCGAGCAAGCTGCCGGCGGTCAAAAGCGGTTGCTCGTGACATTCGGTTTGTGCGATTAGGGGCGCGGGCATCAGCCGCAACGCCTCTTGAATGCAGTCGTGAGCGGGAACGCGAATCCAGAGCCGCGAGTCGGGCGAGAGCGCCCGTTGAGCCGCTTCCGACAGGGCAGAGAACAAGCCCGACTTTGGCTTGAGATCAAAAGCCAGCGTCACGGGACCGGGCCAACAGCGGCGTGCCAGCCGCTGACCCAGAGCGTCCATGTGCGGCACGTAGTCGAGGGCTTCCTGGAGACCCTTGACCACCAACGTCGTATGGCATGCCTTGCCTCCGGACTTGCCGGCACTCAAGCGATCGACGGCCGGCCCAACCAGCGAGTGGGCACACGCCGCGTACACCGTCTCGGTCGGAAAGCCGACGATGTGTCCGGCGATAAGCGTCTGCACGGCGCGATGGACCGCGTCGCGAGGGTCGTCGGTTTTACGAAGGTCGACCAGAGCCGACATCGGCGCACTTCCCTGAAGGGCCGCTCGAGCCGCCCTGCGAGTCGGGGCGGGTGCTGACCGCCCGCGTCGGCAAACGCCGCGCTGCGGATCCCCAGCCTGCGATGGAATCGAATTTACGTATCGGACAATTCGTGTCGATCCTCCGCGGGCGCGGCACGGAGGGAACTGATTTTATGTCGAATGAAACGGCTTGGATCGACCGGTTAGGTAGGCGAGAAAGCCACGAACTCTCCACGATTGACAAGGCCGCGCAGAGATTCCGAACCGGCTTAGACACGGTCGCCGCCGTGCGCAACCGTCGACCGGACAGGAATTTGGCTCTGAAGAATCATAATCCGGGCGGGGTCGATCTTCAAGCGGCTGCCGCACGCGAGTGTGCCGGGCTCCATTGCATTTCCCGGTCTAAAATTTTGCCCGCTGGACGCGCGAATCCGGTCATAAATGCGTATAACAGGCACACAATGTGCCCTTCTGCTGGGGGCCACGGGGGACGTGATCGTCCCTTGAACAGCGTCTCTGACTTCGACAGCGCTTGCGATTTCGACGTGAGAATCCGGCGAAACAATGACGACACTGCAGCGACGGCGAAAACCGAAACGCAAACTGCCTCGTAAGGCTTTGCGGCGTCTGGTCGAGTTCAAGGGAATTCGTCGACTGAGCTTCCGCGAATACCGCGACGACATCCGCGAGCTTTACGACGGACCACGCGGCGCCGTGCTGGCGTTGGGGAGTTTGATCTCTCTGCACGAGCCGCTGATCGGTCACGTGCTGCGGGCCCGAAAGTTCGACATCACCGGCTCGCGCAAAATTCTCGACGTCGGCTCGGGCGCGGGACAGATCCTGGGACACCTGCTCAAGCAAGCGCTCCCCGACACGCAGCTCGTCGCGTTCGACTTGTCGCACCAGATGCTCCGTCGCGCTCGCACGCGTGTGAAGGACCGGCGCCCTCAATACATCGCCGGCGACATGATGCGGATGCCGTTTGCCGACGGCACCTTCGATTGTGTGACGTGCGGCTGGGTGATCGAGCACCTGCCCGATCCCCGCCCCGGACTGCGCGAGATCGGCCGCGTGTTGCGGCCCGGCGCGCGGGCCCTGATTCTGGCGACGGAGGACACGGTCTCCGGCGCGTTCGTCAGCCGGACCTGGCGGTGCCGCACCTACAATCGCAGCGAGCTCGAGCGCGCGTGCGACGAAGCGGGCCTCCCCTGGAAGGCTCAGCTCTGGTTCACGCCGGTCCATCGCTTCTTCAAGATGGGCGGGATTCTCGTCGAGGCCATCAAGCCCAACGTCGATTGAGCGCCGCTCGCGCACGTGCTCGGCGGTCGTGTGCGCGACCTACGAACCACGGCTCGCGTCCACCGCTTGCTGGACGGGCCGGCCGTCAGTCGACACGAGGTCGGCAAACCAGCGCGGTGACTCCCGATCTCGGTATTTCTCCCACCCCCTTCTTTGACGCTCTCAGCAGCGACTCTTGATGGGTTCGTTCGGATTACGTTTTCGATAACTGCCCCGGCTCGTCTTCGGCGTACTCCCACGCGTCACGAACTTGGCTCTTCTCAGACGAGTCCAGCGGCAGTTAAATGGAACTGGGCTGTGAAGCCAGGTCGTGAAAGGCACGCCAGTCCCGTTCCGCGGAGTGAACCGAACCCATGACCGCCACCAAGGTACTCGCGGCTCAGCCGGCCAAGCGGCCGAGTCGCTTCGGACTTGGCTGGCGGCTCATTGCGCTGTGCCTCTGGACGGCAGTCTTATGCTATGTCGGCGCAAAATGCTTTTTGTGGTGGCGTCTGGACGTGGGCATGACCGAGAGTCCGGGCGTTGAGGCAGTGTGGCGGCTCCACTACCAGGAGCTGTATTCCTCAGGTGCCGTGAATGCCCGGCTCGGCCCGGACGACGGCTCATACGACGTCCTCTTGCTCGGCGGATCCGTGCTCGAACAAACGGCGCCGGCCCTCGAACAAGCGTTGCGCAAAGAACTCGACGGCCGAGTGCGGCTGTTCAACTTGGCGCGGGCCGCCCATACGTCGCGCGACAGTCATTTCAAGTGCCAGCGGCTCACCGGGAAGTCGTTCGACCGGGTAATTTTCTACGACGGCATCAACGACGTGCGGATGAACTGCTGCCCCGACGAGGTTTTTCGCGACGACTATCGACATTTCAGTTGGTACGACTCGCTGGAGACTCGGCTGGCCGCCGGCACCGTGTCGGTCTCCGACATCCTGGCCTCGAACCTCAAGCGTGGCTCGCTGTCGTTCGACGTCGCGTCGGGGCGCCAGTTCAGCGATCACGTCAAGACGGCCCGCGCGTACCGGCAGAATCTCGAGTCGATTGCCGATGCGGCCGACCGTGGCCTGGGCCCGCTCCTCTTGATGACGTTCGCGTCCTACGTTCCCCGGGACTACTCGGACGAGGCCTTTCGCGCGCACCGACTCGGCTACGGCCGCGGCAAGTACGACGTCGGGCTAGACGTCTGGGGAACGTCAAACGGCGTGCAGGCGGCCATCGCCGCGCACAACGACGTGTTGCGCGAGGTCGCCGCACGGCACCAAATGGCGCTCTTCGTTGACGAAGAGAAACAAATGCCCAAGAGCGGCGACAATTTTTCCGACCCCTGCCATTTCACCGAACAGGGAATCGCCACCTTCGTTGAGCACACGCTCAGTGCGCTGCGCGACGATGTCGCGCATTTCAAAGCGGTACGGAAGGTCGTGGCAAGCGCGGGCCAATGACGGCGCACCGAACGCGCGAGAATCCGCCCGAACTTACTCGGCGTGCTTGTAGATCTCGGTCGGAGGCGCGACCTTGCGGTAGCCGAGGTTCTCGATCACCTCGAGCACTTCGCTCCAGGTGGGGAACTGGCGACCGCTGCGGCGCTTGTAGAGATCCATCGCCTTCATGAAGTCGACCTGATCGGGCGTGTAATCGCGCTCGCAAGTCGTGGGATCGATTTGACGCCGCCGCTCAACCTTGCTGCGACGCTCGCCCTGACGCTGCTCGATGCCGGACGGCTCCGGCGCTCCCGTGCCGCGGCGATCGGGTGCGGCGGCGCGGCGCCCCGTGCGGCGACGATCGACAATAAGCTGATTAGCGGCGTTGGTGTGCCTGATCATAGCGCGTGTCACCCCTTCTGATGTCTTAGGCGGGTTGGGCGGACGGTAGTTCCCGTTGGGGCAAGTGTGGGACTGGGGTGTCGGCGTGTCGCTGTCGCTGGCTTTTCGGGACGGCCCTCATGGCCTGGAAAAGCCGCTTTAATTATTCCCGGTAGAATCCACCCAGGCAGCAGCTAACGGTGAAGAAAGCAAGGAAAGCCCGGCGAACAGTGCGGACGCGGCAGTCTTCCCGCTTATTCCGCGCGTGACGGTTTTGCGGGGCCGGCAGTGCCCGGAGCCACGCGTGCTGCCGGGCTTTCGGTAGAGATGGCAGCTTTCGCGATTGGGTCGTTCTGGATCACGCCGCCGACCACCAGGCGAGCCGACCCCTCGCCCACTCGCCCCGCTGCAAAGACGGTGTCGAACAGGCTGGCGACGTCCAAAAAGCGGGTCAACGCTTCGTTCGCATCGGCCGAACTGATCGATCGCACGCGCGTCGCGTGCTGCACCAGCTGCTGTCCGTGCTCGACGAGAAAGCGGCGGATTCCGGCCGTGTCGATGTAAACGACCTGGTTCTCCCGCGGAAAGTAGCGTTTGGCGAGCGTCTCAATGGCCGGAGGGATCGAGCTCCGGACCGCGGAGTCTTCCCGGGAAATGAAGTGCCGTACAGCCTGCGGACTCGTGGCGAACACCAAAAATCGCGAGGTCAGCGAATAGGCCGGCTGGTATGGGCCCAGGCTGTCGATCCAGCGAGTCCGCGTGATCCCGATGCTTTCCGTGCGCACCACCGCGGGCTTGCCCGTCGACCGCATGTTGAAATAGGCGGCCGCCAGGTTCAGACCGATGTTGAGGCCGTTATCCAGCGCGTCGCGAAACGAAGGAGGCCGTTCCGGCGCGCCGGGGCCTGTCACCACGACGGCGGCCGCGCCCGAGTTCGAGCGGGGCGCAATCGTCGTGTCGGCTGGCGGCAGCTCGGCCCCGATCAAGCCGTCGATCGGCAATTCGTCCGGTTTGGCATCGGTCCGCGCGACGATGTAGGCGCCGAAATTCTCGCGGAAGGCCGGCAGCACGTCCTCGAACGGATCGAGCCCTAGCAAAAGGCCTCGACTGACCTGGCGCAGTGACTCCCACACGCCGCCGCCTGCGTCTTTGGCGCTTCGAGGCGCCAGTTGTCTGAGCAAGTCGCCGAACGCCTGCCGGCCAGCCACAACGACGAGCGCGTCGTGCGGGACCAGGCGGAGAAAGTCGGCGGCGCCCGACATCGATTGAATCCATTTCCGCCCCTGATCAGAGATGCCGTCCATTGAGTAGTGGGCGACCGCTTCGACGACAATTCCCCGATCGACTTGCACGCCAAAAGCCAGCCATTCGCAGCGCCGCCAGGCTGCTTCGAAGATCTTGGCTAGGGACATATGGACCGGCGATTTTGCCGGGGCAGAGCCGCCGGCCGAAAGCGCCGCAGTCTGGCTCGCGGGCGCCGAAGAAGCTGCCGCTCCATTGGGAGTGAAGCCGAAAACACGGTCCCAGGCTCGCGGATTCACATAGGCGCGGGCGGCCTGCCCCCCCTGCAGCGATTTGTGCGCGGCCTGATAGGCAGGGAGCCCGAGCAAGCTTTCATTCAAACCGGACGCCCGCGCCAGCGTGAGCGAGCGGCGGATCCACTCCTCCCGGTCGGTGAGCATCAGCGTGCGATCGAGCTTACAATAGAAGAGAACCAGCGACCCGGATCCTCCTTTTGCCGAACAGGTGCGCTTGTAGTAGGTCTGCCCGGCGAACTCGATCGGCTCGGTTTGCTGCGGCTCGGCCCGGTTCCACCCCTCGATCACCGCGTCGAGCGCCTCGCGGCTGGACGTCTCCGTGAGCATGATGGCCGACATGTCCGGGCCGGGCTCGGCATAGACGGCCACAACGACCGCCCGTCCGAACATGTCGTGAAAAAACTGGCGGAACGATTTGCCGGTGAAATTTTCGATGACTTTGACGATGCCGCGGGCATGGCGATACTCGCTTCCCGATTGCCACTCCGCGTAGATCTGCGACCGCTGCAGCCGCTGGAAAAACTCGCCCCGCTCGAAGGCGGTCACCGTGTCTTCGAGATGCGGGATCTCGACGCAAAGCCCCGCGTCCCGGCCGACCAGACGCACCAGCCGATCGATTGACTCGTCGGCCCATGCCGTCGAACCGATCGACCAAAGCGCCAACACGATTACCAAGCGCGACAGCAGTTGGCTCACGCTCGACTTCGCTCGTTGCGTGCGCTGCCGTCGGATCGTGGCCGATCCCGGCCGACAAGGAGTTGCCGCAATCATGTCGCCGGCGTCCGTTTTTCTGGAACCGCTTGGATCAGAAACTCAAACGCGTGGCTCAACTGGTGAGTCACAGGCGCGATCTCTTCACGCACTCCGTCGACCCAATGATCGTCGCTCGGCGGAGCGGCCGGCGCGTCGGCGACCGGATCGGCCGAAGGAACCAGCACCGTCGCGGCAGTGACCGCTTTGGCGGCATCACCAGCCAAGTGCAGATAGGCGGAGCCGGCATCCGCCACCATCAACTCGACGGGCGCACCGGCAGACGCGGGCGCTCGCGCGTCGACTTGTGCGGCCACCCGCTTAGCGGGCGAAGTGCTCGCGACGTTCGTGGTGTCCACCACCGAGTTCTGGCCCGCGACGGGCTGAGTGGGAGCGGCAGGCGGCAGCGGTCGACGAATCAGCAGCATCGCCACGAGGCCTAGCGCCAGCGCCGCGAGACTCAAGCCGGCAGTCCCAATGTACCGACGCCCCCGTGTGGGACGGCCGGGTGTGCGTTCAGGAAGTGCGATCTCCCGCGCAGGCGCGGCTTCTGCGCCTAGCGGTGCGCCGTCTTCAATCGGTGCAACGCCCGCCGCGACCTGAGCCAGAATCCGCGCGGAGAGATCGGCCGACGGCGCCGGCTTCTTCCAGGCCACCACGGCCCGTTCGACAATCAGCGAGTCGAGCCACAGCTCGCGGCACTGTGGGCATGCCCCGGAATGTTCGCGCAGCTGGGCCACGTCGATCGACGCACGTCGTTCGACAAGTTCGGCCAACTGGCGGCTAAACTCCGTGCAATTGATAGTCGGCATTGTTCACCACTCCACGACGCCGCAGACGTTCGGCCAGCTCGCGCCGCGCGCGATGCAGCCACGTCTTGACCGTTCCTTCGGGTCGATCGAGCACGGAAGCAATCTCCGCGCAGCTTAGCTCTTGCTGGTAGAAGAGGACAAAGCAAAGCCGGTAGTCTTCGCGAAGGGCCGCGACGGCCAGATCCAGCTCGTCGCTGAGCTCCCGCGAATCGCCCGCTCCGCTGGCGACGATACGGCTGATTTCGACGCTGCTGCGGGCCGCGTCTCGCGGTCGCTGCCTCAAGGCGGTGCGGCAGCGATTCGCGGCAATGGCCAGGATCCAGGGCTGCAGCGGCCGCGTCGGATCCCAGCTTCGCAAGGCGCGAAACACCCGCAGGAAGACATCCTGCGTGACGTCCTCGGCATCTTCGCGTTGGCTCAACATCTTCACGCAGACGGCAAACACCATGGACTGAAACCGCTCGACGAGTTCGCGCGCGCCCTGCTCGTTGCCTTCAAGGCAGAGTCGAACCAGGGCGGCGTCATCCGTCACAAGACCCCCTGCGTGTCCTTGATTAGAGTACCGCACACAAGGGCTTTCGGTTTCAGCAAACGCGGGCCGCCCCCCTGGCTTCAGCCGGTTCTTCCGTTCACCAACCCCTGGCCGTATCCGGATGGCGTGCCGCACCTTCGAGCATTGTGACCACTTCCTGCAGCCGGCCAGCCACGAGCGTCAGGCCCCGGTCATAGGCTGGACTCACTCTGGCAAGTCTACGGCCGCGCAGGGGCTTGCCGCAATCGGTGTCCGTGGCGACGGCCTTAATCCGGTCCACGGCTGTTCGCCCCAAATTACGGGCTCAACAGTGCCAGTGTCCAGGAGCGTCGGAGGTCAGGAGTTTTGGCCCGGGGATCCGCCATGCACGATCTCGCGGGCCAACTGGCGCGACGCGCGATAGGCGTGGCGCAGGGTAAACATCCGCGCTTCGATCTGCTCTTCGTTGTAGAGGCGGCCTTCGCTGCACGGGAGACCGGCAAGAGCCAGGGTCAGCGGCAGCAGATCCAAAAACTCACGATATCGACGTTGGATTTCGCCCGCGTCAGTGCTCATGGCTATCGACTCCGGTCACTGCCCATCGATCTCCGAACCGCGCGGAAGGAAGCTCAGGCGGCACCCGGAGGATGGGGTTCTCTCAACGTGGTGTTGCTTGACGCCCCTTCTCCACCGCTGCTTTTACCAGTTTTTTGACGGAGAAACAAATCGAGAAACCGAGCTTCAGCAAGGCGCTCGCGACTCGTGGCGTGCAGCCAGCGGATCGTGGCACTATCTTGCCACGCGGCTTCGAAATCCGACCCGTCTAAACAGGACGCCGCTGAGTGTATCTTTTCAGGATGTCCGCGGCGTTATCCGCCGGCTTGGCGTTGGGACTCACGGCCGACTTTTGCTCGCCACCAAAGGGCGCCGGATCGTTCGGATCGTTCGGATCGACGGCCTTTTCAGCAGCCGGCTCCGGCTCAGGGGCCGGCGGTGGCGGCGGTGGTGCCGGGGCCTTGGCACCAGTGGTCTTCGGGTCGGGCAGGCGGACCGAAGGCGTCGCCGGCTCTTCGATGGCTGCAGCCGGCTCGGGCGTCGCTGGGGCCGGCTGCTGTTGCGGAGGCGCGTAGCTCGGCGCCGCGGCATAGCCCCCCATCTGCGGATACATGCCCGGATAACCCATCGGCATCTGCGGATAGCCCATCGGAGTCTGGTAACCCATCCCGGGCGGCAGGTAGGGGTTGTAGTTGGGCTGATAGGGGGGCTGGTAAGGCATCCCCATTGGCGGATACATCTCAGCCCCGTAGCTGGGCGTCTGCTGGGCGTTCCAGACGACCGTCGTATCGCCGTTATGGCCGCCTCCGGCAGCAACCGGCGAGGTCGGCACGGGAGTCAACGATTCCGGGGCTAGGATGCTCGAACCGGTATCTTCCGGAGTAGGCGGCACCGGGATCTCGAACGAAGTGTCACCCGAGGCCAACGGGGTTGTTTCGGACGTGGCGGCATCGGTGCTCGCGGGTAGCAGCTGCGAGGAGTCGCTCCGCTTCTCGTCCTGATCGCCAACCAACAGTTCGAAGTCGAGTTTACCGACCCGAATATGGTCGCCGGCGCCGAGCACCAGTTCGCCGCGCACCCGCTGGTTGTTGACGTAAGTCCCGTTTGTGCTGCCGAGGTCGCGGACGCGGACCGAAAAGTCGTCGACCCACAGCGCGCAGTGATGCCGGCTGACCAGTTCGCTGTTCGGCCGCAGATGGCAGTCCTGCTCGCGGCCGATCAAGAATTTACGCGTCGCCAACGGAATAATCTTGCCGTGGTGTCTGCCTCCCACGACCTTCAACTTCGCCTGCAACATCGAGTTGGAACTCCACCCGACGAACTGGCCCGCAGCCGAATCGTTCGGCGCGGTCAATTCCTGTGTCTGCGGCAGCTGCCGCACGAGATGCCGGAACACTCACCTTTGCCAATCCGTAGCGCGCACCTCGGAGCGACCGTGGTTACGGCGTTCGGACGACAACGTTGCTCGATTACGGTTCTTTTCCCTTTGCGCTAACAATCACGTCTGCGACAACGAGAGACCCGTTTGATCGGCCACGGGAGGCCAAGTGCGACCTGAACGATTCCGGCGGAAGACTGCGAAGATGATAAAGGAAGAACCGTCGGGGGAATCAATCCGTCGATGCACTCTCAAATTACCCGGCCAACGCTAGCACCGGTATCAGTCGATGTCAACGCGGGCCCCAGCATGAACTCTGATGACAATTTCGAGGCGTTTTGTCTCGAAAGAGAACGGAAACACCAAGGTCCTCAGGATTCTCTCATTCTAATACCGGCGTGCTGCCACCGGTAGAGAAAATGCTGTTCACAATTTTGCGGATCGACCGGTTTTCTGTCGGGGCATAGCATCATTTACGCCAACTGGCCGCTCCCAAAAACAGACGCCGCTATCGAAAATGTACGATATTCAGAGCCTTGCGGCGTTCGAGGGCGTGCAGGAGCTCACCGGCGGCCCTCAGGCCGCGGCGTAAAGCCTGTGCGATGAAGCCACGAACGTTACGACGCCGCAATCCCAACGATTCCCGCCGACTTGTTTGCTGCATTGGTTGGGCGCTGTATCGCTTGGTCGCTGTATCTTTGTCGGCCTGACGGCGCTAAAATCTGTTGCAGGACTGCTTTGACTGATTTCTCTCCCCGCTCCGGCTCCCCTCCCCGGCTTATTTCGTCGTGATGCAGCGCATCAAAAACTCGTGGGCGATCGGACTTGTGCTAGCTTCGCTGCTATTGGCGGCAGCTGCCTGGCGGTCGAAGTCCCAGGGCGAAGCGACGCAGGTGGGCGAGGCCTCGCAGGAACCAGACTCTTCCGCGCCGTCCGATTCCGCTCGTTCGTCGAAGGTTCGCGTCGATGTCATTCGGCCGCACGTCGGGAAGATGGCGCGCTCGGAAACGGAGCCAGGCACCGTCGACGCTTTCGACTATGCGAATCTCTACGCCAAGGTTTCGGGCTACCTGAAGGTGCAGAACGTCGACATCGGCAGTGTCGTCAAGGAAGGTGAAGTTCTCGCCGAGATCGACGCGCCCGAGTACATTCAATCGCGTGACCAGGCCCGCGCCGAAGTCGAACAAGCCAAGGCCCGCGTGCAGCTGGCCGAGTCGGCGGTCACCCGGGCCGAGGCTGACGTCGGCGCCGCCGAGGCAGGTGTCGAGCAGAAAAAGGCTGAGCTGACGCGGACCGAGGGTTATTTGAAGTTTCGCAAAATCCAATACGAACGGATGAGCCATCTGTTCGAGCTGAAGTCGATTGACCAGCGCCTCGTCGAGGAAAGTCGCAAGGAGCAGGATGCGGCCCAGGCCGCCGTCGACGCGACGAAGGCGTCGATCGAGACAGCCCAAACCGAAGTCGCGGCGAAGAAAGCCAAGGTCACGCAAGCCCGGGCCAACGTTGTCGACGCGCGGGCAAGCGTCGACGTAGCTCGGACGCTGCTCGAGAAAGCCCAAGTCTTCGTCAACTATCTTAAAATTGTCTCACCCTATAATGGAGTGATCACGGAGCGTGGCTTCCACGTCGGCGAATTCATCCGGTCACCCGATCAGGGACGGCAGGTCCCGCTTTTGACCGTGGCGCGAAGCGACGTGATGCGCGTGGTCATGCGGTTGCCCGAACGCTACGTCCCCTACTGCGAGCCGGGCGACGCCGCCGTTGTGGAGCTGGACGCCTTGCACGGCCGCATGTTTCACGGCACCGTTTCCCGGATCGCCAATTCGCTCGATCGCTCGGACCGGACGATGCGGGTCGAGGTGGATCTTAAAAACCCCAACGACGAACTCCGGGACGGCATGTTCGGTCGTGTCACCGTGCAATTGACGTCAGCTACCAAAGAGCTGAGCATTCCTTCGTCGGCCCTGGTGAACGTGGGACGGCCGGGGGCGTTTTCGGTCTACGTGGTTCGCGACGGACGCGCCGACCGCGTACCGGTGAAAGTCGGTCGCGATAACGGAATTCGCGCGGAGATCGTCTCGGGCGTTCAAGCCAACGACCTGATCGTTGCCCATCCCTCCGAGGACCTGACTTCGGGCGCGGCGGTCGAGTTCGATCCGCCGACTCCGGCCGCCGAGCCGACGTCCGCCGCGAAGAGCTGACCGGAAAGCTCTGACCGGATCGAAACGCTTTACGGGCCAATTTGCTTCAGACGGCCGAATGCGGCGCCAGTCCGAAATCTTCGTCGTCCGAGTCTTCTGACGCGAGCGGCGCCGGCCTGACGAAGAGCGAATAGAGGCAGGGCAGCACGAAGAGCGTGGCCGGCTCTCCCGCGATCAGTCCGCCCAAAATCGCCCGCGCCAAAGGAGCGTTGGCCTCGCTGCCCCGCTCGAGCGCGAGCGCGGCGGGCACCATCGCGAAGAAGGCGGCGAGCGCAGTCATCGTTACAGGTCGTACGCGAATCGAAGCGGCTTTACGAATGGCTTCGGTGGGCGTCAGTCCTTCGTGACGCCGCAGCTCCTGGGCAAAATCGCTCATCAGCACGGTGTTGGCAACCTTGATGCCGACGATAAAGATGATCCCCAAGAGTGACTGGACATTGAGCGCCGTGCCCGTGAAGTAGAGCATCGGCAAGACGCCAGCCAAGGCCAGCGGGACCGTCCCCATCACGGTGAGCGGCACAATCCACGAGCGGTCGAGAGCCACCATCAGGAAGTACATCAACAGGGCCGCCAGCACGAGGCCGACGCCCAGGTTACGAAACGTGTCCTGCATCCGCGAATACTCCCCCGTCAGCTCGAGTTTGCCCCCGGGGAGCAGCTTGTGGTCGGGCACACCGGCTTCGTACGGACTCCAGGTGCCGCGGCCGCTCGCCACGCCGAACTTCGCCAGCAGCCGGCCCACGTCGTTGGCGACATGCCCCAAGTCGCGGCCGTAAACTCCCATCGTCAGGTCGATCGTCGGCTGCAGCGTCGTATGGTGCACTTCGGCCGGTACGGTGGTCCGACTGATCGTCGCGATGTTCTGCAGGGGGACGGGCTCGTTTTGCTTGGGACTGGTGATGGGGATATTCATCATCGTCTCGATCGACTCGATGTCCCCTTCCGGATACTGCACGCCGACGAAGTACTGGTTGTGGCTGACCGGATCGAACCAGAAATTCTTCTTGTTGAACGAAATGCTCGAGTTGAACGCGGCCACGACGTTTTTCATCACGTCGGCCTGGCTCAGTCCCATATCGGCGGCCTTGGTGCGATCGACGTCGAGCACGAACTCGGGATAGTCGAGCCGCTGAATGATGCGGGCGTCGACCACGCCGGGAATCTTGGTGACCTCGGCCTGGATGGCGGCCGCCACTTCGCGGGCCTTGACCATGCTGTTGCCGCGGACTCGCACGTTGAGCGGCGTGGATTTGCCCTCGTTCATGGCGCCGCGAATCATGCCCCCCGCGTCAAAGGCAAATTCCAACTCGGGGAATTGGCGGTTGAGCTGCTGTCGCAGCATCTCCACATATTCTTGGGCGGACCGTTCCCGCTCCGCCTCGAGCTGGACCTTCACGACGGCGTCCATCGGGCCGGAATTGGGAGTGTAGGCAGCGGACCAGTCGGCCACGACGCCGATCTCGCTGATGATCGTCTGCAGATCCTTTTCAAGCAGCTTGCGCACGACCTGCTCGACGTCGGCGATCTTCGCTTCCGTCCGCTCAATCCGCGTGCCGGTGGGAGCGCGGATATAAATCTCGAACGCGCCGGCATCGACCTCCGGGAAGAAGTCGCGGCGAATGACCGGACCCAAGAGCCCCAAGCTGAGGATCAGCAGGCTGACGGCGACGGCCACCGTCGCCCTCCGATGGAGCAGCACAAAATCGAGTCCGCGCACATAGAGTGCGATCGCCCGGTCGATGAGTGCTTCCCAGCGGCCGAATGCCCGGGCAATCACTCCTCGTCGGCGGGCGTGCTCGTGCTCGCTATGCGACTTGAGCAGCAGCGAACTCATCGAGGGGACAAACGAGCGGGACAAGACATAGGCGACGATCATCGCGAAGGCGACGGCGTAGGCCATCGGCCGAAACAAGAACGCGCCCAGGCCGGGCATCAGCGCCAGCGGAGCCAGCACCAGAAACGTGCAGATTGACGAAACCAGCTCGGGCATGGCCACTTCGCTGGCTCCCAAAAACGCGGCCTGCCGCACCTTCGCCCCCAGCGCCAGGTGACGGTGCGTGTTCTCCAGGCAGATAATCGCGCTATCGACGAGTGGTCCGATCGCGAGTGCAAGCCCGGCCAGCGTCATCACGTTGATCGTGTTCCCCGTCGCATAAAGGCCGATCAGCGCCCCCAGGACGGCCAACGGAATGGTGCAGATGGCAATTGCCGTCATCCGCAGCTCGCCGAGAAAGACCAAGATGACGAGCGAGCACAGGAGCGCCCCCAACAAGCCTTCCTGCACGAGTGCCTTGATCGACTTACGCACGTAAATCGACTGGTCCATCACGACGCGCAGATTGATGTCCGGTCGCGTGAGCCGTGGTTCAATCGCCGGCGCTTCCTCCTTGAGCTGATCGACCACTGTCAGCGTGCTCTGTCCGACCTGCCGGAAGATCGGAATGTAGACCTGCCGACGGCCGTTCACCCGCACAATATTGGTTTGAATGTAATTGGTGTCGGCCGGCGTGCCGATGTCGCCCAGAAAGGTCGCCGTCCCCGGCCCGACGCGCAGCGGGATCCCCTTCATCTCGCTGATCACGTTGTACATCGAGTTGGAGTCGATGGCGTAATCGGTGTCGCCGAACTTGGCGTCGCCCGTCGGCATCAACAGGTTGTAGCGGTCGATCGCGTCCATCACGTCGGTCAGCGAGAGATGCCGCGACTGCATCTTCTGACGATCGAGGTACGCCAGAATCGTCCGCACCTTGCCGCCGAAGACGACCGGCGCGATGGCTCCGGGGATGGCCATCACCATGTTGCGAACTTCGAATCGGCCCACGTCGTACAAAGTCGATTCGTTTTGCGTCTTACTGTCGAGGGCCACGACGCACGCGGGAACGGTGGCAGTCGGGTCGAAGGGGAGCACGACCGGCGGCAGCGTTCCGGGCGGCAGCACGGGGATAACCCCCGTGGTTAGCGACATCACCTGCCCGAGCGCACCGTTCGGGTCGGCGTCACCCTGGAAATAATTGCGGATGACGCTGGACCCGATGATTGAGCGCGACTCCTGCCGGCTCATGTTGTTGGCCTGGCCGACCCAGCGCTCCAAGCGGTTCGTGATGTCCTTCTCCACTGAGACGGCCGGCATGCCGCTGTAGAACGTCAGCACCTGCACCGCCGGCGAGCGGAAGATCGGCAAGATGTCGATCGGCAGCGCGAGCAGGCACAACACGCCGATGACCAGGATCGTGAGCATCGCGACAATCACCGCGTAGGGATTCTTCAGCGATGCTCGAATCAGACCATTCATGCCGGTGAGTTGCTCGGCGAGGTGGGAAAAACGCAGGAGCCCGCGGCCGCTTAGTCGACGTGGACTTCGCCGGCCTGCATCGACTTATAGGACGAGTTTGCATTCACCGTCAATCTCGCTCGGCCCCGCGGTTACAGCCAATTCACCTCCGTTCATCATTGCAAAATCTCGGGGAATCGGCCGCGCGGCGAAACGCGTGCTTTCGCGGGCTTCTTCCCGGCCCGCGCAGGAGTTATTTTGACGGCACGATCTGCCCTTCCGCACGACAACGGTAGCCTCAATCCATGTCTTCTTCCTCAGCTTTGTCATCGCCTAGAGCGGTCCGTTCGGCATTGGCTGGACTGGCCGCGTTGGCGATCTGCGGGCTGCTCTTGGCCTTTGATTTCTCGCGCAGGCCGGGGCCCGGAGCCGCGGCGTTGGCAGCGCCTGTGTCGCGATTGGCCTCGGACGGCAAGCTCCGCTGGTTTCGGGGCAACCTCCACACCCATTCGATGTGGAGCGACGGCGACGATTACCTCGAGATGGTCGGCCTGTGGTACAAGGACCACGGTTACGACTTCCTCTGTTTCACCGATCACAACCGACTGGCTCGCTCCGAGCGGTGGGTGAAGGTCAACCAGAACGGCAGTCCGCCGGCCGCCGTGCAAAAGCTCAAGGCGCGGTTCCCCAAGGACTGGGTCGCCGAACGCACCATCGACGGCCATCAGGAAATTCGGCTCAAGACCTTTGACAAGGTACGCAACCGTATCGCCGAGCCGGGGCGCTTCTTGCTGATTCAAGGCGAAGAGATCTCCGACCTCTTCGGCCGCTCGCCGATCCATATCAACGCCACGAATATCCAGGAAGCCATTCCGCCGATGCGCGGCAAGAGCGTGGCAGAGACGATCCAGAACAATTTCGATGCGATCATCGCGCAGCGGGAACGGACGGGCAAACCAATCCTCGTCCATCTCAATCACCCGAATTACTACTATGGCGTGACCGCGGAAGACTTGATGCGGATTCGCGGGGACAACTTCTTCGAGGTCTACAACGGTCATCCGTCGGTGCACAATTCGGGCGACAGCCTGCACGCCTCGACCGAGCGGATTTGGGACATCATCCTGGCCAACCGGCTGGGCGACTTGAACCTGCCGGTGATGTACGGCCTGGCGACCGACGACGGCCATCGCTACCACCATATTCCCAGCCGCGGCTCTGAGCCTGGACGCGGCTGGGTGATGGTGCTGGCATCCGAGCTGACGCCCGAATCGTTGATCGCGTCGCTCGAATCCGGTCGGTTTTACGCAACTTCGGGCGTGAAGCTCCGCGAGGTGATTTCCGGCAGCGACGGGCTTGATGTCGCTGTCGAACCCGAGCCGGGGGTCGACTACACCATCGACTTCATTGGGACGCGCTCGAACTTCAACCGGGCCAGCCAGCCGATCCGGGATGCCGCCGGCAAGGAGATCCGGGCGACGCGGCACTACAGCGACGACATCGGTGTGACCTTCAAGACCGTCCACGGAAATCGCGCCAGCTACCGCTTCGGTCGCGATGAGCTTTACGTCCGCGCCCGTGTCACCTCGAGCAAGCACCATCCCAATCCATCCGAGCTGGGTGATTTCGAGCGCGCCTGGGTGCAGCCGCAGCGTGGTCCGGCGGCACTCAAAAACGCGGGCGGTCCAGCCGAACTCAAAACCACCGACGGCTCCGCCGCGCTGGAATGACCGTGCCCCGGTTGGAGAGGAAAGCGGTCGGGTGCCCCCTCACTCCGACCGACTCCCGTCGGCTTTTCTGGTTTTCCGCGGAATTTCCGAAAAGTCGTGCAAAAAATCGGCGGTGGCGTGGTCTTTCTCTTTGACTGACCCATCCAACCGAGCCCACGGGATGCCCCTCGCCGCCGAGCAAGTCGCTGCGCTGATCGAACGGCATGCCGTTCCGCTGGCGATTTGGGTCGGTTACCGAGAGGAATGGGCGGATGATGTCGTGCAAGAAGCCTTCTGCCGGCTGGCGGCAGCGGAGCCACCGCCCGAACGAGTGGTCCCCTGGCTCTATCGTGTCGCCTGGAACCTGGCACAGACCAACCGCTTGGCAAACCGTCGGCGGCGATCGCGCGAGAGACGCGCGGCGGCGGGCGAGGCCGTTCAAGACGACCCCCTCGAGAGGCTGATTGCCGACGAAATGCTGGCATCGCTCTTGCGCTTGGATAACCCTCTCCGGGAGGTCGTCACGGCCCGGATTTGGGGTGGACTGACTTTCGATGAGATCGGCAAATTGTGCGGCACCTCGGCGGCGACCGCGTTGCGCCGGTACCGCGACGCCTTGGAACAACTCCACAGAATTTTGAGTGTCCCATGCACGACCACGAACCCCTGAATGATCCTGACCTCGGACAACTCGAGCGCCGCTTAGGTCGCGCGACATGGTCCCCCACGCCGGCGCAACGCGAACGTTGGCTCTATGCCTGCGGGCAAGCGGCGGGCCGTGCTCAAATGAGGCGTCGTCTGCGCGGAGCGATCTCCGTTGCGGCCTTATTGGGTTGCGTTTGCGTCGGGCTGGCTTGTGCGCTCTGGCGGGCCGATCCAGCGCCCATCGCGGCCGTCAATCCGGTGCCGACACCTTTCGCCACGAATCTCACTCCGGCTCAACATTCGAGCCTCTTGCCGCTTGACGAGCCCGTGGACGCAGTTGTGGATTCGAAGCGCGGGCTGAGAGTGTCGGCAAGCCTCGCAGAGCTGGCCTCGTTCGATGACCTCGCAAGGACGTCAGCTTCCGAGGTGCAGAAGACTCCGGTGGCTGCGGAGCGCGTGCTCTCCGCCGCCGGACCGCTGTCGGGGGCCCTGTGAACTTTTTGTGGTCCTTCCTTGAGATCATTGAGTAATTGCCTTCATTTCTAGAGGAAAAAAGGGATGCAGATCGGACATTCACGCCTCGCGGTGATTTGCGCCTTGGGTCTGGCCGGCTTTTGCCTGACGGCCGCGCGCGCCGCTGACAAGAAACCGGCTGGCACGAAACCCACCGACAAAAAACCCGCCGCACCAATCAATCCGTGGCATGAGCTTGCGGTCAGCCCGCGCGCGATCGAAACGCCGCTGATGAAGTATCGATTGCTGCCCGCCGAGTACGAATTGCGTGACGGTAACGCAGCACCCATCCTGCTGCGACTCCCCTGGGAGCGCATCCCCTACTTCCGCGAGGTCGTGCCCACGTTCTCGGAGTATCTGGATGTGCCGCTCACTAGTCCGAAACTCCACGGCCAGGAGATTTTCACCCTGTATGACCACCTCGAGCGGGCCGCCTACCGGAAAACCGCTGACTGGCAATATCCGATCGGGGAGCACTCTTTGGCGGACATTCTGGTTCCTGATCTTCAAGGAGGCCGCAGCATCGCCGGCTATGGGCTTTCGGTCTGGATTCGTCAGCGGCTGGCCGAAGGGAATCTGGCCCGCGCCCGGCAGGGAATCCTCGTGGGTCTGGCGGTCAGCCGGCATTACGGGCGCACGCCGTTCACGATTGCGCAAATGGTCTGTGCCGCAATCGATTCGACGCTGCTTGATCGAGTCGCCGAACTCGTTTCGCAGCCCAACTCGCCCAACCTCTATTGGGGACTGACCCAGCTTCCGCGCCCGCTGATCGACGTGCGGCCTGCCATCGAGCTGCAGCAGCGGTTCCTCCAATCGACTGTCCCGGGGCTCGATGACCCAATCCAGACCGAGACAGAATGGAAACGGCGGGCACTGGCCGTCATTCACTACTTCCGCGAGTTCACTGAGGCAGCCCAATTGCAGCCCGGAGGAAACGGACGAGCGTTCGAGGAAGTGGTGAAACTGGCCCGCGCGGAGCTGCCGACCTGGATCGAGGGAGGAGACAATCGCGTCGCGGCGATGTCTGACGGCGAAGCAGCCGCAAGGTGGCTCGTCGACGTCAACGACGAGCTGACGAGTGAGGCCACCGCGACCATGTCCCTTGACCCTCCGCTTGCGATCCCGCGGCTCCAGGCACTGCAAAAACGCGTCGCGGAGTTTTGTGCCGCCCTGGGCGTGCCCCGATCCACCCTCTTGGTCGTCTCCCTCAACGGCTACGTCGCGACCCACAGAATCGAGCGGGAGATCGACGCCTTGCGCGTCGTCGAAGCTGTGCGAAATTACGCTGCGGCTCACCACTCGCAGCTGCCGGACACGCTGGAGAAGATCAACGAGGTCCCCGTCCCCAACGATCCGTTTACCGGCAAGCCGTTCCACTACGAGCTGAAAGACGGCGTCGTCACCCTGTCGGCCGAGGGAATCAAGTTGTCGGATCCGGAGCGGGAAGTCGGTACCATCCGGTATCACGTCCGCATCCGAAACTGAGCATTCCCGGCACTCTTCAGCCAGCCGAGGGCGTGCCCGCATCCGCCGTCCCGGATATCCTGGAGCGTCGCCTGATTGCGACACGAAGGATTAACGGCAGAGGGCGTCAGCCTGAGGTCATGAGCGACTGGGAATTCTGGATCGACGTCGGCGGCACGTTCACCGATTGCCTCGCCCGCGCCCCCGACGGGCGTGTGCTCACGCGGAAGGTCCTGAGTTCGGGCGTCACGAAAGGCACGGTGACTTCGGCTGGCCCAACCGATCGCTTTTGCGATGAGGCTCGTCGCGGCGATCCCGACGATTTCTGGCGGGGCTACGAAGTTCGCTTTGCCGGTGCCGGATCGCAAACACAGAGCGCCCGGGTCACAGCCTTTGACGGCACAGCCGGAATCTTTACGCTCGATCCGTGTCTGCCTCGGCCGCTCGAAACCGAGACGCGCTACGAACTGGCCTCTGGCGAAGACGCCCCGCTGCTGGCGATTCGCCAAGTCCTCGGACTGCCACTCGACCAACCGCTGCCGCCCTTGGTGGTGAAGCTCGGCACAACGCGGGGCACCAACGCCCTGCTGACGCGCACCGGGGCTCGGACCGCCTTCGTCACCACTCGGGGCTTCGCCGACGTCCTCAAGATCGCGAACCAAGACCGTCCCCGGCTGTTTGATTTGGAAATCCACAAGCCCGAGCCGCTCTTTGCCGCCGTCGTCGAGATCGACGAACGTCTCGACGCCTTCGGCACCGTGCTGCGGGCCCCTCGTCCGGACGAAGTCCGTCAGTCGCTGGCCCGCTTGCGCGAGGATGGCATCGAATCCTTGGCGATCTGCCTGTTGCACGCCTTTGCCAACTCGGCTCACGAGGAGTTGGTCGAACAAGTTGCGCGGGAGGGCGGCTTTCGCGAGATCAGCCGTTCGAGCCGACTCGCCCCGCTGATCAAGATCGTCTCGCGGGGCGATACCACGGTCGTCGACGCCTACCTGAACCCGGTGCTGCGTTCCTACGTCGAGCGATTGCATCGGGCCCTCGGCGCCGGCCGGCTGAAGCTGATGACGTCGGCCGGCGGGCTCGTCGACGCCACGCGCTTCGTCGGCAAGGACAGCATCCTGTCGGGCCCCGCCGGCGGCGTGATCGGTTTTTCCCGCGTGGCCCGGCGGGCCGGGTTCGAGCGGTCGATCGGCTTCGACATGGGTGGCACCAGCACCGACGTCTCCCGCTTTGCCGGCGAGTACGAGCGGGAATACGAGGTGCAAAAGGCGGGCGTCCGCATCGTCGCCCCCATGCTGGCCGTCGAAACCGTCGCGGCCGGCGGCGGCAGCATCTGCGACTTCGACGCCGTCAAACTTGTTGTCGGCCCAGCGAGCGCCGGCGCCGACCCGGGTCCGGCCTGCTACGGTCGCGGCGGCCCGCTCACCGTCACCGACGCCAATCTGCTTCTGGGAAAGCTCCCACCGAACCACTTTCCGTTTCCCCTCGATCACGAGGCAGCCAGGCAACGGATCGGTGACCTGTGCGAGCGGATCGCGTCGGCGGTGAACGGCCGCCGGCTGTCGGTGACGGAGCTGGCGCAGGGCTTCATCGAGGTCGCCAACGCGAATATGGCACGGGCCATCCATCGCATCTCCGTCGCCAAGGGCTACGACCCGGCCGACTACGTGCTGGTCGCTTTCGGCGGAGCGGGCGGGCAACACGCCTGCGCCGTCGCTCGCGAGCTGGGCATCCGCCAGATCCTGATCTCGCCGCAGGCCGGCGTGCTGAGTGCTTACGGCATCGGTCTGGCCGACGTGCGCCGCTACGGCGAGCGGTCGGTGCTGCAATCGTATTCCACAGAAACACTTGCCGCGCTCGAGCCGATCTGGCAGGAATTGGAAGACAAAAACCGGCAGGACGTTCTCGCAGATGGCGTGGCTGCGGCCAACATCAGCCCGCCGCTGCGGTCGCTCGACATGCGGTATCGCGGCGTCGAGGCGACGCTGAATGTCGCGACTCCCACCGACGGGGATTTCGCCGCACGCTACGAGCAACTGCACGAGCAGCTCTACGGCTACCGTCACGCCGGCCGTCCGATCGAGGTCACGGCCGCTCGCGTCGAAGTCGTCGGCGCGCTGCCCGCCCCGGAAGAACCGGTCGCCGATATCGTCCCGCGACGCGCGGACGCGCGGACGACGACAGACGTGATCTTCGCCGGCCACCCGCAGCCGACGCCCGTCTTTCTCCGCGACGATCTGCGACCCGGCGACGAATTCGACGGACCGGCCATCGTCTGCGAGCCGACGTCGACCGTTGTCGTCGATCCTGGATTTCAGGCGCGCCTGCTGGCTCGGGGCGAACTGCTGCTGACCGACGTCCACCGCCCCCAAACATCCGACCTTTCGACCGACGTCGATCCGATCCAACTGGAGATCTTCAACAATCTGTTCGCCTCGATCGCCGAACAGATGGGGACCACCCTCGAGCGGACGGCGATCTCGACGAATGTGAAGGAACGCCGCGACTTCAGCTGCGCCATCTTTTCGGCCACGGGCCAACTGGTCGTCAACGCGCCGCATATCCCGGTGCACCTGGGGGCGATGGGCGAAACCGTCAAACACATTCTGTCGGCGGTCGGTCCGATCGCCCCGGGAGACGTTTTCATCACCAACGATCCGTACCGCGGCGGGTCGCACTTGCCGGACGTCACCGTCGTCACGCCGGTGCACGACCCGCGCACGGGCGCGCTCTTGTTCGCAACGGCCAGTCGCGCCCATCACGCGGAGATTGGCGGGATTGTCCCGGGGAGCATGCCGCCGTTCTCCCGCGTGCTCGGCGACGAGGGCGTGCTGATCAGCGATTTCAAACTGGTCGATCGCGGCCATTCGCGCGAGGACGACCTGCGGCAGCTCTTGCTCGCCGGCCCGCACCCCACACGCAACGTCCAGGACAATCTCACCGACGTCGCCGCGCAGGTCGCCGCAAACGCGATCGGTGCCAACCAGCTGCGCCGGCTGGTCGAGCGGTACTCGCTGCCGGTCGTCGCGGCTTACATGGAGCACATTCAGCAAGCGGCCGCGCGGAAGATGCGATCCGCCCTTTCGCGGATCCCGGACGGCGTCTATTCCCGCACCGATCATCTCGACGATGGTTCCCCCATCTGCGTGGCGATCAGAAAGACGGGAGACCGCGCGGTCGTCGACTTCACAGGCACGGGTCCGGTGCTGGCGACGAACCTGAATGCGAATCGGGCCATCGTGACGGCCGCCGTGCTGTACGTCTTTCGCTGCCTGATCAATGAAGACATCCCGCTCAATGGCGGCGTGCTCGAGCCGGTCGAGATCGTACTGCCGCGGTGCCTGCTCAATCCCGAGCCCGCGGCCGACCCCGCACAGTCTCCAGCCGTCGTGGGCGGCAACGTCGAAACGTCGCAACGCGTGGTCGACACATTGCTGGGCGCGCTGGGGGCGGCGGCCGCCGGCCAGGGGACGATGAACAACCTGACCTTCGGCGACGGCTCCTTCGGTTATTACGAAACGATCTGCGGCGGCAGCGGCGCGACACCAAACGCCCCCGGGGCCGACGCCGTCCATACGCACATGACCAATACCCGACTGACCGATCCGGAAGTCATCGAACGCCGTTATCCAGTGCGCGTCCACGAGTTTTGTATCCGCCGCGGCTCGGGAGGCACCGGCCGGCGCCACGGCGGCGACGGCGTCATTCGCCGCTTGGAATTTCTCAAGCCACTCACCCTTTCGATGCTCTCGGAACGCCGCGAGCGTTTCGCCCCCTTCGGCCTCAATGGGGGCCAAGAGGGAGCGAAGGGACGCAATACCCTCCAGCGTGCCGGTTCTGAACAAGTCGACGACGTCGGCGGAAAGTTCGCCCTCCAAGTCCAGCCGGGCGACGTGCTGACGATCGAGACGCCAGGCGGCGGCGGATCCGGCGCCGCGTAGCTTTGCTCCAAGCTGCGACCGCCGTCATACCATAACCGTGCCCAATCGATCTCAGTCAGCCACACATGACGAACTGTCGGCGTTTCGTTAGCCTAAGGCGCAGAAAGTGATCCCCGACCAACAACTACACAATCTCTGAAGGAGTCTCGCACGAATTGAACGGTGCGCGAAACCTTCTGCCCCGCATCAGGAGCCCCCATGGCCGGCAACCGTAAAGCCGACGTCGACGCCGCTGTTAAGGAAATCGACTTCGAAAAAAACAACTACCAGATCGAGCTCGACACCTCGCTGGGCAAGATCCTGCTCGATCTCGACGGTCAGTCCGCTCCCGGCCACGTCAAGAACATGATTGGGCTGGCGAAGATCGGCTTCTACGACGGCGTCCTGTTTCATCGGATCATCCGCGGCTTCATGATCCAAGGCGGCTGCCCCCTCGGCACGGGGACGGGAGACGCCGGCTACAAAATCAAGGCTGAATTCAACGCCACGCCTCACGAGGCGGGCGTGCTGTCGATGGCCCGCGCCACCGACCCAAACTCGGCCGGCTCGCAGTTCTTCATCTGCCTCGACCGCCACACCCACCTCGATCGCCAATACACGGCCTTCGGCAAGACGGCCGACGCGGCCAGCCTGGCCGTCGTCAAAAAGATCGGCGAAGTCAAAACCGACGGCCGCGACCGACCGGTCAGCGACGTGACGATCAAGTCGGCGCGGGTGATCGCCAAGCCCAAGGCCTAGAAACTCAGCGGAGTACGAACTCACAAACGAGTCCCGTCCCGCGGGTCCGCGTCGCGCGCGGCCGGGCGGAGTTTGACTGCTTCGCGATGTCGTTCAATGGGCTCGAGGGATGTAGGGACGAGCCGTGTCCCCGTCGACTCCCGTCCCAATCCCGTCCGTCTCCTCCTTCTCTCCTCGCCCCTCGCGGGAGAGAAGCCCGGTGTTGGTGAGAGGGTCGCGAGTCCCGTCCAATTCAATCCCGTCCCATCCGCGGTCCCTTTCAACGAAAGTGTCCGGACCGGAACCTTTGTCCGCCGTAAGTCATTGCCGGGCATAGACTACGGCCGGACTACTTCGATTGGACCGGAGGAGACCGGCCCCGGGACCGAGTCCGACTCCCGACTTTGTGTCCCCACCATTCGAGTCCCGTCCCGATCAGGCTGCTGCACTCGACCGTGGACACATTTGACGTCTGTCCCAATCAATCCCGTCCCAAGGTCCGAGTCCCGTCCCACCTGCGGTCGGTTCCCACCGAAAGTGTCCGGACCGGTGTCCCCGTGTCCCGTCCCGATCCGTTGGTGGATCCGACCTTGGACGTTGGACCCGGGACGTTGGACTCGCCGGCCCCATGCCGGCGCGAGTCCCGTCCCATCGTCTTCCGTCCAAAGAGAGTCAAACTGACACCCCCAGCGTGTCGGCCGCACGGCGCGCAATCGCTGCGCCGGCATTCGTCCCTTTCGGACGCGCCCGCTCTTATTGTCCGCGCGTCCGCATTTGGAACTAGACCGAGTTTCTACGGCCCTGGAACTCAATCGAAGAATTTATTTGAAGCAACTTCGCCAAGGGTGGCGCCTCGGTCCACGGTCACGGGACGCTTGATGACTCGCCCAAACGGAGCGTGCACGGCAGCTCTCCTAACGCAGAGCACTGACTGACCGGCCAGCGGCCTGCGAAACCTTCGCCTTCCGGCGGTGGGCATCGCCGACGTATTGCTGCTCGCGGTTCTCGGGCTTGAGCATTTCGGCCACGGCGTATTCGTCCGGATTGGCGTCGAACATCTCGCGGAGGATCGGATTCTCGTCGAAGCAATCGACGAAGTAGTTCCACCAGGTGTTCCATTCGCCAGTGTCGGGCCGCAGGGTTTCCCGCTGCGCGTAGGCCGTATCCATGAAGTCGGCCAGTGCCTCCACACCGATCAAGACCAGCGCCTGCTCTTCGGCGCTCGCCTTGTCGAACCGCGCCTTCACCCGGTCGCTGTGCTCCTTCGCAGACAACTTCGAGTCTGGACGTTTCTTGAAGTAATCGTACAGGCTCGGATGATCCTGCAAGAACCGCGTGGTTGTGTTCACCTGCGTATAAAAGGTGGCGGACTGCTGATTCTGAAAGGCCCGCACGAATTGATCCAGGTGTTTGCGTTGCACATCGAGCTGGCGCTGAAATCGCTCTCGCTCCTCGGCGCTGGCGTTGGTCTGCGCAGCGATCTGTTCCTTGAGTTGCGTGTTTTGCACGCTGAAGGCTTCATACGCGACGGCCAGGGCGGCAAGCGTGGCCAGCGAGCCCAACACGGTTCCCCATTGCGCGCAGAGGCTGGCGTGCTCGTTGACTCGAATCACAATCGCGCTAAAGCGCCGCATCATCTGCCTGCTCCTTGCAAAAGCGTGAGTCGAACTCGAATTTGCGAACAGACTAACGCCGATCAGTCGTGGACTTGAGCGTGGTATAGTAACGCAATGGTCGAACGATCGGCTTTTTCGACGGGCCAGCAAGTCCGTCTCGCATGTCGCGCGCAAGGCTTCACCAGCCAGACGTCGGGGCTGGCAGAGGGGTTCGCGCAGGCAAACCTGGTCGTGCTGCCGGCTGCGGTCGCCGCCGACTTTCAAGAATTCTGCCGCCGCAATCCGAAGCCTTGCCCGCTGTTGGACGTCACGGAGCCGGGCAATCCGCTGCCGGCGCGTTTGGCGGCCGACGCTGATCTGCGGACCGACTTGCCTCGCTATCGCGTCTGGAAGAACGGAGAGCTGGCGGGCGAAGTCACCGATCTCGTGGACCTGTGGCGCGACGACTTCGTGAGCTTTTTGATCGGCTGCTCGTTCACCTTCGAGGCCGCCCTGCTCCGCGCGGGACTTGCCGTGCGACACCTCGACTTGGGCGTCAACGTGGCCATGTATCGCACCAATCGACCGTGTGCGAGTGCCGGCCCGTTTCGCGGCCCGCTTGTCGTGTCGATGCGTCCCTTCAAGCCGACCGACGCGATTCGGGCCGTGCAGATCACGTCGCGCTACCCGGCCGTGCACGGAGCGCCCGTTCACATCGGCCTGCCGGGCGACTTGGGAATCGCCGACCTGGCCCGGCCTGACTACGGCGACGTGGTGCCCGTCGCGGCTGACGAGCTGCCCGTGTTTTGGGCCTGCGGCGTCACCCCGCAGGCAGTCCTCGCGTCGGCCCGTTTGCCGCTGGCGATTACGCACAGCCCGGGTTGCATGTTCGTCAGCGACGTGCACGACGAATCGCTGGCGACATTTTGAAGGCGCCGCGATCCGACGTTGTCGGCGAGCACGTGGGGCAAGCTGCCAGCTTGCCCGTAGACCGCTACTTCCGGCCGCAAAGCCCACTGCAACCGAGACAGCGGGCAAGCTGGTAGCTCGCCCTACTTGAGCGCATTCGTCGACGACGGACCATAGAATTGCCTCTCGGGGCAGCTCCTCAAGTTTGCGAGATCATCCTTGGTAATCACGATGCGTTACGACCTGAATCTGCGAGCGGCCCAACTCGTCGAGCGGGTCGCCACGAGCGCCGACGACTTCCGCATTCGCAGCTCAACGGTCGAAGAGGCCCAGATTCTGGACTTCGGCGTCCGCACCGAAGGCGGGCTCGACGCGGGACAGGCGCTCGCCGAAATCTGCATGGCTGGGTTGGGTTGGGTTTCGATCCAGGCGTCCGACCTGCTCGATGGGAGTTGGCCGCATGTCTTCGTCACCACCGATCACCCGGTGGCCGCCTGCCTGCTGTCGCAATACGCGGGCTGGCAGGTGAATGTCGAGCGGTTCTTTGCGATGGGTTCGGGACCGATGCGGGCCGCCTACGCGCGGGAGCCGATCTTTACGAAGCTCGATTACCGCGAATCGCCCGGCGAAGTGGTCGGCGTGCTCGAAGGACGCAAGCTGCCGGACGCGTCCGTGGTCCGTTATCTCTGCGAGCGTACAGGAGTCACGTCCGATCGGCTGAAGCTGTTGGTTGCTCCCACAGCCAGCCAGGCCGGCAACGTGCAGATCGCCGCCCGCTCGATCGAAACGGCCCTGCACAAGCTGGCCGAGCTGGGTTTCGACGTGCAGCAAGTCAAAAGCGCCTGCGGGAGCGCTCCGCTGCCGCCCGTCGCGGCCGACGACATGGCTGCGATCGGCCGCACGAACGACGCCATCTTGTACGGCGCCCGCGTCACGCTCTGGGTTCGCGGGGACGACGCGGCCCTCGCCGCCATCGGCCCCAAGGTGCCGGCCAACTCGTCGCCGGCCTTCGGCAAGCCCTTCGCCGAGGTCTTCGAGGCGGCCGGCCGAGATTTTTACAAGATCGATCCGCACCTCTTCAGCCCGGCCGAGATCACCTTCTGCAACCTCGAAACCGGCAATGTGCAACGCTTCGGCAAGTCTCAGCCGGAAATCCTGCGGACTTCCTTCGGACTGTGAACGGGGTGGCCGGTTCAGCGCTGGCGGGGCGGTGCAAACGACCATGAAGATCGCGATCTTCGCCAAGCCGCAGAGCTGGTACTACCGCGACTTGTCGCGCGCGGCCGCCGACCGCGGACACCGCTGCTGGCGCATCGATTTTCCCAAGCTCACGGCATCGCTCGGAGCGTCGGGAATCGGGCTGGCCGCGGGAGACGAAGATCTTTCGTCGTTCGACGCGGTAATCGTCCGCACGATGCCTCCCGGTTCGCTCGAGCAGGTTGTCTTTCGCATGGACGCGCTTTGGCGGCTCGAGGCGGCCGGCGCCTGTGTGCTCAATCCGCCCAAGGCGATCGAATGCGCGGTCGACAAGTACCTCGCCAGTGCGCGTCTCGAGCGGGCCGGACTGACCGTTCCGTCCACCGTGGTCTGCGAACGGGCCGACGACGCGCTGGCCGCGTTCGAGCGGCTAGAGGGCGACGTCGTGATAAAACCCCTCTTCGGCTCCGAGGGGCGCGGCATCGTCCGCGTGAGCGATCCGGAAATGGCCCTTCGTGCCTGCCGCACGCTGGAACGCCTGGGGGCCGTTCTTTACCTGCAGCGGTTCATCGAGAACGAGGGTTTCGACATCCGCGTGCTCGTGCTCGACGGCCGCGTGCTAGGAGGCATTCGGCGGCGCGCCAACGGCGACTTTCGCGCAAACGTCTCCTGCCGCGGCACCGCCGAGCCGCACGAAATCACCGAGCGCGAGGCCGCGTGCGCGATCGCCGCTACCCGAGCCACCGACGCGAGTTTCGCGGGCGTCGACCTGCTTTACGGCCGCGACGGGACCTGTTATGTCATCGAAGTCAACGCGGTGCCCGGTTGGCAGGCGTTTGGCCGCGTCACCGGCATCGACGTCGCGACTGAGGTGATCGCGCGACTCGAACATCGCGTCTAACTCCACTCGCCGTGTCTTCCGTGCTGGCGGCGTCTTCGACGCATCACCAATTTGCCGATTGAGTCTAGGAACGAATTGATGGACGTTGCGGAAGTGACCGGCACCCTCGCCCGCCATCTGCCGGGCGTGCTTCGCTGGTGCGGAGCGCTGGCGAAGAGCCTGCGCGGGCACAACATCGCACTGTCGGGCAAGCACAGCGGCAGCGCCAATACGGACGCGCTGACGCTCGCCGATCTCACGATCCAGGAGCTGATTGTCGCCGCTCTCCGCGATGCCGACCCCGTGCTGCGGACGTGCCGCATCGAAGCCGAGGAAGGAACCGGCGACCTCGCGCGTTTCGCCCGCGAGAGCGACCTCGTGCTGTCGATCGATCCGATCGACGGCACCAAACAGTATCGCGACAGGACCGGCAACGGCTATGCCGTGATGCTGCATCTCCGCAACCGACAGACGGTGCTCTATTCGCTCGTCTTCGTGCCCGAGTGCGGCCCGCAGGGCACGTGGGTCGAAGTGCACGACAGCCGCATTCTCACCGGTCCCGACGATTCCAGCCGCCCGGCCCGCCAAGTGCTCGATGCTCTGCGGCCAGTCGATCGCGCCCGTCTGCCCGAGTCGAAAAAAATCTACGTCATCGGCTTTCAGACGCGCGATCCCGAGCGGGCCAGCGACCTGGCGTCGGTCGGCCTCGAAGGACACACGTCAGAGACGATGGACGGCAGCATCTACGAATTGCTGGCCCGGGGCGCATACGGCGGATCGCTGATTCACTCGCCCAACGTTTACGACTTCCCGGTCTCCCTGCAGATTGCCCGCGCGCTCGGCGGCGACGCGGTCTGGGTGCACAACCGCGAGAGCGTCCATTTCGGCCAGACGTGGATCGACGAACGCGCGAACATGATCCGGCTACCGGGAATCGTCGCCTGCAGTCCGTCGCGGGCGACGCTCGATAAACTCTGTGATCTGGCCCGCGACTGGAACCCGAACCGCTATCCGCCCGAAGGTTCGTAAGCCCGGCGAGCACCGTTGCGACCGTTTACTCGCTAGGCGTTGCGGCTGAAGATCATGATCGTGATGTCGTCGTTTTGGTCCCGCCCGTTGGCGTGTGTCCGCACGTCGGCCAACAGGGCCTTGCCGATCTCGGCGGCGTTTCCTTTGCTCGTGCGGAGGAAGTCGCGGACCCGCTTGTCGCCGTAAAGCTCACCCTTGGGGTTCATCGCTTCGCTCACGCCGTCGGTGTAGAAGAGGATCGTTTCGCCGGGAGCGATGGGCCGCGACAAAACGTCGTATGGATAATCCTCGATCACGCCGACCGGCACGCCGACCGATTCCTCGTCGAATTCCTCGATCGTGCCGTCGGCCTTGCGGATCATCGGCGACATGTGGCCGGCAATCGCCAGCTGCACCTCGTGCGACCGCGTGTCGACGAGCGCCAGGATGTACGTCACGAACCGTCCCTCGACGGCGCTCGAACACATGTGGTTGTTGACTGCTTTGATCGCCTCGCCGACGTCGTCCACGTATTGGAGCGTGCTGCGGACGACACTCGAAATTCGCGACATCACGAGCGACGCGGGCACCCCCTTCCCCGCTACGTCGCCAAACGACAGGCAGACTTTGCCGTCCTCCAACAACATCGCGTCATAATAGTCGCCGCCGACGGCCAGGGCCGAATCGTACGAGGCATAGAACTCGTAGCCGGCTGCTTGCGGCAGCGTCTTGGGCAGGAGGGCCTGCTGGACGTTGCGGGCGATGGCCATCTCGCTGTCTTGCTTGAGCTTCTCCATGTGCGAGGTGAGCAGGCGGGCGTTCTCGTAGGAGAGGGCCGCTTGCCCGGCGACTGCCAACAGCAAGTCGAGATCGTCCTTGTTGAAGCGGGAGAGGACGTTTTGCGTATCGAGGTTGATCACGCCCATCGGCGTGCCGTCCAACGCCAACAGGGGCACGCACATCATCGAGCGAATGGTCAGGCTGGAGATCGAAGCGGCGGCCTCGAACCGCGAATCGCTCGTGGCGTCGGCCGAAAGAATGCCCGTTCGCTCCGAGAGGACTTTGTTCAGGATCGTGCGACTGAGCTTCACGGTTTCATCGGCGTCGGCCTTGCGATGCTTCTGCGCAACCGGGACCATGTTTGCCGTCTCGGCGTCCTTGAGCAGCACGCAGCCCCGGTCGGCCTGCGGGAAGATGGTAAACAGCGTGTCGAGGATCCGCGGCACGATGGCCTGCATGTCGACGGTGCCCGCCAGGCTCCGCGCAATCTCGATCACCGCTCGCAGTTTCGTCTCCGGCTGGACTTGCAGCAGGCCAAAGCCGCTGGTGTTGTCGGCCGACTCCATGATCGTGGCGGTGACGTCGCCGATTTCGACACCGGTCGCGTCGTTGCCCGCCGCCAGACCCGGACGAGCCCCGGTCCCCGTTTCGAACCGCAGCAGGATCGGCCCGAGCTTGAGCCGGTCGTTGGCCTTTAGCTGCGTGCGCTCGTTGACCCGCTTGCCGTTGAGGAAGGTGCCGTTGCCGCTCCCCAGATCCTCGACGAAATAGTCATTGTTGTCGCGCGTGACCTGGGCGTGCCGCCGCGAGACCATGTTCGAGTCGAGCTGGATTTGGCACTCCGGCGCGCGGCCGAGGACGGTGACGTCGTCGGTCAGCCGGAAGCTAATCGCCTCGCCATCCTTCAGCAACATCAGAGTCGGCATGGCCGGGCCCCTGCGCACGTGGGAAGCTCGCGCGCCTTCGCGCAGATACGCCAGTCGATTCTAGGGCCGTGAAATGCGTGCCGCAACGGTCGGTTTTCCGCAATTCGTCGGCGGGCACGGGCGAGCTTTCGCCGTTCCCCGCCCCTCCGAGACGCTCAGCCCGCGATACCAAAGATCCGCTCGACGTTGCCCCGCAGCACGAGCCGGCCCAGTTCGAGAGCGCGGGTTTCCGACCAGCCGCGGGCAATGACAAAGTCATTAGCCAGGACCGACGCCAGGATCCGCCGATACATACGGAACTTGGGGAGCGCAAACTCGAGCTTGTACATGTCGCTGTAATAGCCGATCTGCTTGGTTGCGGGGACGGCCTGCAGCCGGCTGCGGCAATCCAGCTCAATGTAGGCCGGAATGTTCGAGTACCACCAGTGGCCGTTGGTTACGACGTTGGGGAAGATCCAGCTGTGGCTCACCAGTTCCTGGTTGCTCGTCTGGGCCAGGACGGAAATCGGAAACGTCACCTGCGGGAAGACATTGAACAGCCGGCGATAAAGCACGAGCGAGGTCCGCTGGTCGAACAAGTCCTGCCCCTGGAAGACCCCGTCTTCGTAGATCCGGCGGTTGACGCCGATCATCAGGTCGAATGGCAGGCGGTGCTCGGCGCATTGCTCGGCCAACGTCCAAAAAACGAATTGCGCCAGCGTGCGCGACTGGTCGGCACTCGGCTCGCGGCCCGCGCCGATCGCTTCCAAAATCGGGTCGACGGACGCAGCGGCGACGCTCTGTGGCTCGAAATCGGGCGGGAGCGAGATCGCGCACGCCCGAGCGCCGCGCTGGGTGAAGTGCTCGAACAGCCTGCCGACCGCCGATGTCAATCGCGACGCGGAAGTCGCTTCGATGCCCGTCGCCTTCGCCAGCCGCTGCCGGACCGCCGGCTTGGCCAAATGGAACACGAGGTCGTCCGTCCGCAGACAGGGGACGTAGCGCGCCGTGTCGAAGCCGGCGAGCGGATCGTCAAAGTCGTTCGTGAGAAACACCCGCTCGAGCCGGCTCTTGGCGAGCACCTGGGTTTCCCAGTCGGGGGCGGACATTTTGGCGCTGGCCCGGTCATAGAGCGATTCCCAATTCGCCGTCGTCACGCGATCGTCGGCAAAGTCGAAGAACTCCCGGCACATCTCCAGGAGCCAGCTGTACTGGATCGTGTTTTCCAAGAGCGGCAGCCACTCGACTAGCCGTCGCACTTTCTCCTTCGGGGCCAGTTCTGGTTCCTCGATCCGCGCGCGAGGCAGGCCGGCCGAGTGGGCCAGCTCGGTGTAGTAGTGATAGCCAAGGATGTCGGCGAGCGTTTTCGACGCGGCGGCGTGCGGATTGATGTGCGTGTGCGGATCGATCAACACGATCGATTCCAGCTCGCCGAAGAGGCGGGCCTGTAATTCCTGCGACATGGTGTTTCCGGAAGCTCGATGGGCTGCGTTTAGCGCTTGGCCGCCGCGGCTTGGGTCGCGTCCTTGGACGGCTGCGGCGGGCCGAACGTCGCCAGGCTTTTGCCCGTGGTGCCGTCCCAGAGCCGCAGCACGCCGTCTTCGCCGCCGGCCGCGATCAGGGATTCGTCTGCCGTCGCCGCCGCAGAATACAGGTAGTCGGTGGCCCCCGCCAGCGTGCGGTAATTTTCGCCGTCGACGGCCTGATGCAACCGCACGGTCCTGTCGCCGCTGGCCGAGACGATGTTCGCTCCGGTGCCCAGAAACTGCACCGACGTCACCTGCTTGCCGTGCGTGGCGATGCTCTTTTGTTGCTCGCCCGTCTCGAAGTTCCAGATCTTGATCTGATTGTCGGCGCCGGCGCTTGCCAACAGGGAGCCGTCACCCTTCCAGCTGACCCCCAGAACCTGGTGCGTATGCCCCTCGAACGACCGGGCTTGTTTGCCGGTCCGCGTCTCGAAGACTTTCACGAACTTGTCCGCCGCGCAGCTCGCCAGGTATTGGCCGTCGCGGGAGAAGTCGACGCCGAAGACGGTGTCGCTGTGAGCGTCTTTGAATTCGCGGTCGAGCGTAAGCGACGCGATCTTCCAGGTCTTCAACTCGCCGTTGCGCGAAGGCTCGCCGCCACCTGTCGCCAAAAACTTACCGTCGTGACTGAAGGCCAGGCACAGCACCCGGCCGATGAGGGCCGACGAGCCTACTTCGAGCGGGGCGTCGGCCTTCGGGCCGATGCGTCCCAAAAACGTCCAACGCGGATTCGTCTCCCAGGCGACCAGCTGTTTGTCGACGCCAGCGGAGACGAGCGTCGAATCCTTGCCGAAGGCCACGCGTCCCACCGCCGCCGAATGGCCGACGAGGCTGTCGAGCGGGCGGCCGCTGTGGGCGTCGCACAGTTCGATTTCCGGATCGTCGCCCGCCAGTGCCACCACGTTGCCGTCGGCCGAAAACGCCAGCGAGCGGATCGGCTGCTGACGCTTGTCCCGGCTCGCCGTCGCGGCGGAGAGAGCCGCGTTCGCCGCGTCGCGCGCCGATTCGAGCTCTTTTTTGAGTGTCTGCAGTTCCTTGAGCTTTGTTTCGGCCGCGGCCAGCGTCTTCTTGGCCGACTCGTGCCCCAGCACGGCCGAGGCGGCCGCCTTGCTGGCACTGGCCTTGGGCATCTCGAGTGCCGCCAAGGCTTTCTGCGCTTGGTCGAGCTTGGATTTGAGCCCGGCGTCCTTCGGCTTGGCTTGCGAAAGCTTCTTCGCCTCCTCAACCGCGGCTCGCGCCGCTTTTTCCTTGGGTGCAAATTCGGCGAGCGCTTTGTCAGCGGAGGTTTGCGCCTCGGCCGCCTTCTTGAGCGCCTCTTGATGCTCTTTCACTTCCTGGGTAGCCGTGGTGATTCGTGCGGCGACGGCCGCGACATGCTGACCGGCGACGGTTTGCTCGTCGGTGAGGGCAGTAACGCGGCGCTGTGCGGTCAGACTGCCTTTGATTTCGACGATCGGTCCGCCGCCCGCCATCTTCCACAACCGGGCGACGCGATTGGTGCCGGCCGAGGCCAACACCTGCCCATCCGGCCGCACTGCCACTGCGGTGACCGGACCGCCCTGATCCAACTTGGCGAGCTGCCGGGCCGTAGCGATTTGCCACACGCGCACACTGCCGTCCGCGCTCCCGGACACCAACTTGTCGCCCGTCGGGAGAACGAGAGCGAGCGCCGTGATCGGCCGGTCGTTGGCCTTCCATTCGCGGAGTGGTTTCTTAGGCTGTTGCAACTTGGTCGTTGGCGTGGATGGCTTAGCCGCGAAATCGGACGACCAGACGCGAATCGCGCCGTCGGCACCGCCGACAATTACCCGCGCCCCATCCGCGCTGATCGCGAGTGCCTCCAGCGGGGAGTCCGTCCTGACGACTCCTCGCAGCGCGCCGTCGGCCACGTTCCAGGCCCGCCACGTGCGATCGTGCGACGTCGCGTAAAGCGTTTTGCTGTCCGGTGCGAAATGCAGCGCAGAGATCACGTCGGCCGGCCCGGTCAGCTTCCGCACTTCGGCCCCGTCGGTTCGTCGTAAGACAATCGAACGATCGGCCAGTGCGACCGCCACGAGACCGCCGTCGGGACTGACGGCGAGCGCCGTCGGACTGTCTGCGAGTGTGACCTTGTGCTTCTCGACATTGTGCGGCCGCTGCCAGAGCTTGACGACGCGATAACCGGCGGCCGCCAGCAGCGTGCCGTCGGGGCTGAACGCCAACGCGTGGATCACATCGCGATCGGCCGCGCCGCCGGGATACATGAGGCGGCCTTCGAGCTGAATTCCTGACAACAGCGGATCGATCAAGCGATCGACCTCGCGTCCGGTCGGCACGTCGTAGACGACGACCTGATTGGCCCTGCCCGCTGCCACGAATCGGCCGCCGTTGGGCGAGAGGGCCACCGCCAGGATCGACTTCTCTCCCGGCGGGATCGGCTGGAATTGAATCGCGTCGCCGCCGCTTCCCGCGCCGCCGCGGGCCCCTTCGAGAATCCACTGCTTGATGATGCCCAGCTGCGTCGGCGTGAGGGCGGCGGCTTCGACCTTGTTGGGCAGCGGCGGCATCGCCGGCTCTTTACCGCGCGAGGCGAACAGGAAAAGCGGACTGCCGTCCGGATTCTTGGGCAAGACGGCCGGGCCGCGCTTGCCCCCTTTGCGGATCGCGTCGGCCGTCTCGACGCTGAACTTGCTCTCGGCGACGCCCGCGTTGTGGCAGGCGAGACAGTTGGACTCGAGAATCGGATAGACATCCTTCTCGAAGTCGACGGGATGGCCGAGCTGCACGGCTGCCGGAACGATAGCCGGCGTCTTCGTGGTCGGCTCGCCGCCCAAAGTGACCGACACGCTGATCAACAGCAAAGCGGCGGCGGCCGTGGTCAGAGGGTTCGGCGAACAAGATCGCATCAAATGCCTCGCCAGGTTGCGGCGGCCGATTCCAGGACCGCCGATGAATTTGCAGCCGACCGCCGGTTAGGGGTTAACTTGGAGAGTGATCGGAGCATCGACCTCCGCCTGCCCCTCGAACTGGGCCGCGCCGCGTACGACCAGATTGGCCACCGGGCCGGGCTTCGCGGTTTTCTCGGCGGCGATTCTCAGCACAGCCTCGCTTTTTTGCGCGGGAATTGTCACTGCGCCGGCTTTGATGCCAATCACGCCGGGCGGCAGCGGCAGCCCGAGAGTCACCGGCCCTTTGAAGGCCCGCGTCCGCCGCACTTTCACTCTGACGTCGACTTGCTCGCCACGCTTCAATTTGCCTCCCTTGGCGACCGACGCGCTCACCTCGAAAGGGGCGGCCTTCACGGTCAACAAAATCGGCGTCGACGGGGGGAAGTCGGTCATGGCCTGGGGGGCCGCCGTCTGCTTGGCCTGGACCAGCCGAGTGTCGGCAGCGCTTTTGGCGGCCGCAAGCTGCTGCGAACGGGCCTGCGCAGCTGCCGCTTCTGCATCCGCCTGCTTCTTTGCTTCGGTTGCCGACTTGAGCGAGGCTTCGGCATCGGTCAGGCGATGGTGCGCCGTTTCGCTCTCTGCAACGAGTTTGGTGAAGTCCGCCAACGACGGCTGTTTGTTTGAACCAGTCGGCGCGGCACCGGCCGGTCGCGCCTTCGCCGCGGCTTCGTCGGCCGACTTTTGAAGTTCGGCCGCGAGTTGCCGGGCGGCGGCAGCCCGGGCTTTCAGTTCAGGACGGGCCGACTCGGAAGCCGATTGGACGTTGGCCTCTGCCTCCCCGGCCGATTTGCGGGCGACGTCGGCGACGCGGGCCGTCGTTTCGGCCAGTGCGGTCGCCTGGTTCATCGCGGCCGACTTCGGCTTTGCTTTGTTCTCGGCAAGCGATTTATATCTGCGCTGTGCGTCGGCCAGCGTCCGTTCGAGTTCGGTCGCGCGGGTTTTGAGTGGCTTGATCGCTGCGGCGAGTTCGGCCAGCTTTTTCGTCGCCTGCTCTTTCAGCCCGCCGGCTGCCTTTGCCTGCGCCGTGGCGTCGACCGCCGCCTTTGCCGCGGCGGTCTGTTCACGTTCCGCACGTTCGAGCGAGAAGACGTTCCGCCGATAGGAGACGGGCGCCTGCAGGTTCCAATAGATGGCGTAGGTGCCAGGCCGTGTGCCGCGGGCCACCAGCATCCGCAACAGCTCCTCCGACTGCCCTTTGGGGAACGCCTTGTTTTGGATGTTCAAATTTCCAATCGGCAACCCGGCCAGTGCCATGGTGACGTCGCCGTCGAAACCGTTGCGTCGCACGAGCT
>Ga0210390_10000243_pt1 | contig 59926 bp, 49 predicted proteins | sample IncBWH11OmetaG_FD_161050 | JGI IMG/M metagenome (GOLD analysis project Ga0210390, IMG submission 161050) | Forest soil microbial communities from Barre Woods Harvard Forest LTER site, Petersham, Massachusetts, United States - Inc-BW-H-11-O ... | reverse complement strand
CGCCCGCTTTCGACCACGATCACGTTGTTCAGCAGTTCTTCTTGCGGGGTCAGAATGCGTCCTGCGTAGATTGCGGTAGCCGTCATAGCCCGTCCATGCTACTTGAACTCAGTCCGAAAATCAGCGCCCAGCCTTGCATCCTTTTCCTAGTCCGCTACAATCAAGGGGCGCAACTTATTGGGAGGAATTGGATGTCTTACGACAAGAGATACGTAGCTCAGAAACGCCAGCGCCGCCGCCGCAAGACCGCGAAGGCCAAAGTGAAGCTGTACGAGCAAGGCAAACTGCCGCACGACAAGCTGCCCGCCCTGGCTAAGAAATTCCTGAGCCGCAAGAACCGCGCGTTGAAAAAAGCCGAATAAACAAAAAAAGAGGGCGCCCGTGGGAGCGCCCTCTTTTCGCTGCGGTGAATCGAGCCAGCCCCGCCAAGGTGCTGGTCGTTCCATCGAATTGAGTTAGTTGCCGCCGGAAGTAGCAGCCTGCGCGTGCGTCGAGTTCGCCTTCGGCACGCTTAGGTATCCGGTGATCTTGTCCTTGCCTACCTGATTCACCACGAACTCCAAGGGAGCGCGTGCGCCGGTTTGGAAGAAGTACAACGGCTCGTTCGCCGTCAGGCTCTTCTTGTCGTGGCGCTGGTCGTCTACAAAAATCGTGACGCCGTACTGGCTCTTCTTCAGGTTCGTAGTGTGCAGTTCCACCATCAGATTGCCCACTTTCTCGCGCGAGTTCTTTTTATCAATCGTGAACTCGTAGTAATCGCGCTCACCCAAGCGGCGAAGTTCTTCCACTTCGTCGTGGTTGCGTGCGATCAGCGTGCCGAACTCACCGCGGGCCATCTGCAAATTGTTCTTGGTGGTGTCGAGGTCGGTCTTCACGCCAGTGACGTCCGTGCCAATTTTATTCACGTCATCAACGCTCGCCTTCGTCGCGAGCTGCGCGTTCGTCTGGTTCTGCATCTCCGCCAATTCCTTGGCATCGTCTTCCTTGATCTTCTTGGCCTGCGAGCGTGCTCTGGTCAGCTCGCCTTCGGTCAACTTCATCTTGTCGGTCACCACGCTCAACTCGCCCTCGAGCTGCGCGTTGGTGTCTTCCGCTTTCGCCAGGCGCTGACTAATGACGTCATCGTTCTGCTTGGACTGTTGCACCTGTGCGGACAAAGATTGCTCGAGTTGCTTCGAGCGCGTGGACGCGGTCCAGCCTGCACCCAGTGCTACCAGTGAGACTACCGCGAGAGCAACCACAACGATTCCCACCCAGCGCGGCGCGGTGGCTTCGTCTGCGATCACTACGTCCTGTCGTTCGTCACTCATGTTTTTCACTCCTCCGAAAATCCCTTGCGGGGTTAGGGAAGTGCAAGCAAAGAACCAAAGTGGGACAACGTGCCGTCAGTCCGTAAGTAGATGAAAATAAGCGTATTATGGTAAGCCGTAGGCCGGGCATGCTGCGCTTCGCAGGCTTTCGCCCCTGCAAATTTTACGTGCCAGTAACATTTCTGCGTGGTGGAAGATACAGGACACTACGGGAGCGCGTGGCACCTTCGAAGTACTAGAGCCAGCAACGACTACGCCGGTTCACCGCATACTTACGAACAAACTTAAGGTGAAATCACCGCGAGAGGGTGCCCCACCCTTCGATTTTTTTGAAGGGTGGGGGGTTAGACGACGAATGACTACGTCCGCGTGATCGTCATATTCCGCAATTCCGCAATCCGATCCGACAGCGGCGGGTGCGTGCTAAACAGTCCCGAAAACAATGTCCCAGCCGACAACGGCTGCACGATCATCAAAGCCGAGGTAGAAGGCGGCACATTCATCGGGATCTTCTTGTTGTAAGCGCCCAATTTTTCCAACGCGCTGATCAATCCATTCGCATGTCCAATCATCTGCACGCCCGAAGCGTCAGCCTGATACTCGCGCTGCCGCGAAATCCCAAGTTGCAGCAGTACCGCCGCAATCGGCGCCAGTATCACCATCAACAGCGCCCCAAGCCCGCCGCCACGATTGCGCCCGCCGCCTCCGCCAATCCCGCCCAGCATAATTCCCCAGCGCCCCATATGACCAATCCAGGTAATCGCGCCAGCCAGCGTCGCGGCGATCGACGAAGTCAGAATGTCGTAATTCCGCACGTGTGAAAGCTCATGCGCGATCACGCCTTCCAACTCGTCGTCGTTCATGATTTCCATCAGCCCCTGCGTCACTGCCACTGATGCGTGGCTCGGATTGCGCCCCGTCGCAAACGCATTCGGCGCAGCCTGCGGAATCATGAACAGCTTAGGCATCGGCAAATTCGCCTTGGCCGCCAGGCGTTCCATCACCGCATACAAACGCGGCGATTCCTCGCGGCTGATCGGCACCGCGCCGCTGGATTTCAGGGCAATCTTGTCCGAGAAGAAGTACGCTCCGCCATTCATCAGCACCGCAAACACCAGCGCGATCGTCATGCCGGTCGATCCGCCGAGCGCCTCGCCGATGAACAGCAACAGCAGCGTCAAAGCCGTCAGCAAAAACGCAGTCTTAAAGGTTTTCATTTTCTTCAGCCTTGGCGCCCCATAAATCCACTCAGGCAGCGCCTGCCTTCGCGGCCTTCCGCGTGAACTTCATTTCGCCCGACTTCGCGTCCACATCCACGTTCACATCATCGCCAGGATGCACTTCGCCATCCAGAATCTTCAGCGCCAGCGGGTCCTGTATCAACCGTTGGATCGCCCGCTTCATCGGCCGGGCGCCATACGCTGGGTCGTAACCTTCGGCAAACAGCAGAGTCTTCGCCGCCGCCGTCAGGTGCAACGTAATCTTCCGCTCAGCCAGGCGCTTCACCAGGTGTTGCATCTGGAGATCAATGATGTGCTCGATCTGCTCCTTCCCCAGCGGTTGGAACAGCACGATATCATCAATCCGGTTCAAAAATTCCGGACGGAAAATTTCCCGCAGCGCTGCCATGGCCTGCTCGCGCGCCTTCTTCGGATCCTTTTCCATTAAGTCGAAAATCGCGCTCGAGCCCACGTTCGAAGTCATGATGATCACCGTGTTGCGAAAATCCACGGTGCGGCCTTGGCCGTCGGTCAGCCGGCCGTCATCCAGTATCTGCAGCAGCACGTTGTACACATCCGGGTGCGCCTTCTCGATTTCGTCCAGCAGCACCACGGAATAGGGCCGCCGACGCACCTGCTCGGTCAGCTGTCCTCCCTCGTCGTAACCCACGTAGCCCGGAGGCGCACCGATCATCCGCGACACGGAATGTTTTTCCATGTATTCGGACATATCCAGCCGCACAATCGCGCGTTCATCATCGAACAAAAATTCCGCTACAGCCCGCGCCAGCTCCGTCTTGCCCACGCCGGTCGGTCCCAGAAAAAGGAACGAGCCAATCGGCCGGTTCGGATCGCTGAGCCCCGACCTGCTGCGGCGAATCGCGTTCGCCACGCTCACCAGTGCCACTTCCTGGCCCACCACGCGCTCGCGCAGCCGCTCTTCCATGTGCACCAGTTTCTGGACCTCACCTTCCAGCAGCCGGCCCGCGGGAATTCCCGTCCACTTGGCCACAATTTTCGCAATCTCTTCTTCGCCGACTTCTTCTTTCAGCATCGGGTGATCTTTTTGCAATTCCGCCAGCTTGTTCTGCGCGGCCTGCAATTCTTTTTCCGCCGCGGCCAGCTTGCCGTAACGGATTTCCGCCACCTTTGAAAGATCACCGGCACGCTCGAAGCGCTGTTCTTCCGTCTTCAGCCGGTCAATTTCTTCCTTCTGCTTGCGGATGCGCGCAATCGCATCTTTCTCCGTCTGCCAGCGCCCCTTCAAGGCGTTCGATTGCTCGCGCAGCGTGCTCAGTTCTTTTTCCACTTGCTTCACGCGCTCGCGCGAATGTGTGTCCGATTCCTTGCGCAGCGCCTGCCGCTCGATTTCCAGCTGCATGATGCGCCGCTCGATTACGTCAATTTCCTGGGGCAGGGAATCGATCTCCATACGCAGCCCCGCGGCCGCTTCGTCCACCAGGTCAATCGCTTTATCCGGCAGAAAACGGTCAGTGATATAGCGCTGCGAAAGCATCGCTGCCGCCACAATCGCCGCGTCCTTGATGCGCACGCCGTGATGCACCTCGTAGCGTTCCTTCAACCCGCGCAGAATCGCGATGGTGTCTTCCACCGAAGGCTCGCCCACATACACGGGCTGAAAACGCCGCTCCAGCGCGGGATCTTTTTCAATGTACTTGCGGAATTCGTTCAGCGTGGTCGCGCCAATAGCCCGCAGTTCGCCGCGCGCCAGCGCCGGCTTCAGCATATTGGAAGCGTCCATCGAGCCTTCCGCCGCGCCCGCGCCCACTAGCGTGTGCAGCTCGTCAATGAACAGAATAATTTGCCCGTCGGACTCGGTGACTTCTTTCAGCACCGCTTTCAACCGGTCTTCAAATTCACCACGGTATTTCGCGCCCGCCACCAGCGCCGAAAGATCCAGCGAAACAATCCGCTTCGGCTTCAGCACTTCCGGCACGTCGCCTGCGACAATGCGGCTCGCCAGGCCCTCAACAATCGCAGTCTTGCCCACGCCGGGCTCGCCAATCAGCACCGGATTATTTTTCGTGCGCCGCGCCAGAATCTGCATCACCCGCCGGATTTCCTCGTCGCGCCCGATCACCGGATCGAGTTTGCCGCGCCGCGCCAGGTCCGTCAGGTCGCGCCCGTACTGCTCCAGCGCGCGGTAAGTGGATTCCGGATTTTGCGAAGTCACGCGATGGCTGCCGCGAATCGTCGCCATCGCCTGCAGAATCGCCTCATGGCTCGCGCCCGCGCGCTTTAAGATCTGGCCCGCGGGATCTTTTTCCGCCGCGGAAATCGCGAGCAAGATATGTTCAGTCGAAACGTACTCGTCCTTCAGCCGCTGCGCTTCGTCAAACGCAGTCTCCAGAATCTTGTTGGTCGCAGGGGCCAAATATTGCTGCGAAACGCCGGAAACTTTCGGCAGCCGCGCAATCTGCTTTTCCACTTCGCCAGTCAGCGTGGTGGGCGACACCCCGAGCTTCTCCAGTAGCGGCGGCACCACGCCATCACCCTGCGCCAACAGTGCCCATAGCAAATGCAACGGCTCGATCTGCAGCTGGCCCTCGCGCCCACCCATTTCCTGCGCCGCTTGCAGCGCCTGCTGGGCCTTCACAGTCAATTTATCGAAATTCAGCATGATTTAACCTTCCCTGTGTTTGACGCGAACCGAAGGGCGGTGGATACCCAGTGCCAGGCACGCCCGATTGCGCTTTTCCAGTATGTTAGCTCTTAAAGATAATAAAATATGCGTGTGATATTGTCAAGTATTTGTTATGTCCTTTAATGTTATATATATACAGCATCAATTTTACTCTAACACCTTTAGAATTAGCGCCTTAAGATAGTGCGTCTCCGGCATCGTCAGCAAGATCGGGTGGTCCTGTGCCTGAGTTCTCCGCTCAACGACTACCACATTCCTCTTTGCGTCGTTCGCTGCCTCTGCTATCAGCTGCAGGAACAGCGCCTCGCTCAAATGGTAGGAGCACGAACACGTGACCAGATATCCCCCCGGTGCCAGAATCTTCAGCGCCCGCAAATTTATCTCCTTGTACCCCCGCTCTGCCGCCTCCAGGCTGTCGCGGTTCTTCGCAAACGCCGGCGGATCCAGAATCACCATCTGAAACCGTCGCCCTACCTCGTCATACTCCTTCAACAGGTCGAACGTGTTTCCCTCGCGAAAAGTCACGTTCACAATCTCGTTCAGTTCCTGATTCCGTCGCGCGACCTGTAGCGCGGCCGCCCCCATATCCACTGCCTCCACGTGCTCACACTCGTCCGCGATCGTCAGCGCGAACCCGCCCTGATAACTGAAGCAGTCCAGCACTTCACCCGACGCATATCGTCGCGCTGCCAAATGATTTTCGCGCTGATCCAGGAACGACCCGGTCTTCTGTCCTTTGGCCAGGTCATACACAAAGGTGATCCCGTTTTCCTTCGCCAGGATCTCCGCCGGCACTTCACCGTGCAACACGCTCACGCTCTGCGGCAGTCCTTCCAGCAAACGCACCTTCGGATCGTTGCGCTCCAATATCCCCTTCGGCGAAAACTGCTCCACCAGAATCTCCACAATCAAATCCTTCTGCCGCTCAGACGCCTGGCTCAAAGTCTGCACCACCAGGTAATCGCCATAACGATCAATCACAATCGAAGGAAGCAAGTCCGCTTCGCCATGCACCAGGCGGTACGCGTCCGTGTTTTCTACCACCGTCTCGCGATAAGCTGCGGCCCGCCGCAGCCGCCCCGCAAAAAACTCTCGGTCCGCCGGCACATTTTCGCGCGTCAGCAAACGCACCGCGATCTGCGATTTGTCGCTGTAAAATGCGCGCCCGTGAAATCGCCCGCGTTCATCCATCACACGCACGATCGCCCCGGCTTCAGCCTGCGCCGAGCGCACGTCACTGCGATACACCCACGGATGGCCCGAGCGAAGTCGCTCAACTCCCTTCGTGCTGATCACTACCGACCCTTCCGCCACGTTTTCCGCCAGCTGTTCGAGGATTAGCCCACCAATTCGCTACAATGATTCCGGCACGCGCTAGTATGAACCTCGACGACCTAAATTTCGACCTGCCGCCCGAGCGCATCGCACAGCGCCCGCTCTCCGCGCGCGACGCCTCCCGCATGCTGCTGCTCGACAGAACCACTGGCGCGTGGGACGACCGCCACTTCCGCGAATTCCCCGACCTGCTGCGCGGCGATGAACTGATCATCCTTAATAACGCCCGCGTCCTACCCGCTCGCCTGTTCGGCCGTCGCGTCGGTATTCACGCCGACCCTCCCGGCGTCCACAACCCCGCGCGACATGAACATTTAAAAACCCCGATCGAAGTTCTGCTCGTACGCCAGCTCTCGGCAGACACCTGGGAAACTCTCGTCCGCCCCGGGAGAAAAATCACGGTAGGCGAAAAAATTATCTTTGGCGAGGGGGAACTCGAAGCCGTTACCGAACGCCGCGGCGACTACGGCCTGCGCGTCCTGCGCTTCTCCTCGAAGGCCGGTTTTCACGAAGCGCTCGCGAGGCTAGGCCACATCCCCCTGCCTCCCTACATCAAGCGCGCCGACGAACCCGCCGATCGCGAACGCTATCAGACCATCTACGCGAGTCAGGGAAGCGCAGTAGCCGCACCCACTGCGGGTCTGCACTTCACGCCCGAGATTCTCCAACGCATCCGCGCGCGAAATATCGCAATCGCAGAAATCACACTCGACGTCGGCCTCGGAACCTTCGAACCCGTCCGCACGCAGCGCCTCGAAGACCACAAAATCCACGTTGAATCCTACGAAATCCCTGAAGCGACCGCGCAAGCAATCGCGCAAGCGCAAAGCGAATCGAGATCAATCCTCGCCGTCGGTACCACAGTAGTTCGTGCCCTCGAAGACGCCGCCGAGAAAGCCGCGTCAAACAACGGGGGCGCCCTTCTAAGCCCCGGAAAATCCGAAGCCTCGATTTTCCTCTACCCTGGCAAGCCTCTCCGCGTAGTAGATCAGCTCCTCACCAATTTCCATCTCCCGCAATCCAGCCTCCTTGCGCTTGTAGCCGCCCTCGCCGGCCAAGAAAATATCCTCCGTGCCTATCGTCACGCAGTAACAGCCGAATACCGCTTCTACAGCTACGGCGATTGCATGCTCATCCGCTAAACGCCCGCCTATCTAATCGCTCACCGGCTTCGCAAGTTTCCCACTCGCGATTTCGTGCAACGCGTCCACTCTTCGTCTATAATTCGCATCCTGCCCCCTGGGGGCAGTTGCATGCGCTATCTGATTCTCAGCGACATTCACGCCAACCTCACTGCTCTCGACGCCGCTCTCGCCGCCGCGAAAGGCCACTGGGACAAAGTAATCTGTCTCGGTGACGTCGTCGGCTACGGTCCCGACCCCAACGAAGTAGTCGATCGCATCCGCGAAATCGGCGCGCTCACGATTCGCGGCAATCATGATAAAGCCGGCTCCGGCATCGCCAACGCCGACGATTTCAATCCCGTCGCGCGCGCGGTCGCTCTCTGGACCCGCGACCAGCTCCGCCCCGAAAATCGCGAATGGCTCGAGCAGCTTCCCACCGGCCCGCTCAACGAAAATGGCTTCGTAATGGTCCACGGCGCCTTCCGGGACGAAGACGAATATGTTTTCGCGCCGGCCCAGGCCCTCGACAGCCTACTCGATGCCCCTGCGCAAATTACTTTCTTCGGTCACACGCATCTGCAGGGCGGCTTCACTCTTCGCGACGACCAAGTCGGCGTGCTGCATTTCAAGCCCGCCGCCGGAAGCCACTTCTCTACCTTGGCCATCGAAGACGGCACTACGTACTTGCTCAATCCCGGCTCCATCGGCCAGCCGCGCGACGGTGACACGCGCGCCGCATTCGTAATCGCTGACCTCGCCCAAAAAACCGTCGAGTTCTGGCGCGTCCCCTACGATATCGAAACCGTGCAGAAACGCATGGGCGCAGGCGGCTTGCCCGAACCGCTCATCCAGCGCCTGGCGTTCGGCCGCTGAGGGCCGCGAGGAATCCATGGAACCGGGCGAAAGTTCCTACAGCGCAGAGCGCCGCCGCTTTCCAGTCGCATTTCTGGCCGGATTAGTAGTCGTGGCACTGCTGTTCGGCGGATTTTACCTGCTGACACGCGTCTTCAGCTCGCACACGGCTGCTACAGCCGTAAAACTTCCTTTCGGCGCAGCCGAGCAAGCCTACGCCGAGCGCGTCCATTTCACCGATCTGCACATGTCGCGCTCCACCAATATGATCAAGCAGGAATTCACCTACGTAACCGGAATGATGTCCAATGATGGCGACCGAAATATCCGCGCCATGGAAGTCACTGTGGAATTTCACGACGCCATGAATCAGGTAATCCTGCGCGATTCGCAATTTGTGATCGCGCCGCAGGGCGATGCGCCGCTCAATGCCGGGCTGAGCCGCGATTTTCAAGTCACTCTGGAACATGTTCCCGCCGAATGGAATCAAGAGTATCCTTCCATACGTGTCACTGGCCTAAACCTGCAATAGCTCGCAACAGCTGCGGCACGTTTCTAAATGCGGCAGCGGCAAAGTAATCCCATGACGGTGTGCCGTTGAATACGCCCGCAAACGATTGGGCGGCCTTGGATCGCGCGCTGAGCGATCTCGCCGCTTCCGGCGGCGTCGAGGTCCGCGAAGATGGCGAATGGCTCGCCGAACTCGCCACGCTGCATTTCGAGCTGCGCGTCGAACGCAAAAATCCCCTGGTGCATCTCTGGTCCGACGAGCGCAATCTCACCCGCCGCATCCTGCGCGTCAAAGAAGTCACCGGTGACCGCATCGTCCTGGAAGTGCAGCGTTTCGGCCGCGCCAAACCCGGCCGCCTGGAATTTCTGCTCACCGATTCCCCCCGCGCCGCCGGACGCATTACCCGCGAACAATTTCGCGCCCGCTTCACACGCATCCTTGCCGAAAAATTTCCCGACGCTGTCGTGGATTCGCTCACCGCCTCGCCGGACCTGGAAAATTCCTTCTCCGGTTCCTACGTCCGCGGCATCATGCACGAAGGTTCGCATGCCTGGGCGTTGCTCGCCGCCGCGCCCAGCGAAGACGCCGCCACCATCGAAAATATTCTCGCATTTGGAATATTGTGGCTGGAATGGACCCGCACGCGCGCCGAACGCCGCGCCATCGAAGGCCTGCGCTTTTTCGTGCCGCAGGGAACCAGCCAGCGCTTGCGCGAACGTCTGCTAGCGCTCTCCGCATCCACGCGTGCCGAAATCTACGAAATGCGTGACCCAGACGCCGCGATGCAAAAAATAGACCCCGCCGACGCCGGAAACCTGGAAAGTTGGCTCGTGCCGCGCGACCAGGTCGAATCCGCGCTGTATGCCGCAAGCGCAACAATCGTCCGCGTGCGCGCGATGCTGCCGAACAACGCCGATGCCATCCAATGCCGCGTGCCCGCTGGCGCAAATGAAGTCGCGCTGGCATTCCACGGCATGCAATTCGCACGCTGGACGAGACAAGGAGTGTTTTTCGGCCTGGGAAATTCCACCGAGCAACTGACCACCGCAAACGAGCGCGCCCTCGAGCGCCTGCTGCATCAACTCGATCTCCACCGCAGCCCGCTCGCCGCAGACACGAATCACACACTGTATCGCGCCGCCGCAGAACGTTGGCTGGAATCCATCGTGCTAGAGGATCCGGCGAAGCTCAACGCGCAACTCGACGCGCGCCATTTTTATTCGCAAGTTCCGGCGCTAGCGGCGGGCGATCGCGGCGTTCTCGATCTGCTCGGCGTCACCCGCCAAGGCCGCCTGGTGGTGATCGAATTAAAAGCTTCGGAAGATCTGCAATTGCCGGTGCAAGCCGTGGATTATTGGCTGCGCGTCAGCCGCCATCAGCGCGAAGCGGATTTTCAGCGCGACGGATATTTCCCGGGCGTCGTAATCGATCCGCAACCGCCGCTGGTCTGGCTGGTCTCGCCCGGCCTGCGTTTTCATTCCGCCACGGACACGCTGCTGAAATATCTCTCGCCGGAAATTCGCGTCACTAGAATTGGCCTAGCGGAAAATTGGCGCTGCAGCCTGAAAATTATTTTCCGCCAGTAAGCATTTTCAATCCTTGGGAAGGAATTTTTTGCGTCCAGAAAAAAGGAGGGGAAGCGGCCTGGGTTGAGCCAGAACCACTTCCCGGGGTGTGTCCTAGAAGCGATTACAAGATTAGACGCCTGCGGCTGGAAAAGGTTGCATTAAACTGCGCGCGCGAAAAAATAGCACAAACCTCAATAAAACAGGTACTTGCGCCACTTCTCGTCGCGATGCCCGATCAATCGCATCAGCTGTCGCGATGTGTGCAACGTAAAAGGCCGCGGCCGCCGCTGCAATTTGATTCCCGCTTCTTCCGGCGTGCGATCACCCTTGCGGTTGTTGCACGTGTAGCAGCAAGCCACCAGATTTTCCCACGTCGAACGCCCGCCGCGAGAACGCGGCATTACGTGATCCAGCGTCAATTCCGAAGCTGGAAATGCCCGCGCGCAAAACTGGCAAGTATTCCTGTCGCGCAGCAAAATATTTTTCCGCGAAAGCGCCCGGCTCTGCTGTGGAATGTGCCGGTAACTCAGCAGACGAATCACCGACGGCACCTGAATCGCTTTCTGCGTGGAATGTACTTCCGTGTGATTGGTTTCTTCGGCCTGCGCCACGCCCTTCAGCATCAGCACCAGCGCGCGCCGCACCGCAGTCACATTAATCGGCTCGAATGTAGCGTTCAGCACCAGCACGGGAGCTTGCATCACGGAAGGACGGCTCGCAACGGGCTTAAGCGCGGAACCACCAGCAGCGGCGACAGAATCCGGCGCGACTCCGCCCAGCCCGATCGCGGGCCGGGGCCGTAAGCCATGCTTGAGCCGCAATTCCATTTGCGCCGCCTTTGCGTCGCTCGACGGGTTTCCTTAGCTTCTAAGGATGCTCGTCGCACCCTGTTGGTTTGCCCTGCTTGATTCTGTTTCTCGCTGCAACTGCTGCTGGGGACCCGTGGGTGACCAGCCTGGAACCACTCGCGCTACCGTCAATCCCAGCACTGCCGCCGCGCCCGCCTGCTTCAGGGCACGCGCACATGAATCCAAGGTCGCGCCAGTCGTCAATACATCATCTAGCAGCAGAACTCGCAACTTGTCAACCCGCAGCCCTTTGCGAGTCGCGTACGCGCCACGTACAGATTCCCAATGCTCCTTGCGAGTCAGCACCAGCCGCGCCGGTCGCGGTTTCGTGCGCATCAGCAAATACGCGCCTTGCTTCAAATGCAGCCGACGTGCCAGCGGCCGCGCGATCAATTCCGCCTGGTTGTAACCGCGCTCGCGCTGCCGGTCGGGATGCAGCGGCACCGGCACGATCACGTCTGCGCGGAATGCCTCGCCTTCGCGCGCCACAATCTCCGCCAGCCGCGCCGCAAACCAATTGCCCAGCCGCGTCACTTCTTCATATTTCAGCAGCAAGATCGCGTGGTGCAGAGCGTCGTTATACAAGCCATAACTTCGCGCCCGATCGAAAGCGTAGTTGCCTTCGCGGCACATTCGGCACATAGGTTTCACGTCTTCGAAACCGGCAGCAGCCGTTGTCGCTCCTGTCGCCACCGCGGAAAACTCGCGCGCCGACTCTGACTCCGCGCCAGTTACCGCGACCAGCGCGGGAAACGGCCTCCCGCAACTCTCACACATCGGTTCCTGTATCGGTTGAAATGACGCCAGGCATGGCTCGCAGATGGGAATGCGGCTAGCAGTCAGCAGCATAGTCGCGCAGATCCGGCAAGGCGCCGGGAACAGCACTGCGGCAAGCGCGTCAATGGCGGTGCGCAATATCAAGTTGTCGCCAGCAAGCGAGAGGGGGCACCGCGAACGCTACTCCACCACAGCAACGAAGGATAGATGGTAGTTCTACGCACGGCTGGATGGTCCGCGCACACCGGCACCCGAAATCCCCGGCTCGTCTTGGAAGGGTCCGACTGGTGTTGGCCTGGCAGTTGTGGCGCCGCACTTCAGTGTGCCATCGGCGAGGCACCAAAAAAGCGACGGCGGTCCCACGAACCGGGACCGCCGTCACAAAATCGCACTACCGCCTTCGCTTACAGCTGCCCCTGCTCCGTCTTTTCCTGGCAGGTAATGCAATACCGCGTCCACGGCACAGCTTCGAGCCTCTTCTGCTGCAGCTCTTCGTGGCACGAATTGCACTCGCCGTACGTGCCATCCTTGATCCGCGCCAGCGCGTTGTCCACCAGCGCCAGCAGCGAACGATCGTTGTGCGTTTGGCCGAACAGGAATTCCTTCGTGTAGGAATTCGCCGCCTTGTCGCCCAAATCCACCGTGGGATCTTCGTCCGCCTCGCGCCCTTCCTGCTCCGTACGCGCGATGCCGCGCACCAATTCGTCGCGCCGTGTGGCCAATTTCTTCTTGTAGTACTCCAATCGTTTCTTATCCATCGTTCAGGTCCTATGCGAGGCCCAATAGCTCGCTCAAAGCCGCCCAGTTTAACGGCACATACTCCCCATGTCAATCAGCGCCCTGCCGCTAGCGACAAAATGTAAACGCCCAACTTCATCCCTCGCACCACCAGCAAGCATCGCTAACGCTGATACCCTGACCGGGAAGCAGGTGCCAAGTCGGTTTGAAATAGATGCTGCATCGCGCGAAAAGGATTCCAACTCGCAGCCACGGAGATCGCAACGTGCAGATTAAAAGGGGTTATGTAGCGGCCGCTGTTTCCCGTGCCTTTCCGGACGTAGCGGGCGTCTTTCTATCGCAACGAGACAACGTTCTAGATCGATAGCCGTGTGCCGTAATCAAACGCTGCGATTAGCTGACCTGCTTCTTCGGAAATATAAAATGAACCCCGATGCCGCCAATCACCAATACTAAAAACGCGAAGACGCTGCCCTCCGGCCCCACCGTCCCGCCGGTCAACCACGTAGGCCCGTGAAAGCTGGAGTTAAACAAATGTCCTTTCGCGACAAACCCGCTATCCGGCACGGAATAAAAAAATGTCTCCGACCAATCCCAAGTAGCATGCATCCCAATCGGAAACCAGATGTTCCCAGTCCGCTGCAAGCAGAACGCCGCCAGCAACCCAAACGAGCCCGCCATCGCCGCGCCAAACCACGCTTCCCCGCCATTGCTCAAATGGATCGCGCCAAACAGAATCGAAAGGATAATCGCCGCCGGCCAGAACCCGATCCCCGACCCCAGCGTTGCCTGCATGTACCCGCGAAACGAAAATTCCTCAAACAGCCCTACCATCAGGAACCCAATTCCATACAGCGCCCCATATTTCAGCGCGTCCGCTCCCGATAGCGCCAGATTGCCTAAAGCAAATCCATGAAACGCTGCGATCAGCACCAGCAGCAGCGACAGCATTACAAACCCATACGGCACGCCCTGCCAAAATCGTTTCCCGAACGCCTGCTTCAGCGGCAAATAATAATCCGCGTACGTGCGCTTTTCGATCAGCGCCATCACTGCCGTCGAAATAACCAGCGCCAATAACGTAATGCCCTCGAAAGCTATTGTCGTCGTCGGCGTCATCACATTCGGATTTTGCGCCTTGAACCACGCATCCACGCCCGGAATATGTTTCAGCGTGAATCCCTCGGTCTTCAGGCACACGAACATCAGAAAAATAAATATCAGCAGCCGCCACCCCGCACGCATCCCGTTCGGACCCATGAAAAAATTCTCAGTCGCCGGCCGCTGCGTTTCCGCAGGATGAATCTCCCCAGCGCCAACAGGCGAACCGCTCGTCTCTCCGTCCAAGCTCATCGCGTGCCTCCCAACTCCTGCCTACTATACGGCACTCCTACCGGAATAGTTTCAATTTCGCCCAGCCCAGCGGGGCCTTGCGACAGTCTATAGCCTTTGAATTTGCGAACGGGCGCTTTCAGAAGAACGCTGAACACTTCATCGCGTACGTGGGAAAGAAGAGGATTCACTCTTTCTGAATCTTCCGGCCATTGTTAGGCGCTATACGTTTTTCGCCGACGCTACTTCCGCGGGCATTCCCATATTCACCGGCATCTGCCGGTGCGTCAGCCGTCCTAGCTCGAAGAACGCGCTCGAAACCGCATTCTGCATGGCCAGCGAACTTTCCACGCCGCAGGTGCATCCCGGGCATTCCCGCCGCACCATGGCCTCGCACTGCAGGACGTACTCCTCGGACGCCATGATGGTTTCCAGCTTGTCGCGCAGAATATTTCCCACCGGCTTCAGTGGGTAGCAGCCGGTCATCACGTCGCCATTCGACAGCACGAATATTTGCAGGTAGCCCAGTATGCAGGGCGGCTCGGCGCTGAGTTCCTTCTTGAAGTACTTTGTGACGTATTCCACTTCGTACGCGGGCCGCTTCAGGTCGTCGCGCAGGAATTTTGCTATTTCCGTCACGTCGCCCCCCTGGGGCCACATCGCATCCGTGTCCGCGTCCTTCAGGAAATCAAGACTTTGGCTCAGGACGTTGTACTGCACCTCGGCTCCCACTCCGTGTGCCACCTCGGCGAGCTTTCCCAATTCCTTTGCGGAAATGCGGTTCATGGTGACGGCGATCGAGACCTTTTTCCCGCGCAGCAATTTGATTCCTTGCATTGCCAGATCAAAATAGCCGTGAATTCCGCGGATCAGATCGTTCGTCTCCGCCAATCCATCAATCGAAATGCACACCGTGGTGATCGCCGAGGCGTTAATCTCTTTGTGCATCTTCTTGATCAGCAGCCCGTTGGTCTGCAGGATCACTTCCTTGAAAGGACGCATGTCCGCGCGCCTCATGATTTCAAAGAAGTCGGTGCGCAGCAGCGGTTCGCCTCCGGTAAAACGCAGCGAGCGAATTCCCGCCGCGCCGATCTCGTTCAGTAGCTCCACCGCGCGGTCGGCCTTGATTCCGTCGTGCCAGCGCGTCTTCCAGTAATCGCAGCTGATGCACTTCGCCTGGCAATTTTCGGTAAGCTTCACGTGCGCGGCCAGCGGCCGTATCTTCGCTGGCAAAAATTTCGGCGAAAAATTGCTGCCCAGCCATACGCGCGTCAAATACAAACCAGAAAACGACATCCAGCACTCCTCGGACGGCCCTGCAATTTAAAAATCCCTACAATTCCCCAAGCGTCCAGCAAAGATTATACAGCCTGCGCCAAACCCCCGCAACGCGCCCCCGCCGCCAGGTGTTGTAGGGGCGGTTCGGGAACCGCCCGCCGCCCCAGTTTGCGGCGGCATAACGTTTCGCCACCTCTCGCCGCGCTCGCCTCCAAAATGAACCTACGACCCATGCGTCCTCAGGGTTGCGGCCAACCCTCACGGCTGTTAAAATCTTACGTTCGCGAGCCTGGAAGAGCCGCAATCCTTATCCGCTATCCTGGACATCCTTCCATGAACGGAACCATTTCGCGTGCAGCACAGCTTTTGGGGGAGGACTGGTTTGGCTAAATACGATGTTGTGATCATCGGCAGCGGACCGGGCGGATACGTCGCCGCCATCCGCGCCGCGCAGTGGGGCCTGAAAGTAGCCGTCGTCGAAAAAGATCCCTTTCTTGGCGGCACTTGCCTGCACGTCGGCTGCATCCCCACCAAAGTGTTCCTGCACCACGCCGACATCTACGACCACTTCAAACGCGCCGAAGAATTCGGCTTCTCCGTCGAAAATGTAAAAGTCAATTGGCCCGCCATCCTCGCGCGCAAAGACAAAATCGTAAAAAAACACGCCGGCGGCATCAACTTGCTGTTCAAAAAGAATAAAGTCGAGTCGATCACCGGCTGGGGCAGGATCGCCGGCCCAGGCCGCGTCTCCGTGGAAAAAGACGGCAAGATCACCGAACTCGAAACCGCGAACATTCTCGTCGCCACCGGTTCCGCCGCGCGCTCTCTGCCCGGCGTAGAAATTGACGGCACCACAGTCCTGACCAATCGCGAAATTCTCGGCCTGCAGCAGATCCCGAAATCCATGATCGTGGTAGGCTGCGGCGCGGTAGGCGTCGAATTCGCCTCCATCTTCCGTACCTTCGGCTCCGAAGTCACGCTCCTAGAAGCGCTCCCGCGCGTCGTGCCACTCGAAGACGAAGAGATTTCCGCCGAGCTGCAAAAAGCCCTCGTGAAAAAGGGCATGAAAATCGAACTAGAGGCAAAAGTCGAGTCCGTGAAGAAAGACGCCAACGGCGCGACGGTCGTTTACAAAGACAAAACCGGAACAGCGCAAACCATTAGCGCCGAAAAGGTTCTCATCGCCGTCGGTCGTCGTCCCCTCACTGAAGATATCGGCCTGGAGAAAACCAAAGCCAAACTCGAGCGCGGCTTCATCCATACCAACGCGTTCCTCGAAACCGATGAGCCGCACCTCTACGCCATCGGAGATATCGTCGCCGGCCTGCCGCAACTCGCGCACGCCGCTTCCATGGAGGGAATCATCGCCGTCGGGCGCATGGCCGGAAAAGAAGTGCAGCCCTTCGATCGCAAGCGCTGCCCCAACTGCACGTACTGTGAGCCGCAGATCGGTTCCATTGGCCTGACCGAAAAACAGGCCCGCGACGCCGGCTTCCAGGTGAAGACCGGAAAGTTCCCGTTCCTCGGCAATAGCAAAGCCACGATCCTTGGCCAGCACGAAGGCTTCATCAAAGTGGTAGCAGAAGAAAAGTACGGCGAAATTCTAGGCGTCCACGCCATCGGCCCGCTAGCCACAGAAATTATCGCCGAGCCCGTGGCTGCCCTCGGCCTGGAAGCCACGCTCGACGATATGGCCGCCACAATCCACGCCCACCCCACAGTCTGGGAAGCGATGGGTGACGCATTCAACGCCGTGCGAGGCTTGAGCATCAATTACTAGCGCCCGATGCAATCTTTGCCGACCATGGCTTCACATTTTGTGGAAAAATGCTGCGAGGCCAAGGTGTTGAAGTTGTAGCGGCCACCTTTAGGTGGGCGCCTTTGCCTTGGTTTTCGTGGCAGCGCAATTAAGTGCGCCATGTAATGTCCGGCAACGAACGATGCATCTTGAGAGGCCCGTGAACCACCCAGAAAAAATCTGCTGGCAAGTGAACGCAGGCCTCCTGCCCTACGCCCCAGCCTGCGCGCTCCAGCATCAACTCGTCGAAGCCCGTAAAGCCGGCGCGATCCCAGACCTCCTGCTCTTCTGCGAGCATCCGCACACCATCACCCTGGGCCGCAACGGCAAAAAAGAACATCTCCGCGCCAGCAATCATCTGCTATCCCAAATGAACGTCACGTTCCACGAAACCAACCGTGGCGGAGACATCACCTATCACGGTCCCGGACAGATCGTCGGCTACCCTGTCCTCGATCTCACCGCACACCGCCGCGACGTCCGCTGGTACGTCCAGCAGCTCGAAGAAACCATGATCCGCGCGACAGCCGACTTCAAAGTCGCAGCGACGCGCATCGCCGATCGGCACGGGATCTGGGTCGGCCAGCCGCCAACAGAAGAAAAACTAGCCGCCCTAGGTATCCACCTCAGTCGCTGGGTCACTTCCCACGGCTTCGCGTACAATGTTGCAACCGATCTGAGATACTTTGATCTAATCGTCCCATGCGGCATTGCCGGCAAGCGCGCCACTTCTCTGGAACGCGTGCTCGACCGCGCCGTCCGCACCGATGAAGTCCGGCCCAGACTCGCCGCGCATTTCGGCGAACTGTTCGAGCGCGACATGCTGCGAGTCTCACGCGCCGAACTCGAGGAAAAATTGCAACATCACATCCAACACGCGCTCGCGCCACGCCCCAGCGAAATCTTGGAACTGAAAGGGAGCCTGGCATGACCCAACCCCTAACCCAAACGCTCACGCGCGAGCAGCACCTCGACCTCTACTACTACATGCAGCTCAATCGCCAGCTCGAAGAGCGCATGGTCCGCCTCTTCCGCCAAAACAAAATTGTCGGCGGCCTCTACTCCAGCCTCGGACAGGAAGCCGTATCCGTCGGTACGTGCTACGCGCTGGAAAAACGCGACTGGATCGCGCCCATGATCCGCAACATCGGCGCGCTGCTGGTAAAAGGCGTCCCCCCGCGCGACATCTTCACCCAGCACATGGCCAAATTCACCTCGCCCACGCTTGGCAAAGACGGCACCAGCCATTTCGGCGACCTGAAAGTCCGCCACATCGTCTCGCCCATTTCCATGCTCGGCGATTTGATCCCAGTGATGACCGGTGTCGCCATGGCCGGCCGCTACCTCGGACAAAATATCGTAGCCCTCACATGGATCGGCGACGGCGGCAGCTCCACCGGCGCATTCCACGAAGGCCTGGGCCTCGCCGCCTCGCAGCGCGCTCCCTTCGTACTCATCATCGAAAATAATCAGTGGGCCTACTCCACTCCTGTTTCGCGCCAGGTCCCCATACAAAATCTCGCTGACCGCGGCGCGGCCTACGGAATCGCCAGCGTCATCGTTGACGGCAACGACGTGGTCGCCGTCTATCAAGCCTCGAAAGAGGCCGTGAACGAATGTCGCGCCGGCCGCGGTCCTCGCATCATCGAAGTGAAAACCATGCGCATGCGCGGCCACGCTCAGCACGATCCCGCCGAATACGTCCCCAAGGAAATGTTTGAGTACTGGAAAGCCCGCGACCCCCTCACGCTGTACGAAAAATATCTAACCGGAAATAAAATCTGGGATGCCGCCGCGAAATCCGAAATTGACGCCCGTATTGAACGCGAACTCGACGTCGAGCAGAAATTCGCCGAAGATTCGCCGCTCCCGCCGCCCGAACTAGCCGAAGAAGGCGTGTACTGCGACGGCTGCCACAAAATCGAAGCCGATTGGAAGCGCGCAAAATCCGAGGTGTCGCCGCCGAAGTCCAGCATTGACCCCACTTGGCGCCTAAAAGATCTCCCCGCGTACACCCAGGCCACAATCACAGGCGGCAACGGCGCGAAAAATTCAGCACCGACGCAGCCGCCCGCGTCGGTGGCCGCGCCGGCCGCAGCAGCAGCCACGGTCCCGGCGGTGCAAAAGTCGGCCGCCGCGCCCGAACGCGCCGAACTCCAGCCGGAACATTTAGCCGCGGGCGTTGCCGCGGAGGATCCAGCCGTCCCCCGCGTCCCCTTCGGCCGCGGCCCCAAAGACAAGGCCTTCCGCCAAAGTCCCGAGAACCCCCAAAACAAACCAGCCTACAGCCGGGCGCCCAAAGAGAAATCCTTCACCCGTCCTCCGCAGGAGAAATCTTTCAGCAAAGGCCCGCGCAACAAGTCCTTCGGCAAGAATGCCCAGGGCAAGCCGTTCACAAAAAATCCGCAGGATAAACAGGGGAGGCGCTGACGATGTCCCACACCGCTCCGAACCTATCCTCCAAAACCGTTCCCACGTCCGGCCCCATCACGATGGTGGATGCTATCCGGCAAGCGATGTTCGAGGAAATGGAACGCGACCCCGCCGTCGTCGCCATCGGCGAAGACATTGGCGTGTACGGCGGCGCCTTCAAAGTCACCGATGGCCTGCTCGCGAAATTCGGCCGCGAACGCGTCATCGAAACGCCTATCGCCGAAACCGCCATCATCGGCGCGGCGTGCGGCATGAGCTTCCTGGGCCTGCGTCCCGTCGCCGAAATGCAGTTCATTGATTTCATCGCTTGCTGCTTTAATCAGGTCACCAACTTCGTCGCCAAATCCCATTACCTCTGGGGCGCGCCGGTGCCCATGGTCATTCGTGGCCCATCCGGAGGCGGCGTGCACGGCGGCCCATTTCACTCCGCGAATCCCGAAATGTATTTCGTGCATACGCCGGGGCTGAAAGTGATTTATCCTTCCACGCCGTCGGATGCCAAGGGTCTGTTGAAGTCCGCGATTCGCGACAACAATCCCGTGCTGTTCTTCGAGCACAAGTATCTGTACCGCCGGCTGAAGGAAGAAATGCCGCCGGGCGATTACACTGTGCCCATCGGCAAAGCCATCGTGCGCCGCCCAGGGCGTGACTTAACGATCGTCAGCTATGCGGCCATGGCACACACGTCCATGGAAGCTGCCGTCGAACTGGCGAAAGAAGGAATCGAAGCGGAAGTGATTGATTTGCGCACTCTGCTTCCGCTCGATAAGGACACCATTCTCAGTTCCGTGAAAAAGACCAACAAGCTGCTGGTGGTGCACGAAGACACGCGCACCGGCGGCATTGCCGGCGAAATTGCCGCTCTTGTCTTCGAAGGCGCTTTTGACGATCTCGACGGTCCGGTAGCCCGCGTCACCGCGCTCGATACGCCGGTGCCGTATTCGCCGCCGCTCGAGGAACGTTTTCTACCCAACACCGAAAAAGTAGTCGCGGCCGCGCGCGAACTGGCAAAATACTAAAGCGGACAAAGGTAGGACCGAGACGATGGGAAAGACCAAGGGCATCAACAACGCCGAATTTGAAGTGGGCAGCGAAGTGAAAATCGCCGACCGCGCTTTCCTTGAAGCCTTTCTGGAAGCCGGCCAGTATCACAACGAGCTCGAGCCGGAGCAGCTGGCCTACGCCGGCAAAATCGCCAAGGTGAAAGCCGTCGATTTCTTTACCGGCGGCGACGAGATTTACACGCTGCAGGGTATCCCCGGCGTTTGGCACGAGGAGTGTCTCAGCGCCGCCTAGTCGTGCCTCGTCGCAGTTGGTCCGGCAGCGCGCGTTCATACCTACAGGAGAAGACCATGGCTGTTGACGTCATCATGCCCCAAATGGGCGAGAGCATTTTCGAAGGCACTATTACTAAATGGCTGAAAAAGGCCGGAGACAAAATCGAGCGCGATGAACCGCTGTTCGAAATTTCCACCGACAAAGTGGACGCGGAAATTCCATCGCCTTCCGCGGGTGTGCTGAAGGAAATCAAAGTCGCCGAAGGCCAAACGGTCCCGATCCAGACGGTAGTGGCCGTGATCGAAGCCAGCGACGGCGCCTCCAGTTCCGCGCCTGCGGCCGCGCCAGCGAAACCCGAGGCCGCGAAGCAAGCCGCGCCGCCTCCCGCTGCGAAATCCGCCGCACCTGCCCCAGCTGCCGCGCCTTCCGCGCCGCAACAGCAAACCGCAGCTTCCAGCGGCGAAAAAGTCCGCAGCTCTCCTCTTGTACGCAAAATCGCACGCGAAAATAATATTGATGTCTCTCAGGTTCCCGGCACCGGCGCCGGCGGACGCGTCAGCAAGAGCGACATTCTCAGCGCCGTGCAAGGCGGTGGCGTGCCAGCTGCAGCGGCTTCTGCAAGCGCAGCTCCGGCGGTGACACCAGCCGCTCCGCCAGCCCGTCCCGCGGGAGTTCCGCCAGCCACAGGCGGCACGAGCGCATCCGCGGTTCTCGATAACGCCGTCCCGCGCGAAAAAATGTATTTCGGCCATTACGAGGTCCAGCCCATGTCCGTCATGCGCCAGCGCATCGCTGAGCACATGGTCCTCTCGAAGCACGTCTCCCCGCACGTCTATTCCGTGGACGAGGCGGACATGACCGCCATCGCGACCCTCCGCGCGAAGATGAAAAACAAGTTCGAAGAAACCACCGGCACCAAGCTCACCTTCATGCCCTTCTTCGTGCGCGCCGCCGTGGAAGCCCTGCGCGCCTTTCCCACCGTGAACGCCTCGGTGGACGGCACCAACATCATCCTGCACAAAGAATGCAATATCGGCATCGCGGTCGCACTCGATTGGGGCTTGATCGTCCCGGTCATCAAGAACGCCGAGGAGAAAAATTTCCTGGGTATCGCCCGCACCATGAACGACCTCGCCGAACGCGCCCGCGCCAAAAAACTGAAGCCCGAGGAAGTCGCAGAAGGCACTTTCGCCATCACCAACCCCGGCGTCTTCGGCGGCCTGTTCGGCCTGCCCGTAATCAATCAGCCGAACGTAGCCATCCTGGGCCTCGGCACCATCGAAAAGCGCCCAGTAGTGATTGATGACGCGATAGCCATCCGCAGCATGGTCTACCTGACGCTTTCCTACGATCACCGCGTGGTAGATGGCGCCGTAGCCCACCAATTCATGGCCAAACTAAAACACACGCTAGAGAACTGGACGGAAAGCATTCTGTAGCGCGCGATATTGGTTTTGAATTTGTGAATCGCGCTGCAGCGCGATTCAGCCTGAGATCCCGCTGTGCGGGATCGAAGGGTCGCGGCCGCCTGCTTTTGTTAGGCGGGCGTTGTTGACTTTGCTTCTAGGTTCGACGCAACACGATATAACGTGTCATCTCGAACGGAGTCCCGCGCTTTTTCTTTCCCGCCGCACTTTGGCGGGCGCGGGACGCAGCGAGGGATCTGCTTTTTGCGGGAGTGCCGCGTCTGTCGGCGGTCCGGAATCTTCGATTTTCGACGCGTCTGAATCGCGCAACTCGCTTTTTGCTCTTGCTTTCAACTTTTAACTATCAACTTTCAATTCCGAACGTCCTATCCTAATCCCATGTCACGCACCCCGAAACTCGACCCTTGGGGCACGCCGCCTTGGAAAATTAACTTCACCCCGTCGCGGCGCAAACTCCCCGCTTGCGTGGACTTCGCCATAATCGGCGGCGGCTTCACCGGCCTCGCTGCCGCGGCGTGGCTCCGCCTGCTCGACCCGGATAAATCCGTAGCCGTATTCGAAGCCGCGCGCATCGGCGCGGGCGCCAGCGGCCGCACCGGCGGCATGGTCCTCGCCGAAACCGCCGCTGGCAATCAACCCGGCCTTGGCGACGTCCTCGCGGGCTTCGAATCCATCCTCGGAAAATTAAAAGTGCGCTGTGACCTGAAACTAAATGGCGCATGGGAAATCGCGCGCAAGCCTAGTTCCGGAAAAGCAAAACTCCAGCAATCACCAATCGCCTGGAACGATTCCGGCACCCTAAGAGTAGTAAACGAAGTTCCCGGCGGAACTCTCGATCCCGGCAAACTCGTCAGCGGCCTGGCTCGCGCCGCTCAGCGTCAAGGCGCGCACATCTACGAAACTCACCGCGTGCAGCACATCCACTGGAGCGCGACGCCGGATCTGCACATCACTACCACCCGCGGCGCAGCACAAAAAATTACCGCGGCGAAAATTCTTTTCGCTACCAACGCATTGTCTCTGCCTGACGCAGGCCTCACCGGCATGCATCCGCGCCTCACTCTCGCCGTGCTTACCAGGCCAGTTAGCGAAAAAGTTCTCTTCGCCATCGGCCTCGCCGAAAGACAACCGTTCTACACCGTGGATTTTCCCTATCTCTGGGGCCGCGTTCGCCCGGACCATTCTATCGTCTGGGGCGCAGGCCTCGTACAATCCCCCGACGCCGACGATCTCGAAAAAGTGGACATCTCCGCCGAGGAATCGTCAGGAGCTTTCGATCGGCTGGAAGACCGCATTCGCCACCTCCATCCCACGCTAGAAAATATAAAATTCTCCTGTCGCTGGGGCGGCCCCATCCTCTTCCGCGATTCCTGGAAACCGGTCTTCGACTGGCACCCGCAAAGCATCGCTTGCGCCACAAGCAAGGGCGCAGCGTCAAATAACAGCGACGCCCCACGCAACGGCATAGTGCTCGGCGCCTACGCCGGCCACGGCGTAGCACTCTCCTCGTACCTCGGAACCTGGGCCGCCGAAGTCCTGCTCGATCGCCGCGACCTGCCAAAATGGAGCGCTCTCAAGCCGTAAGAGAAACCGATGCCGCTCATTTCCGTCACGCGCTTGCGAGTTCGCTCCTTCCGCTATCTACCGGGATTTCTCTGGGACACACTCCAGTCCGTGCGCCAAGTCCAGCGCAGCTCTGGTTTTCTCGGCGGCAGGCTGTTAGTCAACGCAGGCTACGTTTTTTGGACCATGACCGCTTGGCAAGACGAGGCGGCCATGAACGTCTATCGCACCAGCGGCGCCCATCGCCAAGCCATGCCCAAGCTGCTCAACTGGTGCGATGAAGCCGCGGTGGTGCATTGGATCCAGGAGTCCGCGGAAATCCCCGAGTGGCAGCAGACGGAACAGCACATGACCGAAAAAGGAAGGCAGTCGAAGGTGAATCATCCCTCCGCGGTACAAGCCTCGCAGCAGATTCCCCCGCCGCAACCCAGCCGCATCGCGCGAGCTTTGAAACCAGCGCGCTAGCCTTCCAGAGCAATGCTGGGCAGAGCAACTCCGAGAGCAGCGCCAAGGCCCACTCCCCGAAATGTCACCGAATTCCCGCCGTCGTCATCGAAGGTATGGCGGGACACGCAACTGGGCGGTCTGCGATAACGCGCTTCATGAAGTTTTGTGTTGTGGCGCAGCGTTCTGCGGAAGCGTGCCAAGAGGCGTGCTATATTTTATCCGCTCTCTGCATTCCCATTTTTCATCGTGATCGTGGAGGAGGCTTCCGTGCAATTTTCCCGTTCGCGCAACCGGCGATTTCTTGTGGCAGCGGTGCTCGCGCTCGCCGCATGCGGTGCAGCCGGCTCGTTCTTCCCGGCGCAGGATCACTCCGCAGCACTCGCTGCCGCGCCCCGCGCCGGATGCCCCAACGATGACAGCGCCCTCACGCTCCCGCCAGGTTTCTGCGCGACTATCTTCGCCGACGGCATCGGCCACGCGCGGCACATGGTGGCGGCACCGGGCGGAGCGCTCTACGTAAACACCTGGTCCGGTGAATACTACGGCAACGACACACCCCACGCGGGCGGGTTCCTGGTCGCGTTGCAAGACCCAGCGGGCATGGGCAAGGCGACCGTCAATGAGCGGTTTGGTGAAACCGTCGCGAGTGGCGGCCATGGCGGTACCGGAATCGGCCTGTATCACGGCTCGCTCTACGCCGAAAGCAACGACCGCATCGTGCGCTACGCGCTGCCTTCGGATTCGCTGGTGCCGCGCGATGCACCGGCCACCATCGTCTCCGGACTACCGCTCAGCGGCGATCATCCCATGCATCCGTTCACGTTTGATGCCACCGGGTTCCTGTACGTGGACGTCGCCAGCGCGACCAATTCCTGCCAGCTGAAGAATCGCACGCTGCAATCTCCGGGTGCCGACCCTTGCACGGAGCTTGAGACCCGCGCCGGCATCTGGCGCTACGACGCGAACATGTCCGATCAGCATTTTTCCAGCGCCGAGCGCTTCGCCACCGGGATTCGCAACGCCGAAGGTTTTGCGATCGACTCGAGCGGCAACATGTTTGTCACGCAGCACGGACGCGACCAGTTGCACTCGAATTGGCCGGCTCTCTCCAGGCCCGAGCAGGAGGCCACCCAGCCCGCCGAAGAGCTGCTGCTACTGAAACAAGGCGGCGACTACGGCTGGCCCGAATGCTACTACGACGCCATCCAGCAAAAACTGGTCCTCGCGCCGGAATATGGAGGCGACGGCGGCAAAAAGATCGGGGTGTGCGCGCAGAAGACCACCCCCGTCGCGGCATTCCCAGCGCATTGGGCGCCGAACGCGATGGTGTACTACGGCGCGCAGCAATTTCCCAAGCGCTACCGGGGCGGCGTCTTTATCGCCTTTCATGGATCATGGAATCGCGCGCCGTATCCGCAAGGCGGTTACAACGTCGTGTACCAGCCTCTCGAAGGCGAGCGCGCCTCAGGCCCCTGCGAAATCTTCGCGGATGGTTTTGCCGGCGCGGTTAAATCGCCGGACGCAGCCGAACATCGTCCCAGCGGCGTGGCCGTGGGCCCGGACGGCTCGTTGTACATTTCCGACGATGTGCGCGGGCGAATTTACCGAGTGGTCTATAGCGGCGGTGCAGACGCCGACGGCGGCGGCCGTGTCACTCCGTGTCCCAGCGCCGCGGCTCCGGCCGGTGCAATCGCGCATGCCGCCGCCGAGCCGCCCGAAGGCACGCATCCCGACGCCGGTGCTGCCACAACCTCAGTTGGCGCTGTGCCGACAGGAGCGACCCCCAAGATGGTCGCGCTCGGCGCGCGCGTCTACAGCGGCCAGGTAGGCGGCGCCCCCTGCACCGGCTGCCACGGCGATCACGGCCAGGGCTCGCCGCTCGGCCCTCCGCTCACCGCGCATCAGTGGCTGTGGAGCGACGGCAGCTACGCCGGCATCAAGAAAACGATCACCGACGGCGTGCCGCAACCCAAAAAATATCGCAGCCCCATGCCGGCCATGGGCGGCGCGCAACTCAGCGCCGATCAGGTCGCGGCACTCGCGGCGTACGTCTACAGCATCAGCCATCCGGCGCCACGGAATTCGCCACAGTAAAAGTCAAAAGTAGCCCTGCGGTTCCAGCCGCATCGACGCTGCTGCGTTTGGCGCTGCGCAGTCCGTCCCGCTCATGCTGCAAGCCGAAACCGGCAAGTGACGCGGCACGCCCACCGGACAGATTTTAAAGTGTTCGAAACGGAAATATCTCGAGAGGTTTTCTCGGAAGCTGCATTACTGAATCCATTGGTCCTTTTATTGAATTCGCTGGCGCAGCTCTTCGGCGAATCCTTCCACCTGGCTCATGGCCACGATGCGTATGCCTTCGCCGGCGAAAAGTTTTTCGACGAACGCGTGCCGCGGATTCTCAGCGTCCGGCGCCGTATCTGTAATAGCGGTAATTTCCGCCATCGCATCGCGCGCATGAATGCACCCAGCCGTGTAAGCCAAAGCCTTCGCCTGCGGCAGATCGCGCCGCAATGAAACCGACTGGATAAATCCGCGCGCGCCGTTCTGGTAACCGTAATCCAGCCGCATGGGATCTCCTGGTTGCGTGAATCCCTCCACGCGCACGCGATGCTCCAGCTTGCCCAGAATGCGGTGCCGCCGGAATACATCGTTCAACTTGTCGCGCATCCAGTCCCGCGTATTTTGCAGCAACCCGCCCGCGCGCCGCAGCGGAGGCGTCACCTGCGCGCGGTACAGCCGATCCAGCTCCACGTCAAAATTATCGGCCAGCAGGCCCTTCGGTTGGCTGAATTGCAGTGTTGTGGAAAGATTTTGATCGAGCTTTTGCAGATAGACGTCCACGTCCGCGACCGATGCGCGCAGGCGTGCGTCGAACTCCGTAGCAAGCGACCGTAGTAAGTTTTCGTCAGCATTCGGATGCACCCGCCGTACGCGCGCAAATTCTGCGGGCTCTTCGATCAACCGCATGGCACGTCGCTGCCCGGAAGCTTCTTGCAGGAGCACGCCGATATTCACCCACTCATCGCGTTCCAAGTTGGGCATGTAACGCAGAACGCGATACTCAAATACATTTTTCGGTACTTCATCTGTCGCTACAGGTGACATGGCTTGCCTCCCTACAGAGAACTCACGCCAATAACTTCCCAACACAGACTTCCTGCCACGGACTTCCTGCCACGGACTTCTCGCCACATCTGCGCTCAATTCTTAGAGCCTTGCGAAAAACAATCGACCTCAAACAAGCAACGCCGCGCCACCGAACACCTCATCCCGCAAAATTTTCCCCCTTCACCAACCGCACCTCTACTTCCAATTTGGAAACGGCTGCGCCGACGATTTCCAGGCCGACACAATCAACTCCCGCACCAACTTTCTCCGCCGCAAAAGCTGCTCCAGCATTTTTTCCAGCGCATCCGTGTCGCAGTCATACCACTCCGGCGGAATCTGCCCGTAAATTTCCTCCAGCGCCGTCTCTTCTATCCTCTCCACCCGCGCAATCCAGGCATCAAAAGATTCCATCCCGCGCACGCCCTGATACACGCGGTGCCGCGCATACAATCCCCGCAACGGCGCATCCGGAAAATTCCACTCCGCCGCATTAAAACAGAATCCGTTATCAATCATCCGCGCGCAATAACGCGTGGCCGCTCCGGCCCCCCATTCCACACGGTGACCCATACTTTGGCCCACACCGTGGCCCGCTGCGTCCGCCTCGCGATAAAATATCGCCTGCCGCCCGTTGGTGTTGCAGGTCCATTTATCGAACACCAGCATTCCGCAGAATTCGGAAATGTTGGTCACTTCGCGCAGCTGTTCATTCGGAAGAAAATCGTACACCGCCACGTCCGCCAGATTTCCCGGATAGCGCGAACCAAATTGCTTCCCCGCTTTGCACGGAGCGCGCCCGCGCCCCAGCTGAATCACCAGATCCTCGGTGTGGGCGATCAGCTCCGCCCGCACCTCCACCACTTCCGGCTCCGCCACCGAAAGCCCCAGCCTCGCCGCCAACCTCGTACCCAGCAATTCGTTCGCCAGGATCCGCAGTCCCTGCGGGTTGTTCTGGAATTTCACCACGTAATACGCCTGATTCGAGCAGCGCATCAAATGCGATTGCGCCCCGCCACGCATCCTCCGCACTTGTTCGACCGCCAGCGCCATCCCGCGCCCATGCTAACGGTCCATAAAGCCGCGCGGCAAGCGAATTATTTTCAAACTGGGAACGTATCGCAAAGATGCACTACGGCCAACATCCCGCGCGATGTTTCGATTCAGCACACCAGCCGGGTTTGCATCACAGCAGGGAATCCGGAATCAACGCCACCGCGAAATACGTGGCCGGGAAACAGGGAAGCAGGGGATTGAATTCCGCAAGCTGCGCCACAATCAAAGAGCAAAAGTCCAAGAAGCCAACGGCGTGCAAAAAGAAACGCGGAACCGCCAGCGCCCGAAGCAGCGCACACGGTCCCGCGTCACGATCTTCCGCCAAAAAAACTTCAGCGTTTCTTGCGCTTCGCCGCTTTCTTGGCCTTGCCCTTTTTCTTCGCGGCTTTCTTCTTGGGCTTGGTTTTTTTCTTGGCCGCGGCCTTCTTCTTCGGCGCACTCTTTTTCGCCGCGCTTTTCTTCGCAGCAACTTTCGCCTTAGGAGCAGCCGCCGGCTCCTCGTCCCCGTCCGGCTCTTCCTCGACGATAATCTCCTCCACTTCCTCTACGACTTCTCCATGAGGGAGTTCCGCGCCTTCTTCCCCCTCTTCCTCTTCGTAACGGGGTAGCTCGTCATCTTCCTCATCGTGCTGTTTGGCGTGAAACATGGCTCCCTCCCTGGGTATCGGGCTTCAAAAAGGTCATATTAGGCCCTGCGCGCTTATAATCGGAGTGCTGGAAGTTTGTCAAGATGCAAGGCCGCGAAAACGCCTTCCCGCGCAGAATACTTGAGGAAATCGTCGCAACGATGGTGTAACAAAAAGTTACATAGGTGAGTAAGTCGTTTTGGAACAGAGGTTTACAGCGAGCTCAGGATCTAGCCCCATTTACCGCTGAATGGTCAACACATCCCCAGCCTTCAAAGGCCGCTCGTCCAGAAACGAGTTTGCCTGCCTAATGCTCTCAACGCTCGTCTTGTAAGCGTGCGCGATGGAGTACAGCGTCTCGCCCTGCTTTACATGATGCTCCACAGTCGCGGGCTTATTGCCGCCGTTCGCCGCCACATTGCGCACCGCCACGCTGCCGCCGGTCGCGTGATCGGCAGCAGGACGCACGGCCGATTTCGCAGCTGACGCTGAGCGCGGCGCATCATCCCCCGAGCCCCCCGCATAAATCTTTAATCGCGAACCGCGCGGCACGCTCGCCCCATGAATATTGTTCCAGCGTTTCAATTGCGCGACGCTCACATCAAAACGTTCCGCGATCCCTTCCAGAGTGTCGCCGCGTACCACGCGGTAATGCACCAGCCGCACCGCCGGCGGCGCAGCCGGCACGTTCAACATGAATCCTGCCGGGACCACAGCATGCGCTTCCAAATGATTCGCCGATTCAATGGCCGGCACAGTCACGTGGTAACGCCGCGCAATGTCGGAAAGCGTTTCGCCCTGTTCCACTGTGTGCAACCGCCACGTCGTCCACTTGTCTTCCGGAACCTGGCCGATCACGTTCAGCAATTTCTCGCCGTATCCGGCAGGCAGTTTCAATTCGAAGTTCGGATCGCTCGGCGTCACGCTGCGCAGCATTTCCGGATTCAGTTCGCGCAGATCATCCAGATCGGCTCCAGTCGCGTCCGCCACCAGCCGCAGATCAATCGCGTGTGCCGGATGAATCACGTCCACCGGCGCCGGCTTCTCCGCTTCCACCTGCACGCCATAAAGCGACGGGTCTTTCGCCACCAGCGCCAGCGCAATAATAATCGGTACGTAGTTCTGCGTCTGCTTGGGCAGAGCGTGGCGTTTCTGCAATTCCCAGAAATCCGCGTAGCCGGTGCGCTCCACCGCCTTCACCACGTTCATCGGCCCGGAGTTGTAAGCCGCCATCACCAGATACCAGTCGCCGAACATGTCATACAAATCGCGCATGTGCCGCGCCGCTGCCCGCGTGGCCTTCTCCGGATCGCTGCGCTCATCCACATAATAGGTCCGGTCCAGATCGTATTCCTCGCCGCGGAACGGCATGAACTGCCACAATCCTCGCGCCCCTGCGCGCGATACCGCCGACGGCCGAAACGCCGATTCCGCCTGCGCTAGATACATCAAATCCTGCGGCACGCCTTCTTCTTTCAGCACCCGCCGGATCATGTCATTGTAACGGCCGGAACGATCGAGACCGTGCTCCACTGTCGCGCGGCCCCGCGTGGTCGTAAAGTAGCTCAAATACTGCAGCACCGAGTCGTTCACCGTCAGCGGCAGATCGTGCGGCACGCGCATCAATTCTTTTTCTGCCTGCGCCGCCAGCCGCGGGTCGCCCTTCGGCAAAGTCATGTCCGCCAGCTCGTCAATCGGCGCCGGGGTGCCGGTGCCCTCTTCCTCTTCGTCGGCTTCTTGCTTGGCGCTGCGCTCGTAGGAATGCAGCGTCTCGCCAATCTGATCGAAAAGATCCGAAAGCCGCGGATCCGAATCCACTTGAAATCCGCTCGCCAGCATTAATTCCACGGCGCGATCGTAATCCGCATGCGCCTTGTCGAAGTCGCCCGATTTATATTCTTTCTGCGCGGTATCGAAAATCACCTGCACTTTATCGATCAGGATGTCTATGTGCGGCCGGGTGTCGTACAAGGAAGTCAGAAAGACGGTGTGCTCGGGAAAGGGAAGCGGTTCGCGCGCAAATTCGGGGACCCGCGCAGGAGTCGCCGCCGGCGGACGCGCCTTCGTTTGCTTGCTGGATACGGTGTCGTTGCATGCGGCCAGCGCGAGTATCGCCACCGCGCAAATGCCAGCGCAGCACAACCAGCTCACACGGCGCGCTCGGCTTGCCGAGCCGCACACCTGTTTTTGGCCAACGACCCTCAGCTTCATGGTCTTCGTCCATCCTTGCGACGCGCGATACTTCTCCGCAGGATTCTCCGAAGTAACTTCGGGTCCATAGCTGCATACAACGCGGCGCCGCGTCGTTCGCCCCTCTTAAAGGGCAACGGGAATCTTACGAACTACCCACGCTCGGGTCAATGGCCTTGCCGTACCAGCCATTGTCATACTCGGGACATCGCCCTCGGGCCGGGCCCCGCCACGCCGCCCTTCGATCACCCGCCTAAAACTCATCAGCAACAATCAACCTCGTATAACCACGTCGCCTCAGACGTTTTTCGCTGCACATTCCATTTTTCGTATTCCAACAACCCGAACACTAATAGCCTCGCCAATTTTCCGTCCCACTGTTCATACAAAGCTCGTTACTTTCGCTCTCCAAGCCTGCTCTACACTGTTTGTAATCATAGATTTAAGTCGGCGACAAGCTTTTGACATGCTGTGGCTACTGAGCTGCATTTGCCATTTCATTCATCGCATGTTGGGGGAATCCCGCAACACCTGGATATCCCCCGACAGCGGGAGGGGATCGGCATGAATTTCAGTCGTCGTCTGTTCGGGGGTATTGGCACTTTCTTTATCATCTTCGCTGCGATTCTCGCGGCACCATCCATTCTGCGCGCACAGACCGCCAAGGTCACCGGTACCGTGCTGGATTCTTCCGACGCAGCCGTCATTGGTGCGACCATCACCGCCACCAACGCCGCCACCTCCATTGAGCGCTCCACCACATCTACCGACACCGGCGCCTATACCATCTCCAGCCTGCCGCCCGGCGTCTACAGCTTCACTTTTACGAAGACCGGATTCAAAGTCGCCCGGTTCGCGCAAATCACCCTGACGGTGGATCAAACCATGACCCTCGACGCCAAGCTGGAGGTCGGCACCGTTTCCGCAACGGTCGAAGTTGCCGCCGCCAACGTCGCGCAGATTGACACCGAAAACGCTACGCTCAGCAACGTGGTCGAACACAAGCAGATGACTGAACTCCCGCTGATCCTGCGCGATCCCTACCAGCTCGTCCTTCTCGGCCCCGGCGTCACGCAGTCCGACGGTCTGGGCGGCGTCTCCGTAAATGGCGGGCGTGAGCGCAATAACAATTTCCTACTCGATGGCGCGGACAACAACGACGCTGACGTGCCCGGACCTCTCGGCGGCCTGATCGCCGAAAATCCGGACGCTACCGAAGAATTCCGCGTACTCACCAATAATTTCGCTCCCGAATACGGTCGCAACAATGGCGCCATCATTGACGTCGTCACCCGCAGTGGCACTAACCAATTCCATGGCAACCTTTTCTATTTCGGACGCTGGGACGCTCTCGGCGCCCGCGATTATTTCAATCACCAGATTGACCCGCTCACTGGTGAGGTCGCTGCCAAGAATCCTTACGTCCGCAACCTGTACGGCGGCTCGGTAGGCGGTCCCATCATCAAGGACAAGACCTTCTTCTTCCTCAACTATCAAGGCGATCGCTTCGTAACCACCTTGACCAACACCACCGTCGTACCCACCGCGGCATTCAAGTCGGGCATCTTCACCTACACCAACCCGCAAACCGGTGCCAGTCAGGCCATCAACGTCACCACTCCCGGCGTTGGCAACAACGCCACCGGCGTAGGACTCGATCCGGTTATGAAACAAATCCTGGCGCTCTATCCCGCGCCCAACCAGGTCAATTCCGATGGCATCACCGGCCAGCTCTTCTTTCCCAGCGAGTCGCGCGAGAAAGACGAAGACGCCGTCCTCAAGATTGACCACAAGATTAATGCGCACAACAACCTCTACGCCCGCTATACCTACAATTATTTCGGCGATCCTAACCCCTTCCACAACGATTTTCTGCCCGGCGGCTTGGGCGACGTCAGCGAGACGGACAAAATCCAAGGCCTTGCCGTCGGTCTGACCACCACTTTTGGAGACAGTTTCATCAACGAATTTCGCTTCGGGGCCAATCGCATCAATGAGTTCTTCGGCTGCGGCGGCGTCCCGACGTTTGACAGCTTCGGTTTCATCGACCCGGAAGGAATCGGCGCCGACTTCAAGCTCCCCACGTTCCAGGGTGGCCAGGGCGGCCCGTTCGGCTTCGGATGCCAGGCGTTGGGCGATGCCGATGGCCAGGCCAGCAAACAAGGCACCTATCAGTGGTACGACGCCATGAGCAAAGTCGTGAAATCCCACACCATCAAGTGGGGCGCCGAAGTCCGCGACGTCTACTCCAACAACAACACCAATTTCTCGTCGCGCGCCCTCTTCACCTTCAACGTTTTTACCGCCAATAGCGTTTCCACCCTGCAAAACCTAAACACCGGAGTGGACTCCAATGTACTCGAAGACACCGTCGGCGCCTTGCTCGGCCTCGTGAATTCTCAGGGACAAACCCAGTTTTTTGACCGCGCCGGCGATCGTCACCCGACCGATGAACTCAATTTCGTACAGCACGAAGTTGGGGGCTTTGTGCAGGACAGCTGGAAAATAAAATCCAATCTCACTCTAACCTACGGCCTGCGCTACGAATGGTACGGCGTGCCCTATGAAGCCCACGGTAATTTCGCCACGCTCTTTCAGGACAGCAGCGGTTTCGCGCCTTTCACTTTCCAGCCCGTTGGTCCCGGCACCGGCCACCAACTCTTCAATGATTATTATAAGAACTTCGAGCCCCGCTTTGGTTTCGCCTGGGATCCTTTTAAAAACGGACGCACCTCCGTGCGCGGCGGCATCGGCGTATTCAGCGACCGCATTTACGGCAACCTGGTCTCGGACGCCCGCGGCAATCCGCCGTTTCAGCCCAGCACTTTCACCCAACCCGCGCCGTCTCTCGGTCCAGTCGCCGCCGCGCAACTTCAGGCGCAGGTCGCTCCCGGAAATTTGACGCCTTCTCCCGTCGTTCCAGACGGCGCCGGAATTTTCCCCGATCTCTTCGATCCCAATATCAAGCCGCCGCTCATCGTCACCTGGAACATCGGCGTGCAGCGTGAACTCACCCAAAATTTAAATCTGGATGTCAACTACGTCGGCAACCACGGCACGCGCATTCTTCGTGTCATTGACGGCAATCCTCCGCAGCCCGCTCTGGTCTCAGCCGCGTTAGCTTCCGGTGTTCCCACTGAGGACCTACAATTTGCCACGCTCTACTTCGGCGCGCCCGGAATCAATCCGGTCGTCAATAACAATGCCTTCTTCGATACCTTTACCGACCAGACCTCCGGCCATTCTTGGTACGACGGTCTGCAACTCCAGGTCACCGAGAAAAACTTCCATGGCCTGCAGATTCAGGGTTCCTACACCTGGGCTCACGCGCTCGATGATTCCTCCGATCCTCTGGTTCCCACCGTCGCCAACGGTAATTTCCCCGTTGATTCCTTCAACCTGCGGCGTGAAAAGGGAAATTCGGGTTTCGATACCAGGCAACGGGGCGTGATTAATTTTGTCTATCTACCAAACATAGGCCGCGGCCGCGCTCATTTCGCGAACGGCGTTACCGGACGCGCGCTGGAAGGCTGGCAGATCAGCGGAATCGCCGCGTGGCAAACCGGTCTCCCGTACGACATCTTCGGCATCGCCGACACACTGCATACCAACTTTGCCGACCGTGTCACTGTCGTCAATGCGTCCGTTCTGAAGCAGGTCCCTTCCACCGGCAAGGTTATCCCCAGCACCGGCGTCTTCACCGGCTACAATCTCGCCGCGTTTAATCCCGACGATCCCACTATCATGCCCGTCCCGTTCGACGTTCCGTCGAACCTTCTGCGCAATCAGTTCACCGGACCCGGCATCAACAACTGGGACGTTGCCTTGTCCAAGATCACCACCTTCAAAGAAAAATACACTTTCCAACTGCGGTTCGAGTTCTACAATCTTTTCAATCGTACCCAATTCACCAAGCCGGACACCAACATTCAGGATGCCCTGTTCGGCTACTCCACGTCGCAAGTCGGACAAAACGACGGCACCACCGGAGCACGCCAAGTCCAAATCGGCGCGAAGTTCAACTTCTGATCGAAGCAGGTGGGAAGGGAATCAGGACTGGGTGGGGGGACTTCAGAGCGCCATCGGTGTAGCGTTACCGCCGATGGCGCTCTGTCGTGTTTCTCTGCGTTCTCCGATGTTCCTTTATGCGCTCTGTGTTAAATCTTTAATCCGTTCCACAACCACGCCTGTCACGCCAGCGCCTGCCGCAAATCCTCAATCAAGTCCCCCGCATCCTCCAACCCAATCGAAGCTCGCACCGTCCCAGGCTCCACTCCCGCCGCCCGCAATTCCGCCACTGTCATCCGGTAATGCGATGAATACATCGGCAGCACGACCAAAGACTCCGCGCCCCCTAAACTTACCGCCAGCAAAAACACCCGCGTCCGGTCGCAGAACCTCCGCGCTGCCGCCAACCCGCCCTTCAAATCGAAAGCCATCATTCCACCGAATCCTTTCATCTGCCGCTTCGCCAGCGCATGATCCGGATGCGAAGCCAGCCCCGGATAATGCACCCGCGCCACTTTCGGATGTTTCTCCAGAAATCGCGCAACCGCTAAAGCCGTCTCGCACTGCCGCCGCACTCGCAGCTCCAAAGTTTTCATCCCGCGGATCAACAAATACGCAGCCTCCGGATCCATGGACCCGCCCAAATAAATAATCATGTCGCGAATTTTCTCGATCAGCGAATGTCTTCCCGCCGCTGCCCCCGCGATCACGTCCGAATGTCCCGACAGATATTTCGTCGCGCTGTGCATCACCAGATCAAATCCCATCGCCAGCGGCTTCTGCAGCACCGGGCTCGCAAAAGTATTGTCAATCAGCGCCAACAGATCCCATTCCTTCGCAAATGCAATCGCCTTCTGCAAATCCACCAAACGCAAAGTCGGATTCGTCGGCGTCTCGATGTACAACACCTTCGTCCGCGGATTCACCAACCGCTCGATCCCCGCCAGATCCGTTTCCACGTGTCGCACCACGATCCCCATCCGCGGAAACACGTCGCGCATCAGCCGGTACGTCCCGCCATACAACGCGCGCGTCGCAATCACTTCATCGCCGGTTTTCAGCACCGAAAGCAGCGCGCTGGAAATCGCCGCCATCCCCGAAGCCGTCACGATCGCCGCCTCCGCGCCCTCCAGCGCCGCGATTTTCGCTTCCGCCACCGAAAGCGTCGGGTTGCCATAACGCGTGTAGATGTACGCCGGCCTTTTCCCCTCCGCCCACAGCTTCAGCTCCTCCGTATTCGCAAACGTAAAATTCGCCGTCCGCGAAATCGAAGTTCCCACCGCCGCGCTTCGGCGGAATTTATCTTCACCTGCGTGGATGGCAATCGTAGCGTCCGCCAATCGGCGGCCCTTGTCAGTTTTTTTCATGGCGAGCCAGCTTGCCGCAGCTGGTCAAAAAATCACAAGCTCCAATTTGGCGGAACGCTGCGCGCGGCGCCACCACCACTGCCGCCGCAACCACACGGTTGGCAAACCACCCCGATTACGCAACAATGTCTTGCGCAACGCCGCACAACACAACGTCGCGCCGATTCACATTCCGCGGAGCCTGTACCTATGCGCGTAACTCCCACCCAAGTCCTCTGCGCTTTCTGGCTTCTCTTCGCGCTCTACTGGTTCGTCGCCGCTTTCGGCGTCAAGCGAACCGCCAAGCGCCAGAACCCCGCTGAGCGCATGCTCTACATCGTCTTCATGGCCGCTGGTTTCTTCCTGCTATACCAGAAAAACCCAAACTGGGGCCCGCTCAATCACCGCTTCCTCCCCGACAAGCTGTGGGTCGCCTGGCTCGGCAGCGCTCTCTGTGCCGCTGGAATCCTCTTCGCCATCTGGGCTCGCCGCACCATTGGCAAAGACTGGAGCGCCGAGGTGCAAATTAAAGAAAACCATCAGCTGATCCGCTCCGGCCCCTATGCTCACATCCGCCATCCGATCTACACCGGCTTACTACTCGCCACGCTCGGCACGGCCGTCCTCATCGGCGAATATCGCGGCCTGCTAGCCGTCGTCATGTTTGTCGTCGGATTCACACGCAAAGCCCGCAAGGAAGAATCGTTCCTGGCCGCCGAATTCGGGCCCGCCTTCGAAGAACATCGCCGCCACACCGGCTTCTTTCTGCCCCGTTTTTCCTGAAAAAACGCGGATTTTTCCCGCCGACCGCCCCGGTTTCGCCTTCTATTTGCTGCTGTTTTCGCCTAGTACTTCGCTGGAATTCCCTTGGCAGCGGCCGTTCCGTGCCATCATCAAACTATAGGTTCCGGCCTTTTCGCCGCGTCTAGCGGCTTTCGTGAGAGGAAACGATGCGTAACAAGCTCAGCTCTGTGCTGATTCTCTGCATCTCAACCGTGTGCCTATCCGGCTGCGACCTGCTCCGGGTCGCCGGTCCTTGCTATGGCGTAGGCTGCCCAGGCGGCACCGCGGGTCACAATGGCCAATACAAACCCGGCGAAGCCCCGAAAGCCCAGAACGCCTCCGCTCCGGCGCCAGCTAAATCCGCCACCGCGCCAACTCAAAACGCATCCGCTGCGACGCAGCCCAATATCGTATTACCCAGCACTGTGCAGCCCACCGCGCCCGCGCAACCTGACAGCGCGCAGGCCTCGAACACGCAAGCTGTGACTCCTCAACCGGCCGCAGCACAAAACGCGAGCACCCAAACGAAACCCTCGCCGTTCCATGCGATCGGCGAATTCTTCGAGCGCCTGATCCCGCACCACAACTCAGGCGCAAATTCCGGCGCGGGTAACTAAGCCGAAGCCGACCGCCCGTTCTCCTCGACCTCCTCCCCGGCATGGTGCGGTTTATGCGCCGCGATCACTTTCTCCGCGATCTCATTCGGCACGTAATCGTAATGCGAAAATTCCATCGAATAACTCCCTCTCCCCTGCGTCAAAGAAATCAATTCATTTGCGTAACTAAGCATTTCTGAAAACGGCACCAGCGCCTTGATCACCACATTTCCTGCCCGCGCTTCACTCCCGCTGATCTTCCCGCGACGCCCGCTCAGATGCCCCATCAAATCCCCTGAATACTGATCGGGCGCATACACCTCCACCTGCATGATGGGCTCCAGCAGCGCCGGTCGGGCCTGCTTCATCGCCTCCTTGAACGCCAGCGACCCCGCAATCTTGAAAGCCATATCACTCGAATCCACGTCGTGATATTTCCCGTCATACAGACTCACGCGGAAATCCACCACCGGAAATCCCGCCAGGTACCCGCGCTCCGCCGAATCCCGCACGCCCTTTTCCACCGACGGAATCCAGTTCTTCGGAATCGCTCCGCCGAACACGTCATCCACAAACTCAATTCCCTTGCCGCGCGGCAGCGGTTCCAGCTTGATGCGGCACAAACCAAACTGTCCATGTCCGCCGGTCTGCTTCTTGTGTTTGCCTTCCGCATCAGCCTTGGCGCGAATCGTTTCGCGGTAGGGAACTTTCGGCGGATGAATCATCAATTCCACGTGATACCTCTTGCGCAGCTTCGCCACCACCACTTCAATGTGCTGCTGCCCCGCGCCGCTCAGCAAAAATTCCTTCGTCTGCGGATCGCGCCCAAACCGCAGCGCCAAGTCCTCCTCTAGAATTTTGTGAATCGCCACACCGATGCGATCCTCATCCGCGCGCGTCTTCGGTTCCACCGCAAACGTAATCGAAGGCTCCGGAATCCGCGCCGGCGCACAGAATACCTGCGCGTTCTTGTCGCCCAAAGTCTCTCCGGTCGTGGACTCCTTCAATTTAGCGATCGACCCAATATCTCCCGCGTGCAGCTCGCCCACCTCGGCTCCCGTTTTTCCCTGCATCACTTGGATATGCTGGAATCGTTCCTGCGTGCCGCGATTGAAATTCGTCAGCGTCGCATCATTCTTCAGCACCCCAGACATCACCTTGAAATAGGTAATTCGCCCCGCGAATGGATCCGCTAGCGTCTTGAACACAAACACGGAAAGCGGCCCGGAATCGCTAATCACGCGTTCCACTGTTTCGCCTTTGTGGTCCGCCGTCTTATGGCACACGATCTTCCCGCGCGCCGCGGGCGATGGAAAAATCGCCACCATCAGGTTCAGCACCGCATCGCTCCCGATGTTGTGCAGTGCCGAACTCAGCATCACTGGAAACAGCCGCTTCGCCAGCACCGCTTCGCGCAAACCAATCACCAGGTCATGCACCGGCAGCGTCCCCTGATCGAAGAATTCCTGCATCAGCGCGTCGTTGCCCTCAGCTACCATTTCCACCAGCGTCTCATGCCCCAATTTCGCCTCATCAGCCAGCGCCTGCGGAATCTCCTCAATTTTCGCGATCCCATTTCCGTCGGGCGTGTATATCAGCGCCTTCATGGTGATTAAATCCACCACACCGCGAAATCCTTTTTCCCAGCCGATTGGCAATTGAATCGGCACCACGCCCCGTCCGAAAATCTGCTGCACCGAATCCAGCGCCCGCTCGTAGCTCGCCAGGTCCCGGTCCATCCAATTCAGCAAAAACGCACGCGGCAAATCGTACTCGGTCGCGTAGTCCCACACTTTTTCCGTCACCACCTGTACGCCCGCGGCCGCGTCCACGAGAATCAGCGCGGCATCGGCGGCAATAAGCGAGGATTTTGTTTCGTTGATGAAAGTCGAATAACCGGGAGTATCCAGCAGATTGATCTTGGTCTTTTCAGGCTGCGCCGGAGCCTGCCACTCCGCATGCGCCACGCCTGTATTGATTGAAATCTTCCGCGCCACCTCTTCTTCGTCCCAATCCGTCGTCGCCGACCCTTCGCTGACTTTTCCCAGCCGCGGCGTCATCCCCGCCGTGTGCAGTAACGACGACACCAGCTGGGTTTTCCCCGTGTCGCCGTGGCCGACAATGCCAACATTTCGAATCCATTCAGTGTTGTAGTTTTTCATTTTTCACCTCGGTGGAATTGACAGCAGAAAATGGAATGTCGAAATCGGAAACACCGTAATGCCCCGGCGTAGAAGTTGCCGTTGAATTTGTAGCGGCCGCCTTTAGGCGGGCGCCGTTGACTTGGCGTTTGACTTGGCCTTTGGAGCGGCGGTCTTTAGACCGCCAGCAGTGGTTGTGGCGTGCGGGTACTCCACAACTGCGCTCCACGATAATCTCGCTGCCAGCGCGCGACTTGGCGCGCACACATCTCCGAATAGGCATTTCGCAAAGGGATAAAACAGGCGTCCATTCCGACATGTAGTGCGAGGCGTACATCATCACGGCGCCGCCCCCCGGCGGTTGCGCACATGACCCTGCGGAAACCCGGATGCTAGCACACGCCCCGCCGCACATTCAACCGCAAGAACCCGCGTACCAGGACCCTCTACTTACTCTCTGTCTTTGTGCTCCGTAATGTCCACGCATCGCGCGGGATTCGCTTCATCTCGAACAAATCAGACGTCCGCGCATACCACCCCGCACCATGCATGCGCCCGACCAGCTTCAACCCCGGCGTATCAATATGATGTCTCACCGGATCGATCACAAATTCGTCGCGCACATGCATTGCCAGTATCCGTCCCAGCACCAGCCCGCTCTCCTTTCCCAACTCCACGATCTGCATCAACTCGCACTCCATCGAAACAGGGCTCTCGGCAATACGCGGCGGTTTCACGTATACGCTCGGCACAATCGTCAGCCCAGCTTCGTGCGCTTCACTCACCTCGCGCTCGAACTCGATCGCCGTGATGTTCATCCGTTCCCTGGCTTCCTCTGACACCAGGTTCACCACAAATTGCCCCGTATCGCGAATATTCCGCCGCGTATCCTTCGGCCGCCCCGGATCGTGACTCCCAATCCCAATGCCCACCACCGGAGGATCCCCCGCAAATCCGTTGAAAAAAGAAAATGGCGCCGCATTCAACTGCCCCTGCAAATCCTGCGTCACAACCCAAGCAATCGGCCGCGGCACAATTGTCGAAACCATCAGCTTGTACCGCTCCCGGGCATCAATCGTGGCAAAGTCGAACAACATCCTAAGTCCTCCTGGGAAAGTAACGAGCTAGCCGCGCTAATCCTTACTGAAAGAATTACACTCCTCCAGCTTGCCACAAAATCCGCCAACGTTTATCCAGGAGTCGCAGGGGCACGGCATGCCGTGCCCAGTTCTTCGTTCTCAATCGCCCGAGCTGTTCCACTGTCATCCCAACAAGTACAGATTTCGTACAGGTCCCGTACAGTTTTCGTCCAGTTAGTACTAGTTCTGTACCTTTTCTATACCACGTCTGTCCCGACGCACAGCTGTTTTCCCGACCTTCGCGTGTTAGCGTGGTGAGGGGATTAAGAAAATGAATAATTTTCAAATTTCGCGCGGCCGCGCGGCGAATGTCCCCACGTCGCAACAACCAACTCCGTTGGTTTCGCGGGCAACGAACCCCTCGGTCCCCAAAAGCACGCGCGTTTACACCGTCCGCCACCCCGTCCAAATCCACCTACCGAGGCGCCAGCAAACACCGCAGTCCGCACAATTCCGCCCGCCAATCAGTAGAAATACCAACGCTTCTAATCAACGTCCCGTCGATTAGAATTCACCGCAAATGACTGAAAACAAATAGCCACGCTCAATCCTAATCAACCATTTTTCGCCAAAATCGGCGCAACTGTTAGTTTTCACTTTGCCCCCTGTCACCAAGCCACGCACTGGCACGCGGAATCCAGCGCGGAACGTTCGCGCAGAAAGATTCGTATTCCGCGCCGAAAGTCTTGCGCAGCGTGGGTTCCTCGTAGGCCAGGACAAACAAGTGCGCTACCAGCCACGCGAACAGCGCGTACTCGAAAACGCGAACGTCACCGAACAGCAACGCCTGACCCAAAATGACGGCGACCACCGCGACATACATCGGATTGCGAACGTAACGATAAAAACCCTTCACCACCAGGTGGCGCGTCGGAAAGACGGGCGCGGGCGTGCCCAGTCCTTGCAGCGCAAAACGCGCGAACGAATCGAGCACCACAAATGTGCCGGCAGCGATGACCACGACGCCGATCACGCGCAACGGCGCGTAGCCCTGGAACGGCGCGCGGAATTCCCAGCGCGAAATCCACCACGGCACCAGTCCCGCCACGCAGCCGGGTGCGAGCACCAGAAAAAGCGCTGTTCCCACAACGGCGAAAACGCGCCGGATTTGATCCCTTGGGCGCAATCGGGACTCAGCGCTCATTTCAATGGTCCGCCATGTGCGTTGCATTTTAGCAGCAGCACGCAACTCACCAGCGGAATCTTGCGTTATACTGCGCGGCAATATGAGCGTCATTATTTCCATGCTGCGGGGCGTCAACGTGGGCGGCCACAACAAAATCAAAATGGACCAGCTCCGCGCCGTGTACGAATCGTTGGGATTTCGCGACGCGCAAACCTACATACAGAGCGGCAACGTGGTCTCCCGCGCGGACAAGCGCGATCCCGCCACAGCCTGCACTCGCATCGAGAAAGGCATCGAGCGCAACTTTGGATTTCGTCCCAGCGTGATCGTGCGCACCGCGTCCGAATTGCGCGAAGTAATCGTGCGCAATCCGTTCGCCAAGCGCTCCGGCATAGACGCGAGCAGATTGCTGGTGGCGTTTCTCGCCAGCAGTCCTGCCGCAGACGCTCTCGATAAAGTTTTGAAAATGAAGTGCGAGCCCGAAGAATTGCGCGTAAGCGGCCGCGAGCTTTTTATTTATTTTCCGAATGGCATGGCCCGTCCCACATTGCCCTTGGCGACGGTCGAGCGCACCCTAAAAATTTCGTTCACCGGAAGAAATTGGAACACGGTGCGGAAATTGCTGGAGATGGCGGAAGCACTGGAGCAATCAGCAAAAAAATAATCTACGCATTCGCTCCGCGGATGCGCGCGCGGGCGGCAGTCGCGGCGGCGACGAAAGGCGAAGAGAAATCCTTCGCTGCGCTCAGGATGACGATGCCACTGAGCGCAGCGAGCAATCGTTCTGACGAAACGACTTCGTTACATTTTGCCTTCGTCCGCGGAAGGTCCGTATACGCTCGGCACCGGCACATCGTTCATCCGCAGATAGACGCCAAGTTGCGCGCGGTGATGAACAATGTGATTCATCACGAAGCCGCGCAAGAATACCACACGCGGCATCACCATGATCGTTTGTCCGCCGCCCAGAAGTTTCCAGTTCTTCATCAAGTGTTCATCGCTCGCGCCGCTCAACGCCGCGCGCGCTTCAGCGACTTTCTTGTCGAACGTTTCAAGCAGCTGCTGCCGCGAGGTCATCACCATCGGCTGCATCGGCGGCGCGCCCACTGGACGAAAATCCAATTCATCTTGATTAATGATGGTCGCGCCCCAGCCGGAAAGTTCCGCCAGGTGCCCGGCGAGCCTTCCCATTTTCATGGATTTCGCGTGCGGCGCCCAGTCGGGCTTGCCTTCGGGAACGCGCTCCAAAGTTTGGCGAGTGCTAATCATCTCGTGGTCGAATTCGGCAAGCAGTGCATCGCGTATGGCCATGGTTTTCTCCTTAAGGGGGATGTCGTTCGGCACATCTTACCTCAACCGGGATTGGACGGGCGAGCGCGCGAGAAGTTGCTACGGCGCGATGCGGAATTTGCCGGATTCTTCCACGTAGCCGTAGGCCATGCGCGGAGTATTGAACGCCGCCGCGGGGCGTCCCTGGCGGTCCAGCAGAATCAGCCCGCCCGTAGTGTGCGCGCGATGCGCAAGCTTGCGCACGCAGGCGTCGGCGACAGCTTGCGCCAGCGAGAGCGCGCCGGCCTTCTTGCGGTGCGGCAGCAGCACGCGCTGATCGTGCAGCAGATCCGTGGCCATTTTGGCCATCACAATTTTCATGATGCCTTCGCCGTGGCCGGTGCAGGAAACGCCACCGGAGTCGGAATCAGCGTAGCAGCCACAGCCGATGAGCGGCGAATCACCGACCCGGCCGGGGAGTTTACAGCACGTCCCGCCGGTGGAGGTTCCCGCGAAGAGATGTCCTTCTTCGTCGAGCGCGACGGCGCCGACAGTCCCGCATTCGTGACCGAGATGATGTTCGACGGCGTGCGAATCGCTGAGGCAGCGGCGCCAGGCGATGCGTTCCCGTTCGTGGATCAGATCTTCGGGCGGACAAAGCGCGATGCCCTGCTCCTCCCCAAATTTTTCCGCGCCGCCCGCGACCAGCATCATGTGCTCGCTGTGCTCCAGGACCGAGCGCGCCAGCCGGATGGGATTGTGAATGTGTTCAACCGCGGCGACAGCTCCGGCTTTAAGCGTGTTCCCGTCCATCAGAATCGCGTCGAGCTGCACGTGGCCTTCGCTATTCAGGTGGGAGCCGTATCCGGCGTCGAAGGTGGGATCATCTTCCAGAATTACGATAGCGGATGTGACCGCGTCAATCGCGGCGCCGCCCGTCGAGAGAATTTTCCATCCTGCTTCCAGCGCGCGCTGGATTCCGGCGCGGCAATCTTCCACCGATTCGTCGGGAATATTCCAGGCGCCGCCGTGAATGATCAGAGAAGGCTTCAAGGGTCCGCGAAATTGTTCGCGAATCATCATAACGCCGCGAGAGGCGCAGGCCAAAATGAAGGCGCGGTGGAGGTACGGATGGGTGAACAGCGACAAACACGAAGAATCGGGAAAGGCGAGTGCGGGGCAGTAAACAATATGCAGCGGCAAGATCGTCGCGTGCGAGCGACTCGCACAACCAAGAGTGCCTGCCTACCGCAGGCAGGGCTGTGCCACGAAGGCAACCGCACGCGCCCCTGCGGAAACGGTTTAATGTGCGACGGCTTTTTCCGCGCCCAAGCCGGTATTAGCGCGAACCTGCAGCTCGGCAAATTTTTCCTCGCCGGCTGGGTCGCGTTGGCTTAGCAGCGTGCCGAGAATTGCGCCAAGAAATCCCAACGGGATACTGAGAATGCCGGGATTTTCGAGCGGGAAAATTGGCGCGTGCTGGATTATATGACGAGCCGCGGGCGCGACGGTCGGCGCGTCAATGGTCATGATGCTCGGGCCGATGAAAATCAGCACGATTGAAGCAAGCAGCCCAGTGGCCAGCCCGCATACGGCGCCCGCAGTGTTGAAACGCTTCCAGAAAATCGAGAACAGAATCACTGGCAGATTCGCGGAAGCCGCAACCGCGAAAGCCAGCGCGACAAGGAACGCGACGTTCGCCGTGGGGCCCAGAACGATCGCGATGGCGATGGAAATCGCGCCTACGACGAACGCCGCGATGCGCGCCACGCGGCGCTCTTCACCGGGATTGTGCTCCTGCCCGTGGCGGATAATGTTAGTCCACACATCGTGCGCGAAAGATGTCGAAGCGCTGATGGTGAGTCCCGCGACGACGGCAAGAATTGTGGCGAACGCGATGGCGGAAATGAAGGCGAAGAAAATGGGGCCCCCAAGCGCGTTGGCCAGCAGCGGCGCGCTCATGTTGTTGCCGCCATTTTTGGCGATGAAGTCGCGGCCCACGATGGTTGCGGCGCCCCAACCAAGAAACGTAGTCAGGATGTAGAAGATGCCGATCAGCCACATGGCCCAAACCACGGAGAAGCGCGCAGTTTTCGCATCGGGCACGGTATAGAAACGCACCAGAATGTGCGGCAATCCGGCGGTGCCAAAAATCAGCGCGATACCGAGCGAAAGCAGATCAAGCGCGCCGTACGGAGGTTTGTAGCGCAGTCCGGGCGTGAGGAAATCTTTCACCACTTCGGCGCCATCGGGCGTGTGGTAGTGCACTTGGCTAACAGCGGTGAAGAATGCGCCGAGGCTGAAGCCAAAATGCGCGAGCACCATGAAGCTGAGCAGAATCGTGCCGGAAATCAGCAGAATCGCTTTGATGATTTGCACCCAAGTAGTGGCGATCATTCCGCCGAACACTACATAAACGATCATTAGAATTCCGACGCCGGTGACCGCAACGTGAAAGCTGATGCCCGAACCTTTCAGCAGCAGGGCGACCAGCGCTCCAGCGCCCACCATCTGCGCAATCATATAAAACGTGCTCACGGTAATCGTGCTGAGCGAAGCCATGGCGCGCACAGGGCGAGGATGCAGGCGATACGCGAGCATGTCCGCCATGGTGTATTTACCGGTGTTGCGCAGCGGCTCGGCTACGATCAGCAAGACGGTGAGGTAAGCGACGAGGAATCCGACGGAGTACATGAAACCGTCGTAGCCAAAAAAAGCGATGAGACCTGCGATGCCCAGAAACGATGCAGCGGACATGTAGTCACCGGCGACGGCAACGCCATTTTGCCACGCGCTGACGCGGCGGTTTGCAGCGAAATAAGAAGCGGAAGAGCCGGAGAGGCGCGAGGCCCATGCAGTGATTCCCAGAGTAACGGCGATGAACGCGAGAAAGAGAATGAGCGTGGTATTCATCGGTTAGTTTCCCTTGGCTTCAAGGTTGCCGAGATCCTTGATCACTGCAGCGGCGCGGGAATCGAATCCGCGAGCGGCGCGCACATAAAGGTAGGCGATGACCCAGGCGACAATGAATTGTGAGAGTGCGAAGAGGTAGGCGATGTTTACCGGCCCCCACACTTTGCGTTGCACGAACGCCGGGAAATAGCCGACGGAAATCGGCAGCGCAAAATAGTAGAGGATAAAGAAAATGGTAGCGGGGAGGACGAAGGCCTTTTTCGCCGCGAGTAGTTTCTTGAAGTCGTCGGTTTGCGCGACGCGGTTCCAGACCGAAGCATTTGCGGAAGGTGTAAGCGGTTCCGAGCCCGGCGGCGTGGGCATTTTTTCTCCTCGCCCTGATTGCGGGCATGATGGCAGCGAGCGAATTCCGTCCTTGTGCGTGGTTCAGGAGTTGCTGTGCTTCTGGGCGCCACTTATACCACAAGTGTGACGTGGGAACGCAAGGCCGCGGTGGACCATATCTCAGAAATATGAATGGCAGGTTAAACGATTCGAACCAAACACAGCCTCATAAATAATTGCACATTGGAGGGTAGGGTGTTCTCCTGCAACCATGAGACTCGTTCCGGTTTCAGGAACCCACGTTCACAATTTTTCTGATCCAGTTTGGTTCATCTGTCGCTGCACGAAGAAGGCACTCGGCGCAATCGTCAAAGGAAAGCGGAACAAGTGGCGCGACTCGCGCTGACGGACCTGCTGTATAGCGTCCCTTTGCCGGCTTATCCGCCAATACGACCGGGCGAACGATGACCCACTCCATGGCTATTTTCTGCGTCATCCGCTCGGCGACCGCCTTGTCAGCAACTGCAGCAGTGAATATCCGGCCCGATACACGGAGGACAAAGCGGTTGGGCCAGGAGAGCTCGCGCCCATCGCTCAAGCCGATACCACTTTGCAATATGAATCGTCGGACGTTCGCACGTTTGCATTCGGTGAGAATGCTGGCGACACCGACTGACATGAGCGTTCCTGGCGAGAGGTTCTTTTCTGGTCCGATGCAGCTAATGACGGCCTCCACGCCATCAAGAGCACATGCTAGGCCCCCTGGGGAAAGGACATCTCCTCGGACGAAGGACAGCTGGTCGGCAGACGTCAGTCGCTCGGGATGACGAGCAACGGCCGTAACGAAGTGTCCGTGTGCAAGTGCATGCTTTACCACTCTGCGTCCCGTCGCACCCGTCGCTCCAACAACCGCTATCTTCATGTCTAGAGCCCGTTGGCGCCCATCACCATGATTCGGATCGAAAGAATCAAAGATGCGGGAAGAAAATCAGAGTAATGCCTATCGCGATCAGCAGCGGGCCGAGCAGAAAAACGAAACTGACGCCCAGGAGGAAACGCACGGCGCCCTGGCGTTTCTGCGCAGCTTCTTTAGAGGGGAAGACGGGCGGAGCCGATTCGCGATTGTGCAGCAGGGCGCGGAAGAAGGCGAAATACGCGAACATCCAAAATTTAATTTCATGCCGCGATTGCCACAGCAGGTCGAGTCCGGCGCAGATGACCAGCAGGCCGATGATACCGAAAAGCTTGGGCACGATTATCCTCCGCGACGGGCTGTGCGGGTGAGCAATGGCGAAGATTCGTGGACGTCGCCGGGAATATTGGCCTGCAGCGAAGCGGGTGCGCTGGCCGGCAAACCGGAAGGCTGCGACCCGGGCCGTGAAGGAGAACGCTGCGGAGCAACGGGCGGGCGGCTCTCGACTTTAGTTTGCTGCCAGGTGCGCACGATGCGCTGAATGACGGTAATGTTCGGGACGACGGCGAGGATCCAGAGGACGAGGTGCATACGATTCGTTAGCGCGCCCAAAATCATCAGCAGCAGCCGTTCGGGGCGCTCCCAAAGTTCAACCTCGGAGGCGGGCACCAGAGATTCCGCGCGAGCTTTGGCATAGCTGATCATCACGGAGCCGGCCATCGCCGCGCCCGCGAGCATGGCGTAACCGAAGCGATTCACGTGCGAGTAATAGACCAGCAGGCCCAGGAAAAGAATCAGATCAGCGTAGCGGTCGAAAATAGAATCGAGAAATCCGCCGAACATCGAGACGCGGCCTTGGCGACGCGCGACGGGGCCATCGAGAAGATCGCAGAGTCCGGCGAGCGTCATCATGCCGCCCGCAGCCGCAAAGCGCCCGGCAGCGAAAAGAATTGCGGCCCACAGATTCAGAACTAGTGCCGACCAGGTGATTACGTTGGGAGGGATACCGGTAGCTGCAACCAGGGCTGCAAGACGTTCGATGGGCCAGACCAGAAGCCGGCCTATGGTGCGCTTCAGCATGAAATAAGTTTCACCTGCTATTCCTCGTCGTAGATGGTGGAGAGTTCCACGACCTCGTAATCTTTCAGGCCGGCTGGAGTGGTGACTTGCACTTCGTCACCGACTTTTTTCCCAAGCAGGGCACGGCCAATAGGCGAACTGGTGGAAATCAGGCCTTTGGCGGCGTCGGCCTCTTCAACAGTCACCAGTTTGTACTCGATTTTAGAGCGCTTCGCAACGTCCAAAACGGTGATGCGCGAGCCGTAAGCGGCGCGGTCTTTCGGAAGATTGCTGAGATTCAGCATGGAAAGGTCGGCCATCCGCTGGTGGAGCTGGCCAAGGCGCGCGGAGACGTAGGACTGGCGCTCTTTGGCGTATTTGTATTCGGCGTTTTCGGAAAGATCGCCGTGGGCGCGCGCAACGCTGATTTCTTTCGGCAGATCGGTGTGCAGCTCGTGCTCGAGAAGGGCAATTTCGTCCTTCAGCTTCTTCTTAATTTTTTCGGCAAGATCAATCATTTTTCAGGGCGCCTGGAGGGGGTCGGCGTAAGGGGCTCGCTCCCGCTCTGCTTCGCACGTTAACCCAAGGATTATAGAGGAATTGCTTGGGACACGGCAAATTAGATGGATTTGGACTCCGATCGGATACAGCCAAAGTGTGGCGGGTAGTTAGCGGCCGACGCTGTCTTGGATTACGGCGTTAACTGGCGGGAGGATGCCCAGGTCGCGGTAGATGGGGCGAATCAGCTTGCGGATAGCGGGGAGGCGGCTGGCGAACCATGTGGCGCCGAGGATGCAGCAGGCTCCGCTGAGCATCACGGTGCGCGGAGCGCCGATGGCGTGAGCTAACGTTCCGGCGAGCAGGCTGCCGAAGGGCGCCATGCCTACGAAGGCGACAGTGTAAAAACTCATCACGCGGCCGCGTTTACTTTCCTCGACGATGGTTTGGATGATCGTGTTGCTCGCGGCCATTTGCTGCATCAATCCGAAGCCGCAGACCAGCATCAGCAGCAGCGAAAGCCAGAGAGTGCGCGACATTCCGAACAAAATCAGGCCAGCGCCGAACGCTGCGGTGGAAATCGGGATCATTTTGCCCAGGCCCAGGACCGTCTTTCGCACCGCGAGGGATAGCGCGGAAATTAATGCGCCGACGCCCACCGCGCCCATCAGAAAACCGAGTGTATGCGGTCCGCCGTGCAGAATCGTGCCGGCGAAAACGGGCATGAGCACGGTGAACGGCCAGCCCATCAGGCTCACTACGGCGAAAAGCAGCAGGATGGTGCGGATGGGCGCAAAGCGGGAAACGTACGTCCAGCCTTCTTTCAATTGCCCCAGCACGGAGTCGGTGGTGCGTTTTATGGCGGCGGAGTGGAGGCGCATGGCGTAGAGCGAGGCGATGACTGCGAGGTAGCTGATGCCGTCAACCAGGAAGCAATAGCCTTCGCTGGAAATCGCGATCACTACGCCTGCGAGCGACGGACCGACGAGGCGCGCCATGTTGACCGTGGAGGAGTTCAGCGCGATGGCGTTGCCCAGGTCTTGCTTGTCTTCGACCATTTCGACGAGGAAGGCTTGGCGACCGGGCATGTCGAACGCGTTGATGGTGCCTTGCAACGCGCTGAGCCAGATGATTTCGTGGATGTTGATGTGATGGCTCAGGGCGAGTGCCGCGAGCGCGAAAGATTGCAGCATCGCCAAGGCTTGCGTCACGAGTAGAACATTGCGGCGATTCAGGCGGTCCACCCAGACTCCGGCGAACGGCGCGAAAAGGAATGTGGGGATTTGTCCCGCGAAGCCGACGACGCCGAGAAGGAACGCGGAGCCGGTGAGGCGATAGACGAGCCAGCTGGTCGCGAGGCGCGTCATCCATGTGCCCATCAGCGAAATGGTTTGGCCGGCGAAGTACAGACGAAAATTTCTGTGGCGTAGCGCGCGCCATGCGTGGGAGATTCTGGAAGGTTTGCGCGTTTGACGATTGGTGGGAGGGGCCTGGGCGCTCACAGGATTCTATTTTGCCATTCATGGTCACGGTGGCGGGGCGCAAAGATTGGGGAGTTGAGATTTCGTGCGGGCGAATTTGGAAGCGCGAAGCTCGAGTGATTTGCGAAGTGGCGGAGAGGGGGGATTCTGTCCAAGCACCCTAAGAAATTCTCAGTGCCGACGGTAAAACCTAACCCTTGTGTAGTCAATGAGCGAAATATGAAAAAACGGTTTTGCCAGCGTTACTGGATAATTTGAAGCTTGTATTCTTGTTGGGAGTCTTAGGAAAAGCTTAGGAAGGCACAGCGACTTCCGTGGGACTTTCGTATGAGCAACCTCCAGGCGAAGTTCGTAGCGCACAGGACTCGAACCAAGCAATCTTTCGGTTAACAGCCACTTGAGTAGCTTAACCACGATTTGCCGGAGCGGGACCTTTCCGAGGAGGATCAGCAAGTTGCGATGAAACTCGATGAGTCAACTTCTCTTCTTTATCTACCTTTTTTCGCAATTAATCGCGAATTGCCGCAACTACCGTGACATTTTCGTGACAGGCGAGCACTCGGGTAACGACCGAATGCTCGAACATCTTTTAGGCCGATTATCCCAAGGCTATCCAGATTGTCTCCGGATACGCCGTCACTCGGGAAAAGTCTCTTCAATTGACCTCGGCAAACTTCCCACAAGCGGACTTCTGGACCGGAATATCTTCCGGTTAGCCCGTTATCCGCCCCTTGACGTGCGCTTCAGACGGGAGTCAAATATGCCTGTCCTGGCCCTCGTATCAATTAACTAACCTCTCGAACTCACATACTCGGAGCAGAACATGCCCGACATCCGAAAAGAAACCGATGGCCTTGGCGTTGCTGAAGTTCCCTCCCACAAGCTCCGCAGTGTTGAGACACAAAGTTCGCTAGAGCTAACTGCTCGACGCACCGTGGAGAAGTGACTTATGGGGCTGGTCAGATTAGCGCTGCGAAGGCCCTACACGGTTGTCATTCTTTCTTTGCTAATCTTTATCTTCGGTGTCAGCTCGATCCTTACGACGCCCGTCGATATTTTGCCTGACATCAACATTCCGATCGTCAGTGTCATCTGGACGTACAACGGCCTTTCCGCGGACGACATGTCGAAGCGCATTGTGGGCATCTGCGAGCGAGCGCTGACCACCACCGTCAACAACGTCAAAAACACGGAATCCCAGTCCTACAACGGCGTGGGCGTTATCAAGGTGTCATTTCAACCAAACGTTCAAATCGATCTTGCGATTGCTCAGGTAACCGCTCTCGCGCAGTCAATCCTCCGCCAGATGCCGCCTGGCATTCTCCCGCCTCAAATACTGAAATATGACGCCTCGAGCGTGCCTATCGTGCAGCTCAGCCTGGGCGGAACCGGTCTGTCACAGCAGCAACTCTTCGACCTGGGGCAGAATTTCATCCGTCCGCAACTGGCCACGGTCCGGGGCGCGGCGATGCCGCTGCCATATGGCGGAGAGCAGCGAGCAATTATGGTGGATGCCGAACCGGAGCAGCTGGCCGCCAACCATCTCACCATCTCCGACATTTCAAGCGCGCTCAGCAATCAAAACCTGATCCTGCCTACCGGAACTGAAAAAATTGGCGACAGGGAGTATCTCGTTGGCAGCAACAGCAGCCCGCCGTCCATCGCTCAACTGAACGACATGCCGCTCCGATCGCTGGACGGATCGGTTACGTTGATGCGTGACGTCGCGTGGATTCACGACGGATACGAACCGCAGACCAGCTTTGTGCGGGAAAACGGGAAGCCTTCGGTACTCCTGACGGTAATCAAGAACGGTGCGTTCTCGACCATTACCATCGTGGATCAAGTGAAGCAAGCCATCCCGCGCGTCAAAGCGGGCTTGCCGAGCGCGCTGGCGATCACCCCACTTTTCGACCAGTCGATCATCGTGAAGGCATCCGTGCGGGATGTCGCGCAGGAGGCCGTCACCGCGGCCGTGCTCACGGCCGTCATGATCCTGGTTTTCCTCGGTAGCTGGCGTAGCACTCTGATTGTCTGCACTTCTATCCCGCTCGCCATCCTATTTTCAGTGGCGACCTTTTCCCATCTCGGTGAAACGATCAACGTGATGTCACTTGGCGGCCTGGCACTCGCGGTCGGCATGCTCGTGGACGACGCGACCGTGGAGATTGAGAACACGCACCGGAACCTTGGGGCAAGTAAGATTCCCCTGGCAGCGGCCATTCTGAACAGCGCACAGCAAGTGGCCGTTCCAGCGCTGGTCTCGACGATGTGCATTTGTATTGTGTTTGTTCCGGTGACGCTATTGTCAGGAGCCGCAAAGTACATCTTCACTCCGCTGGCACTGGCTGTGGTCTTCGCGATGATCGCATCGTACCTGCTCTCGCGAACTCTGGTGGCCACGATGATGCATTACTTGATGCCGGCGGAAGTCTCGTTATATCAGGATGAAGAAAACTCACCACAAGCGCGGAGCCCGATTTGGCGTTTTCACAAGCGTTTTGAGGGTCATTTTGACCGCTTCCAGAAGAAATATCGCTCCCTACTGGAATGGGCGCTGGCGCATCGGGCGTTGGTCATTCTTGTGTTCGCGGTAGTGTCATTGGGATCGCTTTCTCTCGTATTTGTCATTGGCGAAAATTTCTTCCCTTATGTTGATTCCGGACAAATACAGTTTCACGTCCGTCCGCCGACTGGCACGAGGATCGAAGTAGCGACGGAGATCTTTGCTCGCGTGGATAAGGAGATACGGCGCGTAATTCCTCCCGATCAATTGTCGATGGTGGTGGACAACATCGGCCTTCCACCCGGCGGGGTAAACCTGGCGTTTTCGGCGAGCGACACCACCAGCAACGGAGACGGCGATATATTGCTGCAGCTTACCCCTAAGCACCGCCCCACCCAGGAGTGGATGAGCATTCTGCGCGAAGATCTAAATAGAGTTTTCCCGCAAGAGACATTTTTCTTCGAACCCGCGGACATCACGAACCAGACGCTCAACTTCGGGTTGCCGGCGCCCGTCGATGTTCGGGTGTTGGGCAAGGACGTAGCGGATACGCAGAAGATTGCCGTCGAACTCCTGAATCAGATCAAGAATGTGCCCGGAGCGGCGGACGCTTTTATTCAGCAGCAATTTAACGCACCGCAATTCGACGTCAACGTTGATCGGCTGAAAGCGCAGGAACTTTCGCTGACGCAAAAGGATGTCGCCGGCAATTTGGTTCTGGCACTTTCCGGTAGCGGGCAAACAGCCCCGAATTTCTGGATGGATCCAAAAACGGGCGTGGAATACCCGCTGGTTGTGCAAGTTCCGCAATACCGCCTGCACAATTTCAATACCCTATTCGATTTGACGGTTACCGCGCCCGGCTCTAACAACGACCAGCTTCTGGGTAACGTTTCCTCAATTCAGCGTGCCGTCTCGCCGCTTACGGTATCGCACTTCAACGCTCAGCCAGTGATGGATGTATACGTCAACACCGAGAACCGCGATTTGGGCGGGGTGGCGCGCGATATACAGAAGATCATCAGCGCCGCTTCGCAGCATCTGCCAGCTGGGGTTCGCATCGAGTTGGGGGGTCAAGTACAAACGATGAATTCATCGTTTCTAAACCTGGGCGTCGGGATTGTAGCAGCCATTCTTTTCGTTTACCTGCTAATGGCTCTCAACTTCCAGTCGTGGACGGATCCCTTCATTATCCTGATGGCGCTCCCGGGAGCTTTTGCCGGCATCGCGTGGGTGCTGTTTTTGACGCAGACGACGCTAAGCGTTCCCGCTTTGATGGGAGCCATCATGACAATGGGTGTCGCCACCGCAAACAGCATTTTGGTCGTGACGTTTGCGAATGACGCGCGCGCCAAAGGCAAGAATGCTGTCGAGGCGGCGCTGGAAGCTGGGCACACGCGGCTACGCCCCGTGTGTATGACTGCGCTTGCCATGATACTCGGCATGTTTCCGATGGCATTAGCGCTGGGCCAAGGCGGCGAACAAAACGCACCGATTGGACGCGCCGTGATCGGCGGACTTCTGTTTGCCACGGTCGGTACGCTTTTCATTGTGCCGGTCATCTACTCGTTGCTCCGTAAGCAAGCGCCGATAGATTTCGACAAACGCATTGACGACGAAACAAGGGGGCACTTGCAGGAAGCCCAATAACGGCAAAACCTCGAATTAAGGGAAGTGTCTCCGGGGAAACGGATTTGGCATTGCCGCAAGCATGCCTACCAGGAGCGGCGCGATGAATCGAAAACTCGTTGACGGCTCTCCGCAGTCTGCGGACGGTAGAGAGAAAGGCTACGCTTCGGGCCAGCGGCCCCGCTATGGGCGGTACCTGATCGTTGCTGTGGTGGTCATCGTCGGGCTGTTGCTGGTGGGATGGTGGCCCAAACACAGGCTAAACGAGCTGGTCCAGGCAAAAGCGAATGAACAGAAAGCCGCGCTTCCCATCGTGGAGGTGGTCACCGCATCAGAGGTCCGGCAGCCGGAGGAACTTACGTTGCCTGGAACCGTGGTGCCGGTTTCGACGACCCACATATATGCGCGGGCCACAGGATACCTCAAGACTCTAAACGTTGACATCGGCGACCGGGTTCGTCGCGGTCAACTACTGGCCGTTATTCAGGCCCCGGACCTCGATGCCTCGGTGGAGCAGCAGCAATCTTTGTTACAGGTCAGCAAAGCGGCTCTGAACACGGCACGCAGTCAACTCGCATTGCAACAGGCGACCTATGGCCGAGTTCACACCCTGGCCCAACACGGGGTGCTATCGCAGCAAGATGACGACGTAGCACTCGCCGCGGTCAAGGCTGCGACTGACGCGGTACAGTCGGCAGAGAACAACGTAAATGCCGAAATCTCCGCTCTCGAGCGTTGGACGGTGCTCGCTTCTTACGAGCAGGTGCATTCGCCTATCGATGGGACTGTGACCACCCGTAACGTGGACGTCGGCAGCTTCGTCTCGAGTAGTGGGGCAGCCGCGGGTCTCCTTCTAAACACAACCTCTGTTCAATCGAATTCTGGTGGTCCACCCACTGGCGGCGCGCAGGGCGGCGAACTCTTTCAGATCGCGAACACACATAGTCTGCGAACATTTGTCAGCGTACCCGAGGAGGATGCACTAAACGTGCAGACCGGGCGCGAAGCCACGCTTACATTCTCCGAGCTGCCTGGTCAGGAATTCCACGGAAAGATCATTCGCAGCAGCGACTCCCTCAATCAGCAGACCCGAACGCTATTGCTCGAAGTACAGATACAGGACCCGGAGCTTCGGCTGCGCCCGGGAATGTTCGCTTCCGTGCAGCTGCACTTCAATGTGCAGAACCCCGGCATTTTGATTTCTGGAGACAGCATAATCCCTCGGGCGCAGGGACAGTTCGTGGCCGTCGTTGATAACGACGTCATTCACCTTCAGCAGGTCCACGTGGGGCGCGATCTGGGAACAGAGGTGTACGTAACAGCCGGACTTCGGAACGGAGATCAAATAGTGGTTAATCCCACCGATAGCGTGCAGGAAGGCGTGCACGTGCAAACAAAGAATGCGCCGAAAGGGCAGGCGAGATGATTCGCAGCCGCTCCAGGGCACCCTCAAACTTCATCGTTAGCGCTGACGGGCGCTGATTTCGTGGGAGAGAATCATGAAAATCTGCGTGCTGCTCCTGGCGGTCGGATTCGTTTGCACTTGCGGTGTGTGCCAATCTACGTCCGACACGACGGGAACGTTTCGAAGTAACGCGGTCAAAATTGAAGCATCCTCCCCTGCTCCACTCATCCTTCGTTCGGAAGCGGCGGCCCAGGAGACGAGTGCCGATGGCATGCGCTTATCGTTGCAACAGGCGATCGATATGGCGTTGAAGCGGAATCTGGACATCCAATTGGAGGAAGTGGATCAGTCGGTGGCGGATTTTAGTTTGACCAGGACGCAAGGAGGCGCAACGCCCCGCGCTATAAATTTCAACATCGCAGAGACACCAACTGGGGAAGCAATCGCTTCGGTGCCGCTGTTAGCTACGACGTCTCCAACGCTGTCGCCGTACGGCGTTGAGCCTTCTACAATCACAATTCCGTCATCCTATGATGCCGCCCACGTGCTGCAGCCGTATCGCTCGCTCTCGATCGCCACGGCGCCATTCTCATCAGGCGTCCCGGTGGCAGCGCTCGACCTCAATTTGCAGGGGCAATATGGCTGGATATACCGGGACCCTAGCAACTCACTCGTGTCTTCCTCGTCGGCAACCGCTGCAGATACGGCAGTCACGAACAACACTCTAGGAAGCACAACCTTATTGAAGGGCTTCTCTTCTGGTGCTTCGATTCAGCTTGGGATCAACGACGCTGTTTGGTCTCTCTACTCGGGTCGATCGTCGGCAGTCCCGTTTAGTCACCCCAACGGGTACGCTCTGATTTCGCAACCGTTGCTGCGCGGCGCTGGAAGAAAAAACAACACCCGCTACATTGCCATTGCCAAAACAAACAAGAATATTGCGGCGGCGATCCTCGAGGAACAGATGATCGCGATCGTTGCGGGGGTCGAAGGTCTGTATTACGACCTGGTCAGTCTGCAGAACTCAGTCAAGGTACAGCAGAAGGCATTGGATGCGGCAAACAATCTGTTGAGCGATGACCGGCAACAGCTGGCTGTCGGTCATTTGCCGCCGATCGAGGTGACGCGTGCGCAGGCCTTGGTAACCGCCATACAATTGGAGCTCGTGCAGGCAAATTCTCTCCGCGAGCAGCAGGAAATTGTGCTGCGAACTGTCATCGATCCGCAGTCGCTCACCCAAGCAACGCTGAATCGATTGGAAGCGACGGACGAACTTTTGCCACCATCGGAGTTGCCAGCAGCCTCGATCCCGGACCTCATTCGGCACGCCTTGGAGCTGCGGCCTGATATAGAACAGGCGAGAATGCAGATAATGAACGGTGAACGGGCTGTCGCTGGCTCGGCGAATGCTCGCTTGCCCGAGCTAGACGTGTATGGCTCGTTCCAGAGTCGAGGCGTGGTCAGCACAAATCTTGTTCCCGTCGGCGGCGATCCCCTGTCGGGTGCCCCCGTTTATGATCCGCTGCCTACGGGTGGTCTTCGCGCTTCAGAACTATTTCAAGCGGGTATTCAGTTCAAAGTGCCTATCCAGAACAGGGTCGCAGACGCCGATCTAGGCGCGGACCGTGCACAACTTCAGCAGGAACGGCTGCGGTCGACGCAGATGGAGGTGCAGGCAGCTGCGGAGATAAGGAATGCTCTGATAGCCTGGGATGCCGGGAAGCAGGCGGTGCGGGCCGCCGCAAATGCTCGCGATTTGCAGGAGCAACTTCTGAACGCCGAAGGGGAGAAATTCCGTGCCGGATTCTCCACAAACTTCGCGGTGATCCAGCAGCAGGCTTATCTGGCTCAAGCCGAAACTACCGAAATCGCAGCGCAGGCCACGTGGAAAAAGGCCGGCGTGCAGCTGGATCGAGCGCTGGGAGATACCTTACAGCGACATGGGATCGATGCTGGTAACCTGCGACGAAATCGCGTTCCGGTTGGTTTGCCATAAGGTCGATCCCCTGTCGCCGCGTGCATGGTCGCGCAACCGTTTCGCGCCGCCATGCGGGATGACTCCCGGATGGTCGGCAATTCGCGAGCGATCTAAAAACGTGGCTCTGGCGTTTCCGTAACTTTCCGTTCATCCTGCAGTCATAATCCGGCCCGTACACTCCTCTGCAAATCCGCCCATGAATATACTCGTCGTTGAGGATGAGCCCGAGCTGGCGTCCGCGTTGGTTCGCGGCTTAGAAGAAGAGCAATTTTGCGTTCAGTTCTGCGGCGAAGGAAAGACCGCGCTGCAAAAGTCGGAGGCCGGCAATTTCGACTTGGTCCTGTTGGACGTGATGCTTCCCGATCTATGCGGATTCGAAGTGGTGCAGCAATTACGGCTGCGCAGCCGCGAAACGCTGGTGCTGATGTTGACTGCTCGCGATTCGCTTGCTGACGTGGTCCGGGGACTGGATGCAGGCGCCGACGATTATCTGACCAAGCCATTCTCGTTCTTGGAGTTGCTGTCGCGCGTGCGGGCTCTCGAACGGCGCAGTGGCAGCAAACCTAAGAATGTACTGGAAGCCGGGGATCTGATGCTGGACATAGCAGCGCAGCGGGCTTTTCGCGACGGCACTCCACTCTATTTGTCGCTGACCGAATTTCGCTTGCTCGAAGTGCTGGCTAGGAACAGGGGTCAAATCGTCCCGCGCCAAGCGATCATCACCGACGTGTGGGGGAACCGCCGCGAGGTCGAAGACAATACACTGGACGCCTACGTTCGACTTCTGCGAAAGAAGATCGAACGGAATTCGCAATCGAAACTCATTCAAACTCATCGTGGACTGGGTTACTCGATGGGAGTAAACCCACTCTCATGAACGTGACAATCCGCACCAAACTTACAGCGCTCTATTTTGTGGTGCTGGTGGCTTCCTTCAGCGTTTTCGTGTGGATCAGCGACGTGGGATTTCGGCGCAGCATTGAAGTTACGGTGAACGATGCGTCCAGCAGGAATCTGCGGAGCCTGCAGCGGCTGCTGGAACGAAGCGCTCCGCAAGGCGACGCGAAGGCCCAAGAGGATTTGGCGTACCTAGCGAGCTGGTGGCCGAACGGTGCGGTCTTCGGAGTGGCCGACGCCAATCACAATTGGATCTTCCGTTCGCCATTATTTCTGCAAGCCGCGAGCCCGCTTCCCGATGCCGCCGACACGCCTACGTTCTTCACGACGAATCTGAATTACGTGCAATATCGCATCGCGTCGCAAAAAATCCGGACGGATGGGCATACCTACGAAATTCGCGCGGCAGTGCCCACCGAGCCCTTCGATCG
>Ga0210390_10000242_pt1 | contig 60264 bp, 57 predicted proteins | sample IncBWH11OmetaG_FD_161050 | JGI IMG/M metagenome (GOLD analysis project Ga0210390, IMG submission 161050) | Forest soil microbial communities from Barre Woods Harvard Forest LTER site, Petersham, Massachusetts, United States - Inc-BW-H-11-O ... | reverse complement strand
GCACCTGGCCACGTCTTCGACGACGGCCCCCGCCCCACAGGCCTGCGGTACTGCATGAATTCCGTAGCCATGCGCTTCGCAAAATCCGCGTAGCGTCGCCGAAGTCGCCCTTGAATTTGTAGCGGCCGGTCCCGCGAATCGGGTCCGGGTAGTCGTTGAAGTGGGTTTTGAATTTGTAGCGGCCGCCTTTAGGCGGGCGTGGTTGCCGTTGATTTTTTGGAGAGCCGCGAAGAACCGCGCTACCTCTTCGCCGCATCTAACAAGCACAACCAGGCCGAAAGGCCGAAGGGCAAAATATGAATCGCTCCCTGAAAATTACTTTAGCTGTCTGTGCCGCTCTCCTGATCGCATATGCCGCGCTCCGTCACAGTGTCGCCAGCGCCGCCACAGCGCTCCCCGATCCCACGGTGGACGAATCCCTCGCCCCGCAAAAAGGCCAAGCCACGCTCGTCGTTGCCGGCGGCTGCTTCTGGGGCATTCAAGCCGTCTTCCAGCACGTAAAAGGCGTCACCAGCGCCACCTCCGGCTACTCCGGCGGCACCGTGAAAAATCCCGACTACGAACAGGTCAGCAGCGGCGAAACCGGGCACGCCGAATCCGTACAAATCATCTACGATCCGTCGCAGATCACTCTGGGCCAGCTCCTGAAAGTTTTTTTCTCGGTCGCAACTGACCCGACGGAACTGAATCGCCAAGGTCCAGACAGCGGCACGCAATACCGCTCCGCAATTTTCTTCTCCACTCCCGATCAGCAACGCATCGCCCAGGCCTACGTCCAACAACTCGATCAAGCCAAAGTATTCAGCAGCCCCATCGTCACCCAGATCACCCCCTTCAAAGCCTTCTATCGCGCCGAAGACTACCACCAGAATTACGCCACCCTTCACCCCGACAACCCCTACATAGCCACCTTCGACCTCCCCAAAATCGAACATCTCCAGCAACAATTTCCCAACCTCTATCACTGAGTCCGCCAGCCACGCCCGCCGATCCTGGGAACGCCAATCTCCCGATTGGCGTACCGCGCCATGCCGCCGACAACGACTGGTACGGGCGCTGCTTGCTGGGCCCCAGCTTGCCAAGGCGTCAGCCACACCGCGTCTTCGCATTTGAACCTGTAGCGGCCGCCTTCGGGCGGGCGCCTTTGAATTTGATTTTCTCTGCATCATCCGCGTCTCTGCGCTAGACGTCTTTCTCAGATTTTCCTACGCAATTCCTCTGTGCCCTCCGTGTTAAATCTTTTTACTTCCCCGCACCCACCTGTCCACATGTACAGGTCCCCGAAAATTTCGTACAGTTAGTACCGGTTCTGTACCATTTCTGTCCCACGTCTGTCCCTTCGCTCAGCTGTTTTCTCATCGCGTCCATGCTATGTTCAAACGGAAACTAAAATATGAAACCGCACGCACATTCGCGAACTCGCCGTCAGCGCCCCGCGCCCCTGCAGCCCAGCCAGCGCGTCGCCCAAGCAGTTCACGCATGGCCAAACACAAGTCACGAATCACAAACCACGAATCACACCCCACAACTCCCGCGCCACAGTTCACCCACCACGTACAACTACGCACCTCCACTTCTAATCAACGGCGCAAATATTAGAATCGCCCGCAACTCACAGAAAACAAACAATGGCGCCCGTTTCTAATCGCAAGTCATTCGCCCTTTTCCGCTACACGCAGAACCCCCGCAAGAGCTCACAATTCACTTCTCACCAATCATTACCGACGACCGGCGTATTTCTACGCACTCCCGGTGCGCCTCTCATCTCCTCACTTGACTCAACTCCACCACCGCTGTTAATTGTGGGCCTCAACTCAACTCAGGAGCGCCCATGAAAGCCATCATCTACGCCACGCAAGGCGGCCCGGAAGTTTTGCAGTACAAGGAAGTTGCCGACCCGCAGATCAGTCCCTACGAAGTCCTGATCCGCGTCCGCGCCTGCGCCCTGAATCACCTCGACCTCTGGTTGCGGATGGGAGGGCCAAATCTGAAAGTCCCCCTGCCGCACATCCCCGGTAGCGACATCGCCGGCGAAGTCGCCAAAATCGGTGACAAAGTCACCAACGTAAAAGTTGGCGAGCGCGTCCTGCTGCAACCGGGAATTTCCTGCGGCCAGTGCGACAAATGTCTCTGTGGGCAGGACAGCATGTGCCCCTCCTACACCCTCTTCGGCCAGGGCGTGGACGGCGGGTGCGCCGAGTACGTGAAATCTCCAGCGGTAAATTGCGTGCCGATCCCAGAAAAACTTTCCTTCGAGGAAGCCGCCGCGTTTCCGCTGGTCTCACTCACCGCCTGGCACATGCTCATCGGACGCGCAAAATTGCAGCCCGCGGAAACCGTGCTGGTGCTCGGCGCAGGCAGCGGCGTGGGAAGCGCTGCAATTCAAATCGCGAAAGCCGCCGGGGCGCGCGTGATCGCCACCGCCGGCTCCGACGCAAAACTCGAAAAGGCCAGGGAGCTGGGTGCCGATGCCGTGATCAATCACACCACGCAGAAAATTGCCGACGAAGTGAAGCGCCTGACCAATCGCCGCGGCGTGGAAGTGGTCTTCGAGCACGTCGGCCAAGCCACATGGGAAAACAGCATCCGCAGCCTCGCAGTCGGCGGACGCCTGGTTACCTGCGGCGCCACCACCGGCTTCGACGGAGCGATCAACATCGCGTATCTTTTCACGCGCCACCTTTCAATTCTGGGTTCCTTCATGGGTAGCAAAGCCGAACTATTTTCCGCGCTGGAACTGCTGCGCCGTGGCCTGCTGAAACCAGTGATAGACGTAGTCCTGCCGCTGGAAAAATGCGCCGAAGGCCACAAACGCATGGAAAATCGCGAGCTATTCGGCAAAATCGTTCTGAAGGTGGCGTAATGTTGCAACAGCCTGAACAGAAAGAGCCGCGCACTTTGCGGAACATGTGGCTGGGCTTCGGCGTGCTTGCCGCGATCGTCGTCGCCTACACGGCATTCGTTTTCTGGTCGCGCTGGCAAGTGAATCAGGATATCGCCGCGAAGGAAAGAGCCGCGCAAGCTGCTAAGGTGCGCGACGATGCCGCGAAATCCTTCGAAGTGCTGGGCGGCGCGGATTTCAAGATCATCAGTTTTTACGCCATGCCGGGAACCATTCATCGTGGCGACGAAGTGGACATGTGCTACGGCGTGTCCAACGCGAAGTCCGTGAAACTCGATCCGCCCGATGTGGCGAGTATGTTCCCGTCGCTCGATCGTTGCGTGAAGGTCGCGCCAAAAAAGACCACGACCTACACGTTCACCGCCGACGACGGCAAAGGCAACACGAAAACAGCGCAGCTAACGATTGAGGTGCAATGATGAAACGGCGTGACGGGCACGCGATGCTTGTGACCGCTACGCGAACAATGGGCGCCGACCGCGTTGCAAAGAACGGCGCAAACAGGCAAAATGAATGCAGTCGGCGCCAGTTGTTGCGCCGCTACGGAGTTGCATAGGCCATGGCCGTCGAACTCGCAAAAGGCGTCACACTCGAAGCTCCAGGACAGGATGCGAACTTCCTGAAGGACGAAGGGATTTTGTTCGCGTCGCTGGACAAAGTGGTGAACTGGGCGCGGCGCAGCTCGATCTGGCCGATGTCCTTTGGCCTCGCCTGCTGCGCTATCGAAATGATGTCCATGGCGTCTTCGCGTTACGACATCGCGCGCTTCGGCGCCGAGGTTTTTCGCGGCTCCCCGCGCCAATCTGATTTGATGATCATCGCCGGGCGCGTGTCCGTAAAAATGGCGCCGGTAATCAAGCAGCTCTACGAACAAATGCCGGAACCGAAGTGGGCAATTTCCATGGGCGCCTGCGCCACATCGGGCGGCGTCTTCAATAATTACGCGGTGGTGCAAGGCGTCAATCAAGTGATCCCGATTGACGTGTACGTCCCAGGCTGCCCGCCGCGCCCCGAAGCTCTCCTCTACGCAATCTTCCAGCTGCAGAAAAAAATCGACAACGATCGCGGCAGCTTCATGCGCTCGATGAATTTCAGCAAAAGTTAGAAATCAGTTCACAGTTGAAAATCGAAAGTCGAAAGTTCAAGGTCGTTTTCCGCTCGGGCACAGAGAAAAGGTTCGACGACGTATCAAGTTGTCGATAGAACTTCTGCTGTGCCGCCGGTGAAATCGAGGATGGTGCCGGAAGCGTTGTGTTCGCGGCGCACGTAGGCCATGCCGACGGCGGCGTTCGCGGCGGGTGAAAATGCGGAGCTGGTGATGATGCCGACTTCTTTGGTTTCTGCGACTGCGCTTTCCGCGGCGCGCGCGTTCGCGATCGCAGACTGCGCGGCTTGGCGTTCCACGCTGTGTGCCTCGGTGCCGTGGGCGCGCAGGCGCGTCAGCGGAGCGGGTGGGTCGGTCGTCGAGAATTTCAGCCGCACGCGACGGCGATTCACTTGGCCGCGCGACCGCACGCGTTCGACAATTTCCTGGCCGGTGTAGCAACCTTTGCTGAAGCTGATGTGCGTCGCTTCCAGCGCGGCCTCGTGCGGAATCACGGTGTCGTTGAAATCGTCAGGGAACCACGGAATGCCGGCTTCCAGGCGCAAGGAATTCACGGCGCCCATGCCAATCGCCGCGCCGTGCTGCGCCGCAACGCTGGCGCGCAGATTCTTCCACAGCAGCGCCAGGTGCTCGCGCGGAGCGATAATTTCTGCGCCCGGTAAACCAAAGTGCGAGTGGCGAATCAGGTGGCACGCGACTCCATCAATTTCCACTTCTGCGATGGCGTGCTCGGAAAATCCTTCCAGCACCAAGCCGCACGCTTCGGCAATCACCGTTCCAGCGCGCGGGCCTTCGATGGCCAAGCTGCCGAATTGGTCCGTTACGTCGCTCAAGGTGACGTCATCCATGATGATAAATTTATCCAACGTGGCGACAGTGCGTTCGCGCACTGAAGCATGCGATAGCACCAGCAGCTTATCCCGCAGCGCGTAAATTTCTAGCTCGGCGAGAATGTGCCCTTGCGGTTTGAGCAACAAAGCCAGCGTGCCGCGGCCCTCGCCCAGCGACTTCACGTCGTTTGAGACAATGGCGTTCAAATAGCGCACGCGGTCCGGCCCGGTAAGCTCAACGATGGTGTGCCAGTTGGTATCGAAAATCGAGACAGCCTCGCGCGCGGCCCGGTACTCGGCTGCGAACGACGTGAATTGCTCCGGCAACGTGACGCCATGAAAAGGCGCAAGCGTCGCGCCGGCAATCTTGTGCTCGTTGAGTAGAGGCGTGTCCATACTTTACAAATCGCGCGAGCCAATCACGCGCGGCGCGATGCACATTCATATTATCAGATGACGCTGCGGAGCCGCGGGACGTCGAGAAGCGCTGGCTGCGAGTCAGGCGTCTTCGCCTTCCCGGCAATTTTATGCGTATCAGTAAAGCAGTTATCTTGACGACGGTGAAAATCAGGTACAGACTACGCGATGTCGGGTGAATCGATCTCAATCCTCGCGACACTCACCCGCTGTTTGCGATCCAGGCACGAATCACGTTGAGTAGCCCCAGCCGTTACTGCTTCCGGGTTGAATGCGACGGATAATCTCGCTCGCCAAACCTCTAGCAGGCCGGGAAGTCGAAATGCATTCGGACAAGCCACATTCCGCGCGCGTAGAACGCAGTGACGACGCGCAGATTCCTGCTGCGAACACAGACAGTTTCCGCGAATTCGAAGCGGTGGTGGAGAACGTGGAAGAGATGATCGCGGTGGTGGACCGCGACTACCGCTACCTGATGGCCAACCGTGCGTTCCTGAATCATCGCGGAGCGCGGCGCGAACAAATTGTGGGCCGCCTCATTGCGGACGTTTTGAATCCGGGCGTGTTCGAGAGCACCGTGAAGACGAAGCTGGATGAATCTTTTCAGAATCGCGTGGTTAAGTACGAAATGAAGTACACGTATCCGGATTTGGGCGAGCGAAGCATCTTCATATCGTACTTCCCGATTAGCGGACCAGGCGGAGTAGAGCGCGTGGTGTGCCTGCTCCAAGACATCACCGAGCGCAAACGGGCGCACGAATTAATTCGCCAGGAACGCGATCGCGCGCAAAGTTATTTGGATATTGCCGATGTGATACTGCTGGCGCTGGACCTGGAGGGACGCATCACGCTGATCAATCGTAAAGGTTGCGCGACGTTGGGACGGGAAGAAAGCGAACTGCTGGGCCGCGACTGGTTCGAAACCTGCTTGCCGCCCAGAACTCATCGCGACCTCAAAGCATTTTTCCGCACGTTGCTGGACGGAGAATTGTCCTCTCTAGAGAACCCGGTTCTCACCAGCTCCGGCGAGGAAAGAATGATTGGATGGCGCAACTCATTATTGCGAGACGGCGAAGGACGGGTGATCGGCACGCTGAGTTCAGGTGAGGACATCACCGAGCGCAAGCAAGCGGAATCCGCGCTGCGGCACTTGTCGGGAAAGCTGCTGCACGCCCAAGACGAAGAGCGGCGCAAAGTTGCCAGAGAATTGCATGATGGCATCGGCACCTATGTGAGCGGATCGAGCCTGGCCCTGGGCAGGATACGGACGTTTCTGGACGAAAAGAATCCCGAGCATCAAAAAGTTGTGGCGGAATGCAGGGACTTAATCCAGGCGGCTGCTGGTGAGATCCGGGCTATTTCCTATCTGCTGCATCCTCCGACGATGGAGGAGATGGGCCTGGGGTCCTCGCTGGAATGGCTGGTGCGCGGTTTCTCGGGCCGCAGCGGAATCACGATCTCGTTGCAGCTGGCGCCGGACATCGGCCGCCTGAAGGCAGAAACGGAACTGACGATATTTCGCGTGACGCAAGAAGCGCTGAACAATGTGTACCGTCATTCGGGGAGCAGCACTGCCGCTGTGCGCTTATTTCAGGAGTCCGAGGAGATCGTGCTGGAAATCGCAGATTGCGGCCGAGGCCTGCCGCCGCGTGCCGCTGGGGCCGATCCGGATTTCACCGTGGGGATTTCGGGAATGCGCGAACGCGTGGAGGAACTTGGCGGGAAGTTCAGCATCGAGAGCGTCGCCGGTGAAGGATGCACGGTGCGCGCGGCTCTGCCGATGAGCGGGCGATCGTGAGCCGGGCTCGGCTGGAAATTCGCTGCCAATTGGCGACGCGAATTAATTCTTCGCGCTCTTCATCAGGATGATGTCGCTGGATTGTGTGCCGCGCGCGAGAAACAGTGTCTTGCCGTCGGGCGACCAGTTGAAGCCGCGGATAAGGCCTCCCGAGAAATTTGTGATCTGCTTCATCGCTCCGCTGGGAACGGGCTGCCGCCAAATATTCGCGGCGCCTCCACGAACCAAAACCATGTCAATGCCGCGATCGTCCGGCGACCAATGCGGGAAATTCTGGGCGGTGCCGAGAGGAACGTCAAAAGAAAATACGGGCGGTCCGCCTTCCACCGGCACGCTGACCATTTGATCGCGCAACTGCGGCGCGTCAGGATGCCCCACACGATAGAGGACCAGCTTATTATCCCTGGATAAAAAGACGACTGGGGCGGTTTGATTGTGCAGGCCCAGCGATGTGGGATTCGAGCCGTCAATTCCCATGCGCCAAGTACTCAGTTGATCCTCGTAGTCGAAAGTGACCGTGGAGCCATCCCGGGAGCATACCGGGAGCAGAGTGGACTTGTCGTGAGTCAACTGCAACTGGTTAGAACCGTCCGCGTCCATGCGCCAGATATCTGATGCATTGCCACGCGGGACAGAATACACAATGTGCTTTCCGTCACCGCACCCCCACGCGAACAGGATATTGCGGTCGCTGCCTGCCACCTGCGTCCGAGCGCTTCCGTCGTAGCTCGCGGTAAAGAGTTCGCGGTTGCGATTGGCGACCAGAACGCGGTCCGTGCCCAACATCGAAACGCCGACGATTGCTGGGCCGCCTGACGTGATTTGCGTGGCGTGCGTCGAATCTCCACCGGGCGCGTTCCAGAGATCTGACGAAACGGTGGTTTCCACTGTGACCACCGTCGAACCGTCCGCCGTCAAGTCCAGCCACGGAAAACTATAGTCCGTCAGGTCGTTGGTCAGCCGCTGCGCTTCTCCGGAGGGATAGGAAATTTTCCAAAGCTGGCCTTGCGCGCCGCCGCTCTCCTCGCGCATCGGAACCAACAGCGCGTCTCCATCTGGCAACCAATGTGGGCGTCCCAGACTGCCGTGGGTGGCGAAGAGCGTGCGCACCGCTCCGGTACCGACGGTGAACTCGTTGAGTTGGCTGCTGACCGACGGCAGCAACGACGCGAAGATGATCGTCTTGCCGTCCGACGACCAAGCGGGAGTCAGAAGCCCGGCCACGTTTATGTTCGCTTTCATCGAAGTCAGGAGTTTTTCGCCCGAACCGTCCGCGTTGGCGGCCAACAGTTTGAACGTTCCTTGGTCTGGGATTCCGCGAATGAAAGCGAATTGTTTGCCATCGGGAGAGAAGCTGATGGAAGTGTCTATATCGCGCACGATCTGCTGCGGATTGCCGCCGAGCACGGGCATTTTGTAGAGCGAGCTGAAGAGCTGATTTTCCTTGGATGCTTCGGTGAAATAAATGTAGTTGCCGTCGGGAGAAAAGGTGAGGCCGTAGAAGGTGCTTGCGGCGGGCGAGAGGATTTGCACGTCGCTGCCGGTGGCCACCTGCCGGACCATTAGGCTTTGCATTTCGCCGTCGCGCAGCACATAGACAACGTATTGGCCGTTGGGAGAAATGGCCACGCCGAAGGCTTTGCCGGTTTCCGTGAGTTTTACGATGCTCATATTTTGCGCGTTGAAGGCATTTTGGTGGCCGCGCGATTTGAAGACGAAGAAAGCGATGGCGGCGATGAGCACGATAACGACGACTGCGGCGATTAATTTGCCTTTGTGCTTTTTGGCCTCGCCGAGGACTATGGCAGCGCTGCCCGAGCCGCTCGCGGAAGTTTTCGTCGAGCCGGAACTTTGTGTTGGCGGCGGTGGCGGTGCTGACGGCGCAGCGGCGGAATTTGCGCCGGATGAGCCGGCAGCCGCAGTAGCTACGTTTTTAGCGCTGAAACTATCCGCTGAGCTGACCTGCGTTTTGCTGGAGCCGGAGTCACGCTGCAGACGTTTCAGGTCTGTGCGCAGGTCTGCGGCCGTCTGGTAGCGCATGGAGCGATCTTTTTCCAGCGACTTGTTAATGATCCGCTCGAGTTCTTGTGGGACGTCGGGATTGATGCGCACCGGGGCGACGGGCGCGCGATTCAGGATGGCGTCGAAAACAGCCGCGGACGTGGAGCCTGAAAAAGCCTGGCCGCCAGTGGCCATTTCGTAGAGCACCACGCCAAGCGAAAAAATATCAGTGCGGGAGTCGAGGTCCTTGCCGAGGGTCTGTTCCGGAGACATGTACGCGACGGTGCCAACGGCGATGCCGGGACTGGTGAGATTGGCGCCGTCCAAAGTGACACCGCCAGATTCGGTGCGGCCATCGTTGCCGGGTACGGCCATGATTTTGGCGAGGCCGAAATCGAGGATTTTGGTTTGTCCGCGATCGGTGAGGAAAATATTCGCGGGTTTGATGTCGCGATGAATGATGTTTTCGGAATGCGCGGCGTCAAGAGCGTCGGCGGATTGGATGCCGGAGTCGAGGAGCGTATCAAACGCCAAAGGCCCGCCGGTAATGCGATGTTTCAGGGTCGCGCCTTTGAGCAGTTCCATGGCGATGTAGCTGCGGCCCTGGTATTCGCCGATTTCGAAGATGGTGCAGATATTGGGGTGGCTAAGGGCGGCGGCGGCGCGCGCTTCACGGAGGAAGCGATCGAGAGCGAGCTTGTCCTGGGAAACGTCGTCGGGCAGAAATTTCAGGGCGACCATGCGGCCGAGCTTGGTGTCTTCGGCCTTGTACACGACGCCCATGCCGCCGCCACCGAGTCGTTCTATAACGCGATACTGAGAGATGATTTGCCCGACGAGCGGCTGGGAGTCTGTCATTCCGTGCACATATTAGATTCGCCGCGGAGACAAGTCAACGCGGGCGCGAGAATGGAAGTGGGTCAGTTTCTGAGATCGCGACTAACCAGCCGCTAACTGGTTTTTTTGTGCTGGTAAATTTTCCGGGCTTCTCGGGTCAGCCGTTTAATGCGCTGTTTTTCGCCTGATCTGGCTTCGGGATCCAGCTTGCGTCGGAGAAATTCCTCCTCACGTATTAGCTTTCGTTGATTTTCGAGCCGCGCCAAGTTCAATGTCCCAGCTTGCACTGCAGCTTGTACTGCGCAACCTGGTTCTGTCTCGTGACGGCAATTTGTGAATCGACATCCCGCCGCCAGTGAATGAATATCGGCGAAGATTTGAGCCAGACCTTCCTCCCCGTTCCAAAGTTGCACTTCGCGCAACCCCGGTGTGTCTATGAGTAGTGCTCCGCCCGGCAAAACAAATAGTTCGCGAGTCGTCGTAGTGTGTCGTCCGCGACCATCATTCGCACGCACGTCACTCACTTTCTGAAGCGATTGCCCCAGGAGTTGGTTCGTTAGCGTCGATTTTCCGACACCGGAGGATCCGAGCAGCACGAACGTTTGTCCCGGTATGAACAATCGCTCGACTTCCTCCATTCCTTGACCTGTTCTTGTGCTAACAACCAGCACCGGGACACCCAGTCCAAGGCCTTCCATGGCGGCTGCCTTCTCACACGCATCTTCGCAAGCGTCCGCTTTGTTCAAAATAAGGACTGGCCTCACTCCGAACTCCCAGCACTGTGCGATATAGCGTTCAACGCGGCGGGGATTGATATCACCGTCGAGCGCGGAAATCACCATCGCTGTCTCAACGTTCGCCGCGATTACTTGTCCCTCAATCCTTGTTCCGGGCGCCTTGCGAGTGAACTGGCTCCGCCGAGGCAAAACTGCGCGAACCAACGCCAAATCGCACGGTGCAATTATCTCCACGGACACCCAATCCCCCACAGCCGGCCAGTCTGCACCTTCTTCGGCAGCAAGACGCAGCTTGCCGCTAGGCTCGGCCAAACATTCCCCAAATGTTCCTGCGATACGCCAACCGTTTCGGTGCTGTGCCACGACGCGCGCGGGTATGGCATCCTTGCGGTCTGTTTCGTTCCACATCGCTTCAAAATACGAATTCCATCCCCACCGAGATAGAGACATCGAGCTATCCTCCCACAGCCGTAACGCGACACACGGCTGCCGTTGGCACCGATAATTGGACCGAACTAGTTTTCCTGTTTAGGAGATGTGGGCGGGGATGATCTCGACGAAGGAGGCACACCCGCCCGTGAGAGCTTTGGTGGTGGTTCGCACAGGCGCCTCCAAGGTTAAAATTACCAGCCCTGCAAAACGCGGGAGCTGGATTTGCAGCAGTCTAACCGAGGGGAGCCGTTCACGTCAATTTGGGATTGGGACTCGCCCACTGAATCCCGGTAAACGCGCTAATCGCACGTGTGGATTCAAGTTTCTGGTTACGCGAGTCTCAGTGGCATCGAAACTGCCGAAGAAAACACGCCCGCCGCCGGCACCAGCGCTAGGGTTGCTTTCTTACGCTACGGAAACGGTTTCTGGATGACACTGACAACTAACAGGGTGAATTGCGGCCAAGCCCAGATGCGATGGCACATTCCTCAAGCTCATTCTTAGTCGGGACTCGCTTCGGTCGAAGCGCTTGGGGTTTAGTCCATCCGTTATCTGCGCAGAGTGTCGATCAGGATCATCTGCCAAATACGAGGGCTCGGCTCATTCCAGCGAATCGGATTTCAATGAGGCTTCGCGATCCATCACCATTCTGCTTCCACGCAACTGCATTATGCTGATAGTTAACATCACGATTCACCCATTTCGCTTCCGGAGTGGCTACAACATCATAATTCAGGGCAAATTTCACCAGTGCATCGGGGCTGTAAGATTCCCAACTGATTGTGTAATCGCCCGCTGGCACTTGCGTCCCATTTAGTGTCAGAGCAAATGGAAAGGTAAAGCTCCGCGTTCCCCTTTCGAAAGCTCGCGGCTTGAAACCGTGGGACACCAGATCTTTGCGTGCGGCGTCGGCGACTTCGCGGTCGCTGTAAGGACCCACAAGTACGGAGTAGGAATTCATCCAAAGGTGACCTTTCCGGGTGACAGCTGCATGAAATCCGAGCTGCTGCAGGTTGTCCGCTATCTTGTTGGCCCCCGAGTCATCTTTGAATTTTCCGACTTCGAAGTACCCTACCAAATCGGAACCTGCCTTCTCTGATCTAGTAACCCCATCGTGGACACCAGGCTGGTTCGGTGGTGTGTGGAGTGGAACTGAGTTGATTTCATCTGGAATGGGGTTAGACATGGGGGCGACGGCAGTCGTTGGCAAAGAAATTCCCGGAGGTGCTGATGAAATCTTTGCAGCGCCAGCGAGAGTGGTATTGGCAAGGCCACCGGCAAGGGCGTGAGTGGCGGTTGTCGGCGGTGATAGTTCGAGCTTCGCATGCTGAGGCTTAGCCGCGCTTATCGGTGCCCGGGGCGGGGCCATCTCGGGCGGTGAAACCGCGAACTGTCCATGTGTCGGCGATGGCGGTCGCAGTGGTGGTAGCACATTCGGCGGCGCGGGTGACACTGTTTGCGTTTGAGCTCGCGATCGTGGCGCCAATCGTTCTCCAAAGTGGATCAGCGACTCGCCGAGTTGACGGCGATAGCCACGAACCAAAAACGGGACAGCCACGAGAGCCGCAATCAGAAGGCCCGTGGCCAATCCACGGGAGAACCCAGTCAGCGCGCCTGATATTTTTCCCTCCGGTGAACCCATCGCAGGAAGGACAGAACTAGTCGGCACAACATTTGTGCCGGGTGGGCTGGCACTGAAGGCCGACAGAGGGCTCGGCGCAGGGACTGATCGTGCGGACGCCGCTTCAGCGGCGAGTCGCATTCTAGGTCGGCTTATCCAATTGCGGATTTGTTCGCGACCTTCTGCAGGCAGACCAGTGAATCGCAAGCCGCCTGTCTTTTGCGTTCCATCGGTCCATGCAACTTCGCCGTCGGCTTCTATTCTTTGTTTGTGCTCCGAGAACCAGAAACGGACCTTGCCATTCCGCTGAACGGGGGCTACTGAGTGAAAGCAAAGTCCTCCCTCGGAAACATTCAACACAATCCCGCCGTTATTCAAATCGAAATTGATATAGACGACGCGGTCAACTGGTGTCCGTTCGGCTTGGCGGCGTTCCGGCCCTGTAATGTTGAGCGTCATTGAACAGAGAGCAGATTGACGAAGGGGTTCCCGTTCTTGCTGGTTACGGCGTCCTTCGTGCTTCATCGCGAGCGGGTCCACTTCAGATCAAGAACTCAAGTCGGAGTATCAAGGGAGCGAGCTGGCGGTCAATAGTACAAAAGTAATGGAACCTTTTACCTTCCTGAGGAAGGTGGGCCGAGAATCAGACTTTTGGCTCGCGTTCCGCGATGGCCGGAGAGGACCTTGCAACCTTGAAAGCGTTGATGGGCCACTCGAATATGGGGACCACGATGCGGTACGTTCACCCGACGCCGGAGCACAAAAAGAGGTGGTCAGCAAACTAGAGAAATTCAACGCCGAACCAATGATTGCTGTGTACGAGAGTCGGATGGCGTTCCCGCAAAAGCCACCAAGAGCGAGGGACGGCGATGATCTCGATTGCACATCAACTATTGCAAAGATGATGGGCTTGGGGAGACTCGAACTCCCGGCACGCGGTTTTGGGAAACGCTTGCTCGGACATCCCCGAATCCGGCGCTATACTCGGATCATTCGACATTTCTTGTCGACATCGGCGTTCCTGCCGAGAAGGAGGTGATCCAGTGAGGTACGGTTTACGTTGACGCAGTAGAGGAGGCGCTTGCGAGGTTGGCGAGCGCCTCTTTCCTTTTGTCCGGCTTGTCCCCCAGTCTCCGTGATTTGGCGAATTCGTTCAGCGTCTTAACTCTAGCGAGTGCCTGGTAAACGCATTAACCGTTCATGTGCATTTTCAAGTTTCGGATTGCTGATGCGCACTATATTTACGAATTCGCGGGAAAACCACTCGGTGAATTTGCTTGAAATTTTGCCGGATTTTGCAAGGGAGATTAGAGACGAAACGTGCGTACTTTGCACACAATGGGCAGGACCGATTCAGAATTTCACGAAGGAGCGGGCTATCTGAAGTATGGTGAGGACGATTCGACCTCGGCTTCTCGGTTGTCGGACACTCGCTCGGAATCATGATCGAGTCGGCGAAATCTTCCCCAAGCAATGGGGCGCACTCCGAAGCGGGGACAAATGAGGGATTTGAAAAAGCAGGAACGAATCGCCATCGAAGCCGTCGCTAGAAGGTTCTCGGCGAAGTGGGAAAAGGGCAGTGATCCCCTAGACGCCTATATTGCGCTCGCTGGGAAACGAGTTGCTGTATCCATTGCGACCCTCAGAGCGCGCAGCAATGGCCGCGGTAACGCGGCCAAGCCCGGTCTTAGGTTCGATAAGGTTGCGACCAGGCTCATCGAACGTCTGCAAGCCACTTTTGGCGAAACCGTGCCAGCCGGCATGACAGTGTTGCTGACCGTAACCGCTCCCATCCGTTTGCCATCGAAAACCGCCGCCACGCTGGAAGGCAGAATACAAGAGCTGCTCGGGCGCGGAGCGCCAGGTCGCGATGAGAAAGCCACGATTCACGGGAATCGTGTCCAGATTCGACTTTTGAGAGGTCAATCTGAGCGAGCACCGAAAATGATCGGGTTCGTGCACAATGCCGATTCAGACGCGCTGCCACTTTTGAACATGACGCGTGAATTACTTAAGTTAATCAGCTCCGCGTCTGGTAGGCGGGCGCCGAAGCCCGCGGACGATCAATGGCTCGTTGTGGTAAGCGCGGGAGGGATTTCATATTTGGACGCATATCGCTACATCTGGTCGCAGCTGCGCATGGCGATCGACTTCAAGAGGATCCTGATGGTGTTTGACGATGGGCGTGTCGAAGTATTGACTGGATGAAACGAGTTTGCGCGCTGTCTCTCGGATGGGAAACGCGGGTATTCCCGGCTGCGAGCGGAACACGAGATCGTTGAGTTCATACCAGGCTTGTTTCCAAGTGCCCCCTGCATCGCCGCAGGTCCTTGCATAACAATGCTTCGCGACAGTCGTGACAAGTGTTTGGCCCGCTGTTAAGGCAGGACTTTCCCATTCAACTTCTATTCATGCAGGGGTAACAACGGAGTGTAACAGTCACGCGTGCAGTACGGTTTCACGCGATTGAATTTCTCGATGCAATCGCCGAGAGGAGAGTTATGTCAAAACAAGCAGCAGAGCATCATCAAAGGGCAGCAGAGCATCACGAACAGGCAGCAAGACACCACAAGGAAGCCGCAATGCACCACGAAGCAGGAAAACACGAAATGGCAGCACATCACGCGCACTTGGCCCAGGGGCATCACGCCCACGCAACGCATCACGCAGCAGAAGCAGCAAAGTCTCACGTTGAACACCACGGGAAGGCCAGCTCAGCGCACGCTTAGTTCGTTAGGGCGGGTCTCCAGCCCAACCCGGCTTACCTCTTGCGACACTCTAGCCTCCGGTCGTTTGCCTGTGGCCACTGTAGGCCTCCAAATTCTTAGGTGCGATACAGAAATCCCATTGAACGATAAATGAGTCTTTTAGGCGTTCTGGATTATGTCGGCTGCGGAAAATTCTGTGTGCGAGTTGCGGTGAGGAGTGGGATACGTCCTGATTGACATCCTATCCGGAGACTGACCGCTTACCGAGAGAGTTGCTATACTTTGATTGTGAGCGAAAAACTGATTCACGAAATTATTCCGGTGGGGATGCTGCAGTGCAACTGCTCGATTCTGGGGGATCCAGAGACGCGCGAAGCGATCGTGGTGGATCCGGGGGATGAGGTCGAGCGAATCCTGGACATTTTGCGCGAGCACCAGTTGAATGTGCGGGCGATTGTGAGCACGCATACGCATATTGATCATGTGGGAGGGCTCGCGTTGCTGCACGCGGCGACGAAGGCGCCGGTGCTGATCCACGAGGCGGATCTGGAGTTGTACCGGCATCTTGATATGCAGGCGAAATTTTTGGGGATGCGCACGCCGGAGAGCATGCGGATTGAAGATTTCGTGAAGGAAGGCGACAGCGTGCGTTGGGGCGGTTATACGGCACGGGTGATTCATACGCCGGGGCACACGCCGGGGAGCATCAGTTTGCTGGTGGAAAGCGGACTGCCTGACGGTGGCGCGTATGTGGAGCACGGGAGGCCGCAAGTGGCGAAGGCTTCGGTGGAGGCGAATTTGCGCGGACGTGCGGGCGCGGCTACGGCGGCTCCGGTGCACGGAACCGCCACAGGATCGGGACGATTGATTGCCGGCGACACCTTATTTCAAGGCAGCATCGGGCGCACGGATTTGTGGGGCGGGTCGATGAAAGATATTTTGAGTTCGATCCGGGAGAAATTGTTGGCGCTGCCGGATGAAACTTTGGTGATTCCGGGGCATGGCGAGAACACTACGATCGGCGAAGAGCGCGCTGAAAACCCCTTCCTGCGTTGACCGCACGTAATCGCTAGATTATTTGAAGCTGGAAAAAGACTGTCGCTTCAAGGGCAGAATCAACCGCAGGTGCGGCTCCTCCGAAATTTGAACATCGCCGCAAGCTGGGGCGCAGCAAGCAGCGCCCCTACCCTGTATTGTCGAAATTGCGGCCGCGATCGATGGCGGTCTGAAGACCGCCGCTACGAATTCAACGGCAGCATCGAATCCACCGAGCGGACTCGACGCGATGGCTGAGGCGGGCAAGGCAAGCCTCGCCTAGCGCGTTTTGTTGCCGGACATTTGGGTTCGATGAAAGCGGCGGCGAGCCGCCGCACTCCATATGAATCGCGACTAGAATTTTACGTCTTTGATGTGCGTGGCCAGGGACCATAGGTTGCCGGCGGGATCTTGGACTGTGGCAGTGCGGTCGCCGTAGGGGGCGTCCTCCAGGCCGCGGATGGTGGTGGCGCCGTGGCGCAGGGCGTTTGCGTAGATTTCGTCGGTGTTGGGGACGTACATGTGCAACAGGAACGGAGCAGCTTGGAATTTGCCGTGAACTTCACCGCCTGAGAGGATCGAATTTCCCACGCGGAGCCTCATGTGCCGGATTTTGCCTGCCGGGTCGGTGGTCAGGAAAATTTCTCGTGCGTGGAACGCCTGCTTCAGGAACTCAACATATTTCTCCGCATCTTCGACGAGAAACACCGGAACGATCGCGGGGGTGTCGGCGGTGACGTGAGGGCCGGGGCCGTGGGCGGTGATGTACCAGGTAATGCCGCCGGGATCTTTCACGGCGCCATCGCGATCACCCCACGGCCGATCAGCGGGCACGGCGAGCGACGTGGCGCCCGCTTGCACGGCACGTTGGAAGACGGCATCCACGTCCGGCACGTACAGAATATTCGAGGAGGCGCGGGGCTTGAATTCCGCGGTGGCGTCGGCGAGTTCGACCATGGAGCCGGCGATGCGAACTTCGGCGTGCATGATGAGATCCGAGCCGGGGCGAGCGACACGGAAAATTTCCTCAGCGCCGAAGGCGGCTTTATAGAAATTGATGAGATTCGCGGCGCCCGGAACCAGGAGATAGGGCGTGAGCGTGCCGAATCCTTTGCGGATGTAGGGCACGGGCAGCGTCCACTCCGGCTCTTCGTTTGGCAGTGCGGCGGACGGTGCAGTCGAAGGCTGTTGCAAAGCGGCGAAGCGACGCTCGATTTCTTCGGGAGTTAGCGTTTCCTTGTGCGTTGTGATGACCCAGGTGAGTCCGAAGGGATCGGCGAATTGGCCGGAGCGTTCGCCGTAGAACTGATCTTGTACGGGACGGACAGTCTTGGCGCCGGCGGCGACGGCGCGGGCGGCCATCGCGTCCACGTCAGCCACCTGGAGATGCATTTTTATCGGCGAGCCGCCGATCGTTTGCGCGCTGAGGGCGCCGTAATCCGGGAATTCATCGGCGAGCATGATGGTGGAATTGCCGATACGGATTTCGGCGTGGCCGATTCTGTCACCGGGGCCATTCATGCGCATGGTTTCGACCGCGCCGAAGGCTTGTTTGTAGAATTCAAGAGCGCGCGCGGCGTCGTTCACAATCAAATAGGCGGTGGCGGTCTGCTGCACTTCGGGTGCTGCTGCGGCTTTGCTGGCCATGGGTGTTCTCCCTTCGAGCTGTGCTCGTAGATTTGCTCTGAAATCTTCACGGGGCAGGCCGCGTAGTTCGCTCGAGACGCGCGCGAGTGCGGCGAGGGGCGCTTTGGGTGCTGCGCCATCGCGGCGGCGCGGAGCGGGGCCGGGCGTCAGCAGCGCCTGGATGGCGCGATCGAGTTGTTCGCTCAGGTTTGGTTTAGACATTGGCTGCACCCGACCGATTCTTCTTCTGGGACGCTTTACCTGCTGCTTTGGCGGCTGCGTTTCTGCCGGAGACTTTTGCGGCTTCCTCGCGCAGAGTCTGGACGCCCCGGAACTGCAGCTGTTTTACGGCGCCTTCGGTGCGTCCCAGGGCCTGCGCGATTTCACGGATGCTTTTTTCCTCGGCGAAGCGCATTTGCACGACCTTCCGCTGCTCGATGGGAAGCCCTTGCACCAGGCGGAATAATTGCGCGCGGATTTCGATTTCCTCCGGGCTGGGTTCGGCGCTGGCTGGGTCGTTTGCGAGGGCGTCGGTTTGTTCGCGAGAGCCGCGGCGCCAACGGTCGGCGATGGCGTTCGCCGCGATGCGCATGAGCCACGCGCCGAAAGGAGCGCCGCGCCATTCGAAACGTGGCAGATTCGCGAGGGCGTGGTGAAAGACTTCGGAGGTTACGTCTTCAGCCGCTTCGCGGTTCGCCAGGCGTCGCGAGACGTAGGCGTACACGCGCTCAAAGTGAATTTCGTAGAGCGCGGCGAAGCGGCTGGGATCCTGCTGCGCCGCTTCGATCAGCCGCCGCTCGCTGGCATCTTGTACGGCCTTCAACGAGAGCTCCGGAGTTCGTGCTGCCATAGTATAGAACTGCTGAGCAGGGAAAAGGTTACGGTCAGGGTTTCTTGTCGCGTTCGGCGCGCATTGCCTCCATCACACTCTGAATCAGTTCTTTGGCCTTTCCGATTTCTGCCTGGATGATGCGGATGTCCATTACGGGGACGTCGGGGTCGCGATTGGTGTGGCAGTACACGCCGTGTTGGCCGACGAGGATGAGGGCGTTGGTGAGGAGGTCGAGAGAGACGGCCAGGCGGCCGCGGTGGGGACCCATCATGGTTTCGTAATGTTCTAGTTCGTCTTTGTGTTCGTCGAAGGCGGGCATGGTCGAGCTCCTCGCGGTGCTTGGTGTTCGTTCGACGTTAGCGTGTCGGTGGGAATTGTGCAACGACGTGAGGCCGGGACATAGGGACGCGGCATGCGGGATGATTGCGGCAGAAGGCCGCCGACCTAAGAAAGCAGGCGGCCGCCACGAAGTAAAAGTCAAAGGCGCCCGCCTGAAGGTGGCCGCTACAGAGCCAACTGCAACGGCGAGAGCACAGCCAAGAGTGGCTGTGCCACGATGGCTTGGATGGTTCTAGAACCATCTATTGCGGGCTACGGAACACGTTTGGGTAGTTCGCTTTACTCTGTGTGAGTGAGATTAGATAATCTGGGCCGTTGCTTTGACTTTGCTGCGGATGCCGGGGGGGCCGCGAGGTTTGTTCGAACGCGCGTGCGAGTGCGCGCCAGGAATTCCGGCTGCGGATGACAGCACGGGGAGTGCGTTTGTAGCACTTAGCGATGGGGAGCTAAGGGCTGGGTTCAAAAGGGCACAGCTGTTATTGCGGTTGGAAGCGAAGCTATACTACGGGGAACGAAGGTAACGATTTGCGCTGTGCGTGCGCGTTTCCTGGAATGCCAATCGGGTAGTTGCCAACGACGACAGCAAAGATTCAAATCGTGCCGGGAGTGCTGCGGGGTGAAGATGCGGCGCCTGGGAACCGCGGGGTGAACAAACGATGAGACGTTCAGACTTGGTACGCAATCCGGGGAAGAGCAAGGCGGTACGGACTTCGCAAATCGTTTTCGGCGAGAGGCAGCATCTGCTGCGCGTGCTGGATTCGGTGGAGCGGAGCGCGTTGCCGGCGCCGCGTTTGGAGCAGGAACGGCGAGTGATCGAGCAATTGATTCACGCGCGGACGCAGGAACTGAACCGCATTAACGCAGGTTGGGACGAGAAGGTGGGAGTGGTCTTGAGCGCGGAAGTAAAGCCGGAGACTCTGGACTCGCTTTCGCGGCAGGCACCGAAGGAAGATTTTTATTTGCTGCGATTGATCAGCGAACATCCCAAGGTTTCGGCGAAGACGCTGGGGAGGCTGTCGCATCATCCGTATTCGGCGATACGCGAGAATATCGCGCGGCATCCGAACAGCGATGCGGCTACTTTGTCGCGGTTGAGTAAGGATCGCACGCAGCCTTTGTGGTATCTGGTGGCTTTCAATCCGAACGCGCCGGTGAATTTGCGGAAGAAATTGCAGGAGCGGATGCGGAGGTTGGGCGAGAAGTCGGCGACGCAATAGGGGCCGTGATTTGTGACTCGTGAATCGTGATTCATGGCTTGAGTCGGGGTGTGAGTCTAAGTTGAGCGTTTGGTGGGGCGCTGATTCGGCGCCCTTTTTTATTTTATGGGCGATTTTTCTGAATTGAGGCTTACTTGGTTGTAACCGCTCGCTGAGTGTTCTATCTAGAGTAGAATCCTGGCATGGCGGACTCATCTTCTTTGCGTGCTTCTGTGTCGTCTCCTTCCACTTCGCCTGCGCCGCAGGCTTTCTACAACATTGCAGATGAATTTGTTTCGCGGTTGGCGCGGTTGCATCCGGAGAAACTGGCAATTCTAGGAACTGGGCAGGCTCTGACTTATGTGGAGCTGGAGGCGCTCGTCGGGCGCGTGGCGGAGGCATTGCTATCGGCGGATTGCAAGCCCGGGGAGCGGGTGCTGATCGCTTTGCCGGATTCGGCGGAGTTTTTTGGGGCTTTTTTTGGGGCGGCGAAAATTGGGGCGATTGCTGTACCGGTGAATCCTATGGCGCGGTCGGCGGATTACCGGCACTGGGTAGAAAATTGCGGGGCGCGGATTGCGATTGTGCACGCGCCGATTTTAGGGGAGTTCGGCGACGGCGTGGCTGATGATGCGGCGCTGGATCTTCTGGTGATTTATGAAGGCACGGCGGGAACGGTGAAGCCGGAGCGTGTGGCACGGAAGATTTTGGAATGGGACGACTGGGTGCCGTCGCGTGTGGGATCGGTGGCGACGCATCCGACTGTCGCGACCGATACGGCATTCTTTTTGTACACATCAGGGAGCGGTGGGGCGCCGAAAGCGGTGGTGCACCGGCATCAGGATATGGGCATGGCGGCGCGCAATTATGCGCAGGGCGTGCTGGGATTGCGCGCGGACGACCGGTTGTTTTCTGTTTCGAAATTATTTTTTGCTTACGGCCTGGGGAACGGGATGTACTTCCCGCTTCATTTCGGGGCTGCGACGATTTTGTATCCGGAGCGGCCGCGTGCGGATGAAATTGCCGCGGTGATTGCGGAGCACCGGCCGACGGTGTTTTTTTCGGTGCCAACTTTTTACGCGTCGTTGCTCCGCGAGGCTGAAAATGGATTGGAGCTGGATTTTTCTTCGGTGCGGCTGGCGGTGTCGGCGGGGGAATCGCTGCCGGCCGAAATATTCGAGCAATTTCGCGCGCGGTTTGGGATTGAGATTCTGGATGGGATTGGGTCGAGCGAGATGCTCCATATTTTTCTTTCTTCACGGCCGGGGGAGGCGCGCGCGGGCAGTTGCGGCCGCGAAGTTCCGGGATATGAGGCGCGGATTTTGGATGATGGGGGCGAACCTGCTGCCGTGGATGAGGCGGGGAGCCTGTGGGTGAAGGGTGAGAGCGCGTTCGCGGAGTATTGGCGGATTCCGGAGCTTACAGCGCGGACGAAGCGCGACGGCTGGGTGAATACGGGCGACAAATTTTCGCGCGACGCGGATGGATATTTTTATTATCGCGGGCGCGCAGACGACATGATGAAGGTGTCGGGGATGTGGGTCTCGCCGGGCGAAGTGGAGAATGCGTTGCTGGGGCACGCGGCGATCGCGGAGTGCGTGGTGGTGGGGAACGCGGATGCGGTGGGGTTGGTGCGGCCGGTGGCTTACATTGTTTTGCGGCAGAGCGTGTTGAATACGGCGGGGGGACTCGACAGCGAGATATATGGTTGGCTGCGGACTCGGTTGCCGGGATTTAAATGTCCGCAGGAGTATCGGTTTGTGAAGGAATTGCCGCGGACGGCGACGGGGAAAGTGCAGAGGTTTTTGTTGCGGGGCAGTGGTAGCGAGGCGAAAGTTGACAGTTAACACTCGAAAGTTAAGAAAAGGCAATTAAGAGTTGAACGTTGAAAGTTGAAAGCCGGATCACCCGCCTTCGTACGAAAAGCAGATCCCTCCGGCAAGTGGCTCCTGCGAGATGATACTCGCTGCACTCTTGTTTACAAAAGTGTTCTAATCGCCCCTCCGAGTTCCGTCCCACGCGGATGTCTGTACGTCCGGCTGATCGATTCCCGCAGAGACATATTGGCTCTTTACGGCTATAATTGGGTCTGTATATTGGACTGCAGGAGTGAGCCAATGTTGCCTCTGCATCTTCAGTCTGAAAGCCACATTCCTTTGTACGTGCAGCTCCGCGATCAGTTGCGCGCGCTGGTGCATTCGGGAGAGCTGCGCACGGGCGACCGGATTCCTGCTAGCCGCGAACTGGCTACGCAGCTGGGCGTGCATCGCACTACGGTGGCCAATGCTTATGCGGAACTGGAATCGGAGGGATTGATTCAGGGGCACGTGGGGCGCGGGACATATATTTGCGGAATGCCGGAGCGGCAGTTTTCGCCGCCGCCGCGGACGAATGGTAATGGTGGGTCGGTGCGGTGGGAATCTTTGTTTGCGGACGAGCGCGGCGAGGATGGGTTGAGCCGGCTGACTCCGGAGGTGCCGAAGGACGCGATTGGGTTTGTGGCGGCGCGGCCGCCGGAAGAATATTTTCCGCTGGAGGAATTTCGCAGCTGCTGCAATGCGGTGTTGCGCAGCGATGGGCGCGAGGTGCTGCAGATCGGGTCGTCGGATGGGTATGAGCCGCTGAAGAGCGCGCTGATTGATTTTTTTCGCGACGAGGGGTTAAGCGTTCGCAGCGAGCAATTGTTGATCACCGGCGGATGCCAGCAGGCGATTGACCTGTTGTGCAAGGCGTTCTTGCGTCCGGGGGATGCGGTGGCGTTGGAGAATCCGGCTTATCCGGGGGCGCTGGCGACTTTCGGCGCGGCGCGGGTTCGTACTTTGGCGGTGGGGGTGGATACGGAGGACGCGCCAAACGGGCGGCTGGGACTGAATATTGACGCACTGGAATCCGTGCTGATGCAGAATCGCGTGAAATTTATTTTCGCTACGCCGGATTTTCATAATCCTACGGGGACGGCTTTGCCGATGGCGGAGCGGCGGCGTTTGCTGGATATGGCGGCGCGTTACCAAGTGCCGGTGATTGAGGATTATATTTACGGGCGGCTACGATTGCGTGGGACGGCTACTGCTTCGCTGCGTACTTTGGATCGCGGCGACAGCGTGATTCAGATTGATAGCGTTTCGAAGATTGCGTTTCCGGGGTTGCGCGTGGGTTGGTGCATCGGGCCGGAGAGCGTGATTGAGCGGTTGCGGTTGGTGAAGCAGGCGACGGACTTGCATACGGACCAGCTGGCGCAGGCTAGTTTGGCGGAATTTATTCGGCGCGGGCATATGTCGCGGCATTTGGTGAAGATGAAGAAGATTTATCGCGGCCGGTTGGATGCGATGGAGTCGGCATTGGGGAAATTTATGCCGGAAGAATCGAATTGGACTCGACCGGAGGGTGGGATGTCGGTGTGGTTGAGTTTGCCGGCGGGATTTGATGCGGGGGAACTTTTGATTCATGCGCGCGAGCGCGGGGTGATGTATGTGCCGGGGCGGTATTTTTATCATCAGAATCCGCAGCCGAATACGTTGAGGTTAGGATTTGCTAGTTTGGATGAGAAGCGGATCGCGCGGGGGATTGAGACTTTAGGTGAAGTTGTGAAGACGGAGTTTCGGAAGAGGCAGCGGGGAGCGCGGAGTGAGTTGCGTTCGCGCGTGGCGTTGGTTTAGGAGATTCGTGCTTCTAAAACCTAATCCGGAGAATATTTGTTTTGGGTGCGGCGGGGCTAATGCGCGGGGGATGCTGCTGGCGTTTGAGCAGGATGATGCGGCGCAGCGGATTCGCGGGAATTTTCGATTGGGCGCGGAATATCAGGGTGGGCCGGGATTTATTCATGGCGGTATCATCGCTACGGTGCTGGATGAAGTGATGGGGAAGGTGTGCCGGTTCCGCGGAGTGCGCGCGGTGACCGCGGAGTTGAGCATCGAATATTTGAAGCCGGTGCTGGTGGATGTGGATTTAGCCGTGGAAGGGTACGAAGTGAAGATGAAGGGGCGCAATTTGTTTCTGGCGGGGGAAATTCGCGGTGCTTCGGGTGAGGTGTTGGCGCGGGGGAAGGGGCGTTTTGTGATTATTTCTCCGAAGCAAGCCGCGAAGGACGACGCGACGAAACACGCGACCCAGGAATTAGCGGGGAAGCCGCTCGAGAAGTGAAATTCGCAGGTGAGAACGAGGGAGAGACTCGATGGAACTGATGAACAATAATTTGTGGCGCGTGAAGGTGGGCTTGGCGGAGATGTTGAAGGGCGGCGTGATCATGGACGTGACCAACGCCGAGCAGGCGAAGATCGCCGAAGATGCGGGAGCGTGCGCGGTGATGGCGCTAGAGCGCGTCCCTTCGGATATTCGGAAAGAGGGCGGAGTGGCGCGGATGGCGGCGCCGCGGATTATTCGCGAGATTATGGACACGGTTTCGATTCCGGTGATGGCCAAGGTGCGCATTGGGCATTTTGCGGAGGCGCAGGTGCTGGAAGCGCTCGAGGTGGATTACATAGACGAGAGCGAAGTGCTGACGCCTGCCGACGAAGAGCATCACGTGTGGAAGCATGGGTACAAGGTGCCGTTCGTTTGCGGCGCGCGGAATTTGGGCGAGGCGCTGCGCAGGATCGCGGAGGGCGCGGCGATGGTGCGGACGAAGGGCGAGGCTGGGTCGGGGAATATAGTGGAGGCGGTGCGGCACATGCGGACGATTGTCAGCCAGATGAAGCGGCTGACTTTGTTGGGCGAGGAAGAATTGGTGCATGAGTCGAAGGAACTGGGGTCGCCGTTGGAGTTGGTGGCTTGGGTGGCGAAGCATGGGAAATTGCCGGTGCCGAATTTTTCGGCGGGTGGGATTGCGACTCCGGCGGACGCGGCGTTAGTGATGCAACTTGGGGCGGAGGCGGTGTTTGTGGGGTCGGGGATTTTCAAGTCGAGCGATCCGGCCGTGCGGGCGCGGGCGATTGTGAAGGCGACAACGCATTACAAGGATCCGAAGGTGGTGCTGGAGGCGTCGGAGGAATTGGGCGACGCGATGAAGGGGCTCGATATTCGGCAGATGGACGAGAAGGATCTTTTGCAGACCCGTGGTTGGTAAGTTGCGTGAAGTTGGGCTGACTTGTGGCGCCGGGTAGTGGCGGGGTTGCGGGGGCGGGTCTGAAACCCGCCCCTACGTTTTTCACCTGGACAATTGAGCAGAGATTTTTCTTGGGATTATTCGAATGAAACATGACGGATTGAAGATAGGGATTGTTGCGATACAGGGGGATTACGAGGCGCACGCCAAGGTGCTGGAGCGCTTGGGCGTAGAGTACAGTTTTGTGCGAACGCCGGCGGATTTGGCGGGGCTGGCTGGCGTGATTCTTCCGGGCGGGGAGAGCACTACGCACTTGAAGGTGATGACGGAAGAGGGGTTGTTTGATGCGTTGCAGACGTTTGCGGCGGCGGATGGGGCGTTTTTTGGGACTTGTGCGGGGACGATTCTGCTGGCCAAGGAAGTGCATGGGCCGGCGCAGGCGTCTTTGGGGCTTTTGGATGCGTCGGTGCTGCGGAATGGGTATGGGCGGCAGTTGGCCAGCGATGTGCATATGGGGTTGACGAAATTGCGGGTCGCGCCGCTGGAGATGGTTTTTATTCGCGCGCCGATCATTGAGCGGGTGGGGGCGGGGGTAGAAATTCTGGCGGAGGATGCGGGGCATCCGGTTTTGGTGCGCGAGGGAAAGATTTTGGCGGCTACTTTTCATCCGGAGTTGAGCGACGATACGGCGGTGCACGAGTATTTTGTGCACATGGCGCGGACCGGGGTGGCGGTGGCGCGGTAGGCGTGGTGCGGAACCTGCGGGATGGGTCGTGATCGCAAAATCTGTACTTCAGCGGCTAAAGCCGCGATCAGCTTGCCGAGTTGATGTCGTGGCTGAGGCCACGACCCACAAAGATTAAGAAGCAACGTCAAACGCTGGCGGTCTAAAGTCCGCCGCTACAAAGGCAAGTCGGAAGCTGCGGTTCAATCCTTCCTCTATTTGTGAGATTCTGTCGGCCTGATGAAGGCTCCCGTTAAAGTGCTATTTGTTTGCGTGGGGAATTGCGTGCGAAGCCAGATGGCTGAGGCAATTGCGCGGCATGACTGCGCGGATATTATTTTGGCGGAGAGCGCGGGAGTTTCGCCGCTGGGGTTTATTGATACGACTACGCAGGCGGTGTTGCGCGAGCATGGAGTCTCGTTCGCCGGGCAATTTTCGAAGGGGCTGCACAGTCACAAGCTGCGAAAACCAGATGTGGTGATCAATATGTCGGGGATTCCGGGCGAGTCGCTGTTTCCGGAGCACGATGTGGAAGACTGGAAGGTGCGGGATCCGTTTGGCGAGGATATCGCGCTGCACCGGATGATTTTCGAGGATATCGAGGCGCGCGTGACTTTGCTGGCGGCGCGTTTGCGGACGCAGGCGGCTAGTGCGGGGTAGAACGGGGTTCACGAGGTTCGAGGAATTGAGCAGGGAACGATGCGGCGCGAAACTACTAGCGTTTCCCAGGAAGATTACTTGAAGGCGATCTGGGAATTGGTACAGGAAGAGCAGGCGCCGATCAGCGCGCGGCTGGCTGAAGATTTGGGCGTGACTCCTCCCGCGGTGACGGCGGCTTTGAAGCGCATGACGCGAGGGGGATATTTGCGCGTGCGGCGCGACGGGCACATCGAGCTTTCGGCGAAGGGTCAGGAGATCGCGGGGCACCTGGTGTTGCGTCACCGGCTGGCGGAAAAACTTTTAACGGATGTGATCGGGTTGGAGTGGGCGCGGGCGCACGAAGAGGCGGAGCGTTTGGAGCATGGGATTTCGCCGGAAGTGGCGGGATTGCTTTTGAAGCGATTTGGGCGCGAGAGCCGGTGTCCGCATGGAGTGCCGCTGGTGGGCGGGATGGCGAAGTTGCGGCGGAAATTTGGCGCGGTGCGGTTGTCGGATGTTTCGGTTGGCAAGGCTTACGAAATTTTGCGGGTGTATGAGAAGGACCCGAAGTTTCTGGAGTTTTTGACTGGCCTCGGTTTGCATCCTGGGACGAAAGTGCGGGTGCATCAGCGGGAGTATGACGAGACGATGGTGTTGACGGTTGCGGGACGGGCGGCGGCGCGGATACATTTGGGGAAGCCGGCTACGCAGCGGGTTTGGGTGAGGGGCGCGGCGTAGATTTTTGCGCCTCGACGCGTTTACACAAAGGCCGGGCACGGCATGCCGTGCCCCAACGCCTGCTCGGCGGTGCTATCGAAAATAATGATGAGGGCCATTTGTGTGGGCTATTGCAACGGGTGGCGCGGACGACTATGATACGCGGTGTTGGCCCCCGCAGGGTGACTGGAATGGTCCAGAAAACCTTGATTGCTTCTCGCAGCTTCCAGCCAGGTTCGAAGAGCACGGGTATATTCGCAGCAACTGCCAGGACGAGCCCGCAGCACGCGACGACGCTGACACAAGCGACGACGTCCGCCTTGCAGAGCAGTATCGAGATTTCAAATTTCCTGAAAAATCACTGAAGACTGAAGGAGGAACGCGAAATGGCAACGGCATCCGTAGCTGTGCAACCGAATGAAAATGTAACCGGGTATGTGACCAAGACACGCAAGATGCTGATCAACGGGAAGTGGGTTGATTCGGCTTCGGGCAAAACGTTCCCGACGTACAATCCGGCGACCGGGGAAGTCCTTTCCAATATCGCCGAGGGCGATAAGGAAGACATTGACCGTGCGGTGAAGGCGGCGCGCGCGGCGTTTGAGACCGGGCCGTGGTCGAAGATTTCTCCTTCCGAGCGCGGGCAGATGATCTGGCGTTTGGGCGACCTGCTGCAAAAGCACCTGGAAGAATTCGCGCAATTGGAATCACTGGATAACGGCAAGCCGCTGAAGATTGCGCGCGTGGCCGATCTGCCGCTTGCAATTGATCATTTCCGTTATTACGCGGGCTGGGCGACGAAGATCGAGGGCAACACCGTTCCGATGTCCGGGTGGAAGCAGGGGATGTTCCACGCGTACACGTTGCGCGAACCGGTGGGCGTGGTAGGACAGATTATTCCGTGGAATTTCCCGCTGCTGATGGCGGCGTGGAAATTGGGTCCTGCTTTGGCGACGGGTTGCACGATTGTGCTGAAGCCTGCGGAGCAGACGCCGCTGACGGCGTTGCGCCTGGGTGAATTAATTCAGGAAGCTGGGATTCCGGATGGTGTTGTAAATATCGTTCCGGGCTACGGCGAAACTGCCGGTGCGGCGCTTGCTGCGCATCCGGACGTGGATAAGATTGCCTTCACTGGTTCCACCGAAGTCGGCAAGCTGATTCTGCATGCCGCGGCGGGGAATTTGAAGAAGGTGTCGCTGGAATTGGGCGGCAAGTCGCCGAATATTATTTTCGACGATGCGGATTTGGATTCGGCGATTCCTGGAGCGGCCAGCGCGATTTTCTTTAATCAGGGGCAGTGCTGCTGCGCTGGGTCGCGGCTTTATGTCGAAAAGAAAGCTTTCGACAAGGTGGTCGAAGGCGTCGCGGAGAACGCGGCGAAGATTCGAGTGCGTCCGGGATTCGATCCGGACAGCGATCTGGGCCCGCTCGTTTCGGAAGAACAACTCAATCGCGTGTGCGGCTATTTGGAGAGCGGCGCGAAGGAAGGCGCGAAGGCTGTTACCGGTGGGTCGCGCGAAGGGACTACCGGTTACTTCGTGAAGCCGACCGTGCTGGTGAACACCAATCCGAAGATGAAAGTGGTGCAGGAAGAAATTTTCGGACCGGTGGTTACGGCAATTCCGTTCAGCGATCCGAGCGAAATCGTGGCGACTGCGAATGACACGATCTACGGCTTGGCTGCAGGGGTTTGGACGCGCGACATCAAGAAGGCGCATAAGATGGCGTCCAAGATCAAGGCCGGGACGGTGTGGATCAACTGCTACAACATCTTTGACGCGACGCTTCCGTTCGGCGGCTACAAGCAGAGTGGTTGGGGCCGCGAAATGGGGCACGAGGTGCTGGAGCATTACACGGAAGTTAAGTCGGTCTGCTCGGCGTTGTAGTTCGCGCAGCGCGAGGATGAATCAGGGGTTGGTAGGGCACGGCATGCCGTGCCCTTGCCGATGCCTTTTTGCAATTCGACGAATAGATAAGAGAGCCGGGCGCGGGTTGCTCGGCTCTTTTTGTTTCTGTATCGTTTTGGCTGTGCGTCGCACTGCACAGGAGTGTTTATGCTGATTGAAGCGGCGTTGAATGGCGGGAGGACACGGGCGGAACATCCGGGTGTGCCTTGTTCGCCGGAGGAGATGGCTGCGGCGGCGCGAGAGGCGGTGGCGGCGGGTGCTGGCGCGGCGCATTTTCATGTGCGTGGGGCTGGCGGGCGCGAGAGTGTGGATGCGGACGATGTGGCGGGAGCGGTTTCGGCGGTCCGTGCGGCGATTCCTGGGATTCCGTTTGGGGTGAGCACTGGATTGTGGATGGTGCGGGATGCGCGGGAGCGTCATGAGAAGGTCGCGGCGTGGAAAACGTTCCCGGATTTTGCTTCGGTAAACTTCAACGAAGAGGGCGGGATCGCGCTGGCCGAACTGCTGTTGGCGAAGGGCATGGGTGTTGAGGCAGGGATGGGCAGCGTGTTGGCCACGGAGAAATTTCTGGAGAGCAAGCTCGCGGGGCGATGCCGGTGGGTTTTGCTGGAGCCGGAGCAGCAGGAAATGGATGGGGCGCTCGCGGTTGTTGCGAAGATTGAGGAGATGTTGCGCTGCGCCGGGATCGCTTTGCCCATAATTTTGCATGGCGTCGGTCGCACGGCTTGGGGATTGATTGATGAGGCGGTACGGCGAGGATACGACACGCGGATTGGGCTCGAGGATGCGCTTACTTTGCCGGATGGCAGCGCGGCGAAGGGCAATGGGGAACTAGTGGCGGAAGCGGCGAAGCGCGCGGGCCGAGCTGCGACGACGAATCGCGGCTAACGCATCGATCGCGGTGGAGAAACTTCGCACCGAAAATCAAAGGAGCCAGCGGGACGCCGGCGCTACGCCCCGCGTGCCGGAGCTTCGAGCTGCGGTGAGGCGGCATCACTCGGCAATCGGCTAGACCTTTCCACCGCTGGCCTTTTGTTCTTTCAGTTGCTGCTTCCAGCCAAGGATTCGCGCTTTGTTGCCGGCTTCTTCGGCTTCGGGGACCATGCCCTTGCGTTGATAGGCGCGGGAGACGGTGGTCCAGGCTAGGATGTCGTCGGGGTCGAGCTCGAGGATGCGGCGGGCGGTTTCAATGGTGCGGTCAAAATCTTGCTGGGCGTGATAGGCTTGCGCCAAGCCATGCAGCGCGTCGCTAAATTTAGGATCCAGTTCCAGGGCGCGCGTGTATTCCGCGATTGCTTGCGGGAGTTTTCCTTCACCGAAGAAATCTATGCCCGCGTAGTAGTGGTCTTCCGCGCTTTGAATGGGCTCGCTCGTCACGATTTGATTCTAGCACCTGGCTCGCCATGTTGAATGCGCTTCGGTATTACTGGATTATTGCTGCCGGTTACCGGTTGCGGCCGTGGGCGTCGCCTTATCTACGGTGGAGGTTGGAGACTTTCTTTGGTGGGGAGGCAGCAGATTTGGATGCGGGGAAATTCTTTGGATTGATGTGGAGGGAGCGCGCGCGGATGGAGAGATTTTTGGAGTGGGTCGGCGACCGGCGGCGGGAGCAGAAATCCTGAGGCCGGAGAAGCGCCTATAGCCGCGCGGACATGCGGGACATTATTTTGCCGTTGGCGGAGATTACGGAGAGGATCAGGTGGTCGGTTAGCGGGACGTTGTGGTCGCGGACTTTGATTACGTAGAGCATCTGGTTGTCGCCTTCCTCCAATCGCAGGGGCTTGCGCTCGATGGTCAAGCTGGCCACGGGGCGCAGATAGAGGCCGCGTTTCCACTGCACGCGAAATTGCATTCCTTTGATGGCGTCGGGAGTTTGGGCCGGCGTGTACATGTTTGAGTCACATACCTCGATGCGGATTGTGATTTCGATGGTCAGGTAGTCCGGGAAGAAATCCACCGGCTGGGAATTCCTGCGAAATTCCGAGCCTTGCGACGTGTCGATTCTTTCCAATCCATTGAAGAAACCCAACGATTGCATGACCGGTATGAAGTTGACGCAAACGTCGCCGGCGCGGATTTGGCCATTGGAGAGAGAGACGTCTTCTTTGTACTCATGCATTTTTCCGGTGAGGCTTTCGGATTGCGCGTGCGCGATGGGGGCGAGCAGCAGGCAGGCTGCGGCGAAGGAATACGCGATGGGCCGAATGAGTTTCATCGTCAGCGGGCAGCTCGCGGCGGCTGAGGGGCTGCGCAAGATACCATGTTGTCACGATATAACGCGGCATGATGAGCTGGCAACAGTGTCGTCGTTATCGTGCTGCGAAGTCGTGCCCTGCGAATCAGGCGTATAATTGAATTTGAAGAGCACATGCCATGCAGGGTCTGAAAATATTGCAAAAATCGGCGGAATTGCACGAGGCGCGCTGGTGGGAGGCGGAGCCGGGCGGCAAGGTCCATTGCTACTTGTGTCCGCGGCATTGCCATATTGGCGAGGGGCAGGCGGGATTCTGTTACATACGCGCGAACGACGGTGGAAAACTTTACAGTTTGGGTTACGCGCATCCGGCGGCGATGCAGGTGGATCCTATCGAGAAGAAGCCGCTGAACCATTTTCTTCCGGGCACGCGGGTATTTTCGATGGGGACGGCGGGTTGCAACATGGGCTGCTTCTTCTGCCAGAACTGGGACATTTCGAAATCGCGGGCGGACCAGGTGGGCTCGTCGTACGTGCCGCCGGAAGATGTGGTGCTGCTCGCGGTCCGCAACCACTGCGATTCGATTGCGTTCACTTATAACGAGCCGACCATTTGGGGCGAGTATGTGATTGATATTTGCAGCGCGGCGAAAGAGGCGGGGCTGAATACGGTGATGGTGTCGAACGGATACATCACTTATGACGCGTTCCACGATATTTACGACCACATTGACGCAGCGAACATTGACCTGAAGGCTTTCACTGAGAAATTCTACGGGAAAATTACGCTGACGCATTTGCAGCCGGTGCTGGATGCGTTGTTATGGTTGAAGAGTGAAACGAATGTGTGGTTTGAGATTACCAACCTGATGATTCCTACTTTGAACGACGCTGCTGAGGAAACGCGCGAGCTGTGCGGGTGGATTTTAGACAATTTGGGGCCGGATGTGCCGCTGCATTTCACGGCGTTTCATCCTGATTTCAAATTGCAGGATAAGCCGAGGACGCCGGCGGAAACTTTGCATGCGGCGCGGCGAATTGCTTTGGACGCCGGGATCCATTTTGTGTACGAAGGGAACATTTATAGTGACGGAGCGCATACTTCTTGCCCGACGTGCCAGACATTGTTGGTGAGGCGTTCGTGGCACGCTGTGCAGCTGAACCGTTTGCAGGAAGGGAAGTGCCCGAAATGTGGGACGACGATTCCGGGACGCTGGGCGAATCCTCATGGCAAGACTCCGCAGAAACTTTACCAGCACGCGCGGGTTGTGGCCGCATCTAAGTATTCGGACCTGAATTTGTAGCGGTGTCTGCCGCGGCGTGCGCCATCGGTGGTCCGTGCGGGACGATGGTCCGCGATCATCGATGGCGGTCTAAAGACCGCCGCTACAAAAACTCTCCTTAGTTTGTAACGAATGGCAGCGGGTGTGCGTAATAATAGTGTGGGTGAGATGACTGGGAATTCCAACGGATTTGCCATACGGACGGAACGGGTGTCGCGGCAGTACGCGATGGGCGAGGCGCTGGTGCGCGCGGTCGACGACGTTTCGATCGCGGTGCAGGCTGGCGAATTTGTGGCGCTGCTGGGAAGTTCGGGCTCGGGGAAATCCACCTTGCTGAATTTGCTGGCGGGGCTTGACCGCCCTTCATCCGGGGCGATCTACGCGCACGATCACAATCTTGCGGAAATGACGTCGCAGGAGCTGGCGCATCATCGCAGTCACACGGTGGGCATGGTTTTTCAGGCGTTCAATTTGTTGCCGCGGATGACGCTGGAGGAGAACGTGGAGCTGCCGCTGCGTCTGGCGGAGGTGGATCGCGCGGAGCGGCCTGCGCGGGTGCGTGAGGCTGTGGAACGGGTGAGCCTGGCGGCGCGGTTGACGCATCGGCCGAGCGAATTATCGGGCGGCGAACAGCAGCGGGCGGCGCTGGCGCGGGCGTTGGTGAACCGGCCGACGATTTTGCTGGCCGATGAGCCTACGGGGAATCTGGATAGCGTGACGGGTGACGCGATCATGCATCTGTTACAGGAAATAAATAAGAATCTGCGGATGACGATTGTGATGGTGACACACGACAGAGTGCGCGCCGCACGGTATGCGCACCGGATTATTACCATGCGCGACGGGAAATTGGTGACCGAGGGAGCTAGCGATGAAATTGCGTGACCTGACGGAGCTGGCGGCGCGCAATTTGCGGGAAGCCGTGCTGCGGAATTCTTTGACGACGCTGGGAATTGCGGTGGGCGTGGCGTCGCTGGTGGCGATGCTGTCGCTGGGAGTGGGATTGCAGGAACTCGCCAGCACGCGCTTGTCACGGTCTGGGTTGTTCGATGCGGTGTTTGTTACTACGCAATTGAATATGCGGGCGTTTGGCGGGCCTCCGCGTCCGGCGGCAGAACGGGCTACCGCGCAGCCGGCGCGAAAGCTGGATGAGGATGCGCGGAAGCAGTTGGCTGAGATCAAGAATGTGGTGGAAGTTTATCCGGAGGTGCGTTTTCCGACCGAAGTGCAGTTCGAAGGCAAACCGTACATGACTACCGTGGCGGGGATTCCGGCGTCGGCGCGGAGTGATGGGGCGTTTGACGAGATGAAGGGAGCGTTTTTTTCTGGGCCGGAGGCGAACGAAGCGATTTTGCAGATTGAGTTCGCGCGGGATCTTTCGAAGCAGACGGATTCTTTGATCGGCAAGGAATTGGTGTTGCGTTATGCGGAGAAGGAGCCGTTGCCGGCGGATGACGCGCCGGCTACGAGGGCCGCGACGGCACCGGGAAAGGATGCGGCGAAGGAATCAGCTGCTGATGACGCGCCTGCGTCGGGGGGATTCTCGCTGGTTCCCCGAGAGATGAAGTTACGGATTATTGGCGTGGTAGAAACGGAGCCAGCAACCGGATTCGGTGGATTCGGGCGGGGACGATTGCTGATTCCTTTGCAGATCGCGCAGAATTTGCGCATCGCGCAGCCCACCGACATGCGCGAGATGCTGCGCGGCAACACGGGAAAACCGAGTTATGAGAGTTTGACTGTGCGCGTGAGCTCGCCGAAAGCGGTGCAGGCCGTGGAGGACGCGATCAAGGGGATGGGCTTCGGGACGTTTTCGATTTTGGATGCGACGAAGAATTTACGGCTGTTTTTCACGGTGTTCGACCTGCTGCTGGGGATTTTTGGGAGCCTGGCGCTGACGGTCGCGTCGCTGGGAATTATCAATACGCTGGTGATGGCGATTTTGGAGCGGCGGCGCGAGATTGGAATTCTGAAGGCGCTGGGCGCAGCGGATCGCGATGTGCGGCGATTGTTTTTTGCAGAGGCCGGCGCGATGGGATTGCTGGGAGGAGTGCTGGGCGTCGCGATCGGCTGGTTGATTGGGCGCGCGCTGACGTTTGGTACCAATGTTTATTTGCAGCGGCAGGAGCTTCCGCCCATTGATCTATCGTCGATTCCGTGGTGGATGGTGGTGGGCGCGATTGCGTTTTCATTTTTCGTGAGTTTGGCGGCCGGGATGTACCCGGCGTCGCGGGCGGCGCGGCTGAATCCAGTCGAGGCGCTGCGGTATGAATAGCGCCTACTGGCGCGGGCGCGCGCTGGGTTGGGTCGCTGCGATGATTGTTTGCGCCGCGATTGGCGCTGCCCCGGCTGCGGCGGCGCCGGGAAGGGCAGAGTGCCGCGCGGTGCCGAGCAAGATTCTGGGGCATCCTGTTCCGTATTGCGTGATTCTTCCTTCCGATTACGATACCGACAAGACGCGCGATTATCCGGTGCTGTATTTTCTACATGGTTTGGGCGGGAACGAACAACTGCTGCTGAATTCCGGCGGGATGAATATGATTCAGGATTTGCGCGATCAGAAACGGATCGGTGAATTTCTGATTGTAGCGCCCGACGCGGGGCGCAGCTTCTATATCAATTCGCGCGACGGCAAAGTTCGCTACGAGGATTTCTTCATACGCGAGTTTCTGCCGTACATTGAGAGCCACTACCGCATTCGCACGGAAAAGAAATCGCGCGGAATCACCGGCGTTTCGATGGGCGGATATGGGGCGCTGCGGTTTGCGTTCCTATACCCCGATTTGTTCGCGGCAGTGAGCGCGCACAGTCCCGCGCTGATTGAAAAACTGCCGAATATTAAAGTGTCGAGCGATCAGGCCGCGGCAGTGGCTGAGGTGCTGGGGAAGGCATTCGGTTCGCCGGTGAACGCAGCGTTCTGGGAACGCGAAAGCCCGTTTACGATTGTGAAGAATGGGCCGCGGCCGGCGGGACTGCAGATTTATTTCGATTGCGGCACCGATGATGAGTTTGGGTTCAACAAGGGCAACGAGCAATTCCACGAATTGCTGACAGCGCGCGGCATCGTGCATGAATTTCATCTTTATCCCGGCGGGCATGACTGGGATTATTTTGCGGAGCACCTGCCCGCTTCGTTCGAGTTTCAGTCGCATGCGTTCGGTCTGACGACTTCCGCGAAGTAAAGCCACGCTGTCGGTAGCCGTCCGGTACTGATAGGTTCTTCTGGGAGTACTTATGAAAGTCTATGCCTGTACGATCATAATTTTCGTCGGGTTGATTGGGAGCCACGCCGCCAGCGCTCAGCTGCACAAACCAGGCACAGACCCGGCCGTTGCAAGCATCACGCAGATAAAGCCGCTGGTGGTACAGATAAAATTTAAATCGGATTCAGCGAAACCCGAATATCAAGAGGGAATTGCCGGAACTGGCATTGTGGTGAGCGACGAGGGTTACGTGTTGACCGCAGCCCACGTGGTGACCGGGACCGAGGCGGGCTTGCGAGGCGAGGGCGCGACCGGGGTGGAGTTTTTCGCCGGAATCTTGATTGACACGATCGCGGGTGCAGGCGCCAACTCGCGAGGCAGTTTTGCTTACGTGGCTTGCACGATCAAGGACACCGACCCGGTACACGATATTGCAATCCTGCAGCTCGCGCAAAATCCATTTTCGGAAGCTTTCCGGCAAGGGATAAAAATTGGGGACAAAGAGCCAAAGATTACATTGGGTGTCGCGAAGCTGGAGCAAAGCGTACCGCCGGAGGGTCAGACGGTTTTGGTTTCAGGATATCCGTTGGCCATTCCGACATTCGTGACCCAAAGAGGAATGATTGCGAGCGAGAGCTTCACGTTTGCGCAACCACAATCCACGAGCTCGCCCGCGGGACTTGTTAATACAGAGGTCGAGGACTCAATTCTTCTAGATGCAGCGGTGAACCCCGGAATTAGTGGCGGGCCTGTTTATTTGGCCGGAGAACATTCTGTTATTGGTATTTGCGAAGCCTATGAGCCAGCAGGCATTTTCGGTGCGCAACGACCCCAATTGGCGGTTCCCGGAGCGGTTCAAAACATCGGGCTTGCGATGGTGATTCCTATCAAATACGCGATTGCGCTGCTGCAGAAAAATAAGATTGAGACAAAATTACCGTGAGTGCGAAACGAGGTGGTGCTGAGTGCGCGGCGACCCTTCGAACCGGCCTCTCCGGTTCTCAGCATGAATCGCACTGCAGCGCGATTCAGGGCTTTGCTTTGGGCGGCGTCCGCTAACGAATCCATCCGTCCCACCAGCGCACAGCACACGCATTGCGGTGGGAAAACGACTGTTACAATTTCCGTGATATTCCAGCACTTAGGTGAATGCGACGATGGCCGCGAACCTGCGGCGTATTGCACCGTTCCGTCTGACGATATCGCCCTCGTGCGCTCGACGATCATCTTCAGCCGATACGCATGAGGCGATCAGCCTGCCGAGGTTGGCAGGGAAGTCGTGGACCTGGTACAAGGCGTGCCCGGAGCGCCGGTCGCTCCGCTCTCGTGCCCATCACTCCCGGGAATAAAACCCCCGGCATCCGAGTCTTGCATAGGAACACGTCCTCAGGTGGCGTGATGCTTGTTGGCTCGCAGCGGGCACGCGCTACCCTTAAGAGCTATCGGCTTCGCTCTGGTCTGTCAATCCGCTGGAACCGGAAGCGATCGTCGCGCTGCACAATGAATAATTGGAACGCTGTCTCGACACTCACGAACGGAGGAAGTTGACATGAAGAATGGGGATTTTAGTCGCAGGGAATTACTACTAGCATCGGGCGCGGTTGGTTTGGCTGCGGCTGTTCCGCTGTCAGTTGCGGCGGCGCGGCTGGCTGGCGCAGAACGGCCCTCCGGTGGAGACAATACTGTGAAGCCGGCGGTCGCCTTGAGCCCGCTAAAGCCACCCGCCAGCGGCGCGATTCCAGTGGCCTTTGTAATTTCCAAGGGGGCGGTGCTGATTGATTTTGCCGGACCTTGGGAGGTCTTCGAAAACGCGACCGTTCCTGGCCGGGGAATGATGGATAGCGCATTCGAGGTTTACACCGTTGCGGAAACAATGGACCCGGTTACGGTCAGCGGCGGGATGAAGATCGTGCCCAACTACACTTTCCAGAATGCCCCGTCGCCGAAGGTGGTCGTAATTCCTGCGCAAAACGATTCCCCGGATCCGATGCTGAATTGGATCCGCAAGGCGACGCAGACGAGCGACGTAACTATGTCGGTTTGCACTGGTGCGTTCGTGCTGGCGGCTACCGGCCTTCTGAATGGCAAAGCGGCCACCACGCACCATGCTGCTTACTCCGATTTGGAGATGAAATTTCCCGACATTCAGGTGAAGCGGGGCGCGCGCTTCATCGAAGAGGGCAATCTCGCTACGGCCGGGGGGCTGACGTCTGGGATGGATCTCGCACTGCGCGTTATCGGGCGATATTTCGGCGAGGAAGCAATCGAACGCACCGCATTTCAGCTGGAATACCAGGGACAGGGCTGGATGGATGCGAAGTCGAATTCTGTTTTTGCAGCGAAGCCCGTCGGCGACATTTGCGCCGTGTGCTGGATGCAAGTGGATCGCAAGACCGCGCCTTCGGAGGTTTACAATGGGCAGACGTACTACTTCTGCATGAGTGGTCACAAGGCAACCTTCGATGCTCGGCGCGATAAGTTCATCGAGGCGCTTTCGCAGTCGTGATCGGAAGGGAATGGCGCGCCACCGATGGCGCGCCACTACAGAAAAAATGCAAAGGCGCCCACCTAAAGGTAGCCGCTACAGAGTCAAAGGCTGAACGCCGGGGTTCTTCAGGGTTTATCTTCGCGTGATGCTGCTAGCAATTCTGTTACTAGGATTTCGACTGGTGCATTGTCTGTGACTGCGGTGAAATACTCGTCCCAATTTACGTCGGGGAAACCCATGCGGGTGGCTTGGGCTGGGAGTTGCTCGCGCAACTCTGCGGCTTGGCGTCCTGGTAGCAAGGTGAGTGCTTCGAAGACTACACGATGTTCGGGTATTTGCCAGTGGTAAGCGCGGAGTTTCGCTAAGATCTCGGCGCTTGGCGCTGAATCGTGCGTGCCGGGGGAACTGAGTGCGGGTGGTTCGGTGCACAGAGCGCGGAGGATTCTGGATTCGAGGTCGAACAGGTCGGGCACGGGTTGAAAAGGGAACTGCGAGGGAGCGCCGAACGGAGCTCCCTGATTCTTGGTGGAAAGTTAAGCTGCGCTGGAAACGACGGGCCGTACGAAATCAATGCGGTCGATGGCTACTGCGATACCGTACACCGGCGTGGTTTCGCCAGGGATCTGCGTGCTGCGAAGAGTCCTGGCGCTGGCACGGACCAGGACGGACGTGCCCCGCTCTCGCTCCGCAGGAAGCGAGAAAGTAAGTTCTAGACCCGTGCCGGACTCGATGGGAACATCAGAGTGAAAGAAAATCCCGGTACGGGAGACGTCGCGCAACTGCCCGGTGTAATACTCCAATGGGCGATGCTTGGACATACAGACTTGTACAGGTAGGTAAACCTCGTAGCGTCTGGCCTTTCTGCGTTCTCCCATAATATACCCCCAGAGTTAGATGCACGCTAGCAGCCACGGGACTGCGGGGCTGTCGCATTGAAAACAAGGCGCTTAGGATTTTGGCAGGATTCTCAAGTTGGGAAGGGCAATGCAAATTCTTCCCACTACAGGAAATACCGACATGGTTTAACGAAATTTTCGGGCGAGTGGCCGATCGGGAGATCGGCGTGCCCAGCGTGGAGGGCACGGCAGGCCGTGCCCCTACAACGGCAACGGCGACTGCGAAGAGACGGCGCGGCTGAATTCGCGGCGAGCCGCGGCGCAGCAAGAAGCGCCGCCACCCGTCAAAGCTGCGCTGCCGGCTCTCATTCGGTCGGCGGGTTCTCGGGTTGACTCACGCGTGCGCGTGATTCAAAGAAGTGGATCGTGGAGGACGGACGTGCCTTCGGCCTCGGTGAGGATGCCGCGGGTAATCATCAGGCGAACCAGACGGACGATGGCCGTCCATTCCGGGCCGCGGAACGAGCCGGTTGTTGGCGACGGCATGCGCACCACTTCTGGGAAGCTGGGGGATTCGCCGGTGATTTCGCGCAGCCATTCGGCCAGCGCGACGCGTTGCGAGTCGTCGTGGTCTTCAAAGGCGATGCCCATTCCCAGGCCGTGCTGGGAGTACACCACGGTGCCAGCGGTCTGGAAGGTGGTCTTGGCCTTTTGCAGCGTGACGCGAACCTGGGAAGCCACCGGAAATGGGCAGACGGTATCCACAAAGCAGCCGCCCGGGCCGAGGTCTGTGGTGCGCGTGGAAAAGCGCGCTCCGGATTTAAGTTCGATGACTTCAGCGGCGGCGGTGAACATGTGCCGGGAGGTGCCACGGCGCTCGGTCTCGAGAACTTCGACGGATTTGGCGATGGCGTCGTGGTGCTTGTGACTCGAAGAATTGTGCATCATTGCATCCTTTTGGCGGCTTGCGACGCCGTGCTGAAGGTCACTGTGAAAATCACTACAGCAGGAACCGTACTGCGATTCCCATGGCACCGTCGGGCCGTTCTTCCATGCGAACGATGGAGCCGAGAAATTTCTTGTGCGCCGAGATCTTCTTGCCGAACGGGAAAGTGACGAGCAAGCGCATGCCCACGAAATAGTGCGGCATGCAGGTGGCGAAATACAGGCCGTCACGCGTGAAGTCCGTTACTTCTCCCACGTCGGCGATATCCACGAAACGCGCGTCAAAGGGCCGCACTTCGACGGGCAGGGACATTTTCAGCCGCTCGCGTCGGCGGGTTTCGCGCGCAGCCGATTTCTTCGATGGGGCATAGGCTGCGTGATGCGGAGTATGGACTGCCGTGGCCATGAACAACCTCCGAAATGCAATCTGCACCTAGCGTGCTCCATTGAATGTAGGGGGCGGGCGAAGGAGTGCCAATAGGACGGCGGTACTACCGGGTACTTACGGATGGATGTAGATTGGGTGATCGGCGGGGTGCGGGACAGAGCTAAGCCCTGTGTTTACAGTGGTATATTCCCGAATTCGGAAGGGGTAGTTTTGGGTAGTTTTGCGGGAGTGGAAGTTCTGCCCGCAAGCGGCTGTGAGCTTGCAAAGTTTGGTTTGTAGCTGGCGTCGGGCACGGCCGTTATTTCGCGGGCGGAAGGCCTTCGGAGGCTTCTTGCGCGGTGGGGTACATGGAGATGACGCGATGGACCTGCGTCATGGTCAGGACGCCTTGAACCATGGGGCTGCACGCGGCGAGGCGGAGGGTTCCGCCGGCCTTTGCTAGGCGCGAGAAACATTTCACGATTTGGCCGATCACCGCGCTATCAATGTGGTCTACCGCGGCCATGTCCAGAATGATGTGATTTTCCTGGTTCTTGATGTGATGTTCCACTTCCTGATCGATGCGTTTGCAATCGGGGCCCATTTGCACGCGGCCGCTCAATTCCAGAACCCAGATGCCGGGCTTGATTTGTTTCTTGTTCAGAAACATGCGATTTAGCTCCTGGCCGGGACGCGGCGCGAATTATTCTTCACAGGGAAATTGGCGGATCAGGCGCATGCAATCGGCGAGCGCTTTCAAAACCGAATCGCCCCAGCCGGAAGGCACGAAACCGGCGGCGCTTTGGTTCACGGACCTGTTAGCTTGCGCGAAGAAGCGCAGGTGCTGGCCTTTGGGAGCGACCGCATACTCTTTCACGGTGATAGCGAAGGGAATTTCGCGGCCGTCTTGCTGCTTGATCATCGAAAAATGGTGGAGCTGCGCTAGTTCTTCGCTGCGGTCTGCTTGCGCATACTGCCAATCTTCCACGGTGCTCCTCCCAGGGATGGCGGGGCCAGACGAGATGGGCCTGAACGCGGGAATCTTAGGCTGGCGCGGGCGGCAAGTCAATCGCGGGGCGGCGCTAGTACGGGAAATGTTCGTGTGATAGAAACTTGTTTGACAATGACGAGCGAGCGATTGAAGATTCGGCGGCTGGTGCGCGACGAACTGCCTGTGCAGACTGTGAAACTGGCGCGATTTTTGATTGGGAAGACATTGGTGCACGATTTGCCGCGCGCGCGGCTGGTGGGAAGGATCGTGGAAACGGAGGCTTACGTCACTGGGGACGCGGCGTCGCACACTTTTCGCGGTATGACGGCGCGCAATCGGCCATTATTTCTGGAACGCGGTCACGCGTATGTGTATTTCTGTTACGGCAATCATTTCATGCTGAATGTTTCGGGACAGCGAGAGGGGATTGGCGAAGGGATTTTGCTGCGGGCTGCTGAGCCGCTTGAGGGAATCACGCAGATGGAGCGGTCTCGCGGGACGCACCGTGTGGAAGATTTGGCGCGGGGGCCGGGACGTTTGGCAGAAGCGTTTGGAGTTGACCGGCGGCTGGACGGTGTGGATTTGTGTGGGGACAGTGTGCTGTGGCTGGGCGCTGGAGTGCGGCGTGCTGGGCGGATCGGGGTCAGCGTGCGGATTGGGATCAGCAAGGAGGCGGAACGGTTGCTGCGGTTCTATGAGCGCGGGAGCCCGTTTGTCAGCGGAACGAAATTGTTGAGGATTTAAGGCTTTCATTTGACATTGGGGGCGGTGAATCCTGCTATTCTGCTGAGAGCGCGGAGGTTGGGTTGGCTGTAATCGCTTGGCTGTTTGGGCGCATCTAATCACCATGCCTCGACGATCGAAATCTAATTTGGTTTCTAATGTTTTCCAAGCGTCCATTCGGGTGGGATTTCGGCGCGCTTATAATGGCGTGCAAGTGGACCCGCAGAAATTTCTGCAGCAATTTCGCAGGGCGCACCGCTTGCCGATTCATACCTGGTCGGACATGTTCAACATTGAGGAAAAGGTGGTGAACCATCACGCGGCGCGGGTGGTGAAATCCGCGATGCGCGCGGCGGCGTTGGAAGGCGCGGGATTTGGCCTGGGCGGGATGCTGACGATTTTGCCGGACGCAGGAATTCTTTCGGCGATTACCATTCGCATGCTGCAGAAGCTCAGCCTTATTTACGGATTCGAGTATAAGACCGAGGAAGAGGTAACGGAGTTGTGGCTGGCGGCTGCTAGCGCTGCTGGTCTGGATCTGGGGCGCGAATTCATCGAGAAGCAGGCGATGGAAAAGATTGTGCCACGAATTATCGATCGCATTGCGGTGCGCGTGGGCACTGAAGTGGCCGAAAAATGGTCGGGGAGGCTGATCCCTCTCCTGAGTTCGGGGATCGGCGGGACGTTGAACTATTATTTTGTGCGCTCCTGGGGACGGCGGGCGCAGAAACATTTCCTGGACCGGCATCGCGAAGTGCGCGCGCACGGCTTGCCTGAATCGAACATTTTGAATTTGCCGGCGCAGCCCCGCCTTCGCACCGCGAATTGATCGCGCGGCCGCGTTAATTGATTGCGGTGTAGAGATCGTTACAACGACGTTGCCCGCGCGCTTTACGGCCTTGCCCGATTTCCTTCTCCGTGCCATTCTTTTCCACCCGGTAGTTATCTGGAGGAAATGGCATGCCCGTTTGTGAAGGCTGCGGCACGCGCACCGACGAAGCGCACATACAGAGCCGCACCGAGCGTATCGAGCTTGCCGGACGATATCGGCCCACACAGATTAAGGTTTTATTTCTGGATTCATCGCCGCCGGTACGCGTGGAGGATTTTTTTTACAAGTCGGCCGCGGACCGCTCGGTGCGGTCGCCCGCTTCGCGCATGTATTTCGACGAGCTTGTGAAGGCGACCGGTGCGCCGGCACATTCTTCGGCGCAGGAAGAATCGGCGCTGACGGATTTTCGGCGGAAGGGATTTTTTCTGAGCTATGGAGTGGAGTGCCCGTTCGAATCGGAAGGAGAACTGCACGCTGCGCTGCGGCGCCTAGCACCTACGGCCTTGAAGCGTGTGCAATATTCTTTGCAGCCGAACTACATTGTGCCGATTGGGTCGGCCACGAAGGAATTGATACGGCTTTTCGGATTGATCGGCTGGGGCGACCGGTTGGTTCTGGATAAAACCGGGCCGTTCGTTGATCCGTATCTTGGCGACTTGAAGAAGCAAGCCACGTTTGGCACCGCGTTTGGCGCGCGGATCAGCAAGGTTCTGGCGGGTTTGCCGTAGATTTCACCGGCGAGCGGACGGCGCAAAGCCTGGCGGAGCGCGAATTGAGAGTCAGGTGGTCGTGGTTACCTCGCTAAGAAATTTATCCTTGCGTTAATGCCCGCGGAGGACCATGCTTGGTGCTTTGGAGGGCAATATGAGGGCACCGACCGTTGGTCGAATGATCGGAGTCGCAGTCGGACTCTGCATCTCCTACTGGGCCACCTTCTCGTTGTTGTCGTTCATTCCTCATATATTTGGCGTTATGAATCGCACTGGTGTGCTCTGTGCGTATCTCTGCAGTTTTGGGATGCTGGTGTTCTTTTGGGCAGCCGGCTCCGCGTACGTGATTCAGAAGATGGGCTGGTCTTATCGAGCCTGTCGATATGTGGGGTTCGCGTTCTTGCTGCCCGGAAGCGGGCTGTTCTTAAGTCACGGTCGCGCAATATCGATCGTGAACTTCCTCACGCTGCAGATTCTGTTTTCCGGTCTTATCTGCCGGAAGATCGCATTTCCAGAGATGTCGGACGAAGAGGCGATGGGTCCCGAACCACTTCCGACGATGTTCCCCAAGTAACTTTCTTCGCGATTCGCACTTGCTGCGCTTTTCTGCTCAATTGTGTTTGTATGTTTTTCCGTCTTTCATCACGAAGATGACGTTTTCTAATGCGTGCACATCCTGCAGCGGGTCGTTTTGCACGGCGATGATGTCGGCGTATTTCCCGGGCTTGATCGAGCCGAGGACGTCGCTGTGGCCCAGGAGGTCGGCTGCGTTTTTGGTGGCGGCTTGAATTGCTTGGAGAGGCGTCATGCCGTATTGGACCATGAAGGCAAATTGGCGCGCGGCTATGCCGTAGGGGCAGACGCCGGCGTCGGTGCCGAAGGTCATTTTCGCGCCGGCGGTTACGGCTTTGTGGAAATTGTCGCGCTGGAGCTGGCCTAGCGCGGCGTCATGCTGCACGAAGTCAGCCGGTATGGCGCCGTGGTGGGCGTCTTCTTCAATACATTCCTCGTCGTAAATATCCATATCGAGATACGTGCCCTGCTGCTTGGCCAAGGCTATTCCTTCGTCGTCAATCATGCTGGCGTGTTCGATGGAGGCTACGCCTGCGAGGATGGCATTCTTGATGCCTTGGGTTGCGTGGGCGTGGGCTTCGACGCGCAGACCGAAAGCGGCGGCTTCTTCGACGGCGGCGCGGAGTTCGTCGATGGTGAATTCCTGGGCGTTGGGATTGCTGCCGTGCTCTAGAACGGCGCCGGAGGATAGGATTTTGATGTGGTCCACGCCGTTGTTGGCGAGCTTGCGGATTACGGCGCGGACTTGCCACGGGCCGTCGGCTTGTCCGTAGCGCAGGTCCCAGGGAAGTTGAATGTCTGGGGCTGCGCCGGTGAGGGCGCCTGCTCCACCGGTGATGGTGACATAGGCGCCGGCTACGTACATGCGCGGGCCGGGGATGTCGCCGCGGGCGATGGCGTCTCTTAGCGCTACGTCGGTGAGGGCACGGTACACGCCTACGTCGCGGACGGTGGTGAAGCCGGAATCGAGGGTTAGCCGCGCGTTCGGCACGGATTCGAGGGCTACTTCGGCGGCGCTGCGTTTTAGGTAGGTGAGCGGGTCGCCGCTGGGGTCGCGGGCGCCGTCGGCTAAGTGCGTGTGGCAGTCGATCAGGCCGGGGAGGACGGTCATGTTTGAAAGGTCTATTACTGTGGCGCCTGCGGGGATTTGTACTGCCTCGCCTACTGCGGTGATGTGGTTGTCGCTGATCAGAATTATCTGATTGCGGAGTTCTTTGCCGGCGTCAACGTCGAGCAGACGGCCTGCTTTTATGGCGGTGATGTGCGGTGGCGCGGTTGGGTTCGCGGTCACCGGAGTTTGCGCGTGAGTCACGATCGCGCAGTAGAGGCAGAGGATGATTGTTGGTAGCGCGCGTAGGTTCACGATTTCTCCTGGTGGCGCGACGTTGGGGCTGGTCGAGCGCAGGCATTTTACATGCGTGTAGACATTGCCGGAACCGCTTTGGCGGAAAAAACGAACGAAGGTTGAAGTCTGGACGCGGGGCCAAACGCGCGAATAGTACCGAAGTACTGTTGCGGCCATTGGGAACGGTTGTAGAATCGCGCGCCATGGGGGCGAAAATGGTGTGTGCGGAGCACGAAAGATTGAGGGCTGATGCAGTGACGGTAATCCTAGAGGCGAAAAGGATTCGCCGGGATAGGGACGTGTCGTTTTACGAGGATCTGGAACTGAGCCGCGATGTACGCAAGAAAACCGATGCGTTGATGCTGCATTTGCTGGCTGGGCACGACGGGAAACCATGTCCTAGCGGAGACCGGCCGATCGTCGGGGTGGATCGGAGTAGTAAGGTTTCACGGCCGCGACGGCATCATTTGCTACGACGGCAGCTTGACCGCGAAACGAAATGTGCTTAGCGGGATGCGGCGTTAGGCCCTGAGTCGTCTGGTGCCGGTCTTGGGCAATCTGCTTGAGGAAAGCCAGATGGTGCCGAGGGCCAGAATCGGACTGGCTACGCCGGCCTTTTCAGGGCCGCGCTCTACCGGTGAGCTACCTCGGCACCGGTGCGTCAAATGATTCTACGGAAAATTCGGCGGAGTGACAAACGAAAACGGGCGGTGCGGAAAAACGATTTTGGGAGGCTTGTAACGGCGGTCTGTAGACCGCCATCAATCCGGGGCGTGACATCGATGGCGCACTAAAGTGCGCCGCTACAACCGCAACGGCGGGTCGGCCGCAAGGCTGACATTGTGGCAAGCTGGGGCGCAGCAAGCAGCGCCCCTACCGCGTTCTCACAGCAGTTCCTGAGTTCTTTATTTTACGGAGTCGTCGTACTCTTTCATCCAGTTGCGGGCTTTTAGGACTTCGCGGGCTTTGGAGCCGTCGGCTGGGCCTACTATGCCGTCTTTTTCCATTAGGTCGATTAGGCGGGCGGCGCGGCCGTAGCCTACGCGCAGGCGGCGTTGTAGCGTGGAGGTGGAGGCGCGGCCCATTTCGCAGACTACGCGGACTGCGTCCTGGTAGAGATCGTCATCCACATCGTCGCCGGTGTCGGCGCCGCTGCTACTGCCGCCACTTGCGGAACCGTTCGCGGCATTTTCATCTTTTTCCTTCGGCGGCTTCAGGAGCTCTTCGTTGTAAATGGCTTGGGCTTGGTCGCGCCAGAAATCGCAGACGGCTTCTACCTCTCGTTCGTGGACGTAGGGGCCGTGAATGCGGTGGAGGCGGGACGAGCCAGCGGGCAGGTAGAGCATGTCGCCTTTGCCGAGCAGGGATTCCGAGCCGTTGGCGTCGAGAATGGTGCGCGAGTCAACTTTGCTAGCCACGCGGAATGAAATGCGCGCTGGGAAATTGGCTTTGATCAGGCCGGTGATTACGTCCACTGACGGGCGCTGCGTCGCGAGGATGAGGTGAATGCCAACCGCGCGAGCCATTTGCGCGAGGCGCGTAATGGATTCTTCGACGCCGTTGGTGTCCACCATCATCAGGTCGGCTAATTCGTCAACGACGATTACCAGGTAGGGAAGCGGTTTGTGTTCGTCTTCCTCGGCGCCATCGAAGAGCGAAAGCGATTGGCCTTTTTCGAAGGAGCGATTGTACTGCTCGATATTACGCACGCCGCGCGAGGCTAGCAGCTTCAAGCGGCGCTCCATTTCGCGCGTGGCGTTGCGCATCACATTGGCCGCGACTTTCGGGTCGGTGACCACGGGCGCGAGCAGGTGGGGGATGTCGGCGTAGAGACCGAGTTCCACTTGCTTCGGGTCGATTAGGACCAGCTTCAATTCATCGGGCGTGGCTTTGAAGAGCATGCCCATCAGCAGGGAATTGATGAAGACGCTTTTTCCCGTGCCGGTGGAACCCGCGATCAGCAGGTGCGGCATCTGGGTCAAGTCGCCGGCGCGGATGCGGCCGATGAGATCTTTGCCGAAGGGCAAACTGAGTTTTGACGGCGAGTGGCTGAATTCGGGGGATTCGATCACGTCGCGCAGGGCGATGGTTTCGCGATGGACGTTGGGCACTTCGATGCCCACCGTGGATTTGCCGGGAATGCGTTCGATCAAAATGGATTCGGCTTGGAGCGCTAGGCAGAGATCGTCGCTCAGGTTGGTGATGCGGCTGTATTTGATTCCGGCTTCCGGCTTGAATTCGAAAGTGGTGACGACGGGGCCGGGATTGATCTGCGTGATGTGCCCACTGACGTCGAATTCCATGCACTTGGACTCGATGGCGTGGGCGCGCTCTTTCAGCTCGTTCTCGTCCATTTTTTCGCCGCGTTCGGCATTCGAGAGCAGCGAGGGCGAAGGGAGTTTGTAGGTGGTCTTGCCCGACGCGATTTTCGGTTCGGCGGATTTTTTCTTCGCGGGCGGCGGAGCTACGGACTCGTTTTCGTGGAACTTGATGACTGTGGGAGCGCGACGAGCGTCGTTGCGCGTTTCTTCGGCTTCGCGCGCCTCGTCCTCTTCTTCCTCCTCCTCCGCCAGTGCCTTTGCGGAAATGCGCTGGCGCGGCGCGGGCGGACGTCCGGCGATTTTGATTTCTTCCACGCGCTTGCGCAGGCGATCGGATTCACGGGCTTCGCGCCAATCTTTCACGCGCGCCCAGAGTTGACCCACATAGCCGTCGTTGGCCATTGGTTTTTTCATCCATGCCAGAGCCGTGCGGAATGAAAAGCTGGTGGTGAGAAATAGCGCCGTCAGAAAGGTCGCACCTGCAACGAGTCCCGCGCCGATTGGGTTGAAAGCTGCGCGCAGGGATTCCGCCAGGATCGTTCCCAGCATGCCGCCAGCGGGCAGCGCGCTGCGGACTTCCGGCATGGGGAGAAGCGCCAGTATTGACGCGAAAGACGCGAGCAGCATCGCAAAGCCAATCACTTTGGCAATAGGCGCGTCGAGCAACTGGCTGCGGAACCATTTCATCGCTACCAGAAACATCCCCACCGGAAACAGAAACGCCGCGAAGCCGCAGAACTGGAAAAAGAGATCGGCGAGATGCGCACCGACCGGGCCGATCCAGTTGCGTGCGGGGCCTGCGCCGTATGGCGGGGCGGAGACGTTGAACGACGCGTCATGCGGAGAATAAGAGAGCAGGCTGAGAGCGAGCAGGATAGCGAGGCTGAGGCCGACGAAGCCGATCAGCTCGTTGAGGCGCTTATTTTCAGTAGGTGTAAGGATCCGCACGACGATTTCCCCTTTTTTTCCCACGGGCGCGGCGTCGCTCACTTACGGCCTGATTATACGGCCAAAGCGCGTGACGTGGCGGCAATAGGTCGCCGAAGGATGCCGCTGTGAGGCGTCCTCAGGCTGAGCAGCAACGACTGGGCACAAATAGGGGAAGGCCGCCGCGTAGAGACCCCGGGGTGCGCCGGCGCTAACGCGCAAAGCCCAAGTGGAGGAACGCGAGCAACAAAATGACTATACCAAAGGCGATACGGTAGTAAATAAAGATTTTCAGTGTGCGTGTCTGGAGATACTGGAGGAAAAAAGCGATTACGATGAAGCCGACTACGGCGGAGACCGCGATGCTGGCGATCAGTGTGGATTGCGGGATGTCGAGCGCTCCGGCGTGATGGAGTTTCAGGAGCTTGGGCACTTCTTTCGCGGCGGCTCCGGCGATCAGGGGAGTGGAAAGCAGGAAGGAGAAGCGGGCCGCGGCGTCGCGTGTCATGCCGCGAAACAGGCCCGTGGTGATGGTGATTCCAGAGCGCGATACGCCAGGAAAAAGCGCCAGAGCTTGCGAAGTTCCGATGGCGAGCGAATCGCCGAGTGACGTTTGTTCGAAGCGGCGGGTGAGCCTCGCGGAATATTCGGCGTACCACATCAGCAAGGCGATGGCGATCATGGCGCCGGCGATGGGGATCGGGCTGCGCAGATTTTCTTCGATCCAGTGCTCGAAGAAAAATCCCACCAGGGCACCGGGAATCGTGCCGGCCACGAGATACCAGAACAAGCGCTGATTTTGCTGGACCATTTGTTCGCTGGCGCGCTTGGGATAGTGGAAGCCCAAGCCGCAGAGCGTGAGCTGAATCCATTCGCGGAAGAAATAGAGCAGCACGGCGATCAAGGTGCCAAGGTGCAGCGCTACGTCAAAGGCGATGCCGGGATCCTGCCAGTGCAGCAAGTCTGGAATCAAAATCAGGTGCGCGGAGCTGCTGATGGGCAGGAATTCGGTGAGGCCCTGCACGACTGCGAGAATGATTGCTTGCCACAGAGGCATCGGTTTTCAGTTCTCCCTGGTGACGGCTAGTGCCGCCGGAAATTAACGCGCGCTCGAAATCTATAGTGGAAGGGTTTTGGCCATGACGAACGCGTCGCGGCCGCCGGGATAGTAATCTTTTTTGATCCCGCGATTACGATAGCCATGCTTGGTCCAGAAGGCAATCGCGGAATCGTTGTCTGTTGCTGTTTCGAGGGTAACTTCGCGGACGCCGTTGGCGGCGAGGCGACGCTCGATTTCGGCGAGCAGCTTCGAGCCAACGTGATGGCGGCGAAATTCCGGCAGGACGTCAATGGTGACGATGTAGCCGCTTTCGTCGCGGCGGGCGCTGATGCAGAACCCGGCGATTTGATTTTCTGGCGCGGGTGTGGCGGCGGATTCGGCTGCAGATTCCGCTTCCGCTTCGGCGAGCAGGCAATCCGAGCCGCTGAAACGCAGGTAGGCGCGTAGTTCGCGCTTCGAATACGCGACTTCGGGTTCGTAGCAGGCCTGGTCAATTTCGTAGAGCGTGTCGAAATCTTCGGGCTTGAAACTTCTGAGAGTGATGTTCACAGCGGAGTCTAGACTTCCAGGATCACCGGCAGAATCAGCGGGCGCTTGGCGGTTTGCTTGTTGAGGAAGCGTTTCAGGTCCTGGCGCACTTTTTCTTTGATTACGCTCCAGTCGGTTTTTTCTTCCTGGGTGGATTGTTCGATGGTGCGCAGGATGATCTCGCGGGCTTGATTCAGGATTTCCGCGCCGTCTTCGGAGGGCAGGAAGCCGCGCGTGACGATTTCGGGGGCGGTTTCCATGCGTCCTGTGTGCTTGTTGATCACCATGATGGGGACGACCACGCCGTCTTCCGACAAGTGGCGGCGATCGCGGATCACTACTTCTTCGATTTCCTCGAGCGAGCCGGAATCGACGAGCACGCGCCCGGCAGTAATCGGCTCGCGCCTGTGCGCGCCGCCATCGGCGGTGAATTCCACCGGTTGGCCGCTCTCCAGCAGGAAAATCTGGCCACCGACGGCGCCCAATTGTTCGGCGAGGGCGGAGTGGCGGAAGAGTTGGCGGTATTCGCCGTGGACCGGCACGAAATATTTCGGGCGCACCAGTTGCAGCAGGATTTTCATTTCTTCCTGGCTGGCGTGGCCGGAAACGTGGATTGGAGCGGAGCGCCCGCCTTCGTAATACACCAGCACGCGGCGGCGGAAGAAATGGTCAATCATGCGGAAGATGGCTTTTTCGTTGCCGGGAATGATGCGCGAGGAAAGAATTACGGTGTCGTTCTCGGCGATGCTTAGCAGGCGATGATTGTCCACGGCGATGCGCGAAAGCGCGGACATCGGTTCGGCTTGCGTGCCGCTGGCGAGCACCACCAGTTTTTGTGGATCGAAGGTGCGAATGTCCTGCGGGCGCACCACGCTGCCGTCGGGCACGCGCAATTTACCGAGGCCGTGCGCGATTTCGACATTGTCCACCATGCTGCGGCCCACAAAACCGATCTTGCGTCCGACCATGCGAGCGATGTCAATCACTTGCTGCACACGGTGCACGGAGCTGGCGAAGCAGGAGACAAGAACCTTGGCTGGCGCGGCGCGGAATAGTTCTTCCAGGCGGACTACTACTGCGCGTTCCGATGGCGTAAAGCCAGGGCGCTCGACGTTAGTGCTGTCGCTGAACAGCGCGAGGACGCCTTCCTGTCCGTAGCGGGCGAAGGCGTGCATGTCGAAGGGCTTGTCGTCCACGGGCGTGTGGTCAATTTTGAAATCACCGGTGTGGATGATTACTCCCACGGGCGTGCGCACCGCGAGCGCGACGCAATCAATGGTGCTGTGTGTGACGTGCAGGTATTCGATGGAGAAAGGACCGAGGACCGTGGTTTGTCCGGCTTTTACTTCGTGCAGCTTGGCTTTATCGAGTAACGCGTGTTCTTCGAGCTTCTTGCGCACGATGGCGAGCGTGAATTCCGTGCCGTAAATCGGGACGTTGATCTCGGGCAGAATGTAAGGAATCGCGCCAATGTGATCTTCGTGCGCGTGGGTGAGGATGATGGCGCGCACCATGCGCTTGTTCTGCTTCAGGTAAGTGATGTCCGGGATGACGATGTCCACACCGAGCAATTCCTGCTCGGGGAACATCAGGCCGGCGTCAATTACGATGATGTCGTCGCCGGTGCGCAGCGCGAGCATATTCATACCGAACTCGCCCAGCCCGCCCAGCGGAATGGCCCACAGTGATGGTTGGCTCAATTTTTATGTCCGATTTGTTCGTTCCGCTCGACCAAGGGGGTGCACGCAGCGATAGCAGTCCCGCAATGAAGCCGATGCACGAAAGTGTTCGATCTTTGTTCGCGGTTATCGTATCACACCCGGGCGGTGGGGATGACGGTCGCACCTTGCGGAAGTGTTGGTAGTGGGTCGGTTTCGGATAAATGCGCTCATCAGGAGTTGTCAGATCCTGTTTGCGGTCATTGCCTTCCCTCGTAGTAGTTGTTAGAGTTCCGGATATGAAGCGCACCTTCCTGCTGCTATCCGTAGCTTTTGTTCTGACGGCTTCTCCTCAGCAACCGACCAAGCGCAAGATTGCATGCAAAACACCGGAGAATGCTGAGAGCTGCTACTGGACCCACGGACGGCTCAGTGTCTACAACGGGAATCCTACCTTTCGACTTTGGAAAATCGGATCGCGTCGCCTTATGGGAATTTACAGCGGCCCCCGTTTTGGCCCATTCGACCCAGGCCTCAACGAAGAAGACGATCTGGAATTGCCCGCCAATCTCAAGAGATATGACTTCACGAAAGTATCCGTGTTTGGTGATTTTGAAGTGTGTCCGTTAGCACCAGAAAAAGAAGGCCGTATGCAGGCTGCCTGCATAGAATCGGATAGAAAACTCGTTTCTGAAAAGTCGAATTTTTAAGGTGCGTGGTAAGTCGCGAAATCGGAAAGTGACCGCGCACCGGACTGTCGCTAAGAGACGGTCGTGAGGTGTTAGTCTGCTCTGCCGCCGGCGAATATGCGGGCTACTGCTACGAGCAGGACAGCGCCGACCGTGGCGGCTGCGAGGCTGCCCCAGAATCCGAAGCTCAAAATTCCCAGGCGGGTGAAAATCCAGCCGCCAATTACGGCTCCTACCAAGCCCAGGATTACGTCGGTGATGCAGCCGAAGCCGCGGCCGCGGGCGATGGTGCCGGCGAGCCATCCGGCAATGAGGCCGATGATGATCCACCAGATAATTCCGTGGGTTTCGACGTACACGACCCAGCCGTGTTCGGTCGAAGGAAGTTGCTGATGCAGTGCTGCCATCGCCAACGTATTCATGCGATCTCCTGAAGTTATCCCTGGCAGAAAATGTAAGCCAGAGTCTTATAGATTAACTTGGCGGCCAGAAAATCCGAAGCGTGATCGCGCGGGCGCGGGGAAAGCTCGGCGACGTCCATGGCCACGATTTTTTTGTGGTCGGCGACGGCGCGGATCAGCGACGTAACTTGATACCAATCCAGGCCGCCGGGTTCCGGCGCGCCTGTCGCGGAGACAATCGAAGAATCGAAACCGTCCACATTTACCGTGAGATAGACGCGCGGGCCGAGATCTTCGAGGACTTTCGCGATCCAGGCTTTCACCGGGGCGCGCACGATGTCTTTCGCCCAGTACACTTTCGTTTGCAGCTTGGGAATAGCTTTGGATTCTTCCTCGGAGAGCGACCGCACGCCTATTTGCACCGCGGGACACATTTCGACGACGCGGCGCATGGTACAGACGTGACTGCCTGGGTTTCCCTGATATTCGTTGCGCATTTCGGCATGTGCGCCGATGTGCAGGACGCAGAGGTCCTTAAATTTCTTGAGCGTGGCGGAAACCAGCGGAGGAGTGAGGGAATGTTCACCGCCGAGCGCGACGGGAAATTTTCCGGCGTCGAGCAATTCCAACTGCGCGGTGAAAAGCTCCCGCAATACCTCCTCGAACGTGCCGTCCTGCGTATCAATGGGAGGCCAGGTGGCAATGCCGATTTCACGGCTGGGATCGAGCTCCAACTCCTCGTCGTAGAGTTCCATGTGGCGGCTGGCTTCCAGGATCGCGCCCGGTCCATTGCGCGTCCCGCGCTCGTAAGTGGCGGTGCGTTCGAGAGGCACGGGAAAAATAACGGCGCGCGCGGTCTCATATGCGGAGAATTCTTCGGGAAGTCCGCCGAAGTTTTGCGGCGGCATGGGCGTGTATCGGGACATGTGCGGTCTAGGCTCCTGCGCTGCAGTAGAAATTTTTCTTTCGTCTCGTGCGCATTTGCAGTATCAATGATGCGCGCGCACGCGCGAATTCGTGCTCCCAGGCCTCTTGGGAGACATACATTACACCTGCGAGGATGCTGAATGGCAAAGAAAAAGGGCGCGACCGGACGTATCCTGCACGATCCGGTGGAGGACCGCCTCACCCCGATTTATCCGCTGGACCTTTCGCGCATACACACGATTGACGACATGGTGCGCGCGATGAGCCAGACGGCTTATACGGCCCGGCAGATCGGAGACGCGGCGGACGTGCTGGAAGCGATGGCGCGCGACAAAGATTGTTTTATCGTGATGACGCTATCGGGCGCGCTGACCGTGGGAAAAATGGGATTGGTGTTTTGCGATCTCGTCGAGTCGGGGATCGTGAAAGCGATCGTGTCCACCGGCGCTTTGATGGCGCATGGATTGGTGGAAGCTACAGGGCGTTCGCATTTCCGCTACGACCCAAAGATGGACGACAACGAATTATTTTTGGCCGGTTACAACCGCGTTTACGATTCTTTGGAGCCGGAGGTCAATTTGGATGCGGTGGAAGTAGTGGTGGACCACGTGCTGAAGAATTGGCCCGACAATGAAGTGGTTTGCAGCTGGAGACTGAATCAGCGCATTGGGGAATATCTGGCGCGGCATGCGAAGGGGCGCGGGATTTTGAAATCGTGCATCGAGCATAACGTGCCGGTTTTTGTCCCGGCGTTCACCGATTCGGAATTGGGGATTGATTTTGCTTTGTACCAGAGGCAGCGAAAGATGGAAGGGAAGGCGCCGCTGCGTTTTGATCCATTTTTGGATTTCGAGCATTACGCGAAGACGATGCTGGCGACCAAACGTATGGGGATTTTCACGATCGGCGGGGGCGTGCCGCGGAATTGGGCGCAGCAATTCGGCGTCTATGCGGAACTGCTGGCGCGGCGTGGGTACGAGAAAATTCCGCTCAAGCGTTATAACTATGGGTTGCGGATTTGTCCTGAGCCGGTGAATTGGGGCGGGCTTTCGGGGAGCACCTACACCGAGGCGGTTTCTTGGGGGAAGTTTGTGCCGCTCGAGGAAGGCGGGCGGTTCGCGGAAGTTTTGGATGATGCTACAGTGGCTTTGCCTTTGATTGTTGGCGCGGTTTTGGAGAGGCTTGGATACCGGCACAAGGGCGGGTCGAAGCCGGCGAAGCGCGCGCCGGGCTCACCACGGAAGTGATGGCTTGCCGATTCGTCGCGTTTTCGTGAAGCGCCGCATTCACGCAGACTGCGTCAGTCTAATTTTCGGTCTCAGTTGCGTTTTTGTATTGAGCATCGGTGCCTTTGCGAATCCCGCGCAGTCAAATTCCGGCGAAATCCATATTCCCACAGGTGTTGCGATTGCGGTGGATGGCGTGAAGTCCGCCGGCGAATGGGACAACGCTGTCATGACGCAGTTTGCGGTGGCACCCGGATGGAATGTGCGCGTGTTCGCGAAGCACGACGCGCAATTTATTTATTTTGATATTGAAGGCGTCACGCATCCGGGCGTCCGCCTGTTTCCTGAGATTCTGGTTGATCCGCGTAACACGAAATCAGTGGCCTGGCAAAAGGGGCAGTGGTGGCTGCACGCATCGAATAATTTGTGCGAGGGGAACGGCGCGCCGAACGTCTATGAGAGCAAGGGCAAGTCTTTGTGCGGGCGGCGCAAGGCTGGTTGGGAGGCAAATAGTGCGCCGGACGACCACACTGAAATCATTGAAGTGAAAATTTCGTTTGCGAAGCTGGGCGTCGCGTATTCCCCTGGCATGAAAATCGGATTGGCGTTCGACATGACCGACGCGACGGGCAAAGCCGATCAGAAAACGTACTGCTGGCCTACGAGCGCGAAAATCGATTCGCCAAAAACTTGGGGAGTGGCTGTGCTGGAATGAACCCGCGGACTGAGTACACGCACTAATTAATCGTCTTCGCCGATAAGGATAGCTGCGGCTAGCACGGTGGTCCAGAGGCCGCGCTTATCGCCGACGGCGGATTGGGTGATGTTCATGGTGCGGACGATTTTATTGGAGATGCGGTAGACTTCTTTTTTCTCGTCCCAGGAAAGATCGGGATCGAATTCGACGTTCAAAGTGGTCGCGAGCATTTCCGCGGCGAGTTCCTCGGTGTATTCCCCGGCGATTTCTTCGCTTTCACCGAACGAGTGATGCTCGGACAAATATCCGAACATGGACTTGTCGGCGGGCAGCGCGAGGCCCACGCCGGCGGCGATCAGGCGGTGCGGCTCGCGCGTCTGATTTTCGCTGATTACGGTGAACGCGACTTGACCGGGCTTGATGTGCTTCAAACCTTCACTGCGGGAAATCAATTTGCAGTAAGGCGGGAAAATCGAGGAGACGCGAACGATGTTGCACGCGGCAATTCCTGCGTTGCGCAGGGCCAGCTCAAAGCTGGATAGGCGCTCGCGGTGTTTCCCGACTCCCTTGGTGAGGAAAATTTTCTTCGCGACGAACGCCATGAGCAGTACCGAACTGCGGTGCCTCCACTGAAACGAGTCGAAAAACAGAGCGCAACGAAAATTAACAAGCACACGTAGCGATGTCAATGGAATTCAGCGTTGCGGCGTGCCGATTGTTACAGCAGGATGAAAATTTTGTCGCGTGAGGCCGAAAATGAAAATGGGGACCCGCAGAGCGAGTCCCCATCGGAAGTGCTGGAAGGCGGCAGCTGCACCGCCATGGCCTGATTAATCTCTTACCAACCCCACCGACCGTAGTAGCCGTAATACGCCGGATACGGATAGGGACCATAGGGGTACGCATAATAACCATAGGGCGGCGGTGGATACGGGCGCACCAGGCGCGGCCGCGGCGGTGCGGGTTTCGCTTGCGCGTAGTCCTGCGAAGTAACCGGACGGAAAGCGACGTTGCTGCGCACGGTCGAGATCGTCACCGGACTTTCCAGACGGAAAGTGAGCACATCTTCCGGAGGAATAATCGTCGGCTTGCCGCGCGTGAGCAGAACTCCGGCAACGCTGGCGACGAACCCTGCGCCTGCTCCAATTGCCGCGCCTGGACCGCCGGCCGCAGCCGCGCCGATTGCAGCGCCCGTTCCCGTGGTGATGCCGATCGCGGCAGCGTCGCGGCCTTTGGAAGTGCCGGCGGAAGCGTTCAGCAGCGTGGTTTGCACCGGCAGGAGCTGGCCATCGACGAGCGTCAGCTTGCTCAATTCAAGTTGCAGCTTAGAAACGCCTTTCACGCGTCCGGCTCGTTTCGCGTCGGTCACGTTGCCTACGATGTTTTGATTGCGCCGCATCACCACCCATCCGTCGACGACGATGGGTTGAACGAGCGTGGCGATGAATTCGTCACCCGTTTTGTTGTGGTCGCTGGAAAGCCAGTCCGAAGTGCGGACTTGGATCACGGTGCCTGCGGGAATCGTCAACGCATCCGGCAGATTCGCAGGGCGCACGCGCGGGTACGATTGCGCCGGGGGCGCCTGCTGCTCATATTGCGGCGCGGGAGCTGGGGGTAGAGGGCCGGATTGATCTGGTGGCGGCGGAGGCGCGGCTTGCTGGTCGGGTTGCTGACCTTGTTGCTGGTCCTGGGCCTGCTGATTCTGTGGCTGCGCTGATTGATCTTGTTGCTGCTGGTCCTGCTGTGCCTCCTGATCTTGCTGCGGCGGCATCGCTTGGTCTTGCTGAGTTTGGGGCGAGTTGGCAGGTGCGGTCGCGGGTGGATTGTGTTGATCCGGCGGGTTCTGCTGGCCCTGTTTCGCCAGCGAAGGGAGGCCGCTAAGCAATATTCCCAATGCCAGGACGCCAATCGTCCTGCCGTTCCATTGCTTGGAAACCTTGCGGCTAGTTTGTTCGACGTTCATCGAGGACTCCTGTCTTACTCCTATGGAGATGCAGCAACTCCGCGGGAGGCTTCAGGCGCGCCGGCAAACATTGTCTGACCAGCCAACCTGCTGCGAAGCCCCTATACGTGATGGCGGAATGCCCACCCGGAGTTGTCTCCGTAGCGTGTAACCCGGCAGCGTGGGAAAAGTTTCGGTCGGTGTTCGCGTGGGTGAACTTCCAGCTTGAGCGTGTGCGCGCGTGCTGCCAGCCATGGCAGATTATTGCTTGCTGAAGAGCGGGACGCAAGGCGAGAGCGTGTCCGCGACTAATTTTAATTCGCGCAGTTGCGGATGGGTGAAATCGGGGCCGGCGTCGGCGGCGGTCTTACCTTTGCGCGAAATCTGAATCACGGCGGCGACTTTGCGTTCCTGCAGGATGGGCGCGCTCATGATTTTCTGGATGGCTTCGCCGCGATCGTCTTCGGTGATGGGCACGGCTTCAAACACCGAAGAGTGCGGAACCACCGCGAAATGATTGATTACTTCAGGGCGCTTTTCACGCACGGTGCGAGCCGCCAGGGAATTGGTGCTGGTGAGCGGAATCTGGCCCACTTGGCGCAGCTTTTCGGGGACCACGAAGCGGAGGAAGCGGTCGTCCTCGGTAATCACCAGAATCGCCACTTCGTGCGGATGCACCGCGAAATTCTTGCTGACCATGTCCACCACGCGGTTTAGTCCCACGAACTCGCCGTCCGAGCTCTGGCGAATAACTTCGGTGACCCACTTTTTCAGGTCGTTGATGGATTCGGTGGACATGTCGGTAGTGTGCGCTTTCGAAACAGTTTAGCATCGCGCCCAGAAGCCCCTACGATCCAATCGGCAGTCTGTATCCAAAGGATAGCTAGTGACTAGCGCACCGAGCTTGGTCCTCGAGACACAGGAACCATAGTTAGAGGATCGCGCGCACTACGCCGCCGTCGACACGGAGGGCGGCGCCGATTGTCGCGGAAGCGAGGGGACTTCCCAGGTATACGATCATGTTGGCGACTTCTTCGACGGTTTCGAATCGCTTCAGGACGGAGGTGGGGCGAACGCTCTTGAAAAATTCCGCTTCGAAGGACGCGGAGTCAACGCCCGCTCCCATTTGCGCGATGAAAGTTTCCACTCCTTCGGAGCGGGTGGGCCCTGCCAGAACGCTATTCACGGTGATCCCGGTCCCCGCGACGGTTTCGGCAATGCCGCGAGCGACGGCAACTTGCGCCGTCTTGGTCATACCGTAGTGAATCATCTCGGCGGGAATCTGCACGGCGGATTCGGAGGAGACGAACAGAATTCGTCCCCAATGTTTCTCGCGCATCCCCGCAAGATAATGGCGTGAAAGCCGCACACCGCTCATCACATTGGCTTCGAAGAAACGAAACCAATCTTCATCTGGAATCTGTTCGAAGGGCTTCGGTTCGAAAATTCCCATGTTGTTGACCAGAATCTCGACTTTGGGAAGGGCTTGCGTCAGTTTCGCGCAACCTGGCGCGTTCGAGACGTCGCTCGCGACGCCCGAGACATCCGCTTTGGGATGCGCTTTCCGAATTTTGGCGATGGCGGCATCCACGCGCTGCTGCGTTCTGCCGTTCACGACGATCGACGCGCCTTCGGCCGCGAATGCGTTGGCCGTTGCGAAACCGATTCCAGCCGTGGAACCCGTCACCAATGCTTTTTTGCCTGCCAGTTGCAGATCCATGGGCGTTTCCTTAAATCAGCTGCGCGCAGCTATTTCGCTGCGCTTCATTTTCGACGCAGCCGCTGACCTGTTTCGCAAGATAGCACATTTTGGAGTGGGTTAGAGACGACGCCGCGCGCAAGCGACAAGCGCGATTTTCAGGCGCGATGGATGGTTCTGCGGGTGAATCGCGGCAACGGGGAATCGATCCAAGACTGACGTCGCAAACTTTTACGGCAGCGTCCCTCACGCTAT